>OMKS01000809.1_pt1 | contig 29001 bp, 30 predicted proteins | sample 1674721 | NCBI WGS metagenome assembly OMKS01 (sample SAMN06264996, study PRJEB25208) | sediment metagenome | isolation source: hot spring sediment | place: USA: California | collected 2014-09-02 | reverse complement strand
AAGACGGCATACGAGATCTAGTACGGTCTCGTGGGCTCGGAGATGTGTATAAGAGACAGCTTATATAGTGGGCCCACCCGGGATCGAACCGGGTTCTCTACCGTGTGAGGGTAATGTCCTACCATTAGACTATGGGCCCGTTTTCTCTAACTGTATTATTAAATATGGGCTATTTTTAAACATTTAGAAAAAAATAGTGAAGCTGGTTTCAGCTTCAGTTATTGCATAAAAGGATTAGTCCTGAGGTTCTGTAAATGTTTCCTCAAGATATCTCAGCATCGATTCAATCTCCAGAACAACTTCAGCAGATTCCTTAAGCTTGCTGGTTTCGTGCCTGTCTATTCTGTCCATTTCCTCCATGTCTTTTTTTGTCTCGTTTATGTTTTCGTGAAGCTTTGCCAAGGATGCCATAATGTCTTTGTATTTGTCAACACGAATGAACATGTGCGGCGACTTTATCATCCTGTGTGACTCTGGGGATCGGGACTGTCCAAACTGTGAAACCATCATGTCTCGTGGCTTGGGCATCGCAAGAGGCTCTACACCTTCATAAGGAGGCAAGCTCTCTGGAGGCATCGGCGGCTGAGGCAGCGGTATGCCAGGACCTTGGGGCTCTCTGGCTAGGGGAGGCCTTAGCTCATCTGGGGATCTGAATCCTGCCCTGAACCTTTCGATGTTGGACTCCGGAGATTCAAATGATCTCGGAGGTGGAGGTGTGTATTGAGGTCTCCTTGGCATCTCGGGTGGGGCGTCAGGTATGTCATCTTGCCCTGTAAAATCTGGAAGTTCGGGAAGCTCCGGAAGCTCCGGAAAATCATCACCCAAAACTTCTTCCTTTTCTTCAGCAGGAAATTTATTTTTTTTATTGAAAATATTTAAAGCCATATTTGTTTCACCTTGTTCTTTCTGAATCTTTCTAGTTTAATAAAGTTTTTTAAAAATGCAGGTATGGAATAATCATGAATATATACAAACATTGCCTAAATTTCCTGATCTTTGCCCTGATCTTTTTAACATCTTTAACAGCTTCAATGGCTCTGGAGTTCTCGGCAGAGTTCCCTGAAGAAGTGGAAATTGGAAAATGGTTTCAGGTGAGTTTGAATATTGAAAGCGAAGAGAACGCCGAAGTTGAAACATATTCATATGTTTTTGAGGGCCTCAACTGCATCTCTCAGGGCTGGACTACAAACAAGAAAAAAGTTGCACTAGCTCCTGGCGAACCGGAGTTAATTATATTAGAAGACATGATAAAGACAGGTGCTGAAGAAGGAATTTATAAAATAAGAGTTAAGGTGAACTCCGGAAACTTGAGTTTAAATGATACTGCTTATGTGAAAGTCATGCAGCCAGGCAAAACTATGAACATGGAAACATTTTTATACCCTATTTTAGTTGTTTTATCCATCGCAGGATTGGTCCTGTTTTTCAAATTTAACAGATGATACAATGGCTTTGTTCAAAGATTCAACAAAAATCACCGTAAGAATGTTCTTTAAGGTGATGGGATGGCCCAAAGAGGTCCTTAACGACCACCTTAAAAAGGCAGTCGAGGCTCTTAAGCAGGCAGAATGTACTGTGATAAGAGAAGACTATTCTGAGCCTGAGCTTGAAGGGGAAAAGCTTTATACTTCCCATGTTGAAGTCGATGTTGAGGCGTCGGATTTGAGCAAGCTGTTTCAGTTTTGCCTTGTTTTTCCACCTTTAGTCATTGAGGTTTTGAACCCCCCTGAACTTTATATCACGGCTGGGGAACTGCAGGATATTCTTGCCGATACCTTGGCCAAGGTTCGAGACGATCAGCAGAACATAAGGCTTCTGGATACGCAGATTTCAAATTTCAAGAACGCAATAGAACGCGCTAAAAAGACCCGAGAGGCTCCCAAAACAGAGACTAGGGTAATTTTAGGCGGCGAAGAAAACCCCGAAAACAAGTCCTAAATTTGTAACTATTCATTGGTGATAAATATGTTATTTTTAGCTCGAAAGGCTTAAAAAGCCATTTGAGATTGCTTTTACTATAACCTCGTGTTAGAGAGACAGCGCTGGATAGAAACTCTCGAGGTTTGCAAACCAAAAATAACACAAAAACAAACCTATGGAGGTAGGTAAAAAATGGATAGATTCAAAAAAACAGTGAACCGGATTGCAGCCTTCGCAGGTGGAGCATTAATGGTTGGAGCGACTATCGCAGGTGCATTGGCAGCTGTTGATATGGCGACTTTACCTCAGCCATTTGTTACATCCGCAGGCCAATTTGACTCTTATATAGTCGTTGGTACTATGGGCTGGAACCCAAACATCGCATTTAATGCACAAGCTGCAGAAGACTTGGCGGGCGATGTAGCAGTAGGTATGGACCTGAGTGCAGCTTTTGCACAAACAGCAACATCCGCAAGCGCAGGTGCATCAGAGCTAACAACAGTCAGCGAAGGCGTGCTTGTCAGAGTGCCCGGAGACGACTTAAACTACGGAGAGACTATCTTCAATGTAAAGTCATCTTATGGCGACAATGATTTGGATTTCCTTAGCGACGAAACATTTTCAGAATCAAGAGGAAATACAAAGAATGCAGGTGAGGATTATTCGCAGACTATTGACTTCTTAACCGGAACAGCAGAAACTGTGTTTGAAAGAGATACTACAGATTCAAACAGAGTTGTAGATACATATTTCAAAATGAGTAAAGGTACAGCTCTCTATGACTATGAAGTAGTTTTCTCGGGCGGAATCGATTATGACACTACAGCAGTTAACGATGACTTCAAAGGAGCAAAGATGAATCTTCAAGGTACAACATACACCATATCCGCTGCTTCGGGTGTTGCATCTGCTGGAACATTTAAGATGGAGCTTCTTTCAGGCTCGATGGTAATAAGTCAGGGCGAATACACCACACAGACATACACCTTCGGCGGAGAAACCTACGAAATTAGTGTACCAGTCATTGCAGACGGTGACGGAAGCGTCAAGCTTATCGTAAACGGTGATACAACTGACAAACTTTACGAAGGAGACACGACTGAAATTGCAGGGATTGAAGTTGGTGTAGACGAAGTCTTCATAAACGAAGGTTCAGAAGCAATGGGTGCAGACATGGTAACATTTTACCTTGGAGCAAACAAGCTGACTTTGCAATCAGGTTCGGAAGTCAAAGTAAATGATGCAAAAATCGATGACTGGAAAGTAGAATCCACATGGACAGGAACTGCAGGAGCTGGAACCCTAGATACAATAGACACTTTGACTGTAACAGCAACGCCAAAAAGTGACATCTTCATGCGAGCTGGAGACGAGTTGGTTGATCCATTCATGGGCAACTGGAAAATAGTGTTTGCAGGAATCGACAAGATTACTGAAGACATTGAGATGACTACGTCTGGAGACCAGGGTGCATTAAGATTCACTAATTTGAATGGCGCCGAAGTAGAAATCCCAGTGATCAATGACGGTACAAATGTTTGGCTTGGTGAAGAGCTCAAGGCAGCAACCACAGAAATAAAGCAAGACGGAGATTCATCAGCTGAAGGTATGTTTTTGATTGCAAACAACGATTACTGTGAAGACACACTATCATTCGGGAACTGTGACTTTGTCCAGATGCTTGTTGTCGGAACTGGCGGAGAAGCAAGAGTAATTGAAATTTCAGGTATTAGTGATCCAAATGGTACGTGGGCAACTGGAGATGAAGTTGCAGACTTGGAAGATTTGACTACAGGAAAAACTTGGAATGAAGTGAAACTTAACGGAAATGATATCAAGCTTGGATTTGCAACAATAAAATTGGATGCTTCAACATCCGCAACGGGAGATAGGATCACTGCAACTCAGATAAACCAGTTTGTTGGACGCGGAAATCTTGCAACTGCAGACCTTAAACTGTCAGGCTCTGGAGAGATGGACATTACTGCAGACGGAACAAATGTTTTGGTTGACATAACTGAAAGCAACGGTAACTTGCTGTACACTGCAAACTCAATAGGATTTGTGGATGATACGAATGGCGATGTAGATATCAACAATGACATAGGCGGAAATCTTAACTGGCTGCAGTCAGAGAGAAATTCAGACTACAAAGAAGCAATTGATGCGCTGAACTGGGGAGCATTGTTCAGATACGACAGCAAGAACAGTGATGTGCTTGAGATATCTCTTCCAGAAGAAGAGGCAATCTCAAAAGTCTACATTGCGCCGACTGGAGCAGCAGCAACCGCAGTTACATCTGGAACAGTAAGCCTGCATTACATCTCAGGCACTGCAGGTATTGCAAAGACTGATGCAGACTTCAGGACAACAGTTCCAAACAGAAATGTTATCCTGGTCGGAGGTCCAAGTGTCAATAAGCTTGTATACGACTTGGCAGTAGAAGGCAAGACCCAAACAGCAGCAGAATACGTAGAAGATACTGCAGTTATCCAGATGGTTGAAAATGCCTACGGACAGAGGGATGCCCTTGTAGTCGCAGGTTATGCAGCCAAGGATACAGCAATGGCAGGTAGAGTAGTATCAACCTATGTCTTGGGTCAGGGCTTTGCAGGTCGACTTTCAGGCGACTTGGTAACCTTGAACACAGCTGGTGCAGCAACCGTAACTCAGGTAAGCTTCGTATAAATACGAAGTTAAACCTTCTTTTTTCTTTTTTTTAAACAAATCCCAGCATCAGCTACCCCTATCTAAAAGTAACTACTCATTAGAGAAAACTTTAAAAACACAAAAAAACTAGCCAATGACATGGATACAACTTCCAAAATAATAATTATGGTCTTGGTAATTGTCGGCGTCTTTCTGGCAACCTACCAGGTAACAGTGTCAACACAAACTGGATATTTCATAAAAGAGATGAACAAGCAGTGCGGCTTCATAGCCGATTTTTACAACCAAAACACTGATGAATTATCAGCATATTCCGAGTGCTACTGTTATTATTCAAATTCAGCGCCGCCTGAAGGCTATGAGGGTATAACTTCTCCGATGTGTGCATGTAACTGCAGAAAGCATGACGGCACAGTTCATAAAATACAGGTTCTGGCTGCAGGCAACATACTAGCAAATACTTAAATCCGGACTGAATCCACAAAAAATCTCGCTTAACTTTTCCTTAGTCTGTAGTCCTGGATATTTTTCCCCGTTTACTATAAGGAATGGGTATTCAGTAACATTATATGAATGCTCCAAAGTCTCAACAATAGACAATCTCAAGTCTGTATCTATTGAAAACACCTGCAAATCTCTGCCTATCTCTCTTTTAAAATAAGACAATATAATCCCCTGATTCTCACACAAATCGCAGTCCTCATTTGAGTAAAAATAAACAACAGTAACATAGTCTCCTTCGCATGAATTTTTTATCTTCTCAACCATCAGCCAGTCTCTTATCAAGGTGAGTGTGTATTGTGATTTCAGCTCATAAAATCCTGAATCTCGGATTTTTTGCATGCTTTCAAATCTCTCAACTTCTTTTGCAAGCTCTGCTGTGCCTTTCCCAAGTATCCTGGCCTCGTCAATCAGCACGGGGCATGCAACATCCTTTTCCATGATGTCCATAAAAAGAAAATGCAGCTCAATGCTGTCAATATTACCCTTCAAGTCATATACACTTTGTTCCAGCTCTGAAATCTTCTCGGAACTCATGAAAATACCAAAACTAACGCCTATAATAAACACGATTGTGGTAATAATTAAAGTTTTTATGAAAACATTTGTTTTCATATCTTGCCTCCCTTCCATCCCCTTTCCTTGCCCCTGATGAATATGAATGCAAAAGAGCATATCCAGCAGAGAGTCATGACAAAAGAGTACCCGACCATGTAGATTAAATAATGGTGCGCCTTGTTTCTGAGGTCAAATCTCTCTTTGCTTGTAGTGACGCTTAAATAAATAACAAGCACCCCGACAAAAGTCAGTATTACTGAAAAGGCCGTTATGTAGTTTGGGTTGAAAACAAATATGTTCCTGAACGTTTCAGCTATGAGATTCCGATTTATCCCCACAAGCCATATCGTTCTAACTGCCATGGACATGCTGTTAAAAAAGCTCATGCTTAATTTCATCATGCTGTACATGAGCAGAAAGACCCACAAAATTGATGTGGGTATCATGAACATTCCAAGAGCCCCGTATTTGGGGTTGAAAATCATTGATTTGTACTTCAAAATGTTGTCGTAAAAACCCACATACCACCTGACTCTCTGTTTTACAAGTCCTTTAATCGTATTCGGGGCGATAGTTTCAACCTCTGCGTCAAGCGAGTTCCTTATTTGATATCCTGCCTTTTGTATCCTGAACGCTATTTCCATATCTTCAGTTATATTATGTTCGTCAAATCCGCCGAGCTTTTTAAGAAGGCTCCTGCGGTAAAGCCCGCCGGGACCCGGAACGACATATAAACAGTTCAGATAAGTCATAAGCTTCCTTAAATAAATTGCAAACAAGTATTCCATCCATTGAATCATCTGAACAAATCCTTCTGGCTTGTGGACTTTCATGCTTGTTGTTACAGCTCCAACTTCAGGATCCTCCATATATCCCACCATAGTCTTCAGTGTTGCTGGATTGAAAAATGAGTCTGCATCCATACAGCAGACATATTCCCCCTTTGCAATTTTTATACCTGCATTCATCGCCGAAGCCTTACCGCCGTTCTCTTTGCTGATTACCTTTAACATACCCTCTTCTTCAAATCTTCTGGCAATCTCTTCAGTTCTGTCTGTTGAGCCGTCGTTGACTATTATTATCTCTTTTTTAGGATACTCAAGTGCAAGGCAGGAGATTATTGTCTTTTTGATGCTTTTTTCTTCATTCCATGCAGGCACTATTATACTGACTAAAGGATATCTTGTAGGCTTAGGGTCTACCCTCAGTTCTTTTTTCTTGGAACTGAATATAACCAGGAACAATATACTGCAGTATAGCATAAAATATATGACAATCAGCATTATGCCTACTTCAAAATTCATGTTAATTTAACAGTAGTACCCATTTTAAATCTTTTTAATAAATTCAGGCATATTTGTCACTTAAAAATGTATTAAAAAAATCTGCCGAGATGCATCAAAAATGTGGTGGCATAACACCCTTTTGGAAGAACAAATTTCATTTTAATCAAATTGTCCTCAACTTTAAGCACACGAAATCCCCGTACATCAAAAAAAGCCCTGCGATATTGACCTGGCTCTGCAAGAGTTGGAGTTCGTCTCAGTTTAAAGCTAGCTAATTCAAGGCCGTCTTTGGCCAACTGTTCTTTGATTATCATCCCTATTTTTCCATTTAACTCAGATTCATATCCAATTAAAGGCAGTTCTTCCGGAAATTCATTTCCCTCACTCAGTAATCTGTCCAGAACCATGTTGAACACATAGGATTGGTATGAATGTATGTACATCTTCCTTATTTTCTTGGGTATCTTTTGCAGGGCGTTGCCAAAGTCCTTTGGAGACTTTGCAAGAGAGTTCAGAACTGAAAGCTCGATGTCAAGATACTTCGGAAATTTTGCAATAGTTTCCTTAAAATCACCCCAGTGTTCCAAGGCAAACTTTCTAACAGACACAGTCTCAGGGGATTCGTCCCCCAGTTCAGTGAGTATTAATCTGGTGGCGCCCTCCAAATCTCCAAGCAGCAGCGCCTTTCCCACCAAGTGATTTATTGTCCTCTGCTTTCCAAATCTTTGCTGCCCGAAGAAGTTGGGTATTTTCCCGGGCATTTCTTCAATTATTTTCTTTTTCTTCACAAGGAGATCTTTTTTTGTGAGCTCTGGCCTGAACGCTATGGTAAATGTGTTCCCCTGCAAGTCCCCCAAGTTCAGTCTTTTTTTGGAATACTCGAAGTTTTTCAGAATTAAATCCTTCATTTTTAATTTTTTGACTTTTTCAGCATCCACATTCCATATGCTTATCCTTTGTGCCGTGACTGCTTTTTTGTCCTTGGTTCCTGCATAGCCCATTCTTTTTCTGCTTATCTGAAGTTTGGAAGCTATCTGGTCCAATGCTCTCTGAGTTGTATAATTTTTTTTGACTAAAGTTGCATGAAGCTGATCTTTGAACTCTCCAATAAAAAAGTCTTTGATTTTTTCAATAAAGTTGTATCCCACTTTCAACTGCCTGTTTCTCCAGTCGATTTCCTCCACTATGAAATCCTCAGGAGCTGATTTTATCCAGTTTTGTATCTTATCGTAATCTTTAATACCTGGAATATCCATGTCAATTCCAATGAAAGTTACAGTTTTAAGGCTTGGCCACCGCCATGAAAGAGACAAAAGGCTGACATCTCATGTTGCCTTGACTGCAAGAGCCTTGGGCGCGGACGAAATTGTTATTTCCGGAGAGTACGACCTTGGCATTTTAACATCCATAAAAGATGTCGCAAAAAGATGGGGCGGCAGTTTCAAAGTTTCATATAATGCCAGCTGGAAGTCCATGGTTAAAAAATTCATGGCTAAAAAGGCCCAAATCATACATTTGACCATGTATGGCCTGCCTTACCAGACAAAGCTAGATGCATTAAAGAAATCAAAAAAAGACAAGCTGATAATTGTGGGCTCTGAAAAAGTACCTTCGGAAATCTATGACATTGCAGACTTTAATCTTGGAGTCACAAGCCAGCCGCACTCCGAAGCTGCCGCCCTTGCAGTTTTCCTTCATGACTTGTTCGGCGGTAGAGAGCTCAAGAAACAATTTAGAAATGCCGAATTAAAAATAATCCCCCAGAAAAAAGGCAAGAAAGTTGTCAGGAAGTAATATCTTCAACTCTGCTCATTCCTTTGAATTTGTCCACTTTGAATTTGTAATCCGCCGCACTCTTTAATTCCTCTTCATGAGTAACTATTATTATCTGTGGAATTGTTTTTATGTTATTTAGGGCTTCAGGCAGAACTTTAATATCCTCTGTGTCAAAACCCACTGTAGGCTCGTCAAGAATAAGGATTTCACTCTGCCTTATGGAAGAGATTTGTGCGGCAAGATCTGACAAGGCAAGGCGGTATGCAAGAGCGACGGATGTTTTTTCCCCGCCGGACATGCTTGATATTGGAACTTCCTCACCCCCCGAAACAAAGGCTACAGGCTCATAGTCTGATTTGACGTCAACTGTATAGTCATCATCGAACTTTCGTATTTCCTCGAACTTTTTCTGGAACTCCTGCCTGAAGTCCTCAAGAAAGTTCCGCCTCACTATTTCCCTTATGTTTCTTATGTCTTCCCTCAGTCTTTGCAGCGTAATCAAAGCATTCTCATGTTTTATCAGGGCTTCTTTTTTATCTTCAATCCCCCTAATCTCCTCTTCTTTTTTAACCAGCCGTGAATTTATTTCATTCAGCTCAGTTCTTAAAACAAGATTAACTTTCTTGTGCGACTCCAGCATAGAAAAGACTTCTTTTTCAACAACCTGTTTTTCATCAAGCTCTTTTTTTATTTTTTCATAATCCGAGCAGTCCAATGAACTAATTTCTGTTTCAGCCTCCAATTTTTCAAGTTCTTCAGACTTTAATTTTTTATTTTCAATTCTTTCCTTTAGATTAAACATGACTTTTTCCAATGATTCATTTATTTCTCTGGCTTGCTTGGATATCTGGATATTGTCTTTTATCTCTTTGATATCCCTTTCTTTATCCGACATATCCAATGATAGTGCGGAAATAACTTTGCTGTATTCAAGTTCTACGCTGGATATGTGCTCATTTGTGATTTCTTGTTTGCATGTCGGGCAGGTTCCGGCGCCAATTTCCTTTAATTTTTTAAGATCGCTTTTGTTTTTCTCCAATTGTGAACTGATCGCACCGAATATCCCGCTTAATTCAGCATATCTCTCCTGCAGCACTTCCGGATCTTCAGTTGAATCAAATTCTTTTTGTTTTAATTCAAGACTATCTTTTCTTTTTTCCAGAATTTCAATCTGTTTCGATATAATCTTGATATCACTTTCAATGTTCAGAACTTTCCCTCTTAATTCGTCTGACTGCCTTCTTTTTTTAAGATGGACTTCAAGATTTTCGCTTAGTTGTCTGACTTCAAAAATTATTTTGTTGTAATGCTCCTTTAATCTTTCAATTTCTTTCTCGCCGGAAATTATCTTCTCTTTTATCTCATGTGCCTTTGCCTGGTACTCGACAAGCTCCTCTTTGTTCTTTTCAAGATTCTCAAGCCTTGCTTTGTCTTCTCCAAGTTTTGAATCAAAATAAGAAACCACATCCTTCATGTTTTCCCAAGTAGTCTTGTATTTTGCAAGCTGCAGTATTTTGTCGATGTGCTCCTGGCGCTTTTCAGGCTTTAGTTCAATCAAGGCTCTTATTTCATCCTGCTTTGTGTAGCTGGTAATCTCAAAAAGCTCGCGGGCTTTGATGTCTTTTGGATAATTAAGAATGTCAAGGACTTTTTCATTTAGGTCATTTGCTCTTCCAATCAAAGGCAGCGGGGTTCCGTCTTTTAATATTGCCATGTTTGATACGTCCACCGTGATGTTGTTTCCTGATCTTTTCAGGCCCCTTACTATGTTGTAAACGCCGTCACCCTCCTCGAATTCCAACTCTATTTTACCCTTTGATTTTCCCCGCCTTAGCATAGAATAATTGTTTATGCCCGAGTCTGAGCCAAACAAGGCATACTGCACACCCATTAGAATTGAGGACTTGCCCGAACCTGTTCTGCCTGTGAAAACTGTAGTGCCCTCTCTGAATTCAATCTCGGTGTTTTTGTGCGATCTTATATTTTCAAGCCTAAGTTTCTTCAGTTTCAAACATATTCACCTTCAGGAAATTAATGGCTTCGTCCTTGGAAGCAAGGGTCTGTCCAGAGTCTATATTTTTTCCGAGCAAGGATATAAGTCTCTGGGCAATGTCAATTGACTTTTCGCTGTAGTCCTGCCTCGACAAATATTCTTTCTCGATTTCTGCAGGTGTTTTTGATTTGCTGCTGACAAAAGGAGTTTCAGGATTCTCAAGAGACCCAAGATAAGTCTTTGTATAAAGATACCCCTTAGTTCCAGCATCTTTGTTTATGAGGTTTCTGTCTATCTCAGATTTTGTGCCTTTGCCAAGCTTTCCGTTTAATTTTACTATCAGCACCGGATTTTTATCAGTGTGTTGAATCCCAGATATCACTTTTGATGCAACATCCTTTGCATCAAGGCCGGTGCAGTTAAAATTTTTTGAAACAATGTCTCTCGTATTTATTTTTATTTTTTCATACTTAAAAGGCTCAGTTTCAGCATAAATAAAATACTTGTCTGTGTCTTTTTCCATCTCAAATAAATCATTGTATTCCGTGGACCCTGGATACACAATAACTCCAGAACCCTGCCTGAACTCCGCGAAGGAGTGCCAGTGCCCAGCAGCGTAATAGTCAAAACCCTGCGGCAGGACAGATGAGGGTATGTCCGCAAACTTTTCAGAAATGTCAGAGACTATGTGGTGGAACATGAATATGTTGAACTTGCCTTTTAAATCCACTTCCAGGCTTTCATAAATCTCCTTTATTCTCGCTCTTTTTCCCGCGATTCCGCATAAAAAACAGTCTCCAGCAAATTCCCCGCCAACTTTTATTTTTCCGTTTTCAGACTTGTAATATCTGGCGGAATTGAGATTTACAAGAAGCCCCACACTTTCAAGAACCGAGACTATAGTGTCTTCAACGCCTATGTCATGGGAGCCCACAATAGTATAGCAGGGTATTCCGGCTTTTTTCAGACGGGACAGCTGCTCTACTGTGAAGACCAGTGTTCTGACTGCAGGCCTTGCTCTGTCAAAGATGTCGCCGGTATGTATGACAAAATCAACCTTTTTTTCAATTGAAAAATCTATGGCCTGTCTGAAAGCTCGATAAAAATCCTTTTCCCTTTCTTCAAGCTTAGCTTCGTTCTTTCCCAGATGCGTATCTGTAAAATGCACAAATTTCATGGTTAAAACCAAATCTATTTATTTAGGTGTTTCCTTAAAACAAGTATGGCGTTAGCGCTTGGTGTAATCCTGGGGGTATTAATATTCTTTTTCCTTAAATCTTTTGCCATTGTTGGGCCCGTTACAGCAGGCCTTGTTTCGGGGATAATTGCAAGAGGTCCATTAAAAGGTGCTGCTGCAGGAATACTCTCTGTTTTTGTTGCGTCCGTTATTTTTTCAATTTCTGCCTTTGCCATTACTTCAGTATTCGGCGACGTCTCAACAGTCTCTGGTGTGACTGGGCTTGCTATCCAGGATATAACTTCGCCCCGAAATCTATCATTCAAAACCTTTTCTTTTGGGATAAGCGCTTTGGCGATTGGATCTATAGGCGGGCTTCTTGGCGGCCTGTTGAACAGATAATTATCCTACTGATATGCTGAAATTTTTTTCTTTAATCTTGGAGCCGTCCTCTTTAAGCACATCTTCAAACAGAAATATTTTTGTAGGCAAAGGAAAGTCTATGAAAGGAGAGGTTATGATGGCTTCGCCTTTGTCAAGCATCTGGACTTCAGCTCCCTCGTCGCTGATGTTTTGGCTTGATGAGTTTATGACTGCATCCCTGTCCATAGGAGAAGGCAGCCCAAGTATCACTTTTGTGTTCATCTGAGAAAGAATCTCCCTCGGAAGCAGGGAAGGCATCTGAGTTATTGCGCAAAGGCCCACCTTGAATTTTCTGCCTTCTCTCGCAATTCGCTCAAAAATATTTGTTCCTTTTGCCAGTGCGTCAGCGCCTAAAACCCTCGGAGCCTCCTCAAAGACAATCAAAACTTCAGGCAAGGATGAAAAAAACTGGGGGTCTGCCTGCTTTCTTATCCTGTAATCCTCATATACTCTGTGGACTATTGAAGAATTGATTACTTTTTCAGTTTCCTCGCTTATCATTGAAGTGTCTATGATTACTACTTTTCTTTGTGTGATTGCCTGTTTTATCTGGTCATAGACCGAAACGCTGCTTTTCGGATTTGTTGAAAACACAAGACCCTCATTGCCGTCAAGCTCAAGGGCATGGTACAGCTTTCGTTTTAAAGTTGAGATTGTGGCGCGGTATATTTTTTTTTCAAACAAATCCTCAAGTTCTCCTGCATTAGTGTCTAAAAGAGTCTTTACCCATGTTTTTCCAAACTTTCTGCTCAGCAGATCCATGGCCTCCTGCTGCGGGGTGCTGAGGTCAATAATCCCTATAAAATCCTCAGGCTTTATATCTTCAGTGCATATCTTCAGGGCTTCAGCCCCGGGTGTGTCAAGAGGCCTTGGTGAGAAATATAAAATCTTGTCTCTTTTTGCATGGTCTCTGAGTCCTTTGATTCCTCTTCCCCCATAGTACTCGTTGTGGGGGTCGAAAACAATTGAAGAATAATCGTCGAGATTAAGTATTCCGCGCAGAAAGACTTTTGAAAAATTGGATTTGCCTTTTCCTGTTGCGGCAACCACAAGCATGTGGTGTGATATTAGTTTGTTTGCCGGCAGAGAGATGCTGACTCCTTTGTATGAATCTGTCCCCAGTCTTAAATGTCCTATAGGTATTTCACCCTTTAGTTTAACAAAAGAAAACTCATCCTCGCTTATCGTGCGGACGTCAGTGAAATATCCCGGCACGCATCTCGGCGCTACAAACCTGCCGTCCCTCGCTATCTTGAGTATTTTTGCCTCGCATATTCTGTAAAACCTATCCTCTTTTTCAAAAAAGTTGTAGTCAACACCGTGCTCAAGCTTCTGCCCGGCTATGTCCTCAATGAACTGGGAGCCCACCAGAGAAAACATCCCCATATTCACAACTTTCATAAAGAACTTGTCGCCTGTTTTCTCATCTTTGCAGCTTAGCAAGTCCCCAACATCAATTTTTGCCCCGGAATGAAGCCTGACCTGAACTTTTCCGCTTACAGTTCCCCCCACAGTTTTTCCAATAACAGTTATTTTAATCACCTGTATGCCCTTTTATCCAGCAAATCATGCATGGAAGTCGACTTTTCATCAAACTCAACGAATTCAATTCCAAGGTCCCGCGCAAGCAGTTTTATGTCCCGGTTCTCTTTGTTTTTTTCATCATCTCTGACTCTTGCTATTTTGTCAACTTTTAACAGCGGATAAGGATATCCAAGAAGTTCCGGGTCTCTTGAATAATATGCCACAGTCCCGAATAATTCCTGAAGTCTTTTTGGGTCCAAATCCAGACTGAACTCTTTTTCCAAATCAACCCTGTAGCAGAACTCGCAGCGGTTGTGGAACTTCACAACATAAGTTTCGCCGAACTCCCTGTTTGTAGTCTGGCCCCTGTAAAATATGGGGCTGTAATACCATCTGCTTTTGGTTGCCTTTGATCCAAGCTCGTTTAAATAGCCTAAAATCGGCCTGCCGTTGTTTGTTCTGAGCCTGGATGTCTTGCTGACTCCCATTATTACTATGCCTTTTTCCACAGCCATTTTTCCAAGCCTGTTTATCAAATCAAACTGGGGCTTGCTTGCAGCCACAAGCGACGAATCAACAAGTACAATATCCCCCGACCTGCCAATTTTTATGAGTTCCTCGACACATTTCCATTCAAGCACAGATCTGAAAATGTTCGGGAGTTCATCTATTTTTGATACAGGGACTTCAATCTGCTCGACATCAGCGAAGCTTGGCGTTAATTTTGGATATATTTTGTTTCCTTTTATCATGGCGCCCATTGAGAAATCCTTGACTGTTTCAAAAATTTTCCTATCACCTTCAAACCCTATGCAGCCTATTTTTATTTTTGAGATTATCCAGCTTCCGCCGTCAAGAACTATTGCAGACCCCCCATCCACTGCATAAACCCTGTTCTTTGGGGAAAATTCGTCAAACTCATGAAAGTTTACCTCGTTGATTTCATATGCTCTGCATCCGGCCTTGTCGCATTTAGGGACATCAATGCCTCTAATTTTATCAATAAAACTAAGGATTTCCTTCATTTTTAATCAACAGCTTTGTCTATTCTGTCCAAGTGGCGGTTCAGCAATTTGGCTTTTTTTATTTTTTCCCTGATCTCTTTTTCTATTTCATTGAGCTTTTTAGACAGTATTTTCTTTCGGGATTTAAGCAGTTTTATGTCAGCCACTAGTTCAGAATAATTCCCCTTTAAGGTTCTTACAGCTTTCAGCAAATTTTTAACTTTCACCTAAAAATCACCAAGTCTTTTTTGTTCTTTTTCTTCTTTTATTCTTTGAAAAGTAAGCCAGCTTTTTCTTATATACTTTTTCAACCATTCTTTATTATCCAGGGCCTTTTCTACAAATCCAAGTGTCACGGGATCGCTGGGATATCCTATGCCTATTGGCATTCCGACTTCAATCTCTATATCTCTTATCTTGCTGTCTCTCAGCACCTTGGCTACTATTGAAGCTGCGGAGACGCTGACATGGTTTTTGTCTGCATAATTTTCGCAATTTAAAACCGGAAAATGGTCGAGGAATTGGGAAAGATATCTCTTGAAGTTTTCAGTGTTTGCTGAAGGTGTGTCTATTATTGCAATCTCAGGCCGGAGCTCATTTACAATCTCGGCAAATTTTACAGCTTCCATGTTGTTTAAATTGCTGTTTACTGCAAACCTCTGGTCTATTTCCTGGGGTGGGATTGACACTACCTTTATTTTTTTGGCAATATTCAGGATGTGCGGGTACAGTTCCTCCCTTCGCTTTGCAGACAGGAGCTTTGAGTCTTTTACACCAATTCTTTTCAGCTTTTCCTCATCATCTTTGTCAAACATTGCCCCGACTATCACCATGTCCCCGACTACTGGACCTCTTCCGCTTTCATCAATCCCAAGCACGAGTTTACCCATATTAATCTTTAAAAACACCCATTGCTTTAAATAACTGATTGTTATGAAACCACGAAACTTACTGCTTATCACCCTTGTAGCTCTCTTGGTCGTCTTTCTTGTAGTGACTGAAGTAAAAGCCCCGCTGAATCGGCTCGCCAACCTGCCAAGATGTGAGAAAGATCCAGTCATTTTAACATCTGACTTCAGGGCAAACATAATTTCATTTGCAACAGATTACATCACTTCAAGCACAGGGGAGATGTATTTCAAAAATCACTTTTTTTTTCACAGGCTTGACTACTCGCTTTCAGACTGCGTTTTTGTAGTTAGGTACCAGTACACTTATGACCACGTACACACACCTATGTCAGTTACAATAAAAGCTTCAGGTCCGGACGACTTCCAGATTATTGACTCGAATGTTTTGTTAAGACCTTTCATGGCTATTGTATCAGAAGCCACTGCCTTAGAGCTCGCAGAAGAACAAAAAATAGATTATGACTATTATAATATGGAAGTGGACATTGAATACCAGACTATGGTGTACAGATTTTACAAGGAAACACTGACTGAAGGCAGGAAGCTGGTTTTTGAAGTGGATGCGCGGTCGAAAGAAATAAGAACCTTTCAAAAGCCTTCAATGGCTATTCCGATTGTCTGAATTTGTTGTGTCCTAACTGGACAATCATATCCATATCAACGCGCGGCACATCGCAGGCTCCGAAGCAACTGTCGGCCCATATGTAAATTTCAGCCCCAGTTTCTTTAAGTGAATCTGCTATCATAGTTCCAAAGGGTTTCACCCCGTCAGGCAGCTCCACAAGAACACTTTTTACATTTTTTCTCTTAATTTCTTTTTTGACGTTTTCCAGTTCAAGTTCATAATCATTGATGTTCATTTTTATCAGTCTCCAGATCCAGTTGTTTATGCGCTTCTCTGTACAGACTCACAAATCTGTCAAGCAGCTCTTCAGCATTGTCATTTAAAAGCAGCCCGCCGCATGCATATTTATGTCCTCCACCCCTGAACTCCTTGAACTCTTCGCTTAAGCTGTGCACTATTTTGGAGATATCCACTCCTATAGTGGTTCTGAACGAAAATTTGAATCTCGTAGTCTCATCAAGAACGAAAACAAACGACCCGTCCTTGGAAAATGTTATGTAGTCTACATAAATCCTTATGTGCTTGAATCTTGTTTTTACCCAGTAAATGTCAAGATTAAGGTCTGAATAGCTTTTTTTTGAAAACTGAATGCCCCTCAATTCCTCATCAAAAAGTTCCCTGGCTCTTGAATACGCCTCAAGCGCTTTGACTTTCTCCAGCGCTTCCCCCAGTTCAGTTGAGGTGTTCATAACTTCAAATATCTGTTTTGAGCCTTTTGTCTGGGTCATGCTCACTACCAGATTGAATGGCAGAAGCTCTTCAACCTTTTCCTGGTATACCCCCTTTTTGTAAAATTCAGTGGACTCCATGCACCTGTCCCAAAAAGACCCGAGGTATGCGAGCCATTCCATGTCTTTGAGCCCGAACTCTTCTGCAGTCTTTGCCATAAAGTATGACAATGCGGCGCTCTCGCCAAGATCACTGCTCGTAAAATAGCTTACAGTCTCCAGTCTTTCCTCATGCTGGTGGTGGTCTATAATTTCACAGTCATAATTTTTTAGAAAATCAAGGAATTCTTCAGAAGGAACATAATCCAGCAGGACTATCTTGGTGGGGTTTTGCTCTTTTATCTGGTTCATAACTATTTGTTCAAAGCCCCTTTCTGCAGGTATGAATGTGCATTCTTTATGATTTTTTTGCATGATCCGCCACAAGGAGGAAGCTGAAGCGCAGCCGTCTATGTCATAGTGGTATACTACCACTATGTTTTCAGCATCGATTATTTTCTCTATCTTTTCTTTTATTATTTTTATTGTTTTTTGCATGTTAACACTCCGTTTTCATGTTTGAATTTGACAGGCAGAAACTGCTCGCACACCCACATGTTTGTTTTAGTATGCATTGAAATTTCATCAATAGCTATTTTTCCGCCGTACAGCGCCAGATAAGGGACTGCCTGATCTGCCATATGGGAGTCCACAGCAGAACTGCCGCTGGTCTCTTTAATTAGTTTTTCTGCGCAGCTCTTGCCGACCTGCTCTGCAGTCTTCCTGAGCTCTCCGACTTCCTCCGCACCGATTCTGCAGTTTTCATAGCAGGCACAGGCATGAATGTTTGATCCTGGAGAGTCTGAATCTATGTAGTTCACAAAAGATTCATTTATTGTTTTTTTAAAAATTTTTTTAAAAGCTTTCAATTGCCTGTCAGCAACTTCGCGCTTTTCCAGAAAGTTTGACGCAACGCTGTGAACATTAGTGTAAAGATATTCTCCTCTGGACATAAGTTCAACAGGTTTTAATTCTGCAGGAGCTACCCTTACTTTAAGTCTCCCCCCGCCTTTTGGGTAAAATCCGTGCCTTAAAAGCTCCGGGTTGATGTCCGCGCCCATCATGCTTAAATAATTGCAGAATATTTTTTCAAAATATTCATAGGGGGGGCTCCACCTCAGATGTGTTCCGCCAGTTATGTTGAATGTAAAATTTTTTTTTAAAAAAACTGCAGCAGGCAGAAGGGCCTGCATAACAAGCGTGGCTGAGCCTGCAGTCTTTATGTCCCAGCTGTAACTTCCGCCCTTTATCTCTCCGGGAATAAAAACAAGCTCGCTTGCCCCGATTTTATTTCCTTTTATTTCTGCGCTGCATATCTCCCCAACCGCTTTGACGCAGGTTAAGTGCTGGGCTTTAAGTCCTGGGGGCTGTCTGTTTGCGCGCACATTGAAAATTTTAACAGCCTTGCCGGTAACAGCGCTTAGCGCTATCGAAGTACGAATTACCTGCCCACCACCTTCTAAATAAGATCCGTCAATCTCTATCATAGAAAACCTACATTAATTTTAAGTCTGAAACAAGGTTGTCAATTTTATCATCTGGCGCAGGGCCAATTCCAATACATGTTGTAGTTCCGGGAAGGATCTGTGTCAGCCCAGCATCCCTTATCAGGGCGCGGGGTATATTCATGGAGCCCGATTTCTTATTAAGCTCCTGAAGATCCTTCAAACTCTCAACTTTTAGGACTATTTTCTTCTGCCCAAAATCAAACCATTCGTCAAACCAAGACTTTTTTTTATCCTTGGCCTTCAAAGCTGAGGATACTGCGGCATGCGCTACCTGCACTGCCAGCTTGCCTCTGTCCATTTTTATGTCCGTCCGGACAACAATAGCTTGCTTCATCGCCTTTTTAGGATCTCAGACAGATCCACTTTGTACTGTCCAGGATCATAATTGTCTGAACTAATATCTCCTTTTATCTGTTTCGGATCGTATGCATTATTGCCTATAAATACATGGCTTTCAAATCCCCACCCCACTATTTTTCCTTGCCTGTCGAGTATATTATACCCGCCGCGGGACCTCGGGGAAAACTCCATAGTTCTTAATTTTCTGATATATTCAAACGACAACGGCGAGCTCAAATGGATATCCACACCACCGGGCAATATTTTTATCATATCATCTCCTGAGAACATAACAGCATTTATTCTGCTGAATTCTTTGTCCTCGACCCTGGACTCCATTTCAATTCCCAAAATTTCTGCAATATCCTTTCCGTCCTGAGCAAATAGATTTATCTGCCCCAATTCACCTGAAATTCTTTTTCCAACCGCATATCCTGTCATGTTTGATATCACCTTGTTCTTTTATTGAATCTATTAAAATCAAAAGGATTATAAAACTTATGATATTTGGTTTTCTTTATGGTAGAAAAGAGATGTACGTCTTGTAACGCAGATATTGTAGTAATCCCAAACTCAGTGGAGTTTGCATGCCCTTGCGGCAGGGAAAAGATAATCCGGTGCGGAAAATGCAGGAAGATATCTGTAAAATACAAATGTAAAGAATGTGGATTTGAGGGGCCGTGATATTGTGGGAAAAGTAGTTGTAACTGTAAAAGTTATGCCTGAATCGCCTGAAGTTAATCTAGAAGAGCTTCAGCAAAAAGTGGGAAAAGTAATAGAAGAAAACAAAGGTGCAATGCACAAAGCGGAAACACAACCTATAGGCTTTGGCTTGAATGCTCTGTTGCTCTCCTATATCATTGATGAGGATGATGCAAAGGGTGGCACAGACCCAATCGACAAGGCGATTATGGAAACTGAGGGTGTGAACACTGCAGAAACTACCGAAGTAACTAAAGTCGTTGACGTGAGCTTCGGATAAACAAGCTTTTATTTGTCTATTTCTTTATTTTTTTATGAAAAACTTCAACGAAACAGTCAACGATATCAAATCAATCAAAATTCAGGGCGCAACCAACATCGCCAAGGCAGGATTAAGGGCCGCAACTTTTAAGACTAAATCACTTGACGAGCTGAGCCAGGCAATCCACACTCTTAAAAACGCCAGGCCGACTGAGCCTCTGCTCCAGAACTCCCTGAACATTCTTTATGAGAAAGTAAAAGACGCCAAGAAATTAAAATCAGCAGTCAGTTCTGAGTCAAAAAAAATTGTTAAACAGATAGAAGAAGCTCACGGAAAAACCGTTCGAAACGCGTCAAAACTAATAAAGAAGAATTTTGTTATATTCACTCACTGCCATTCTTCCACAGTCACGGGCGCGATTCTTGCTTCAAAATCCAAAGGAATTGAAGTTATAAACACCGAGACCCGCCCAAGATATCAGGGAAGGCTTACAGCTAAAGAGCTGTCTGGCGCTGGAATTCCTACCACTATGATAGTTGACAGCGCAATGGCGGATTTCCTGCCCAATGCAGACATAATCCTTGTGGGAACTGACGCAATATCTGAAGAATTCTTTGTGAACAAGGTGGGAACTTTCGGACTTTCTCTTTTTGCAAAAATGTACAACATCCCTCTTTATGTTTTGACTAATTCCATGAAATTCGCGGAAGAAATAGAAATAGAATACAGAAATTCTAAAGAAATCTGGAGCAAAGCGCCTAAGAATCTGTCGATAATCAACCCCGCATTTGATGTCACACCACTTGAGCTGGTCAAGGGAATAGTGTCCGAACACGGGGTTCACACGCCGAAACAGTTTGTAAAAATGGCCAAAAAGGAATATGGATATTTATTTAAATTCTAAACAACTGGTATTAAACGGTGAGATGACATGAAGAAATTGATTTTACCCTTGTTAGCGTTCTTAATTGCAGCATCGCTCTCGTTTTTAGGGGTTGCCAGCGGTCAGACTGGAATCCCTGTCTGCGGAGACGGGCTGTGTGAAATGGAGTATGGGGAAAGCAGATACAACTGTCCGCAGGACTGCTTTACATATACAACACCTGATGTTATTATGGTTTCACTTATCTTTCTTACTGCCATAGTTATGGGTGGAATATTATACAGAGTCCGAAGGAAAATAATTGAGCAGGAAAAAGCCGCGAAAAGGCCTGAACCTATGTTTCCGATTGCCAGCAGAGTTTCAACAAAAGTAATGGAAAAAGGGCGAAATTTGAAAAAGAGAAGCATAAAAAAAATTAAGGCAGTCAAATCAAGGCCGGTAAAGAAGAAGATTAAGGCAAAGAAGAAGTCTCCCATGAAAAAAGCACCGTCACCACCGTCTACATCTAAAAAATCTTCAAGAAAAAAGACTGCCAAAAAAAAGTCTTCAAAAAAGATTAAGATAAAAAAGGCAGTGCCAAGGTATTATGATGATACCTTAAAAAAACTCAAAAAACTGAAGACGCAGCTCAAGTAAGCGTTTCACTATACACCTTTAATTGGATTAAACAGCAGAAAATATTGAAGGCGAACCAGACATTAAGGTAAACTGAAGATGAACAAAACAAAAATCAGGAAAATATCAGGCATGCTAGTCGCTCTGTTTTTGGCAGTTATGCTTTTAATGACCACGCCGGTACGGGCGGCAACATTAAGTCATTCAATTACTCCAGTTTCTGGAGGAAACACAATTATCACCGTTACAGTTACTAATGGCGCTGGCGATCTCCTTGATGTTGATGCAATAATAGATCAAATCCAAGTTACACTTTGCAATCTCACCCATTGTGGAGATTTGGCAAGTCTAGCCACACCTACTGTTGAGGTAACAGGAAGCTACGGCTACGGCTACGGCTATCAGATTCCAGCTGGAGGGTATGATTATGGCTACGGCTACGGCTACGGCGCTGCAGCAGAAGCGGTAACGATAATATTCACATGGACTCTTCCATTGCCTGACGGCTACTACAATCTTTCATCCCAGCTCGGTGCAACTGAATCAGAATTTTCAGAATTTTTTGTCGGGCCAGCATGTGTTGATTTGGACGGTGACGGTTATGGAAACCCTCAATATAACATGAGTGGATGCACATATTCAGACATACCTGACTGCAATGACGGCGACGACACAGTATATCCCGGAGCGCCTCAGTTGTGCGATGGTAAAAACAACAACTGCTCCGATCCTGACTGGCCTACAATTCCATCAGACGAAATAGACAAAGATAGGGATGGTTATGTTGAATGCACTCCTTGGGTTGGAATTAACGCATCTATTCTCGGCGGCGGGGATTGCAACGACTCAGATGCTGCGATACATCCAAACGCCACTGAAATCTGCGACGACGGTATTGACAACAACTGCAACGGCCTAATAGACTGCCTGGATCCTGAATGCGTTTCAGATCCTGCTTGCATAGTGCGCAGAAGCAGCGGAGGCCGAAGCCGTTTAGCCGCACCTGTTCAAGCTGATGAAGAGCATGAAGAAACCTGGGGTCTTTGGGATTTGGGGTCTTTGAACGCCGGAACTCGCTACAGATTTGACGGAGAGTTCCATTTCACTGATTTAATTTTCAGATCAATATCCACCTCAAGAGACTACTCTGATGTTTGGCTGAAAATATCAAAAATACAGAAGCCGGGCAGAATCCCAACACCAAACGGTCTGATATACAGTTATTTTGAATTGTCATATTCAAGCCTTGACAATTATGGTATTGAAGAAATAGGTTTTGACCTGCGTGTTTCCAAGCAGTGGGCTGAGGCAAACGGAATTTTCCCTGAAAAAGTCATAGCTTATAGGTTCAATGGATTTAGCTGGGACGAATTGAGGCTGGACTACACTGAAACTGATAATGATTATTACTACTTCAGGATATACAGCAAAGGGCTGTCTTACTATGCAGTTGCAGGCCTGCCCTTGAATGTATGGGACTTGCTGGATTCAGTTGACGGGTACTATTCAGGACTTAAAGACTTTTCATCAGTAATGGAGCGCATTGCAGTTTATTACAGATAGTATGCTCTGTAAAACACCAAACAGAAGCAAAAATTCAATATGTTTTAGCGGCAGAGCGAAGCGGCTGACAGCAATGCACAGAGTATAAACACTATATTTGCTTTTTTGTTAATCCAATCCAAGAACTTTTTGCCCTGTTACATATCGGACAAAAACTTAAATATGAATTAAGATTTTAATAATTACTCAGTGGGGTGAATTTATGAATTGCGGAAAAGGATACAAAAATTATGTTCAATACAATTACAAGCCTTCAAAATCAGATTTAATATGCACATTCTCTTTCAAACCTTCAAAAAACAAGACATTTAAGGAAGCTGCAGGTGCAATTGCTGCGGAAAGCTCAACAGGCACGTGGACAAAGCTTACAACTATAAAAGAAAAAAAGCAGGTCAAGCTCGGAGCTAAAGTTTTCTGGCACGGCAAGGACAAAATAAAAATTGCATATCCTGAAAATCTTTTTGAAAAAAACAACATGGCTCAGATATTTTCCTCAATTGCGGGAAATATTTTCGGAATGAAGGAAGTGGAGTGCCTGCGCCTCGAAAATGTGGACTGGCCAAGCGGACTCGCCAAATCCTTCAAAGGGCCGAAATACGGGCTTGAAAGTATAAGGAAAATGGCGAAAATAAAAGACAGGCCACTCTGCGGAACAATCATTAAGCCGAAGCTCGGGCTGAGCCATAAACAACATGCAGTTGTTGCATATGAGTCGTGGTCTGGAGGAATAGACATAGTCAAGGATGATGAGAACCTCTCGTCGCAGCCGTTTAACAATTTCTACAAAAGAATGAAGGAAACAATAAGGCTGAAAAACAAAGCTGAAAAAGAGACCGGCGAAAAGAAATTTTACCTTGCAAATGTTTCTGCAGAAATTTTTGAAATGCTCAAAAGGTCAAAATATGTTGAAGAACTCAAGAATGAGTTTGTGATGGTTGATGTGCTGACTGTAGGTTTCTCAGGAATTCAGACTTTGAGAGAAAATTCAGGCAGGCTCGCGCTGCACGGCCACCGCGCCATGCATGCAGCAATAACCAGAAACAAAAAACACGGAATTTCTATGGCTGTTCTTGCAAGCGCTTCAAGGCTGATGGGTATGGATCAGCTGCACATTGGAACTGGCGTGGGAAAAATGGAGGGCGGACATAAAGAAATACAGGAGATACAGCATGAACTGATCAAGCCAATGCACGGAATCAAAAAAACATTCCCAGTGTGCTCTGGAGGGCTGGATCCCATGCATATCCCCAAACTGGTAAAATACTTTGGCAATGACATAATAATCCAGGCCGGCGGCGGAGTTCATGGAAATCCCCTTGGAACTAAATCAGGAGCATTTGCAATGAGACAGGCAATTGATGCAGTTATGAACAAAGTTTCCATAAAAGAATATGCAAAAACAAATAAAGAACTGGCGGCTGCTGTATCTAAGTGGGGCAAACAAAATGCTTAAGCTGACTGTCAGGCACATCGATGTGGAAACTGGAGGCATGCCTACAATTTCCCTTAACGAGGAGTTTGCAAAGGCAAATGATATCTCGCCCATGGACCGTGTTCTTGTGCGTAACGCCAAGGGAAGAGTTTTGGTTGCAGCAGTTGACACCTCAGAGGAAATTATCAAGCCTACAGAAGTTGGTCTTTTTGAAGATGTCTGGAAAAAGCTTTTGGCCAATGAAGGGGAAATTGTAACTATAACGCCTATACTAAAACCTGAATCTGTCAAATATATAAGAAAAAAAATGGACAGGGAAGAACTGTTCGATGATGAAATTCACGCTATTGTAAAGGATATTGTGGACGAACGGCTTTTGGATGTTGAAATGGCTTCTTTTGTTTCAGCTGCATACATGGAAGGGTTGAGCATTGCAGAAATTACAGCCCTTACAAGATCAATTGTTGATACAGGCGGAAGACTGAAACTCAAATCTAAAAAGATACTCGACAAGCACTGTATCGGCGGCGTTCCGGGAAACCGCACGACAATGGTTGTAGTTCCAATCATAGCGTCTCTCGGCCTGACTATTCCAAAAACTTCAAGCAGGGCAATAACTTCTCCTGCCGGAACAGCAGACACTATGGAAACACTGGCTAATGTAGGATTTTCAATTTCTGAGCTTACCGAAATTGTCAAAAAAACAAATGGTTGCATAGTCTGGGGCGGCGCCATAAATCTTGCGGCTGCGGACGACAAGCTGATCCGTATAAGGCACCCTTTGTCTTTGGATCCTGAAGGAATGATGCTTGCAAGCATAATGGCAAAAAAGATTGCTGTTGGTGCGACGCACATAGTATTTGACCTGCCTGTGGGTACTGAGGCTAAACTGCGCCATCTTGGGGAGGCCAGGCATCTGGAAAGAGAGTTCAAAAAACTCGCAGAAAAATTCAAGCTTAAAATAAGCACTATAATCACCGACGGAAATGACCCCATAGGAAATGGAATTGGTCCGAACCTGGAAGCCCGCGATGTTCTCCAGGTGCTTAAAAACGACAGAAAAGCTCCGCAAGACCTGTGTAATAAAAGCCTGATGCTTGCGGGAAAACTGCTTGAACTTGCGGGAAAGGCAAGGCCTGGGAAGGGCAAAGAGATTGCAGAAACGCAGTTGAAGAGCGGAAAAGCCAATGAAAAAATGATGGAAATTATAGCAGAACAGGGGGGCGACCCAAAAATAAAACCGTCAGATCTTACTTTCGGAGAATATACTGTAGAGTACAAGGCGGAGAAAAAAGGCACACTTGACAACATAGACAGCAAATTAATTTCAAAAATAGCAAGGGCCTCAGGATGCCCGCTAAATCATGAAGCAGGAATCAACATTGAAAAACGCTACGGGGAAAAAGTACGCAAGGGCGAAACAATATTTACTGTTTATTCCGGAAGCGAAAGAAAAATAGACAAAGTGCTTAGCATAATAGACGGAAGCTCTCCAGTAGTCATAAACTGACTACATATAATTTGGAACTTCAATCCCAAGCAGGCTAAGAACCCTTTTTATTACTTTTTTATACACTTCAACAGTCTTTATTCGGGTTGCCTTTAAATTTTCATCCTCTGTTTTAGAAACATTGCAGTTCTCATAAAATTCATTGAAGCAGCCTGCAAGGTCATAACCATAATTCGCTAGATTGCTGACTTTGTAGTTGTACACTGACTCTTTGACAACCTCTGGAAACTTTGCTAAAAGTTTGACAAGCTTTTTTTCAGAATCTTCATTGAGAACTATAGTCTTAAGCCTGGCATTCCCTGAATTTTTAAGCAGTTTAAGCGCCCGCACATATGTGTACTGTAGATAAGGGGCTGAATTGCCCTCAAAGTTCAAGGCATCATTCCAGTCAAATATTATGTTTTTGTCAGGATTTACTCTTAAAATGGAATATTTTATTGCCCCATGACTTATGATTTCCGCCAAGGCGTCTAATTTTTCACGTTCCATTTCAGGATATCTTTTAATAACTTCTGCCTCGCATCTTTCTCTTGCTTCTTTGATGAAGTCAGTCAACAAAACAATATTTCCCTGCCTCGTGGACATTTTTTCCCCGCCGGACAAAAGGACATATGAATAGCTTACCAGCTCAGGGGATTTGTATCCCAAAATATCAAGCGCAGCGCTTAATTGCTTAAAATATGTCTTTTGCTCTTCTCCAAGAACTATTATGTTCTTTTTGGCCAGTTTCATTTTGTCTATTGTATATGCTAAGTCTCTCAAGGAGTATAATGAAGTTCCGTTTGCACGGGTCAGAACAAGCACGGGGGATTTAACAGGAAGATCATATCCTGCAAGATTTAAAACACTTCTTCCCTCCTCATCCTTAAAAACCTTTTTTCCCAGTTTCTTAAGAATTTCTCCGAGCTTCTTCGATTTTATATACTGGCTTTCATAGTCAAAGTAATCATAGTTTATACCTAAATGCTTAAGTATTGATATCTGCCCTTTTACCGCAGTTCCGGAAATTTTCTTAAAAAGAGCAACAGTTTCCTTGTCTCCATTCTCCAGCTTCTCAAGCAGTTCAAAAACTTTTCTTTCCAGACTGGCATTTGTTATCATCTCTGCATTTATTCTTATGTACATATCAAGAAGTTCGTCAAAGCTAACTTTTTTTCCGCTTTTTTTTGCTGCAAGAACAAGCATAGCTATCTGCTTTCCGATATCATTGACGAAATAATGCGTTTCCACTTTGTATCCATAAAATTTGAGAACTCTGCATAAGGAATCTCCTATCAAAGCATTTCTGGCTCTGCCTACATGCGGGCTTGCATTGGGGTTTATTGACGTATGTTCAACTATTACTTTTTCATTTACTTTTCCCCTGCCGAAACCGCGCTTTTTGAATTCTTTGAACAGCCGTTCGGCCAGAACTTCAGGATTGACAAAAAGATTGATATAGTTTCCAACTACCTCCATTTTCAAAAAAGACTTAGGCAGGTTCAAATGTTCAAATATGTATCTTGCCACATCCTCTGGTTGCTTTTTAAGCTGCCTTGCCAAATCAAAGCAGGGAAGCGAGTAGTCGCCATAGCTTTCGCTTGACGGAACCTCTAAGTTGGAAATATCCATTTTTATCTTTTTGAATGCTTTTTTTAGTTCTGAAACCTCATTCATGTATTTAATTAGAACACTGTTTAATTAATAGCTTTCTGTCTGGCTTCCGTACGAGTCTACGAACTCCAGAATAAGCTTGGCTGCAAGGGACGACGTTATGCCGTTGGTGTCTTTTTCAGGATTAACTTCAACTATATCAAACCCTTCCACTCTGTCCATCTTGGCAAGCTCCTGTACGAGGTGTATTGCCTGGCGCGAAGTCAGCCCGCCAGGTTCAATCCAGCCAGTTCCTGGGGCGAAAGCAGGATCTACTGCGTCGATATCAAATGATATGTAGATTGCATCCACATCACGCATCATTTCTTTAACTCTGCTGATTACATAATCCATGCTGTTTTGGTAAATGTCTTTCATAGTTATGAAAGGTATGTTGTTTTCCAGCAAAAACTGGTATTCTGTCTTGCTCCAGTTCCGAAGGCCCAGCAAAACTGTCTTGTTTACCTCAGGAATGCTGCTGACTCCCCCTATGACATCACCATAAGGAAAGTAATCAGGCTGGCAGTCAGGGTGCGCGTCAATGAATATAACACCCATACGGTTAAAATGCCTGCTGTACCCCTGAATAACTGGCAGGGTAACTGAATGGTTGCCCCCGATTAAAACTATGGGCTTGTGCATTTTCAAAGTTTCCCTGACTTTGTTGAATATTCTGTCCATTGTTATTTCGAAGGTTTCACCTTCAACTATGTCGCTTGAGTCGTGGATTGTTCTGTTGTTTGCGGACTCGGAAAAAAAGAAGTTATCCATCTTTTCCCTGATTTTTGCCGGGGCTTCCGAACACCCTTTATTCTCTGTGCCCTGGTCTACAGGAGCGCCCAGTAAAATAAAGTCCGCTTCATCAATATTTTCAATAAATTCCATTTTAATCCCCTAGATAACATGTCTTTTTAACAATTTCCATAACACTAAAGATTATATTTGTTAAGTTTTTATAAAAATACATGGTATATGAGTTTTTTGCACAATATCAAACTCCACTTTCAAAGTTATTCTTAGATATCCTTTTAGTGTTTGCACTAACAAGCTTCATCGGGCTGGAAAGAGAGTCCATTCGCAAGTTCAAAAGGGCAGAGGTTGGCATAAGAACATACAGCCTAATAGGTTTCCTGGGATATTTTGCAACTTTGACAGGAATAATAATGGATTTTCCCATAGTGCTAATAGCACTTTCGGGCCTCATCTTGTTTGAGGGAATAAGCCATTTTCAAAGGGCGAAAAAGGGGCGCCTTGGTATAACTACTGAAGTGTCTATAGTTCTTGCGTTTCTTGTGGGTGTAATTGTAGGACTTGGCGAGTACTGGGCTGCACTGCTCCTGGCTATCTTCTGTCTCTTATACACATCTGACGCTGCCGACGAAGAGGATAGTGTAGATCTCGGTGGTCGCCGTATCATTAA
>OMKS01000808.1_pt1 | contig 29005 bp, 17 predicted proteins | sample 1674721 | NCBI WGS metagenome assembly OMKS01 (sample SAMN06264996, study PRJEB25208) | sediment metagenome | isolation source: hot spring sediment | place: USA: California | collected 2014-09-02 | reverse complement strand
AGAAAAGGTCGCTGTGGGTGGTCAATTTTCCGTAATCACTAGCTCTTTAACTGATCAATTTTAGAGTATCACAACCACCCTTCGGGGGATAACCCGTGAAGCACTTAACATTTTCTTGTTTTTGTGGTCTGAAAAACGTTGAAAAAAACCAGAAAACAACCTGTAAGATACTAAATTTCTTGACAATCACCCTCTGTCGGACTATCTCAGGTAAAATCTTTTGTTTGCTTTCAAGGAGGTTCTGCTTTTGTTTTGCGCCAGACTGAAGAACTTGTCAGCTTGTTTGCGTCCGGGGCGAGTTTATGTTTAGCCGGCGCGGGCGTTTGTTTTCCCGGCTGGGGGCTTTGCTTTTACTGCTGTTCTTTCTTCTTTTGATCAGTTTGCCCAACCTGATTGATCTCGAGAAATTCCGTCCCCGCCTTTTGCTTTTTCTGGAATCGAAGTTCAATGGGCAAATCAGTATCGAGCGCATCAGTCTGACCTTTCGCTACGGCCCCGGTTTTCAGGTGAATGGTTTCAGGCTGACAGACCATGACGGCAGACAACGGATTGACGCGGCGGTGGCGAGGGTCAGTTTTTCCACCGGGCCCCTTTTGCGGCGCACACTGCGTCTCAAACGGCTGGTTCTGGTGGAACCCAGGATCGTATTTTCCCTGGAAAAAGGGCGTTCGCCCTGGTCCGCGTTTTTACCGCCGACCGACCGGCAGGTTGCGGTCCCCGGCCTGCCGGAGCCTGACTCGACAAACGCAGACCAAGCCTCAACTCCAGCCCAGGTTCAGGTTCAACCTTCAGCCCAAGTTCAGACCCCGCCCAACGGGTTCGCCGGATGGCATTTTCTGGGCGATCTTGAGGAAGCGAAAATTGAAATCATTAATGGTTCCCTGGAACTGACCGACCGCAGTTTTGCCGCGAGTCCGGTAATTACCCGGTTTGCGGATCTCGATGCTCGGTGCGAGTGGGGGGCGGCCGGGGCTCCAGCTGATTTCAGGCTGGACGCTCAGGTGCTGGATCACGAAAATCCGGGTTCAATCAAGATCTTCGGCCGCTGCAGTAACCTGGGCCTGCCTTTTCAGCTTGAACAAATCCGGCTTAATTGCCGGGTGCAGGCGGTTGATCTCAATGCCGCCAATTATTTCCCCTACTATCAGAAATATGTTCCGATCAGGTTTATCGGCGCCCGGGTGGATATCGATTCGACCTATCGGGGCTCTTTGCTGGGTTTGTTTTCCTCGGTAGGTAAAATCACTCTGCGGCGGGCGGAGCTCGATTATCCTCAGGTTTTCGGCCGCAAACTTGAATGCCAACGTCTTGATCTGGAATATGATTTTTGTCTGGCGGATCATTACAACACCATTGAAATGCGAAAATTCAGACTGGCTGTCGATGGCTTGAAACTCAATGGCTATTGCCTTCTGCATGAAGCCCGGCGGGGCCTGGACGGCACCATCGAGGCGCGGGTCGAGATGCCCGCCTGCCGTCCGCACCGGCTGGCCGGCCTGCTGCCCTGGCGTTTACTGCCCTGCCGATTTGAAACGTCATTTAATAAACTGCAGAATTTTGGCGAATTGTCGGTCGATGAACTGTGGCTTAAAGGCAGTTATCGTCAGATTGTCCATTTGGCGCGGGAAAATTCGCAGCAGGGCGTGTTGGGCGGTTCCATGCAGGCTCGCGGCCTACGGGTCGGGCTGCTTGAGGGGCAGGCTCCGTTGCTGCTCAATGGCGGCCGCGCCCGCCTGCAGGACGATCTGCTGATTCTGGAAGGACTCGAATTATTCCTGGCCGGTTTGCATGTCGAAGCCCTGAAGGTCTCCTTTTCCGATCTTTTCCGTAATCCACAAATCAACAGCGCCGGTTGTTTTGCGGTTGATCTGGAACGGTTTTATCCCGTTTTCGTCGCATCCCTGGCTGACTGCCGGTCGGCAGGGCAGGGGTTTTTGCCGGCTGGAATTGAACTCGGCGGCCGTCTGTGGGGGGAACTGGCTGGAGGGGGGGGGTGGGACTCCTGGAAGGATTTCCATTGGGGGGGGATTTTTTTCGGTGAGAACCTTTGCTGCCGGTCCCCGGACTTGGCTTTTCCGCTGAGCCGGGGCAAGGCCTCCTTCGTTCTGGACGACCGTAGTTTGCGGGTGGAGAAGGCTGAGTTATATCTGGGCAGTCTTCCCCTGCGCCTGCAGGCGGAGTTGCCGGGACCCTTATCATGGCTGCCTGTGGAGGAAAAATCAGAGCTTGGCTACAGCTGTCGTCTGGAGGTTGATGATCTGGGACCACAGGACCTGGAACCCTTTCTCGGTCCCCGCTTGGCCTGGCGGGGGCGCAGCCACGCGCCTTCGCCGTTGCGGCTGGAACTGGCGGGGAATCTGAGGGATCTGAAAAACAGCCGCATCAGCGGACAGCTTGATTTTGATTGGAGCGCGGTTTCCTTTTTTTCAGGCAGTCGGCCGTTGGATCGTCTGCGCGGGGCGCTTGACTTTGATCGGCAGAAAATTATTTTGCGCTCCTGCGCGGCGACCTGGGCGGACTCAGACCTGCTTTTTAATGGCAGTCTGACGCTCGCCCCCGAGGCCGAAGCCCCACTGCTCCAGGGCCGGATTGAATCATCCCGGCTACGGGTTGACGATCTTCTCGCCTTGTGGTCGGCGGCCACAGACCTGGATCTACGCCCGCCCGCACCGCCGGATGCGGCCAGGGTGGCGGTTCCGGTCAGCCAGGCCGCATCCCAAATCGGTACCTTAGCCCTTCCCGTTTCGAGTGCCGCTGAAAAAAAACCACTGTCGTTCCTCAGTTCTAAACTCTTCCGGGTTGAACTTGAAGGGCTCTGTAAACAGCTGGTGCTGCCCGCTCAAAAAGGCCTGGACGCCTTGGCTGCGGCCTCACAAACCCCTCCGGAGCATGAATCGGAACTGGAGAAATCCTGGCGGCATTTAACGGATTTCAGCTTCGCTTTGGCAGCCGGGCCCGATTTTCTAAGGATTGATGCCTGTGACTGGCGCTGGGGCGGACAGGGTTCCCTGCTTTCCCTGGGGGGGGAGCTGTTTTGTCGGGATGGTCTAAGCGGCGAGCTCGACATCGTGGTTAAAAATCTTGACCTGGACGTGCTGTTTGGCGAAAACACCGGCGCCGCGGGTTTGGAACCAGAAGAAAGCGCGGCACCGCCAACCGATTCAGATCGGTTTCGGGTTGCTCTGCTGGGAGAAATAATTGAAGCCGTCAAGGATGACTGGGTGAAGAAACTGGTTTCCTGGAAAGATAAACTGGTTGCTGAAAGGTTAAGGCTTGCGTTTTCGGCGCAGCAGTTATGCTGGCGGCGGATGGTGCTGGACGAACTGGTCGGCAGCTGTCGGATTGATGATTCGGGACTCCATCTGGAGCGCCTGGCCGGACGCAGTTTCGATGGTTCGCTTCGCGCTTCGGCGGACTGGTTTTACGAGGGGGACTCCTTTAATCTGGAGGCGGAATTTTCCGGAATCAATTTTGAAAGTTTCAATGATTATCTGAAAAATCCTGACCGCGGTCTACCCATGCAGGGCGGCCGGGGCGGGTTGTCGCTGGATCTGGAGTGGCGGGGCGCCAGCCTGCGGGAGTGGAAGGCGGGGCTTGATGGCCTGGTTGATTTTTCCTTTCATGACGGGCGTCTGAAAAAATTTACCTTTATCGCCAATCTTTGTTCCCTGCTCAATGTTTCTCAGTTCGCCGCGTTGCGTTTGCCGCGAGTCAGCATTGATCAGGGCGTGCCCTATCAGGTTTTTTCCGGTCGCGGAGTGATTGGCGACGGGGTCATGGAGGTCGACGAAATGATTATGCGGGGCCCGGCCTTTAACCTGATGAGCAGCGGCACGATTTCATTTCTCGATGAAACCCTGGAGCTTGATCTGGGGGTGCAGCCCCTGCAGACGGTTGACAAACTGCTTGCCACGATTCCCGTGGTCGGTTATATCATAACCGGCAAAGAGGAGACCTTTGTCGTTCTGCCGCTGAAGGCCCACGGCGGTTTTTCCGATATCAGGATCACGGCGCAGCCGATTGCCGGTTTCGGTAAGCAGTTGGGAGGTATCGCGCAGAGATTTTTTTCAACCCCGGGCAGGATCATAGAAATGCCGGGCCGGCTTTACGATAAAATCAGTCAGTAGGCTTAAAGACCGACCGGCTGAGAGTCAAACCAAGTCATTTAAAGTGAGTGGCCGTTTCAGGCCCTTAAACAGACGTCCGGCCCGGGGGTGAATCGGCAGGTCGGCGAAGCATTGCCTTTAATCAAGCTTGAAGTCGGAAAACAGGCAGGTGTTTCAGGTGTTACGATTATTCTTGTGGCTGGGGCTTGGATATCTGGTCTTTCGTCTGTTTCGGGACCTGCTGCTCGGCGGGAGGCTTAAGGCGCAAAACCGCCCTCGGGCCGGGTCGCGGTCCGGGGGCAGTGAGAAAATGGTAAAGTGCGCTTCCTGTGGTCTTTATGTGCCGGAACATGAGGCTTTGTCGGGTGGTGGTCCGGCTGGGGGAAAGCGACACTATTGCAGCCCTGAATGTCGCCGGCAGGCCGGCTGAAGCCTTTAAGTCGCCGGGAAGCTTTTTCGGCTATGCTTTTTCCGGGTTGTTTTCCCGTAGCTCTTTTTCGAGTCGCCGGTAAATCTCTTCGACGCTGGCGACGACTCGGGGAATGACCTCGAAAGGGGCCTGGTCGCGGCGGTCGGCGACGACGATCTCCTGGTCGTAGTCGAGAAATCCCAGCACCTTGAGTTCGCCCAGGTTGTTCAGAATGAACTCCCGGTCTTCTTCGCTGGTAACCTTGTTGCCGACGACATAGACTTGGTCGACGCCAAGATCACCCGCCAGTTTCTTGATCTGGTGAGCGGTTTGCAGGCTGCGGGAACCGGGTTCGACCACGACGACAAAGGCATCGATGCCCCGGGTCGCGCCACGTCCCAGGTGTTCGAGGCCGGCTTCCATGTCCAGGATAATGCTCTCGTCGCGTTGCAGGAGAAGGTGGCGCAGCAGATATTTGAGAATGACGCTTTCCGGGCAGTAACAGCCGCCGCCGCCCTCGGGAATGGTGCCGAGAACCAGAAGTTTCAGGTTGTCGCGACATAAACTGAAGCGTTCGGGAATATCATCGACCTTGGGATTGAGTTTGAACATGCCGCCGTAAGTGCCTTTTTTGGCCCCGGTCCGTTCTTCGATGAACGCGGTCATTTCCGCGAAGGGGGTGATTTTGACAACCTCTTCCCGGGCGAAGCCCAGGGCTGAAGCAAGGTTGGCGTCGGGGTCGGCATCAATGGCCAGGACTTTATGTTCATCGGCGGCCATAACTCGGGCCAGGGTTCCCGCCAGAGTTGTCTTGCCGACACCGCCTTTGCCGGAGATTGCGATTTTCATGGTTTTTTCCTTTTACAGTTGGTTGAAATTGATAAGCTGTTACCATTCTTCCAATTTGTCCACTCTATTGTCTGGCCCCAAAAAAATCAAGTCCGATTAGGCTAAAAAAAGTCGACCTGGTCTTTTTGTCGGAGGGTTGCGCGATGGCCGCAGAAAAGGGAAAGCCGGGGCCCGATTATCTCGGGCACCGGCAGCGTCTGAAAGAGCGTTTCGCTCACCAGGGTTTCAGCGGCTGGCAGGCGTATGAAATTCTGGAGTTGCTGCTGGGCTACGCGGTACCGAGGCGGGATGTCAAACCTCCGGCCAAGGAATTGCTGCGCCAATTCAAAACCGTAAAACGGGTTCTCGATGCGCCTTCGGATCAGTTGCAGCAGGTTGCAGGGCTGGGGCCGGGCGGGGCGCGATTTCTCAAAGTCTGCCGGGAACTGATTTCGGTTTATCTGGAAGCCCCGGAAGCCCTGCGGCAATCGATCACCTCGCCGGAACAGGTTGCCGATATCTGTCGGGGACGTCTGGAGGGCTTGCCCCGGGAAGAGTTTCTGGTTCTTTTTCTCGATAATCGTCACCGCTTGCTGGCCGGTGAGATTCTGCATCGGGGCACGGTTGATATGAGTGTGGTGTATCCGCGCGAGGTTCTGACCCGGGCCCTGCAACATCGTGCCGCGGCCCTGATCGTGGCTCACAATCATCCTGGCGGCAGCTGCAATCCTTCGGCCGATGACGTCAGGCTTACCGAAGATTTGCAGCAGGCGGCCGCCACCTTGGGAATTCGCCTGTTGGATCATCTGATTGTCGCCGACAGACGGGTAATCAGTTTAAAAGAATTGGGAAAATTTTAAAAATGCTGATCCTTGATCGTTATCTGTTGCGCGAGATCTTGCTGCCTTTCTTTTATGCCCTGCTGGTGCTGGTGTTTGTTCTGTTGATGGGGCAGCTTTTCAAAATTGTCAATATGGTGGTTTCAGAAGGGGTTCGGATCGGTGATGTCGGCCTTCTGGTTCTGGCCCTGATTCCGAAACTGTTGACCATGGCCCTGCCGATCTCGTTTTTTTTTGCGGTTATCGCCGGCGTGGGGCGCATGGTCGATGATGGTGAAATCATCGCCCTGAAAGCGGCCGGGATTTCTCCGCGTCGGCTTCTGACCCCGGTTCTTTATCTGGCTGCCTTCTGTACCCTGATGACGATTCTGGTCAGCGCCTGGCTGGCACCCTGGGGTTTGCGTCAGGTTCGGGAGATAACCTTTAAGATTCTTAAGGAAAAGATGACCGTGGCCCTGCAGGCCCGTTCCCTCAACCTCGCTTTTCCGGGCATGGTGATCTATATCGGGGATATCGACCATGAAAGCGGTCGCGTGGCCGATGTCTTTATCGAGGACCAGCGGCGACCGGAAACACCGCAGATGGTGACTGCGGTGCGGGGCCGAATCGTCAGCGATCGCAACTCTTCCTCATTGCTGCTGCAGCTGGAAGAGGGCACCATCCATGAGTATGATCAGCGAGGGGAAGCGTATCGAGTGACCGATTTTTCCCAGTATCGAATCAATTTTGAGATCGCGGCCCTGTTGGGTGACGAAAGTTTTCTCCGGCAGAAGAACAAGGATATGACTACTAGCAAACTGCTCAGGAAAATTGCTCAGCGTAAAAGTCTGGGGGAAAGTCCGGTTTCAGCCCAGGTCGTTCTGTATGAGCGCTTTATTCAGCCTTTCGCCGGCCTGGTGTTCGCTTTGCTGGGCCTGGCCCTGGCCCTGGTGCCGGTGCGCAGCAGCGCCCGGTTTCAGGGCTTTGTTTATGGCCTGCTGCTGCTGCTGGCCTATTACATCTTCGTTCTGTTGTGTGAATATCTGACGGAATGGCGTTCGTCCCTGGGGTTGTTATTTTTTCTGCTGCCCAACTTCTTTTTTCTGGGTCTGGGATGGTGGCTTTTGTACCTGCGCCAGCATGAGCGGGAATTGTTTTCGGGTTTCGAGCCGGCGGTTTTTTTGCGCCCGGCTCTGGAGTTTTTCCGGCGATGGCGCGTCTGAGGCCCGAGCTGCTAGTTAAAGATCCAGGCGAAAGGTTACGGTACTGCCTTCCTGGGTGTCGACGACAAAACCAAAAGCCCTGCAGAAATCTATCATTTTAAGATTTTCCGAGAGCACCACGCCATAAATCTGCTGAATGTGCCGGTCCCGGGCGATCTCAAACAGCCTTTGCATCAGAATCCTGCCGACCCCCAAGCCCTGAAATTCATCCGCTACCACGATCGCGAATTCATGTTTGTCCAGGCGCGCCAGGTAACTCAGACGGTTGACCCCGATTGAGCGGAGACTTCCTTTTTCTTCGAGCAGGGCGATGATCGCGATCTCCCGGTCGTAATCGATCTGGGTGAAGCGGGCCGCCTGCTCGTGACTTAAATGACGGCGGTAACTGAAAAAGCGGTAGTAGTTGCTTTCCCGGGAAAGGGAGTTGAAAAGCTCATGGTGCAGGGCTTCGTCCTCGGGGCGAATCGGCCGGATAATAATCTCGCGGCCATCCCTGAGCCGGTCTTGAAATTCGTATTCATTGGGATAGGGTGCGATAACCAGGTGCCGGGGCGCCGGCGTTTCATTGCGGCGCACGCGGGCGTTGCCCGCGACCAGGCGGAATCCTCCCGCCGAGGTTTCCAGCAGGACGCAGCGCAGCCCGTAAACCTCGGGACAATCAGTCATGATACTGGCCAGACGGAGCAGGATAATCGCCAGATCTTCATTTGCTTCGGGACTGCGCCGGGCCATGGCCCGGCCTGCGGCTGAACGCGAGATCATGACTCGGGCCAGAAAGGGGTTGAGCGGCGGCAGCATGATGGATTGTTCGGGTTGAATTTCGGCGGCTACGCCGTGCAGGGCCAGATAGAGATAGGGGCCGAACTCGACATCGGTATCGCCCCCGGCTTCAAGGGCGAGATGGTTGCGGGGCAGATCGTCCTCGCGCGGGTCGATTATGAGGCCGTAGGTCTGCATGAGGGCGCGGGTCGGAGACGGGGGCAGTTCGCTTACCTCATCCGTCAGAAAAGGTTTAAGAAAATCACGATCGGCCAGATGTTCGATCCTGTATGCTTTGTGAAAACGCGGAGTCAGGGCGGTGAGCTGGTTCAGCTTATGGCGATAACGGCGGCTGTAAAGATAGGCATTGAGCGCGGCCGGCACACTGAAATATACATAAATGCCCTGATTCGCCAGGGAGGCGGCCCGGCGCCGGTCGCGGGCGTCGGCGTTGATCCATGTGTAGGTGACGGAGCAGAAATCATGCTGCAGTTGTTCCTGAATCCGGGCGATCAGAGCTCGGGGCTGAAGATTTTGATGGGCCGCGGCGAGAATGATCAGCGCATCGAATTCCCGGGATTCAAGACAGGCCTGGACGGCGGCGGCAAAGCTTGCGGTATCGGTGGCGCCGCCGACATCCAGGGGATTCTGAATCAGCTTATGGGGTAGAATCCGTCGCAGGCGGGCGGTCAGTTCCTTCGACAGGGGCGTGGGCTCGATTTCGCTGAAAAGCAGATTGTCGACCGCGAAAATGGCCAGGCCGCCGGAATTGGTGATGATGCCGAGGCGGTCGTCGACCGGAATGTTGCGCCGGGACAGGGAGCGGCCGGCAAGAAGAAGTTCCTTGAGATTGTCTACCGAAATGATTCCGGCCCGGCGAAAAGCGCTGTCGTAAACCGGTCCCGATCCGATCTTGGCGAAAACCCGCCGGTGCATGACCTCGTGGATTCTGGGGTGGCGACCGCTTTTGATGGCGATTATCGGCTTGACGCGGGAGACGGAGCGGCAGGCGCTGATGAATTTCCTGACGTCGCGGATATTTTCCAGATAAAGAAGAATGGCGTCAACCTCAGGATTGTCGCCGACAAAGTCGATGAGGTCGCCGAAGTTGATGTCGAGCAGGGAGCCGATGCCGGCAACATGGCTGAAGCCGAGATCGAGCTCCTGGGCGAGATCCAGAATCGTGCCGAGAACCGCGCCGCTTTGCGAGAAAAAAGCCAGGCGGCCGGCTTTCGGCAGATGCGGATGGGTGGAGAGATTGAGCTGAATCGGGGGCCGGAGAATGCCGCTGGAATTAACCCCGATGATGCGGGTGTTGTAGCGACGGGCGCAGGCGGCGATCTCTTGCAGAATACGGCGATCTTCGCTGGCGGTGATATTCTTGGTGATGGCGATGGTCGAGGTTTTGCCGAGGATTTCCGGTTTGAAATAAGCCGGCAGCTGCCGGAGAGGACAGGTGAGGAAGAGAAGGTCGATTTCTTCCCGAATTTCCTCGGTTCGGCTTACCGCCAGAAAGCCTTCCCGGGTCGGGCCCGGGCCGATCCGGTAAAGGGTGCGCGGACGGGCGGTGTCATGCAGATTGCCGCACAGAATCTGGGTCTTAAGGTCGGGGGCGGGCTCTGCGGTTTCGGCTACGGCTACGGCGATCACCTGGGGATTGAAAATCTTTTCCAGCTGGCTGAGGCCCATGTTATGTTATCCCATATTTGTCGAGGCGGTAGCGCAGTGAACGAAAACTCAGACCGAGAAGCGTCGCCGCCTTGGTCTTATTACCCTGGCATTGGGCGAGAGCCTGTTTAATCAGGTCGATTTCCAGTTGGGTGACGATTTCTTCCAGATCAAGGCCCGTAGCGGGGAGGATGGTCCGGGTGGGGCTGCTGTAGGGGGCTTTCTGCTGGACGACCGGCGGCAGGGTGGCGAATTCTATTCGCCGGCTGTTTTCCAGGACGACGCAACGCTCGACGATATTTTCCAGTTCCCGAATATTGCCGGGATAGTCATGATTCATCAGGGCCTGAGTGGCTTCCGGGCTGAACCCCTCCAGTTCCTTCTGGTATTCCCTGGAATAAATCTGCAGAAAGTGACGCAGCAGCAGCGGAATATCTTCCATGCGCCGGCGCAGGGGGGGCAGGTCAAGGCGAATGACATTGAGTCGGTAGAAAAGATCCTGACGGAATTCCCCGCTGTCGACCGCTTTCTGCAGATCCCGGTTGGTGGCCGCGATAAAGCGCAGATCAACCTGAAGTTCCCTGGGATTGCCGACCTTCTGAAAACGTTTTTCCTGAATGACACGGAGAATCTTGACTTGCAGGATCGGAGGAATCTCGGCGATTTCATCCAGGAACAGGGTGCCTCCGTCGGCCGCCTGCAGGTAGCCCTCGGTTTCGCTGACGGCGCCGGTAAAGGCGCCTTTGGTGTGGCCGAAAAGCTCGCTTTCCAGCAGGTTCACGGGAATCGCGGCGCAGTTGACCGCGACGAAAGGTTTTTCCTTTTGCGGCCCGGAAAAATGGATGGCCTGAGCCACGAGTTCCTTGCCGGTGCCCGATTCGCCGCAGATCAGAATGTTGGTCTTGGTCGGAGCTACCTGTTTGATGATTTCATAGATATCCATCATCGTCTTGCTTTTGCCGATCAGATTGTCAAAACCGAAACGTTTTTCGAGGGCTTGGCGCAGTCTCAGGTTTTCCCTTTGCAGCTCTGAACTTTTCAGAGCCTTTTCCACGGTCAGGAGAATCTCGTCAACCTTGAAGGGTTTGCTGATATAATCAAAAGCTCCGCTTTTCATGGCCTCGATCACCGTGCTCGTCGAGGCGAAGGCGGTGATCATGATGATTTCGGTTGCCGGGCATTTTTTTCTTACCGTGCGTAAGAGCTCCAGGCCGGTCATGGCGGGCATCCTGAGGTCGCTGATGATCAGGTCGTAAGTTTCGTGTTCCAGGGTTCTGATGGCGGCGACGGGGTCGGTAAAACCGCTGACCAGGTAGCCGTTGCGGGCCAGAATGATTTCGAGAAATTCGCACATGCTGATTTCGTCATCGACCACCATGATATGAATCGGCGGATGTTTTTCAGCCTTGGCCGGATTGCTCATGTCGCGGATGCCTCTTTGCAACCGGCGCTGTGGTCCGCCGGGTTTCGCGGTTTAAGGGAAAGCGATTTTTCGGGCTCGGTTTTGATCAGCCCCGGAAACCTGATCCTGGCGCAGGTCCCGGAGCGACCGTCATCCCGGTTATTGATCAGAATCTCGCCGTGGTTAATGCGGGTCAGTTGAAAAACAATGTAAAGGCCAAGGCCGGTGCCTTGATCCTTGGTACTGTAAAAAGGTTCGAAAATCTGGGAAACATCGCTGATTCCGGGACCATCGTCAATGATGGAGATCTGTATGGCGTGGTTTGCGCTTTCGGTGATTTGCGGCGTGGCTTTAGCGTCGGTCTCGCCCTGGGACTCAAACCTGAGGTTTCGGCTGAGAATCTGTATCCGGCCATTCTGGCCGACCGCCTCCAGGGCGTTTTTACAGAGGTTCCAGAAGATTTGTTCAAGTTGCTCCGGATTGGCCAGGATGGTAAAATCCTCGTCCTCGTAATCTTCGTGAAAGGAGATCTCAGGAAACTGCGAATGAAAGAGAAAAACCAGGTCGCGCAGCCGTTTGATGACCTTGACCTCGTGTTGCTCTTTGCCTTCGAGTCGGGAAAAACTCAGAAAATCGCTGATCAGATGATCAAGGCGGCTGCTTTCCCGCAAAACGATCTGCAGCAGGCGTTGCCGAATGTCGTCTCCGGGCGGCAGGTCCCGGGCCAGAATCTCGATGGAACCGCTGATCGCGGCCAGCGGATTCCTGATTTCGTGAGCGATGCCGGCCGCCAGACGACCGATAGCCGTCATCTTGCGGGCCGCCTGAAGACGTTCTTCGATTTCTTTCAGGTTGGTCAGATCCCGGAAACTAATGATCCAGCCCGGTTGGTGTTGTCGGCTGTGGCGCAGGGGAGTAAAGGAAAAACCCAGCACGAGCCGCTCTCCCCGCGGGGACTGGTAATTGATTTCATGACGTTGGCGACGTTGATTGCCAGTGCTTGGCTCTGGCAGGTCGGGGATGACTTGCGCCAGCCCGAGCTGCTTGATTTCCTCGGCGCTGCGACCGAGAAGGGTGCTGCCGGCGGGATTGATCGAAACAATATTTAACTGCTGATCCGTGGTGATCAGGCCGCTGTCGATCGAGGCGATGATATGTTCGTTCAGATCCCTGAAGTCCTGCAGGTCGCTGGTCACCTGTTGCAGGCGCTTACGGGTGCTGACTCTTTCTTTGGCGATCACCCGCAGAATGAAAGCGGTCAGATAGAACGGAGCCAGATTGAAGAAGAGCTGGGAGACGATCTTACGGTTGCTGCTGAACAGCGGCGGCAACGGCAGCAGCTCTTGCAGGGGATTGTGAATGTGAGTGAAGATAATCAGTAGATAGAGGAAGGTGCAGTAGAAAAGCAGGGTTACGGTTTGCTGGCTTTTCAGGTAGAGGGTGCCGCCGAGAATGATGAAGTAGAAAAAAGGAAAAAACAGGCTGTAGAATCCCCCCGTCAGGTAGATCAAGCCGGCAATTAGGGTGGCGTCCAGCAGCAGCTGTTGCTGGATCAGGGGTTCCGGAGGCTGTTTTCTTTTCAGGCTGACGGCGTGAAAAATGGTCAGCAGGTAGCTCAGGGCAATGAAGCTGTACAGCGGAATTGGAATCGGGTCTGGTTTCTGGGGCCAGATGCCTTCGATCAGAATCAGAACCCCCAGCAGCAGCGAGATGAGGAACAGGCGAAAAATCAGCAGCTGTCGCAGGGGGGAGGCGGAAAATTCGGTGTCTTTCATGATCCGGCGGCCTGCATCAGTGGACGACTTCACCCATTTTAAAAATCGGCAGATACATGGCAACGATCATGGTTCCGAGAATTCCCCCGAGAAAGACCATCAGTAGGGGCTCGATCAGGGAGGTGATGGCGCTGACCGCAGTGTCGACCTCGTCGTCATAGAAGTCGGCGATCTTGTTGAGCATCTGGTCCAGGGCGCCGGTAGTTTCTCCGACTGAGATCATCTGCACCACCATGGGCGGAAAAATACCGCTGTCCATCAGCGGTTCGGCGATGGTCTTGCCCTGGCTAATGCTTTCTCGGGTGGCGAGAATGGCTTTTTCAATAACCACGTTGCCGGCGGTGCGGGCCACGATTTCGAGTGAGGTCATGATCGGCACCCCGCTGGAGACCATGGTTCCCAGGGTGCGGGTAAATTTGGCGACCGCGACCTTACGCAGGAGAATTCCGAAAATCGGCAGCTTGAGAAAGAGATTGTCAAAGAAGAAATGCGCTTTTTCGCTCTTGGCGTAAACCTTTCGCAAGCTGAAAACCGCGCTGAAAAGCGCCGCGACAATAAAAATGATATTGTTGCGCAGGAAGGCGCTCAGGTTGACGATGATCTGGGTCAGCAGGGGCAGCTCGGCGCCGAAGCCGGAAAACATTTTCTGAAACGAGGGGATGACGAAAATCATCATGATAGCGATGACGATGATCGCGACGGCGACGACCGAGGCGGGATAGACCAGGGCGCCCTTGACCTTTTTTTTCAGTTTCAGATTCTTTTCCATGAAAAAGGCCAGGCGGCCGAGGATCACGTCGAGGGCGCCGCCGGTTTCCCCGGCTTCAACCATATTGGCGTAAAGCGGGTCGAAAACCTTGTCATGCCGGCGCAGGGCGTCGGCCAGGGTCTCGCCCTTTTCGACATTTTCCTTGATGTTCGTCAGGACCTTTTTAAACTCCTTGTTCTCCTGCTGCGTGGACTGGATTTCCAGGCATTGGATGATCGGCAGACCGGAATTGATCATGGTCGCGAACTGGCGCGTGAAGACCACGACATCCTTGTCCGGGACACTGGCCTTGAAAAACGGCAGGTTAATCTCGATATCCTTGGGCTTTTTTCTGATTTTAAGGTCGCTGATGCCCTGCTTGCGCAGGCTCATGATGACAATATTCTCGGAGACGGCCTCAAGCTCTCCCTTGACTTTTTTGCCCTGCCGATTCTTGCCCTGCCACTTATAAGTAATCATGATCAAGCCCCTTTATTTGTATGGCGTCTGCTTCGCGCTTAGATTCCCTGTCCCAGCATCTGTTTGAGTTCCATGATGTCATTGCTTTTGGCGAAGGCGTCTTCGATGGTTACCTTGCCGGTTTGGTAGAGATTAGCCAGAGACTGGTTCATGGTCTGCATTGAAAATTTGCTCTGGCCGACCTGCATTTGTGAATAAATCTGATGAATCTTGTCTTCGCGAATCAGGTTGCGGATCGCCGCGTTGGGAACCATTAGTTCCAGAGCCAGGACCCGTCCGTGCCCACTGCGACGAGGCAGAAGCTGCTGGGAGATAACCGCCTGCAGGACAAAGGAAAGCTGCGAACGGATCTGGGGCTGCTGGTGCGAAGGAAAGATGTCGATGATGCGGTTGATGGTCTGGGCGCAGGAATTGGTATGTAGGGTCGCCAGGGTCAGATGGCCGGTTTCGGCGACCGTCAGGCTGGAGGCCACGGTTTCCAGGTCACGGAGTTCGCCGACCAGGACGACATCCGGATCCTGACGCAGAATGTAGCGCAGGGCCTTGCTGAAATCTTCGGTGTCGGCTTTGACCTCGCGCTGGTTGACGATGCAATTTTTATGGGTATGGATAAATTCAATCGGATCTTCTATCGTGATGATATGTTCGTGGCGTTCTTGATTGACCTGATCGATCATGGAGGCCAGGGTGGTGCTTTTGCCGCTGCCGGTCGGACCGGTGACCAGGATCAGGCCGCTGGGTTTGCGCATCAGCTCCTGAACGATCGGAGGCAGGCCCAGTTCGTTGAAGGGTTTGACTTCGTAAGGAATGGCGCGAAAAGCGCCGGCCACGGTGCCGCGCTGCACGAAGATGTTGGCGCGAAAACGGCTGACCCCCTTCAGCCCGAAAGAAAGGTCGAGCTCGTTGTCCTTTTCAAAGCGGTGTTTCTGGTTGTCGGTGAGGACGCTGTAGCACATTTGTTTGGTGTCGTTGGCGTTCAGGGGCGGCATGTCGAGGGGGCGGAGGGTGCCGTCGACTCTTATCTGGGGGGGGCTGGCAACCGTCAGATGAAGGTCGGAAGCCCCGTTTTCGATCATGATTTTCAGAAGTTCATGTAGGCTGGCCATGATGGTGACGTCCTTTTTGCGATTTATGGTGGTTAATCCCGAGCCGAAACCCGCAGCACCTCGGCAAAGCTGGTGGTTCCTTCGATGAGTTTGCTGAGGCCGCTCTGGCGCAGGCTTTTCATGCCGTTCTTGATAGCCATGGCTTTCAGCTCCATGGTGTTGGCCCCGTTGATAATGGCGATTTTAAGTTCCTCGCTCAAAGTCATGATTTCATAAAGCGCGATTCGACCCTTGTAGCCGGTGCGATTGCACTCCTCGCAACCTTCGCCTTTAAGGCAGACCGCGTGTTCCGCGGTTTCCGGGTTCATGCCGGCCTGGATCAGGGCGCGCACCGGAACCTCTTCTTTGTGGCAGCACTTCTGGCAGACCTTGCGGGCCAGGCGCTGGGCCACGATCAGGGAGACCGAGGAAACGATCAGAAAAGGTTCGATGCCCATGTTGATCATGCGGGAGATACTGCTGGGCGCGTCGTTGGTGTGTAGGGTGGAAAGCACCAGATGGCCGGTCAGGGCCGCCTTGATGCTGATTTCGGCGGTTTCCAGGTCGCGCATTTCCCCGACCAGGATAATATCGGGATCCTGGCGGAGAAAGGAGCGCAGGGCCGCCGCGAAGGTCAGGCCGATCGATTCCCGAACCTGAACCTGATTGATGCCGGGCAGGTTGAATTCGACCGGATCCTCGGCCGTCATGATGTTTTCTGAAATTTTGTTGAGCTCGCTCAGGGCCGAGTAAAGGGTCGTGGTTTTGCCGCTGCCGGTCGGGCCGGTGACCAGAATCAGGCCGTAGGGTTGGTGAATCGCGTCTTCAACCTTTTCGAGCATGGCCGGTTCAAGGCCGAGCTTGGTCATGTCAAGTTGCAGGTTGGATTGGTCGAGCAGGCGCATGACGATCTTTTCCCCGAACAGGGTGGGCAGCACCGAAACCCGCATATCCATCGATTTGCCTTTGCCGAGTTTCATTTTGATGCGGCCGTCCTGAGGCAGGCGCCGTTCGGCGATATTGAGTTCCGACATGATCTTGATGCGTGAGAGAATGGCGTTTTTAAGCTTCATCGGGGGCTTCATGATTTCATATAAAACCCCGTCTATGCGGTAGCGGACGCGAAAGAAGTTTTCGTAAGGCTCGACGTGAATATCGCTGGCGCCCCGGTGGATGGCGTCGACCATGATCTTGTTGACGAGACGAATGACCGGGGCATCTTCGGTCTCTTTTTTGAGCGCGGAGGTGTCAAGCTGGTCTTCATCGTGCACCAGCTCCAGTTCGGAATCGTCAAACTCGGCGATAATGTCATCCAGCATGGAAGAGGAATTGTAGAAACGGTCGATGACCTCTTTGATGGAGAATTCGGAAGCCACCGTGATTTCAACATTGTAGCCGGTGATGAATTTAATGTCATCGATGGCCGAGAGATCGGTGGGGTCGCTGACCGCGACAATCAGGGTCGAGCCGATCCGATTGATCGGGATAATCAGATATTTGTTGACCAGTTCGCTGGGAACGAGATCGATGATCTCGCTGCTGATGGCGAAATTTTGCAGATTGACCGAGGGGACTCCGAACTGAACGCTTAAAAAATTAACCAAGTCTTCACTATTGATATAGCCCAGGCGCACCAGAACCGAGCCCAGGCGGCCGGGGTTCGTTTTCTGTTCCGCCAGGGCGCGCTTGAGTTGGTCCTGGTCGATCAGTTTGGCGTTGATCAGCAGTTCGCCGATGCGTTTGTTGGCTTCAGGTGTGATCATGAATTTATCCGTTCGCGGTTTGGGTCGAAGACAAAGCAAGTTCTGTTCCGGAAAACAGCGGCCTGTTTTATCCGGGAGCGGAAGGCGATTGATTCTGTAGGCGGAACCATCATACACGGCTTTGCTTTTTCAATCAACCAAAACGTAGGGCTTTGCCGCCGGGAAAATCCGCCCAGCGCTTTCGCTCTCTAGCCGGTGGTGAGGCATGCGTGGAAAAAGGATCGGGTCGGGTGTCTCCGGTGATAAAAAGTGGAGTCGGCGTTTTAATGACCTCGGATTTTCAGCTTTCATCCGAATTTCCCGGTTTGTCGCGCCTAGAGCTGCCTTGTGAAAATAAGGGTTATGCGGAATGCCGTTTTGTGCATTTTATGACTAGCTTTTTTCTATGTAACTAGTTAATATTAAAAACTATTATTATCTTTAATGGCGGTGCGTAATTTTTTTAAAAAGAGAATGTAAAATGGTGTTTTTTCCTTGACATAAGGGGGAACAATGTTTTACTTATCAGCGTAAGTTGTAAGGTTAAAAAAATCCCCAAGGCCTTGTTATGGACCGGAAGGGAGGGCCCGTCCGGGAAAGGAGGTGTGCAAAAAGCGGAGGGCGCGGGGCTCGGTCGATGTTGGCTGGTGAAAAAACGGTGCGGTGCTTTCGCTTTGTTGCTATCCTTTTTATTTTCTTTGCGACTGCGGCTGGGCCGGGAAAGCGGACTCAATAATTTTTTGGGAGGAGAGTTGGATAATGAGCGACGATAAATATCAAATCAATATTTTTAAGCCTCTGGGTACTTTTCAGAAAACCGAGGTTGTCTACATCTGGGTGATCCTGGCGGTCTGGGGGGTGGCGACCTATGGTTTTCAGATCCTGCTGAAAATTGTCGAGCGCAATCCTCAGGGAGAGAGTTTCCTTACCGACATGCAGTTTCTCGGTTTTCCCTTTCATTACTGGTTTACCGGGCAGTTTCTGATCATTCTTTACATCCTGCTCTGTATCTGGTTCAATATCCTGATTGATGGTCTGGAAGACCGCATGGGCAAGGGCGACATTTTCTGAATAAGGTGAGGTCTGATGGAGAAACCGTACCGCTTCGCTTCAGGCCGTCGGCTGAGGCTGAAGACGGGTTGAAAGGACAAGGAGTTTCATATGCAAGCTGCTATCTCAACTGGATTTAAATTAGGACCGGCGATCATTCTGGTTATTGTTCTGGTCGCCTTTGTCGGGATCGGAGTCGGGCATAAAGCCAAGGATCAGGATGATTACTGGGCCGCAGGCCGGGGCATCGGCCGCATCGGGGCCGGAGCCGCGATCGCCAGTAATTGGATGAGCGCCGCCAGTTTTCTCGGTATGGCCGGTCTGCTCTATCTCAAAGGTTATTTCGCGCTGGCCTACGTAGTCGGCTGGACCGGCGGCTATGTTATGCTGCTGGTGCTGATGGCCGGCCAGATTCGCCGTTTCGGCAAGTACACGGCGGCAGATTTCATCGGCGACCGTTTTGAATCAAACGCCGCCCGGATTCTGGCCGCGGTCACCGCGATCATCATCTCTCTGACCTACGCCATCGCCCAGTACAAGGGTATCGCCCTGATGTTTTCCTGGGTTTTCGGCATGAACTACGCGACTTCGGTTTTTGTCAGCACCGCCGTGGTTCTGGCTTACATCATCATCGCCGGAATGCTCGGGGCGACCAAGAACATGCAGTTCCAGTATTTTGTTATTATTTCCGCCTTCATCCTGCCGCTGGTGTTCATCGCCAAGAAAATGGGTTACTTTTATCTGATTCCGGAGATCGGTTATGGCGCCGCCGTCTGGGATCTGGCGCACAAATACGCCTCCGATCCCAGCAATGTTCAATATGTGCAGCCCTGGGGGGTGGCCAGCACTTATAAATGGATTGCTCTCTGTTTCACCCTGATGGTCGGCACCGCCGGACTGCCGCACGTGCTTTCCCGTTTCTATGTCGTGCCCAATACCCGTGATGCCCGCTGGTCGGTGGTCTGGGGTCTGTTCTTCATCGGCCTGCTCTACTGGAGTTCGCCGGCCTACGCCGCTTTCGCCCGCGTTCAGAACGCGATCTCCGGCTTGCAGCCGGTGCAGGCTCTAGCCGACGCCATCGTCGTCACGGCCGCGGAAAATGCCGGCCTGCCCCAGTGGTTCTGTGGCTATCTGGCTGCCGGCGCGATTTCCGCGGCCTTTTCCACGGTTTCCGGTCTGCTGCTGGCCGCCGGTTCGGCTACGTCGCATGACATTTACTATCGGGTGATCAACCCCAACGCCACCGAGTCGGTCCGGATGTTGATTTCCAAAGTCGCGGTTTTCGCCCTGGGTCTGGTGGTTATCGCTTTCGCCCTGAAACCCTTTGCCCTGATCGCCCAGATTGTGGCCATGGCCTTCGCCATCGCCGGGAACACGATTTTCCCGACTTTTCTGCTGGGGGTCTGGTGGGGCCGTTCCAACAAGTATGGTTGTATCGCCGGTATGCTCGTCGGCCTGGTGCTGACCGCCTTCTTCTTCTTCTGGGGCAAGGGCAATGATCACTGGCTGTCGCAGTTGATTCCGTTCACCTCTTCCTCGCTGATTCTGATGCCGGTCGCGCTGCTGAGTAATATCGTGGTCTCCCTGATGACCCCGCCGCCGTCGATGGAAATTCGCAAGTATCTGTGTGAACAGGTGCATGGTGTCAAGTTTGATTGATCGTTTGGTCGCTTTGAGCTGATCCGAGGACGACTGGAGAAGGGGAGCGTAAGCTCCCCTTCTCTTTTTTTTGTGGATTTTTTTTTGCCGATTGTCTATCTTGGATAAACCCGACTTGAGCTTGAAAGTATTGAGACAGGCGGGCGTGTTTGTTTGCAGGGTCAATTTCAGCCCAAGAAAGCCTGGCCTCTGAATCATTATGCCTACCGCTTATCACTCCGCCGATTTCAGCCAGCTTTACCGACAGTTCAAAGCCGGCGTCAATGTCGATGACATGGCGCGACTGGGCGCGCTTCTGGCTCTGCCGGAGTGCGAATTTTTCCCTGATCTTGAAGCCCATCTGGCTTCGCTGGATCAGGGCTGCGCGGTGCTGGAAGAGCGTCGCAAGTATCTTCGGGTGCGCCGGGCGGAGGTTGTCAGGCTGACGGAAAGAGTGGCGTTGGTTGAAGAACTCGATGAACTGGTCGAGCTGCATCGCCGGCTGAATGTCATTGCCGTGGAACTGTTTCTCAAGGGGGTTGGGGTGATGGAAATTCATTCCCTGATTACCTCCTATCGGCACCGGCTGACGGAAAAGGTGATCACTCTGATCAGTCGGCGGCTGCACCCGGTGCCCTGCGAGTTCGCCTGGTTCAACATGGGCAGCGACGGTCGCCGGGAACAGACCTTTTTCACGGACCAGGATAACGCTCTGGTTTACAAACTCGACGGTTCTCCCGAAATCGACGCTTATTTTGAGCATTTTGCCGTCGAAGCCGTGAACGCCCTCGATCAGGTCGGTTTCGCTCTGTGTACCGGCAACATCATGCCTTCAAACCCCCTCTGGCGGGGGTCGTTCGGCGACTGGCGGCGGCAGTTGGAAGAGATTTTTCACGATCAGAGCCAGGATAATCTGCTGCGGGTTATTATTCTGATGGATATCACGTATTGTACCGGGTCGCGGGCCCTGGGGCAGCGGCTGATAGAAAAGGTCCATACCATGATTCGCGATAATTTCGGGGCTTTGATGGTGATGGCGCGCAGCGCCGTCATGTCCAATGTCGCCCTGACCTTGTTTCGGAATTTTCGTCTGGAGAAAAGCGGTCCGCATCAGGGTAAATTCAATGTCAAATTATTCGGCTGGGCTCCTTTGATCATGACGGCCCGGGTTTTCGCCCTGAAGTATGGTTTTATTGAAACCAACACGGTTGAACGGCTCCGGCTGCTGGAAAAACAGGGGCATTTCGAGACTGAACTCTCCTGCAGTCTGCGACAGGCCTATTGTACTCTCGCGCATGCGAAAATGATTTCCCAGGTGGAAGCCATTGTCACCGGGAGCAAATACGACTATTATCTCGATCCCGAGGCTTTGAACAAGTCCGGACAGGCGCAGCTGAAGCGGGCCTTGAGCAGTGTCGAGGCTTTGCAGAAGCTGGCTTATAACAGTTTTTTCGGCAGTGGGGGCTTGTAAGGGCGGTCGGTGGGAAAGGGTCGGCTCACTTATTCGAGAGCCGTTAAAAGGCAGGTCCCGGAAGGGATCTGCCTTTTTTGTTTCTTCCGGTCTGCCGGCCTGATTATATCTGGCAGGCGCAGCACTGGGCCAGGGCTTTCAGAATGTCTCCGCGAGTGACGATGCCGACCAGTTTGCCGTTTTCGACCACCGGCAGGCGGTTGATGTGATTGTCGGTCATGATCAGGGCGCATTTTTCAACCGCCTCGACCGGTTGCACCGTGACCACTTTGCTTTGCATGTGGTTGGAGACATAGTGGGAGCAGGTGCGACGAATCTGTTCCAGGGAGCTGCAGTCAAGATCAAACGTCGTGATCAGGGGCAGAATGTCCTTGCGGGAAATAATGCCGACGACCTCGCCTCGGTCGACGACGGGGGCCCCGGTTATATTTTTTTCGAGAAATAGATCGATTACATCGCAAACCCGATCCTGGGGGGTAACGGACAAAACCTCCCGGTTCATGATTTCGCTTACCTTCATTGGTATAGTCCTCTTGTTTTTAGTGTCTTAACCATACGTTCCGGTTTGAAAAAACGAATAGGTACGGTTAAGAGTACTTATTTGCGGGCCCTGAGAGCCCTTGGGATTGCAGGCTTAGCCCCCGTGGTGGTTTGTTTCTCTGCTCGCGGCGATCCATTTCGGGGTAATAAAGTCTGGCTTTTCAGAGCCTCTTCTTGAGGCTCTGACGGTTTGCTTAAAGCCTCTCTTTCTATCCGGAAACCGGGGCTTTTGTCAACCAAACAATAAATTTTTTTATTAATAATAAACAAGGTTCTAGGGCTTTCGGATCCCCCGCTGGCGGTGGTAGGCGGAGTCTCCGCAAACCACCGGAAAAAGTCAGAATCTGATTGTTTTTTTTATTTTTGTCTTAAAGTGTTGATTTTTAAAGCTGATTGTCGTTTTTGGGAGACCTTGTATGTATAATTTAAGGTTGCCATGCTTTAGGTTTTAGCGTATAGGGGGTCTCTTTTGCGCAGGTCTGCGGTTGGCCGTCGTCTGCTTGTCGTTGTCGGGCCGTTCCGGAAACGGTGGCTTTTTGACTTTTAAAATAGCGTAACTATTCAGACTGGTGGTCGCATGCCGAAACCTGTTTGTGAAACCCGGACTTTTCGGCGGGGCTGAATGTTTAAGGAAAATCCCGGGACATGACCTCGTGTCCTGGATTTTAAATAGTTTTCTCAGGAAAATCGGTGACATGACCTGGCTTCTGGAAGAAATCGGGATCGTGTCCCCAGCTTTTCCCAGCTTTTCCGAAATAGTTTTTTTAACCAGCGATGAACTCGTGACTATTGATTGAATCGGAGGCAGCAGCACAACCATGGCTTTAAAACGGAGAAAGGTTGATTTCAGGCGGGATTTTGAATTTACGTTTAACGGCGCCAGACTTTTTGATTGCGATACCTATGTCGAGGATATCAAAAAACAGGCCGGAGCGGATTTCGCCGCGATGCGCGAGCAGCGCGATTTTATCGGCGACGGCAACAGCGCCGCGGTCAATGTTCTGAAACGTACGGTTACCGGATTGGTGGGTTATCCGATCACTCCCTCGACACCGATTGCCGAAGGTATGGCCAAGGCTTACGCCGATGGTTTTGTCAATGCCTTCGGCGAGCGCATTTTCTATTTTCAGCCCGAGAGCGAACTAGGCGCCATGGCTTTTCTTGAAGGCGCCGCTTCGCAGGGCGGGCGCTACGCCGACAATACTTCTTCCCAGGGCCTGACCTATAAATATAAAAATATGTATTCGGTGGCCGGTAAACGACTGCCGGTGGTCATGACCATGCAGACCCGCGAACTCAACAAGGGCGGCCTCAGCATTCATAACGGTCACGCCGATCTGTACGCCGCCCGCGGCTCCGGCTGGCTGCAGTTCATGAGCGCCGACAATCAGGAAATGCATCATCTCATTCCACTGGCCTTCAAGGCGATTGAACAGCGCCAGGTCATGCTGCCGGCGATTGTCGCGGGCGAGGGTTTTCAGAAAAGCCACAGTATCGAGAATATCAAGATTGTTTCCGATCAGTTTCTCAAATATTTTCTCGGTGAACCCAACCGCCTTTTCCAGCCCGATTTCGACAACCCCGTTCTGATGGGAACCTTCACCGATATCGGCGCGACCATGCCGACCCAGATGAAGCAGGATCTGGCCCTGCTCAACGCCAAGAAATATGTCAAAGCGGCGATGCGGGTCATGAACGCGATTCTGGGAACCACGCTGGATGTGGTGGAAGATTATCATGCCGCCGAATCCGAGTACGTGGTGGTTTGTCTCGGGGCTGCGGCCGGCACCATGAAGGAGGCCATCGATTATTATCGCGGCCGCGGGGTTTCGGTCGGTTTGTTGCGCCCGGTTCTCTTTTATCCGGTCTGCACCGAGGAGCTGGCGCGCGGCATTCAGAACGCCAAGGTGGTGTCGGTGCTCGAAAAAACCGCACTCGCCAATGAGCGCTACCTGCTGCGCGATGTCAAGCATGCGGCTTACAACGAACGTACCGGCCGCTCGTTCAATCCGGTGATTACCTCCGGTATTTACGGACTCGGCAGTCAGGATTTCAGTATCGAAGACTGTTTCGCCGTGATAGAAAACATGCTCTCGCAAAAACCCAAGGGGATCTATGCGGTCGGTATCAAGGGTCCCCAGGTTCTGGAAAAGGTCGTGCACGAGGATTTTGTCGAAAGCGAGGTCGGTCTGGCTTTTATCGGGGTCGGGGCCGAAGGGGTTAAAACCGCGCAGGAAACCCTGGCCAAGATCATCGCCAAGGCCGGCAAATACGTGCAGACCAGTGCCAAATACGGGGCTTCCCGCAAGGGCGGTATGGTGGTCATGAATGCCCGGGTGGGCACCGCACCGATCCGCAACTGTTCCGATGTCAGTAAGGTCGAAACCCTGGCGGTCTTCAACGATAAATATCTGCTTGATGACAGTTTGCTCGGTTTTATCAGGGGGATCAAGGCCGGGGGCTATCTCGTCGTCAATACGTGCAAGAGCTTTGCCGAGTTGCAGGCCCAGGCTTCCGTCGAGGTGCGCCGGCTGCTGGCCGGAGCCGCGTTTAATGTGGTCCTGCTGGATGCGACCGGTGCTTCCCTGGCCCGGCTCAAACGTAACCTGCCGGGTACCCCGATTCTGGGCGCGATCAACCGGATTATTGAACTTTTGCCGGGAAAATCCTTCATTGAGGCTTTCCGCAAGGAGCTGGCGAGCAAATTCACCGGCCCGAAAGCCGTTCTGGTGGACGTCAATCTGGAGCTGCTGGAAGTTCCTTACGAGCTCATTCCCGCTGCTCGGGGCAAAGCCGCTCGGGCTGTGAGCGGGATTGAGAAGGCTGTGGAAAAGGTTCCGCCTGCGAAAAAAATCTACTACGATCCACCGCTTTCCCGGGGCTACCACGAAAACGACGAGCACGCGACCCTGACCTTTCCCTCGGTTCTCGGTGACAAGTATCGGCCGCTTTTTATCGAGACGGTGCTGCGGCCGTTGCAGAGAGGCGAGGAGATTTCCTGGAACCAGTTTCATAATATCGTGCCGGCCCGGACCTCGGAGTACAACGACGCCAGTCTGATCGGCACCGCCCTGCCGGTGTTTTCGGCCGATAAATGTATCGCCTGTGGTCTTTGTATCGCCTCCTGTCCGGATAACGCCTTGCGCGTCACCTTGCTTTACGAACGTGAATACCATGGTCTGCCGGAGGCCGCTCGAAAGCAATTCAGACCTCTGGATCTGAGTCGGTTCACCGGTTACGGAGATGCGGTTTTCAAAGAATGCTATCTCAATATCAACGTTATGCCTCAGTTCTGCAAGGGTTGCGGGGCCTGTGTCGAGGTCTGCAAAAGCAAGGCTTTCGCCATGCTTGATAAAAGCGAGGGGCAAAAGGAAAAGGAAAGCCATTTTCTCGACCCACAGGTTTTCGCCATGGACGTCAGTGCCACCGTAGCTCCTTATGTCAAGGAAAACCGCTATCTGCAGCAACTCATGCTGTTGTACTCGGGCCAGAAATTTCTTCCCGGTGGGCATACCCTCTGTCCTGGTTGTGGTGAAGGTATCATCGAAAACCTGGTTTTCGCGGCGGCCGAGATGGTACGCCGCAATCCGCGTCTGATCGCCGATTTCTATCGCTCGATTCCGGCCCTGATGACCCGGGAACACGGTCGTGGCCTGCAGCACATGATTGACCACGGTTTTAATGTCTATACCATCAATGCCACCGGTTGCGCTGAGGTTTCCTGTCTCGGAAACCCCTATAACTCCAGGGTTTATTCCGCCGGTCACTATGGTTTCGGCACGGCCAGTGCGGCCGCGCTCGGTGCCCGGGTATCGCTGTTCAACGCCTTTCGCAACCTCTATCTGGATAAGCTGACCAAGGTTCTGGTCTTCGGCGGCGATGGTTCCTTCTACGATATCGGCAATCAGGGACTCAATTTCGCTCTGGGTGAAAATCAGGACGTGACCTGGATTATCTATAACAACGAAGCCTATATGAATACCGGTTTTCAGAAATCGGGAGCCAGTCGTTTCGGCTCTAACCGGACAACCTCGCCCTACGGCATGGAGCTGCAGGGCAAGGATGATTTTCACCGCGAAATTGTCGGCCAGGCGATGGTTATTCCCGGGGTCTATGTCGCCCGGCTGTCGCTGGCCAATCCCCTGTACGCCATTCGGGTTCTGATCGAGGCGATCGCTTACAAGGGACCCTCGTTGATTGAGTTTTTCTCTCCCTGTCCGACGGGGCAGGGCCTGGCTACCGACGATCTGCCGATCAGACTCTCGAAAATGATGGTTGAGTCCCGGGCCTGGACGGTTTTCACCCGTAAACCTTATGCCCGGATCGACCTGTCCGCCAATCCCGACTCCGAGGAACTCTATCCCCGAACCCGTCAGGTACGAGGTCAGGAGGTCAGGCCCGCGAGTTTTCGTGATATCGTTAATCTCTCGGGCCAGTTTACCGGTGACGCGAAGGCGATCGATGAGATTGTCCGGGTCAATGAGCGTCAGAACCTCTATCTGTGGGCGCTTAATCAGTATCGGGCCGGTATCAGGAGCGATGTTCCGACGGCCGAGGAGCTTGAACGTCTGATCAGTGAACGCTGAAGTTTCCGGCGGCGCGCGGCCTGGCTTGCGGAACGGGAACTTGCCATTTATTTTCGGTTTGAAATGACAGGAAAGTAAATTAGTAAGGGTCGTTATTCGCGGACCGCACCGCCCGATCGGGTAAGAAGATTATAATTTTTGGGGGGCTGGACTTTTTTTTTGAACCAGTTTATATTAGACCGCAATAGTATTGTTTGAAAATCCGGTGTTTGCCCGCCCGGGCAAGCCGCGCCGGATGTCGGAGGCAACCCAGAATAAGGAGAAGAATCAATGAAACGTCTGTTAACTGGTCTTGTGGTGATGCTTGTGATCGCGGTGGCCGCAGTTTTTATGGTCATGCAGAATCATAAAAACGCCCATTCCGCCAAAATCGCCGGTCATTCCGAATATGAATCTGCAAAGAAAGCCCAGCCCAGTTCCGCCGCTCTCAGCGGTAAGGTTCTGGAGACGATGGACAGCGGCGGCTATACTTATGTGTTGTTGGAAACCGCGTCCGGGGAAAGATGGGTGGCCGTTCCCCAAATTCAGGTCGAGGTCGGCCGGACATTGTCCTTGGCTCCGGGAATGGTGATGGCTGATTTCAAAAGTGAAACCTTAAACCGTACTTTTTCTGAGATCGTATTTTCATCCGGTCTCAGCGGGGACCCGACGCCGGGTGCGGCCTTGGTCGCCGGCGAGTGCCCTGGAGGTTACGGCGGTGAGGGGGGAAACGCCGGGTTGCAGGGGGGCGCGGCGGAAGGTATGGCCAGCGGCATGACGGGCATGGGCTCGATGAAATCTTCCGGTCGGGTAACCGTCCCGCCACTGGATCTGGCCATTGAAAAGGCCGAGGGACAAAATGCCTTCACCGTGGCCGAACTTTTCGCCCGGGCGACCGAACTCAGCCAACGGCAAATCACGGTTCGGGGCAAAGTGGTTAAGGTTTCCAGTAATATCATGGGGAAAAACTGGGTTCATCTGCAGGATGGCAGCGGGGTTCCGGAAAAAGGCACGCATGATCTGGTGCTGACCACGCAGCAACAGCCTGTCGTCGGGGAAATTCTGGTTGCTGTGGGCATCTTGTCTGCCGATAAGGACTTTGGCTCCGGTTACCGTTACGACGTGATTATTGAGGAAACTGAGTTCAGGTAAAAGGGCGCGCAGCTTTGACGGCGCGAAAGCCGCTGTTAATGCGGTTTTGTCCCGCTTCTTCTGACATCAGCAAAAAGAGGACCCTGCTTTTTTCAGGGTCCTCTTTTTTTTTCGGAAGGGGGTTCCTTCTTCGTGTATGGGTTTATTTTCTCAAAGCGAAAATGAACCTGAGGTCTCAGGCCCCGGCGGGTCGCCAATTAAAACCGCCAATTTGCGACCCGCGGAAGTGCCTTCAGGGGCGGGCCTGAAACCCGATTGGGTGGCGGGAAACGCTCCCGTGTCAGTCGGTGGCGGTGTTAATCAACTGCGAAGCGAGCAGGGAAATCAGGCTCATGCCGGCTCCGGCGAAGAAGACCAGGCGGTAATCGATCATCCAGATCAGACCGCCCAGCGCCGGAATGAGCACGGCGGAAATGTGATTGATGGTAAACCCCACCGCCATGCTCGGGGCGACGTCGCGGGGGTCGCTGATTTTCTGAAAGAAGGTGCGGATAGCGATGGCGAAGTTAAAGAAGATATGATCGAGAATGTAGAGCCCGGCGAGCGCCATTTTGCTCTGGACCAGGGTGTAGCCCAGAAAGACAAGAATCAGGGCGCTGTATTCCAGGCTCAGAACCCGGCGTTCGCCGAAACGGACAATGGCTTTGCCGATCATGGGGCTGAGATAGAAATTAATCGCGTTGTTGACCAGAAAAAGGATGGCCACCTCGCGCACGGAAAATTTAAATTTCTGCACCATGAGAAAGACCGCGAAGGCGATGAAAATCTGACGACGGGCTCCGGCCATGAAGGTCAGGAAATAAAAGAGCCGATATTTTTTTCGCAAGATCATTCTCTTGTGTTGGGGCGGCAGGCTTGTATCCATGGGTTTCTGCGAAAAGCCCCAGAGCCCCATAACGACCAGCAGGCCGCCGAGAATCAGGTACAGCTGTGTGTAGCCGGTCAGGGGCTCGGCAAGATAGATAAAGATGCCGACCGCGATGTTGGCTCCCGCCGCCGCCCGCCGCTGGGCCCCGAAAACCAGGGGCGACCTGAGTTTGTCAAAGTATTGCAGGGTCAGGGATTGATTGGTGGTCTCAAAATAGTGAAAGCCGGAACTCATGATCAGAGTGGTCAGAATCAGGCCGCTGTAGCTGGGAAGCAGGCCGGTGGCCGCGATGCCGAGCCCCAGGCAGAGGACCGACAGAGCCGAGAGATGATGTTCCTTGATGAAAAGGATAAAGTAAATTGCCAGCAGGGAGAGAAAGCCGGGAACTTCGCGAATGGATTGAATAACCCCGATCTGGGCGCCGTTGAGATGGACCACTTCGACGGCAAAATTGTTGAACAGGGTGCGCCAGGCCTGCAGGCCGAGGGTTGCTCCGATGGTCAGGACGATCAGGTAACGGAACATCGGATTCAACGAGATATTTTTCATTTAGTGGTTGCTTTCAGATTGAAGCTTGAAGATTTCAGGTTTTGGTGCATTACGGGCATGTAAAGCATTTTGTGTAAACGGTCCGGGTTTGAGTTGTCAGTAAACCGGTAACCGGCCTTCAAATATGAT
>OMKS01000807.1_pt1 | contig 29012 bp, 26 predicted proteins | sample 1674721 | NCBI WGS metagenome assembly OMKS01 (sample SAMN06264996, study PRJEB25208) | sediment metagenome | isolation source: hot spring sediment | place: USA: California | collected 2014-09-02 | reverse complement strand
ATGCTATCCTGCTCGATCGCTAGCTGGGCCTGGTAGAGCACGCGCGTCGGGGCGATGAGGGCCATCGAGTCATCCAACATCAGGGGGAACGTCGCGCCGCAGCATTGCCACTCCGGCAGTTCTTCCAAATCCAACCCCAATGCCGCCGCCACCGCCCGCCCGGAACGATCGTAGTTCTTCGCCTTGGTCGAAAGTGTGCAACCTGGATAATATGGAATGCCCATGGTTTACCTCATGTACTTCCTGAAACCGCCGATGATGGCCAACTGCGGCAGTTCCTTGACCAACTCCGGCGGCAGATCGTTCAAATCCAACTTGGCCACGCCCTTGCGCAACGCAACCTGACGCAGCGCCTCCATCAGGCGGGGTAGGTCCACCCCTTTCGGGCAGCGGGCCACACAGGTGAGGCACGACGCGCAAATCCAGATCGTGGTACTCTCCAGCACGTCCTCCATCCCCAACTGGGCCATCCGGACCGCCTGGCTGGGCAGGATGTCCATCTCCGCCACGATCGGACAGCCCGCGCTGCACTTGCCACATTGATTACACGCTAATAAGTCCTGACCGCTAGTTTCCTCGATCTGGCGCACGAAATAGCCACGCACCGTATCAATCGAGATCTGAGTTCGCATATTTCCTCCAAAGGGCAACCACGAGAGATTGCCCATACAAGAGAGGTTCCGGGAGCACCAGGTGCACCGAGTGCCCCCGGAACCCAACCCGCTAATCGATCAACCCGGCAGCCCGCTTGGCTCCCGAGAGTGTATTCCACATCAACATCGCGATGGTCATCGGCCCCACGCCACCCGGCACCGGGGTCAGGTAACCGGCGACTTCTTTCACCTCATCGAAGTCCACGTCGCCCACCAGGGCGTATTTGCGGTACAGGTCGACCGTCTCGCACGGATGCGCTTTATCCGCGTCCTCGATATTTTCCGGCACCTCATCCTTCAGGTACGCCTTGTCGTGAGTCTCGCAGTAGACGCCCATCTTGCGCCGGCCGCCCTTCTCCGACTCGTCCTTCCGGTGAGCGACGAAGGTTTCGCTCGTCTCGGCGCACGTCCACTCCCGGTCGGCGGGGTGATCGCGCCACACCCGGTTGATGCCCACGTCGATCACGGCCGCACCCGGCTTGACCCAATCCGCCTTGACCATCTCCGGCCGGCCCACCGCTGCGATTAGGATATCAGCTTGTTTGCACGCGCCGGGCAGATCCCTGGTCCGCGAGTGGGTGATGGTAATCGTCGCGTTGCGGTGCAGCAACAGCATCGAAACCGGCAATCCCACGATGTTGCTCCGTCCCAGGATCACGGCATCCTGCCCCTCGATCTCCACGCCGGAGCGGATCAGCAGCTCGATGCAGCCGGCCGGCGTGCAGGGCACGAACATCGGCTCGCGGCCCTTCATCGCCAGCCGCCCGATGTTGACCGGGTGGAACCCATCCACGTCCTTTTCGAGGCTAACAGCCCGCAGCACTTGCTCCTCGTCCATGTGCTTGGGCAGGGGCAATTGGACCAAGATGCCGTGAATACTGTCGTCGGCGTTCAAGCGCTCGACCAATGCCTCAACCTCTTCCTGCGTCGCGTCGGCCGGCAGGTGCTCGCCCACCGAATGGAACCCACACTGGGTGCACGTCCGTTGCTTCGACCGCACGTAAGCCTGGGACGCGGGATTCTCGCCCACCAGCACCGTCGCCAGTCCCGGTGTAATCCCGTGCTTCTCCTTCAATTCCGCGACCTCGGCCTCGATCTCCTCGTAAATCTGGGCGGCTATCGCCTGCCCGTCAATCAACTTCGCCGTCATCTCGCCTCCTTGTGTTGGTGTACCGGTATATTGGTATATTGGTACACCGGTATACCGGTATACCGGTGTACCAATATACCGGCCTACCAATATACCAGTCTACCAATATACCAGTTTATACGCGCAGGTACGAATCGGTGTAGATCACCTTGTTCAACAGCACCTGCACCGTCTTCCAGATGTCCGCCTGCATAGGATCGGACATGTCCACGTCTTCCGGCTGCAATTCCTCCATCGCTTCCACCCGGTCGTGCAGTTTGAGCAGCAGTTGATTGAGCGTCGTGCTGTCATCCCGCTCCTCCACGATGCGGATCCACTCCATCAACGCCTCGTCTAGCGGGTCGGCAATGACCATATCGATGCCAGCGCCCATCAGCATGACCATATACGTTTGATTGAGCAGAGGGCGCATCTCGTGCGGCACCGCGTTCGACACGTTGGAAAGGCCACCGTTGGTCAATGGCGGGGGATCCCAGGCGAACTTGAGCGTGCGCACCGCCTCGATGCACTCCGGGCAGTATTCCTGGCACCCCGAGACGGTCAACACCAGTGGGTCGATGATCAAATCAGAGATGGGAAAGTCGATCTCCAGCATGTGTGGGATCAGCGTCTCCAGGGCGATGCTCACCCGCTCGTCGGCGCCGACCGGGATCATCCCCTCGGCCATCGTGAGCGCCACCAGACGGGTGTTAAACTTTTTGGCCACGGCCGGCACCGTCGCCAAGCGCTCTTCCCGGGCATCGGTGGAGTTGATGATCGGCTGGGCCTTGCTCACCGTCTCGCAGGCCGCCTCGATCGCCTTCAGGTTGGTGGTGTCGAAAACCAGCGGTACGTCAACCACTTTCTCGACCGTCTCGACCAGCCAGGGCAGGATCTCGTGCCCGTGCTTCTTCTGCGGGCCGATATTCAGATCGACCGCGTCGGCGCCGGCGTCCACCATTTTGACCGCCAAATCCTGGAAGAATTTCTCATCCCGCTCGGCGACCGCCGTCTTAACCTTCGGCGCGACGATGTGTATGTTTTCCCCAATGATGTACATGTCAATCCTCCTTAATAGATTATGTAAGTCATTCCCAATGTGTTATGACAAAACCTTCCGCGCAATTTCCGCAACTGACCGATACACAGGCGTATCCGCCGGCAATTCTATCAAAGGCCGCCCGCTAAACTCGTACTCGGCCATCGCTGGATCCTCCGGCGTCACACCGATCAGATCCAAGCCGCTCTCCTCAATAACCTCCTCCAACTGGGGGGGCAACCCACCTCTCACGCGATTGACGATCAGGTAGGTGTGACCTACGCCAATTTCCAGCGTCGGCGCCATCTCCGCCATACGCCGGGCGGTGATCAGCCCCCGCTGTGTGGGATCGGTCACCAGGAGCAGGACGTCCACGTCGCGCGTGGTCCGCCGGCTGAGGTGCTCCATGCCGGCCTCGTTGTCGATGACGACGTAATCGTACTGTTTCCCAATCCGGTCCACGATCACGCGCAGCATCTGGTTGGCGGCGCAGTAACAACCCTGTCCCTCCGGGCGGCCCATCACCAGCAGGTCCACCCGCTCACCTTCCTCAATCGCCATCTGCACCTGGTAGTCCAGGTACTCCTGCTTGCTCATCCCGCCGGGCATCGAACCGGCCAACGCGCCGCTGGTCTTCACCATGCCCAACATCTCCTCGCGGATCGCGCCCACCGTTTCCAAATCCCGGTCGCCGGCCATCCCCAGCACCATGTGAAGATTGGTGGCCGGATCGGCGTCGATGGCCAGGATCGAACCCTCACACTCCTCGACCAGGTAACGGATGAACAACGCCGAAATCGTCGTCTTACCAGTGCCGCCTTTACCGGCGAAAGCTATCGTTTTCGTCAATTCTACCTCTTTTCAGGCCCTCGGCAGGCCCGCTCCATAAACCTGTCCCGGCCCCAGACAGTCCGGGAAGCGTGCGCGTAACGTCTCGCGCACGGTGTAGCATAAGTGACAGGCATCCACGTAAGTCGCCTCGTGGGGCAGGTCATAGCGCTGCACCAGTGCCGCCGGCCCGCCCGCCAGGAGCGGCCCCACGATGGGATGGGCAGATGGATCGTAGCTCGATACCAGATCCGCCAGCGAACGCTCAAATAGACTGCCCATCGTGATCCCCTGGCACAGGTGCAAGTTCCCCTCACAATCGACGTGTACCCGCCCGGGATCGTCCAACGTCTCGTACGGGCACTCATTGAAGATATGCCACGGATGCCTTTCCTTCACGCTCTGGGCCAGTTTCACCGCTGCCCGACCCTTGTACATCACCACGTCCCCTTGAGATGCGTCTCCGTTCACCACGGTTTCGAGCGGCGATTCGCAGATCAAGGTGCCGGTGGAGATACCCAACTGCTCGGCCGCGACCAGGGCGTTGCGTGCCTGTGCACTCACGACCTCGTCGGCGTGAAAAAGATCGGTGGAGATGGACAAATCCTGCAACACCCCGGCCAACGGGCGCAGCCACTCAAGCGCATCCTCGACCGATGTCGCCCAATAATTGTTGGTCACGATCCCCACGCCAAAGCCCATCTCCGCCGCTTCCTGCGCCGCCCGGCACATGATTGGGTAGTAGAGGAACGGCTCACCGCCCTCCAGGTAGATCGTCTCCACCGTCCCCAGCGCCTGCGCCTGACGGTATATCTCGCGCACCTGGGCCAACGTCATCGTTCCACCCTGGGAGGGACTGCCCCAGACGAAGCAGTGCTCGCACTCGTAATTGCATTGGTACGTGAGTAAGAGATGAAGCCCTCTCAGATTCATAGCACGTCCCACTTATTCATTCCCCTGCTTGCCAGACGCTTTGCACGTATCATCTCAATAAACCGGGGCAAACTCGCTCGGGCCGGTCTCCTGACCGTGCCCGCTGTGGCTCGGTCGGGAGACCGGCCACAGCTCCCCAACTTATTGAGAAGATACATCCAAGGGATATTTTCATCTACCAGGATATTCATGCCACAACTGCCATCCCTTGAACGGGTGTTACTTGCTCTTCAGCAAGCGCAGCGGCATAATCGAGGCAGGCCAAGATATCCTCGCGCTCAAGAGAAGGATATTCTAGCAACAACTCTTCGATGGTGTCTCCGTTCGCCAACATATGTAGGACCTGATGAACCGGGATACGCGTGCCTTTGATACAGGCCTGACCATGACACACTTTTGGGTCAATCGAGATGCGTTCGTACATCATCACCCTCCCTTGTCAACTAAATTCAACCAGACACCCGGTTCCATGCCTTCTGATATCATCACCCCTCGCGCGCATTGCGTGCTTGCAACGCCATCACCGACGGGAACTGGCTCTCGTCGGTGTGCGGCAGGAACAACGCAGCGTTGAAGGCATCGAAGAAGGTATTGTCGGCCGAAAGCTCCAGGTAGGTCATCATCTGCCCCACCTCGTCCACCCGCTGGCGGCGCTCCTCAGAAAGAAGCGCCACGTACGCCCCGCGCACCGACGTATTCCCCAGGAAGTGGAAACTTTCGAAGGGCTTGTCGGGCAGCAAGCCGATCTGGATCGCTTTCTCCACGTTGATGTACTGGCCGAAAGCCCCGCCGATGAGCACCTGTTCCACGTCTGCCAGCGACAGCCCCACGCTCTCCGCCAGGACGGAGAACCCAGCGTAAATAGCCGCCTTGGCCCGCATCAGGTTGTCCAGGTCGACTGTCGTGATGGCAATATCCTCGCCGGTGGCCGACTCGTCGGCCCACGCCACGACGTACTCGGCGCCATGCTCGCCCTCGCGCACCCGGTCGGTCGGCAGGGTCAGGTCCACGTTGCCGCTCTTGTCGATCACGCCGGCGACGAACATCTCGGCCATCAGCGAGATCAGGCCGGAACCGCAGATTCCCCGGGGCGCATCGTCGCCGATCACCCGATATTCGATCTCGTACGGGTCGTCAGCATCCCCCCGGTTAATCCACACCTCCTCGATGGCGCCGGCCGTGGCTCGCATCCCGTGTACCACGCCCGCCCCCTCGAAGGCCGGCCCGGCAGAACAGGCACAGGCGATGAGCCAGGTGCAATCGCCCATCACGATCTCACCATTGGTGCCGATGTCGATGAAGAGCGTCAACTTGCCCTCTTCGCACATCCGCGAACTGACCACGCCGGCGGTGATATCGGCGCCCACGTAGGAGGCGATCCCCGGCAGACAATCGAGCACGGCCTCGGCATTCACCCGCAGGCCGATCTCCCGGGCCGGGAATGGCGGGAACTGATTGACCGCCGTGATAAAGGGGCTCAGGCGGATCGACTCGGGGGGCGTGCCGGTGAAGAGATGGATCATCGTGCTGTTACCGGCGATCGTGGCCTTGTAAATCTCGTCGGGATCAACGCCCCGTTCCTCCGTCGCTTGCGCGATCAGCTGGTTGAGCGTCCCCATTACCAGATCCTGGAGTTCCGCCAGCCCGTTTCCTTTGGAGGCATAGATGATGCGCGAGATGACGTCCTCGCCCCGCGCAATCTGCCCATTGTAAGCTGCCTGTTGGGATAGCACCTCGCCGCTGATCATGTCGACCAGCCAGACGTGATTGCTGGTCGTGCCGATGTCGATGGCGATGGCCCACAGCGTTTCCAGATGCTCGCCGGGCAGCACGTCGATCAACTGGGGCGGCGCGGGGGGCGTATCAGCCGTCTTGGGGTAGCCCAACGGATCCAGGTCGACCACCACCGTGACCGTCCAGTCGCCCTCGCGCAACACGTGGCCCAACTTGCGCAAGACCGGCAATGAGGCCTGTATTTCGCCCATACCATGTTGACGAGACAACTCGCGCCGCAAGCGGGACCAATCGTCCGTCTGATCCTGCATTGAGGGCGGTTCCAGCGTCACGGCGTACTTGCGCAATGGCTGATCGTGCACGCTGTAGGAGAACGGCAAGGCAACCTTGGACACTCGCTTGCCGTCGGTCAAGCGCCGTTCGATCTTATCCTGCGGCGGCACGCGCACGACGGCGTCGCTCACCACGTCGGTCTGGCAGGCCAGCACGTACCCGGCCGCCACGGCGTCGGGAGAGAGGCGCTGGGTCGAACGGCGCTTCGTCTCGCCCGTTTCGACGATGACCGCGCAACGTCCACACCGGCCTTGCCCGCCACAGGGCATCAGGACGTCTACTCCGGCCTTTTGAGCCGCCTCGCTCAGGAGCGTGCCCGAGGGCACGTCTACTTCACGGCCAGCCGGTTCAAAGCGCACGCTAACGGTGTCTATGGCGATACCTCCTCATAGCTAGATGGAGAGATCACAGCAACAAAAAGAGACTTCATTGAAACGTAATACTGATACCACAAAGCGCCTCATCCTGCCAGTGACGCACTTCGTGAGTTAAAACGGACAAAGGTCACGTCTTTGTCATCTCGGAAAAAAGACACACCTTCCCCGGACAAAAACGACACAAACCAGGAGGCGACGCCCCAAAACCGACGTTCCATCACGTCCGACATTCTGGGACGTCGCTTCCTAAAACTCAACTCAGTCCAATACAGCTCAAAGCTGCCAGAAACCAGGTTTTTCCAAAAAACCTGGTTTCTTTACCGTATGGCGCCTAACTCACCCCGCGTTCCACACCTTGAGATAACCGGGCAGGTCCACCGCCTCGCGCGGCCCGACCTGGATCTCCCAGTCTGGCAACTCCTCTTCCAGCTCACCCAGCAACACCGATACGTGGCCGGGAATGATGAGCTTGCGGTGCTCGACCTTGTCGGTCATCTCGTTCACCTTGACCGACTTGGCGATCCGCTCGGCGTCGAACTTGCCTGCCGCCCAGGCGGTGAGCACGCTCATCCCCTCGGCGTCGGCCACCAGGAGCCAGCCGGGGTTGCCGCTGCCGTCTACCTCGTTCGCCACCGAGAAGTAGGTGATGGAGAAGTTGGTGGTCACCATGACCGGCGAATCCGCCTTGGGATCGTTGATCTCATAGACGCCGGGTTGGACCTGGATCGGTTGCTGCGGGTCGGTGTAGATATTGGTCCGCAGCGCCAGCAGCGGGTAGATCGTCGCCGGGCTGAAACGATCCAGCACGACGAACCCGCCGTACTTGGTGATAGCCTGGGTCGCTGCGACCGGGACCATGTCCTCGTCGTCCACACACTCACCGGGGAACATGATGAGCGGGTAACCCAACGGACGGTAGGTCTCCTTGAGCGCCATGCGGCGGATCAGCGTCGCGGTCGAGAGCAGCGACTTGAGATCGCGCACGCCGGGATCCAGCACGATGTCCTCAACGCCGGCTTCCTTGATCTTCTGCGTCAGGTCGGCCAGCTCGCTCAACGTGTTGGCCCGGATCACCATCGGCGCTTCGTGCTCCTGCGCCAGTTTGGCGAAGGATTCCCAGGTCTCGGCTGTGGCGCCGGCGATCAGGGGTTGCACCCCTTCGGCTGCCGCCAGCCCCTGGGCCATCACATCGGCGTCGTCGGCGATGAGGATCAGGGGCAATTGGGCCACGTCCAGCACCGCTTCGACAGCGGCGGCGAAGGCGTCAGCGTCCCCGGTCGATTGGACCGTGATCCCATCGACGGTCAGTTCCATCCCGACGTACTCGACCACGTAATCCGCGACTTCCTGGACCGTCGCCTTGATCTCCTCCAGCGGCTGGTCGTCGTACACGCGGACGAAGATACCGGTCGGATTGTAGAACGTCTTCTCGTGCCGGAAGAGCACGATCTCGTTCCCCGACTTGACCTCGCGGCCGTTGGCCGAGACGGTCACTAACCGCACTGGCGGCGCCGCCGACTCGGCCAACTGCTCCCGCGCCTCGTCCGAGACGTGCGGGCACTTGTCGAGATCGGCCTGCTTGGCCGCCAGTTTCATCGCAAACGCCAGACAAGTCGGATAATCACAATCCTTGCAGTTCGTCTGCGGTAATAGCTTGTAGATTTGAATGCCTGAAAGAGCCATGTTTCCTCCTATGTCGGTATATTGGTATATTGGTATACTGGTATATTGGTATACTGGTATATCGGTACAAATCTACCGGTCTACCAATATACCAGTCTACCAATATACCGGCCTACCAGTCTACCGGCCTACCAGTCTACCGGCCTACCAGTCTACCAGTCTACCGGCCTACCAGTCTACCGGCCTACCAGTCTACCAGTCTACCAGTCTACCAACCTAATCTCCCAACGCCTCGATCAACTTGTGTACACGTCGCACCGACTCCGGATGGCGCAGGATGACGATGTCGGCCGCCGATTCGATCAGGCCGGAGGCCGTTACCGTCTCCCAGTTGATGGCCCGTTCCTTCCACTCTCCCCAGGCTTCGGGCACGTCGTCGCCAACCTTGCTCTCCTTCTGGCGCCACGCTTCCTCGCCCACGGTGACGAGCATCGGCAACTGGGTCATACTGTCGCCCTGGAGGGCCGAAAGACGCAGCCGCTCCATCACCGAGTAACCGTATTCCATCCCGTACCCGACGGCCGCGCAGGTCGGATCCATCAGGATTCGGTCGAGCGGCAGGCCCATATCCGAGATCAGGATGTTGAGCTGCTTGGCCAGGTTGACGTCCATCGCCGTGCGGGCGATGACGAGTTGATTATGCGCCAACGCCGCAGCCACGATAGTGCGATAGTTCTTCTCCTCGCACATACCGAGGACGATTCGCTCGCCCGACGCAGCCTCTGCCACCGGCACGAGCAATTCGTTGTCCGGATCCACTTGCCCCGGCCCCAACACGATCAGGGGTAACCCGGTCGCGTCGAGCACTTTGCGCGTCGCCTCACAGGCGTGTTCCGGCGTGTTGGGCTCGTCGTTCTCGTCGGTCAGGCTGAGCCGGAGCACGATCAGGTCGGCGCCGGCCTCCTCGGCCGCCCTGGCCCACTCGCCCGGATCGTGCGCTACGTCGCCCCAGACCTCCATCAGGAGCGGGGACCAGTCGGTGGGCTTGCGGTCCTGAATCTCAATGGCGAGCGCAGGCTTGTGCCCCGTGTCGCCCTCGAAGTCGAGGAAGGGCATGATCGCCTGTCCACCGACGGTGACCGTCTTGGTGCGCGTGCCACCATCCTCGGCTGTCGCCCCCAGCGTGACCTCGCGGACCTGGCCTATCCACTTCTCTTTCGCCAGGTCGATCCCTGTCTCTTGGTCCTCAGACCAGGCCAGTACGACGGGGCGCGCGCGCTTCGGCTCTGCGATCTCGGGTTCAGCCTCGCGCTCGGTTACCGGCTGTACGGCCGGCGCCGTCGGCGCGGCTGGCATCTCCGGGGCGACGCCGCCCAGTTCACGCAACGCGGCCGTCAGGGCATTACGGATGCTGCCCAGAACGATGTCGGCGCTGGCCTGGGCAATTTGCTGCACATTGGCATCCGCCGGTAACTCTGTCGCTGGCGTGGGTGCTGGTGCAGGCGCTGGCTTGTAAACCGGCTTGGCCTCTTCGACGAGCGGCGCCTTCTCCGGCGCTTTCTCTGCCGGCTTGGCCTCTACTTTCGCCTTTGGCGCCTCTTCTTTAGCGGCGGCTGGCGCCTTGGGCGCAGCCTCTACCTCGCCCGATTCGGCGCGCATGACGCCCATTTCGAGTACCGGATGATCCTTTTCCTTGATCCACTCGACCAGTTCGTCCACTGACGTCACATCGCGCTCGTCGGCGATGCGGTCCACCAAATCGGGCACGCCCTCACGCTCGGCGACCATCTTGAACTCCTCGGTCATACTGTCCTTGAGGAAGCTGGACATCCAGACGACGCGCTTGAAGCCACCGTCGGCCGAGATGAACTTGGGACTGGTCAGATAGAACTTCCCGACCCCCATCACGCCCGGCGTCTGCAACCCACCGCCGGCCATACCGGCCAACGTCGAGAAGGTCATGCCGGCCGGCGTCATGCTCGGATCCTCCCGGCTGACGACCATCACACCCTCGACCTCTGGGATGTACATCACGATGCACTCGAAACAGCCACAGGCCGTCATCGGGTTCTCCATGATGGAGTACATCGCGACCTCTTCGACCGTCCCCTGGGAGTTCTTGACGGCGGCCTCGTTGGTGCCGGTCCAGTAGCCCTTGACTGGGTCGATGAGATTCCCCTTGGAGATCGGCTGGTTCGGGCCGGTGGGGTTGATCTGGTGGGACGCCTTGCAGTCCAGCCAGTTGTAGGCACCGCATAACCCCAGCCGCTCCGGGCTGACGATGCACACGTGGGTCGGCGCGAAGGATTGACAGAGCGTGCAATCGTAGAAGGTCTCGACCGCCTCATCGGTCAGATCGGCCAGACGCTGGTTGCGGAATTCGTAAGCATCCCGCGCTTTCGCCAGCCACTCGGCGTGCAATTCGGGATCGGTGATGATCTTGACCTGCACTTTGTCCACAATCGCGCCGAAGTCGGCGTGGAAGCGGGCGTGCATGAGTTTGCCGAAATGGGATAGATCGAAACCCTTCTCGGCCGCCGTCTTCGAGATGCGGATCCATGTGATGTCCCGCTGCCCGATGTGCTGAATGCCCGACGCGGCGTTGACGAAGTAGTGCAACTGTCGCTCCAACACCGGCTCGAAGTCCTCCTGCATCTTGCGACCGGCGACCTCGATCACGAACCCCAGATCCATCGTGCCGCCGACCTCGACGTCCTCGAAGTCCGGCCCGACGATCTCCACCTTGCCGTCCTCGACCTCGTCCATCGGCGCCATGCGCAGGTACTCGAAGGCGCGGCTGTGCTTGCCGCCGAACTCGACCCGCATATCGGCCCGCCGCACGACCTCGCCCTCGAAGGCAGAACCGTAGGGCACCGGCACTGGCACCTCGGTGATCTTGATCTTGACGCCGCGCACCTCGATCGCCCGCTGGACGAACTTGGCCGCTTTCTCGGCGTCGGTCTCGGCGTCGATCTCGTTCCACGGCATCGAGATGACGTGCTCGTAACGGGTCACGCCGGTGGGCAGGATCTCCGGGATCACCGTGTCGGCGATGGTCGGGAAGCCATAGGAAATCGCGCCCGCCGCCGCCGCGTACTTCAGGTCGTCGACCTCGCCCAGCGCTAACACGAAGGCGAAGACGCGGAACTTATTGTAGATCATGATATCGCGCCACTGCCCGGCCTTCAGACCGCCGAAGGTTAGCGCGGAACGGGTGGCGAAACCCATCGGGTAAATGGCCGAGATGGTATCCTTGCCGAAGGGCACGATGTACGTGTCGTAGCCCATCTCGACGCCCTCTTCCTGTAACTGGTCGATCACCGAGCGGCCATTGACATTGCCGCAGAGGAAGATCAGGATGTTACGCTTCTGCAGCTCGCGCACGATGTTGACGGCCGCCTCGTTGGAACGTGCCTTGCCGACGAGGGCGGCGAAGCCGGGCATCCGCCCATCTACCAACTGGATGCCCCACGAGCGCAACTGTATGTCGTCGATGGGTCCATTGAGATGACCATCCCCCTTGAAATCGGGATATTCGGTGCCGCCGGTCAGTTCCAACCCCGGGTAAGGCGTCGGTTCCTGGCCATAGACGAAGCGGACGCCCTCAATGGCCTCGGCGGCCAACAGGGTCGCCATGCCGCTATCCAGCGTCTCGCCCAAGTACGGCACCCACAATTCCTCGTCGGGTAGCGGGTGTAGCAGCTTTTTGGCGTGGGCCAACGATGGTTCCAGATCCCCCAAGGTCTCGACCTTGTGATTTAACATACCATACGTAACGGGCAAAAAATAAGCGGTGTTGGGGAAAGCCACGGGCGTGTCGGCGCCCTTCTCGGCGATGGCTTTTTTGAGCAACGCATCCGCCTCGGCTACCAGCCCGTTAGCTCCCCGAATCGCTCTTGTAGCTATGTATTTTGACATTTAATAGACTCCTTTTTCGCGTGTCGCGTATCGCTTGTCGCACATCGCGTATCGTTTAACGCAGGGTTTTGCGGAAGTTGGTGATGGTGCGAATGAGTCTGTCTCCTTCGTCGTAGAGACGCTCATGAGTTGGCTGATCGACGTACTCGCGGTCGAGGGCCAGGAAAAGCCCACGGACCACTTCACAGACGGAACCGTTGGCAATGCCTAGATAGCGGCGGAACTGGGCGTTTGTATCCTGCCCCGCTCCCTCGGCGATGTTCAAGGCAACGGAATTCACGGCCCGGTTCAACTAGTCAGTCAATCCATATCACTCGTGCTGGGGGAAACGCGTCGTAGATATGGGCCGAATACTCCCGCGCCAGCCGCCATATCTTCAAACGCTCAAAACGAAAAGCCATACCCCCCTCCAACGATCAGCGATAAGCCATCAGCGATCAGCGATAAACGATCAGCGACCTCCATAAGCAGCTTCGATTCGCTCTTCCAGCGGAAGATTGAGCAATTCAGGCATACGTCGATCACCGCTTTGTCCCCACTTGCTGGCATCGTACTCGTCCAGGCCGAGCGCCTCTCGCTTGGCGTCGATGTGGGCGATAGAGCGGCGCACGATTTCCTCCGCCTCCTCGATAAACTCCAGACGACCGCCGACCTTTTCTTCCCAGCCATCGCTCATCAAGCGGAGCACTTCCTCGCTGCCCGAGACAGGCCCGTCGCTCCCGCCGAGAATCACGTAAGTGCCCGAAGCCACGCAGTAGGTGGCGATGGAAAGCGCCTTCTCGCTCATCCATTCCGGCGCCATACCCACGGCGGGGATGTCGGCGATGTCCTCGCCCAACCCGCCCTCGGTCGCCATCTGCGAGAGCACGGTCAAGATGCGGGAGTTGTCCACGCAAGAGCCCATGTGGAGCACTGGCGGTATACCCACCGTCTCGCATACCTCGCGCAGCCCCGGCCCAGCGACCTCCAGGGCCGCCTCGGGCGTCATCAACCCCTGCTTGGCGCTGGCGATGGCGCCACACCCGGTCTCTACCACCAGGATATCGTTCTTGAGGAACTCCTCCACGACGTGCCGGTGGAGTTCGTCGTGACACACCCGGGCGTTGTTGCAACCGATGTTAGCCACCACGCCGCGGATCCGCCCGGCCATGATGGCGTCGTTGAGCGGACGCAACGACCCGCGATAGAAGCCCCCCAAAGCATAGTCGATGTACTCGTGGGAGAAACCCGGCACCAGGGGACTATGGACGTCAGGGATCGTCGTATCACCCCGCTCGGGGAAGTGATCAATAGCCCGGCGAACGATCTGCTTAGCGATCTCCAGGGCTCGGCTCTCCTCGAACTCGATATGTGTAGCCCCGGTGATCTTCGCCTTGGGCGAGGTAGTGATGACTTCGGTGTGGAAACGCTCGGCCAAGGGCACCAGTCCCTGGAAAATGCACTGGACGTCGACCACGATGGCCTCGACCGCGCCGGTGAGGACGGCCAATTCCTGCTGCAAGAAGTTCCCTGCCAGGGGGACGCCCTGCCGCATCAGTGTCTCGTTGGCCGTGCAGCAGATACCGGCCAACTGAATCCCCTCGGCCCCTTTGCTCTTGGCATACGCGATAATTTCCGGATCCTGGGCCGCCGCGACGATCATCTCCGAAAGCGTCGGCTCGTGACCGTGGACGACGATGTTGACCATGTTATCTCGAAGCACACCCAGGTTAGAATCAGAACGGACCGGCGCCGGCGTGCCGAAGAGGATGTCGGAAAGGTCGGTCGCCAGCATCGACCCGCCCCACCCATCGCCCAGGGCGCAGCGCATAGTGTGATCGAGAATGTGCTCGGCGTCCTGGTCATTGCCGACGTGGGTGCGGTGGAGCAACTCGACGACCTCCCGATCGACGTTCCTCGGGGCGATGTCCTGCTCGTGCCAGATCTGCTGGCGCTTCATTGGCGCTCGTTTCAGGTACAAGAGTTCGCCGTCGATCCGGCCGAATTCTTTCAGGGCAGCCAGGGCCACGTCCCGCGCGATTTCATCGACTGGCCGCATTCCCTCTTCATCCTCTACCGCGACACCGAGATACCCGGCCACTTCCAACAGCTTGAAAGCGTCTCGCACGCCATAATCGGGCGCGTGCCCTTCGGCCGCCTCCAACAGGGTATAAGCCAGCCCGCGACCGTGGTCGGAGTGAGCCGAGGCCCCCGCCGCCACAGCGCGCGCGAAATTGCGGGCCGCTATCGTTTCCAGCGTCGCGCCGCAGACGCCCCGGGTCGCCTTGCCCACCAGGCGGCAAGGGCCCATCGAACAATTCTTGCAACACAAACCAGCACCGCCAATGTTACAGGCCTGCATCGCATCGGCCCGCGCGAAAGCGGTTTCCGCCTCAATCGCACAGGCCCGCTCAATCAAGGTGATCGTCGCTGGATCTCGACTGGTCTCCTCCGGCGTTCGACCTTTTTTCTTCGCCATATTCCAAACCTCCTAGTATCGTCGGAACTCGCCCGACATCTCAAGATCAGCTCGATTCGTCTGCGTCAGACGTGCCCCCAGAATCTCCCACTGGGGATCCCGGCGGAGGTCGTTAGGCTCCACCAGGATGGGCACGCCGCCCTCTCCAACAGGATATCCAGCGTCTAGCAACGCCTTCTCAATCGTCGCTTCATCCGTCTTATCAGCGTCATAGTTGACCAAGATCTGTTTCCAGGCCGAGCTGACGTATACGTCGCCTATCCCCTCCAGGCTCGCCAATGCATCCCGCACGTCCAACACGTGATGATCCGCCCAGAGGTTCGGTACGTCAAGCGCCATCTTTTCCATATTCATTACCTCCAATATTGGTATACTGGTATACTGGTATACCGGTATACTGGTATACCAGTATACCAGTATACCAGCCCATTACGACAGGCCGACGATCTTGCCCGTCTTCAGGTCGATATCAATATCCATATACGCCGGGTAAGTCGCCAAACCGGGCATCGTGCTCATCGTTCCGATCAATGGGTAGATAAAGCCCGCCCCGACGCTGGCCCGCACCTCGCGCACCGGCAGCGTGAAACCGCTGGGCGCGCCCTTGACCAAGGGATCGTGGCTGATGCTGAGGTGGGTCTTCGCCATACAAATCGGCAGGTTGCCGAAACCGGCCTTCTCGTAGTTGGCGATCTGTTTTTCGGCCAGTTCCGAGTATTCCACGTCCTTGGCGCTGTAGATCTTCTTGGCGATGTGCTCGATCTTCTGCTTGATCGTCCAGTCCAGGGGATAGAGGAACTCGAAATCGCTGGGCTGCTCGCAGGCCTCGACCACGGCCTCGGCCAATTTCGCCGCGCCATCGCCGCCATTGGTCCAGTGGGTGGTGGGCACCGATTCATAAGCGCCCTGCGCTATGGCGTATTCGCGGATCATCTCGGTCTCGGCGTCGGTATCGGTCGTGAAGCGGTTCACGGCGACGACGACGGGAATGCCGAATCCCAGGGCGTTCTTGATGTGAGCGCCCAGGTTGGGCAAGCCAGCCTCTAACAACTCGAGATTTTCTTCCGTGTACGCCTGATCCAGCGGAGCGCCGGGGCTGACCTTGGGGCCGCCGCCGTGCATCTTCAGCGCCCGCACCGTCGCGACCAGGACCACCGCGTTGGGGATCAGGCCGGAGTAACGGCACTTGATGTTGAAAAATTTCTCCATTCCGATGTCGGCGCCGAAGCCACTCTCGGTGACCACGTAATCGGCGAGCTTGAGCGCGATCTGGTCGGCGATGATTGAGGAGTTGCCGTGGGCGATGTTGGCGAACGGGCCACAATGCACGAAGGCCGGCTGTCCTTCCAGCGTCTGCATCAGGTTGGGCATCAGCGCATCCTTGAGCAAGACGGTCACAGCACCGGCGATCTTCAAATCCTCCAGGTTGACCGGGTTCCCCTGCTTATCCAGGCCGATCACGACCTTGCCGACCCGCTCGCGCAGGTCCTCCAGGCTGGCCGCCAGCGCCAGGGTCGCCATAAACTCACTGGCGACAGTGATGTCGTAACCGGTCTTGCGGGGGAAGTACTCGCTGCGCTCGGCGTCGTTGATCCCCACCTCGATCTCGCGCAGGCTGCGGTCGCACACGTCCACGACACGGTTCCAGGTAATGGTGTCGGGGTCGATGTCCAGCCGCCGATCGATGCCGCGCCGTTTCAGCGCCGCGTCACTCTGGCGGCTCTCGTGGTACATGCGCGTATCCAGCGCCGCCGCGACCAGGTTGTGGGCCACAGTGATGGCGTGAATATCGCCGGTCAGGTGCAGGTTGAAATCCTCCATTGGCACAACCTGGCTGTAACCGCCGCCGGCCGCGCCGCCCTTGATGTTGAAGGTCGGCCCCATACTGGGCTGGCGGATGCAGCACATCACGTTCTTACCCAGCGCAGAACCCAGGGCCTGGGTTAGCCCAACCATCGTCGTCGACTTGCCCTCACCCAAAGGCGTCGGCGTGATCGCTGTCACGTCGATGTACTTGCCCTGCGGACGATCCTTGAATTTCTCCAAGACGTCCAGGTGGATCTTGGCCTTCCACTTGCCATATAGATCGACGTCCTCTTCGGCCAAACCCAGATGCTCCATGATCTCCCGAATAGGAAGCAGCTCCGCTGCCTGGGCAATCTCAATGTCGCTAGGAACTGGCTTAACTCGCTTGACTGGCATTATTACCTCCTTTAATATTATCGAACTGCTAATCTCAACTTACCAATACTCAAATGCTAAAGGCGAAGGCCGGCTGGTCGCTCGTCTTCTCCGTCTGCCCCACCCCAACACACAAACCGAATTCGTCATCCGTCACTCGTCAAATTCGTAAGGGAAGCACCGCGGCTCCTTCAAATTCGTAAGGGAAGCACCGCGGCTCCTTCAGTAGACGCCTGAGACAGGGATGACGAAACACCGACCTCCACCGTATGCCGTATAAACTCGCCCGCTACGTGGATCAAAGGGATGCCCAAGTTAGGATCGACCGACATCGTCGCCAGGCAGGGGTAATGATGATGGAGCAATCCGGCCTGGATGACCGCCTCGGAGGCAGGAAGGCCAAGCAACTGACCTGCAACCGCCCGCCCACATCCACAGGGCGTATCCCGCACCACCTCCACCGCTTCAATCTGCCCCCTGTTGCTCTTTTCATCCGCCGGATGCTGCGCACAGTCGGCATCCACCTGCACCCGGAACACCGGTCGGCCAAAATGCCGCGCGAACCGGCTGATCCACAAACTCTCGTAAGACACTTCTTCCTGGCGTAAACCGCAGCTCCATTCCGTCAGAGAGCAGAAAGGTTTTGGAAATACCGCTATCACCCCCAGGTCGGTCAACCAACGCTTGAGCTGACGCGCCAGGCCCTCTGGAAGCCACGTCACATTATCGACCGGCGCAATGACAGCCTGGGCGCCCGTTCGCTCCACGATACTGGGTAAAAGCTGGGCCACGCTGGCGCTTTCTCCCAAAGAAAGGATCAGGTCTGAATCTGGAAAGCGCGTGGGAAGAAAGGGCAATGGATCATCCACTACCGGTGGGAGATCAGCAGGCGCCTGCCAATCCTCCACCTCCCAGGGATCTGGTGCAAATGCTCGGATATTTTCCAAAATCCGTCGACCGTAACGGCCTTGAAACAACACAAAAAGCCGTAATGTCTCGACACTACGGCTTTCCTGTTCCAGCGGGCCTCGAATCGCCTCCAGCAAATCCTCAACGCAGCGCCCCTGCTTCATACGCTGGTAATAGGTGTGGATCCGGTTATCCTCCAGGGACAGGCCAATGATCTTGGTCTTGGGAAAGGCATTCAATACCTGGGCCACCAACCGCCCCTGTTCTCCTCCCATAGCCTCAATGACAACGACATCGGGAGAGACCTCTTTCAGGCGAGTAAAGGTATCGGAAGCGACCTCCGCGACGCCCACGACCTTGATCCCGGGTTGGCCGGATAAGAGGCTTTGAACCCCTTCGGCAAAGAGCGGTTGATTGGAGAGGATGAAGACACTAACAAGATGCATAATGACTACCAGTCAGTAAACTGCGTCAATTATACTATCATCGTCTCAATTCGTCTATAGTCCATTATAACCATTCACAACCTATAAATAGTCATAATGGACTATGAGTTGGCAAATTGGTGGACCGATCGATGCCTGGGCAGATTGCAACACTAAGGAAAATTAACCAACCCAAGGCTAACAGCATACGCCGCCGCCTCGGTCCGGTTCTTGGCTTTCAACTTGGTGAGAATATTGTGCAAATGGTTCTTGACCGTATTGTCACTGATCCCCAATTCCTCGGCAATCTCCTGATTGGAATATCCATGAGCAACGAAGGCCAGAACCTCACACTCCCGGGGCGAAAGGGTATCCATCGCCTCAGGATGCACGGTGGGCCGGCTATGCAGCGCCAACTGGCGCAATAACTTACCCGTCATCGCCCGCGCGATAGGCGCTTCCCCATACATCACCCCCCGAAGTTGCCGAAAAAGCACTTCGGGCTTGAGATTCTTGAGCAAGTACCCATCCGTCCCATATCGGGCGGCAGTCACCAAGTCCTCCTCGCTCTCCGAAACAGTCAGGATCACGACCTGAATACCGGAGAATTGAGCCTTGATGCGCCGGGTCGCTTCCAATCCATCACATATGGGCATACGAATATCCATCAATACCAAATCCGGCTGCAATACCCGCGCCTGTTCGACCGCTTCCAACCCGTTAGCTGCCTCCCCCACAACCTCAAAATCAGGTTGGGCGTCCAGCAAACGAACCAGACCTTTGCGGAAAAGCAAATGATCATCAACCAGCAAAATACGTAATGGATCCATTCGGTCTATCCTGTACACTTCTTCCTAGAATAATTGGACTAGACAGACCCAATACCGTTTAGTTAAGACTGTCAGAAACCGGGTTTTTCCTTAGTTCGGCAATGGCGCACTAGACGTCCGAAGTCTTCAACAGGTTCTTTTATCGGTTGAGTCCTTATGAAAGCTGACTTTTGGCGTGTTTCCAGGCCACTTTCCAGCACAGAGAGCAAGAATTTGGCCGTCGATGATCACTTTTTGGTTCCGGCTCTGTCTGGGTCAGGTCAATCACGTCAATTGTACCACAGATAGGATTGGCTTGACAAGGTGAAAAACTCCATTATAATTATTTAGCACTTTAGCAAGTACTAAATAAGAGACGAGGCCTAACCAATGATATCCTTGTACGTTGAGCAAGAATTTACCGTCGATGATTCCTTGTGGCTCTCTACTCGTTCGCGGGCTCGACTTAGTAAGCGGTCAATTTTTCGCCGCGAATTGTCACTAACCTTCTGGGTTTTCATGTCGATTCGTGTAATTCGTGGCCAATCTCTTTTGACAGGAGGCGTGATGACAAATACCTGAAACTTTCGACTCTCAATTTCGACTCTCAAACGCTATCAGTCAGGCTCAACCATTTCCGAAGGAGGAAAAACCATGTCTTGTCACGATAAAGGATGTGAATATCCAGAAAAGAAAAAAGATACGGGCGCCTGCACACCTGAGCAGATTCAAGAATGCCACGGAGACGTACAGGCGCACCCTTGCCAATGCACGCCTGAGCGCATCCAGGAATGCCATGGCGACGTCCAGCAACATCCGTGTGATGACGTCCAATAGTCGTCCAGTAGTCTCTGAATGATAAAGGCAAAGCCCTGGAGACGGTCTCCGGGGCTTTACCTTCAAACTCGCTGTTTATGGAAAGCGTTCATGGAGAGCGTATGAAGCGCAGGCATTGCAAGAGGTGCGCGCCGGGCGGACGACCTTTGTCATCGCCCACCGCCTGTGGACCGTGCAACAGGCCGATCAAATCCTGGTATTGCGCGACGGGCGTATCATCGAACGGGCGCGCGGCGATCAAGCGCGCTCAGCGCACGAGGCATTGCTGGCGGCGGATGGATTCTACCGCCGGTTGGTCGACCTGCAATTTCAGGGTGAGACGTTGAAAGCGCCCCAAGCGGCGCAACTCAGCCACGATGAACCCCTCCAGGGGCATGAGAGAGGAGGCGCACAATGACCATTCGCGGTGGATTTATGAGCAGCCTTCGAAGCGGGCCAAGACGAGGCCTTCCGTTTCAACCATTTGGACCAGCAGGCGCTCGGGATGCTGTGGGCCTACGTGTGGGCCTACAAAGGCCGGTTCTTGCTCGCCCTCCTGGCTATGCTCGTCGTGACAGCGACCACGTTGAGCATGCCCTATCTATCCAAAGTCGCCGTGGACGTCTACATCGCCCAGGGCGATATGTGCGGTCTGACCATGATCGCGTTGCTCTACCTGGCGTTGAACGGCGTGTACTGGCTGGCGATTTACTGGCAGAATTACCTGTCGACCTGGGTGGGCCAGCGCGTCGTCTACGCTATCTGGCGCGACCTGTTCGCGCACGTCCTGCGCCAGTCGATAGCCTTTTACGAGCAGGAGCGGGTCGGTTACGTCCACCGTTTCTTCGGCCCATTGCGCGAACTCAGCCTGGTCTACAATACCTTCCAGGCGGCGGCCTCATTGGATCGTATCGTCGACTATATGACGCGCGAAGCGCAGGTTCCAGAGCCGGAACACCCCCAGAAACCAGCGGGCGGGTTCCAGGGCCGCGTCACCTTCGAGGGGGTCACGTTCGGCTACGGCGACGAGCCGGTGTTACACGACATCAACCTCGACGTGCAAGCCGGGGAAACCATCGCCCTGGTCGGGCCGACCGGCGCGGGCAAGAGCACACTCGCCCGGCTGCTGGCCCGCCTGCACGACGTGGACCAAGGCGCAGTGCGCATCGACGGCGTGGATGTGCGACAGATCAGCGCCGGGGATTTGCGCCGGTTGACGACGCTCGTCCCCCAGGACGTGTTCCTCTTTGCCGACACGATCCGCGAGAACATCCGCTACGGCGATCCGGAAGCGAGCGACGCGCAGATCGAAGAGGCCGCCAAGCGAGCCCAGGCGCACGCCTTTATCGCCCAACTGCCGCGCGGTTACGACAGCCAGACGGGCGAACTGGGCGCGATGCTATCGGGCGGGCAAAAACAATTGATCGCCTTTGCCCGCGCCTTGCTGGCCGATCCGCGCATCCTGGTGCTGGATGAGGCGACGGCCAACGTAGACGCCTACACCGAGGCGCAGATCCAGCAAGCGATGGACGAAATCCGCCGCGACCGCACGACGCTCATCATCGCCCACCGCTTCTCCACCTTGCGCCAGGCGGATCGGATCGTGGTGCTCGACGAAGGACACATCGTGGGCCAGGGATCGCACGAGGCATTGATCGAGCGCAATCCAACCTACCAACAATTGTATCACCGCTTTGAGCGTCGATGCCATGCAGGTGGAAAAAGGAAAGGGACGATAAAATGCTAAAAGACGATTTGCGCGGCATGTGGGCGATCATGCTCAAGGATCTGCGAGCCTATTACCTCAAACCGCCCAACATCAATTGGGGCATACTCTTGCCCTTCGCCTTTGTGCTCGCCTTTGTCATTCGCGACGGCGTCACGCTCGGCGGCGCGTCCAACGACCTGGCGAACCTGACGCCGGGCCTCCTGGCCTTGACGTTGCTCTTCAGCGCCAGCAGCATGGAGACGATCGTGATCACCTTCGAGCGGCGCATCGGCGCGCTGGAGCGGCTACTGCTGGCCCCGCTGCGCTTGCCGGCGATGCTGGCGGGCAAGCTCCTGGGCGGCGTCGTCTTTGGCCTGGTGACAACCCTGGCTGTGTTGCTCGTCGCCCTGCTCATCTTTGGCGTAAGCGGCATCAACTGGCCCCTGCTCGTCGCGGCGATGATCCTTTCGGCGACGGCGTTTGGCGCACTGGGCGCGTTGATCTCGGTAGCGGTCAAAGAGGTCTTCGAGGCCCAGACGTTGGCCAACGCCTTCCGCTTCCCGATGATGTTCCTGGGCGGGGTCTTCACGCCGGTGGCGTCGATGCCGTTGGGGTTGCAGATCGTGGCCCGCGCCCTGCCACTGACCTACGCCGTCGAGGCGTTGGACACAGCGATACGGGGCGGCCCGACGTCGCTGGCGCTGCTCGACCTGAGCGTGCTGACCGGGTTTAGCGCACTGTTCTTTGGGCTGGCTGTGTGGGTATTGGCGCGGCGGGTGACATAAGCTTTGGGATGTCGCATGGCCCTCAACAGCCGCCGTTCCTGGCGCGCTTGCAACGGGCGAGCCAGATGAGCACTGCTGCAACGGACGACATCCCTCAACTTCTGGCTAATGTAGAGTCATCTTCTTTTCTTCGTGTTAATTCGTGAAATTCGTGGCTGATTTGTGATGCTCCCCCAAATTCTGTATGCGTTGTATGCGCCCCAAAGCCGCCTTCGTTTCGAAACGCCCCCTTCTCCGTGTCCGATAGCTATTCCAGCAAAGATATGGTATCATGCGGTTTAGCGCTGCTCTGAGCCTGTGAGAGAAGGGGTATACACGCTGGACCATACTGAACACCACACAATAAGTAACTGGCGCTTCTACCTGCTCGGCGGTTTGCGTGTGAGGTATACAGGCCAATGGTTATCCGTCCCTCCCTATCGCACGCACGCGCTCGTGGCTGCCTTGCTGCTGGACGCCCGCCCCTTACACCGCGATCACCTGGCGGGCCAGCTTTTCCCCGACCAACCGGAGCGCGCCGGGCGACGCAGATTGAGCGATTTACTCTGGCTGTTGCGACGTGCTCTCCCCGATCTAGCACTGGAAATCACTGCCGAATACATTGCGTTCCCCGTTGAGAGCCGCTGGCTCGATGTCGAGGTCTTCAAACGCAAGGCCACAACGCCCGATCCAGGCGCGTGGCAGGAAGCGCTGACGCTATACCAGGGACCGTTGCTGCCCGACTGTTTCGCCGACTGGCTGCTGGTCGAGCGAGAAGCGCTGCACCTGGAATACACCCGCCTGCTGGAACGCGCCAGCAAATGGCTGATGGGGCGCCAGACGTTCTCCGAGGCGCTCCCCCTCGCCCAACGTCTGGCGCATGAAGAACCGTTCGACGAGGAGGCGCTGCGCATGCTAATGCGCGTTCATGCGGCACTAGGACAGCGCGGCGCGGCCCTGGCAGCCTACGAACGCTTCGCCGGGTTAGCGGCGGATGAGTTAGGCCTTGAACCTGAACAGGCGACCCAATTCCTCGCGCAGGCAATCCGCGCATCGATCTTAACGCCTCTACGTCCAGACACGCCAGAGCCGCGCGATCTCCCGCCTGAAGACCTGTTGCGCCGGGCGCAAGCAGCGCTCGAACGCGGCGACCAGGCCATCGTCGCTGCTTACCTCGAACGCCTCGAAGCCCATCGCCCCGCAGTAGACAAGACCGCAGTGTGCCTCCTTGAAATGGACCTGGCGCTCCTGCGCAATGAATACACGCAGATAGAGCGGATACTAGCGATGTGCGACCGCCACCAGGCTGCCGTGCTCGCGCGAGAAGCTGCGTTAGCCCTGGGTCAAAAGCAGGCCACAGCAGCGTGCGAAGCTGCATCACGCGCGCTGTTGCTGGCGTGCGCGCAACGCGACCGGCAAAGCGAATTGGAGGCCCTGCTCATCCTGACCCAGGCGCAACGCTTATCTGGTCAACCGCTGCAAGCGTTGGTCACGGCTGAACGCGCGCTGCGCCTGGCGCGCGAACGTGAATCTGCCGCCGGGATCGTTCGCGCCCACCTGGCGCAAGGCTTTGCGCTATATCGCCAGGGACGCTCTCGAGAGGCCACCCCCATCTTCTACGAGGCGCGCGCGCTGGCGCAGGAACATGACCTACGTCGCTATCTGGCCGAAGCGCTGCACGGCCTGGCGAACGTTCTCTCCGACTCCGGCAACTTTGTGGAAACCCTCCCGATTATCCAGGAGACCCTGAGCATCTGGCGCGATCTGGGATTGGCGCGGCTCGAGGCCAGGACATTGCAAACGCTTGCCAGTATCTACGACCTGCTCGGCCAACACGCCGAGGCCTTACGCAATATCGAACGCGCCATGCAAATCTACGAACGGCTAGGCGATACGTTCGGGGCGGCCTGCTGCCGATACCACCTGGCCGCCGGCATGCCTTACCGCGACGAGTTGCTGGTGGGCGAGTCCCTCACCCTGGCCCGCGAGGCGCTCGCCACCTTCCACGCCCTCGGACAGACCGGTTGGGAGGCCGCTACGCTCGCCACGCTAGGCTATGCCCTGTGGCTCGACGGCCAACACGCCGCCGCGCTTGATGCTTTTCACCAATCTTACGCATTGCATCAGCAGAGAGGCGAAATGGGTGTGCTCCCCGAACTACTGGCCTACCAGGGATTGGCGCACGTGGGCCTGGGCGACGCAGCGGCGGCGCTCGATTGTACACAACGCGCCCTGCTGGCGCTGGCGCAAGGACCACTGGATAATGACATCGCCGCCGAGATTTACTATGCCCGCGCCATGGCCCTGATAGCCGGCGGGCAAGATGATGAGGCACACGACTGCTTCGTTCGCGCCTACGAAATCCTGCTGGAGTGCGCCGCCCAGCTACAGGACGAAGTTGCTCGCCACGCCTTCTTCCGTCGCGATCCCACCACGCGCCGTCTGATGCAGGAAGTCTATGCGCGCGGCCTCGCCCCTGATCCGCGCACCGGCGTTGTCACCCGCTGGCTGCCTGCGCGCAGCGATCCTGAGCAAGCCGTGCCGGTAGCCTGGACATTCGACGCCGGGCCATCCGATGTCGCCCTCAAACGGGCGCAAGGTGCAATTACCCTACGGCGTTCGCGGCTGGCCCGCTTGCTGGAAGAAGCGCAGGCGCAAGGGGCGCGCCCCACCACCGCGCAACTTGCCCAGACCCTCAACGTGAGTCCCCGCACGATCAAACGCGACCGGGCCGCCTTGCGTAAAGCGTAAAACGCATAATCCCCAAACTGTCCCCCCTATTCCTTCACTAGTGGGCCATTGACGCGAGAAGTTCACGAGAGCCTTCTGCTACACTGAAATCGTCAGGAGGCCAACAGTGAATCGTTCGCTAAAGGACTTGGCCCACGAAGATGATCTGGAGCCTACGCCGACACACCGCGTCAATTTCATCTTGCGTTGCTGGATCGACAAAACGAAGCAGGCCCATGCCTACGTGATTGACGTGCGCTCTGGCGTGAGTTATCCGGTCGCGCGCCTGGCCGATCTGCCGCAGGCGCTCGAGCGATTGCTGTTTTTGGGGATACACGAAGAAGATACATCACCGCCAGAACAGTCTGGTCAAGCAAGTTGATCTCTTGGGTGCGTGTCCGTAAAACACACATGATGAGATATAAGGAGGTAAGGGATATGCAAAGGAAATGGTTTGTCATTGGTATTTTGGTGTTGGGGGCGCTGACGTTGGCCATGGGCTTAACCTACGCCCAGGCGCAGCAGCCACTCGATGGGGAAGCACACCCCCAGAGCAACCTATCCATCGCCGCCATGGTGGAAAGCAAGATCAACTATCAAGGCCGGCTCGAACAAAACGGACAACCGGTCAGCGGTAGCCAGGATATGCTCTTCCGCCTCTACTCAGACGACACATGCTTGACGCAGGTAGGCAGCGACATGATCCAGAACGGCGTGCAGATGACCGACGGGCTCTTCAGTGTAGAGCTGCCGGTGACGCACAGCGATTTCACTGGTCAGGGGATCTGGTTGAGCGTTCGCATAGGCCCTACGACGTGGGTTGGGTGCCAGGAAATACTCCCCGTACCTTACGCGCTCAGTTTACAGCCGGGGGCGATTATCTCTGGCACCAAAACCTATGTTGAGATGAATCGCTTCGAGCCAGGCAGCGGCATTGTATTGAGCGCGGATTACGGCATCTATGCCAAGGCCAACGGCGCGCAAACTGGTTACGGTGTCTATGGCGAAAACTCCTCGCCTTTCGGCGCCGGCGTCGCGGGGCGCGCCACGACCGCTTCTGGATGGGGCGTCTATGGCTACAACTCGGCCGGGGGCTATGCCGGCTATTTCAGCGGCAACGTCGGCCAGGGGAGGGCGGATGATGGTCTGGTGAAAGCAGCGGTGAAGGTCAGTTGTTCCGGCGCGGAAAGTAGCATCGAGTATGCCTTCAAAAACCTACCGGGCAATCCAATCGCCCTCGGCAGCGCTACCGGGGATGGGCAATGTCAGATCGACTTCAATTTCGACCTGAGCGACCGTTACTTTTCCGCTGTAGCCGTATATGCCAGCCCCAGTGTGCGGGGCGTCAACTGCGCCCCCTTGGCCAGTCCCAACGATACGATGAACTGCTTCCGCTGGAACGCAGACGGGAACGGCGTGGATGGCCATATTATGATCGTCATTTACTGACCCACGGAGGTACGGTATGGATGGGAAAAAATTGATCTTGGCAGCGAGCGTGGTCCTGCTGGTCCTGGCGACGGGCGTAGCCCTGGCGGCAGACAGCTATGCGATCCCACACCACGTCATCGGCGGCGGGGGCGGGCGCGTGACAAGCGGCGTCTACACCCTGGCGGGCGTCATCGGCCAACCGGTCGCCGGGCTGGCGGCCAACGCGCCCTACGATCTCTGCGCCGGGTTCTGGTGCGGCGCGGGGAGGGAGGAATACAAAGTTTACTTGCCCCTGGTAATACGCAACAATTAGGCGCATCTATAGATAAGCGTAACTGCTCAGCATACGTGTGCAGAGCGGATCACAATCCGCGTCGATGGCGTGCGCCGATGGCGTGCGCCGATGGCGTGCGCCGATGGCGTGCGCCGATGGCGCATAGGCCATTGACTGGGCAGGGACGGAAGCCGACACGGACAAGCCCGGATTGTGATCCGGTGGACACAAGGTGAGCAGAACCGGCATAGGCGTGATCTGCGCCGAGGGTGCAGCCGAATCCACTGTGACCGTCACACTCACCGTCGAAGTCTGCCCGTTGGAAGCGACGGCCTGCACCAGCCATTCCTGGTTGTAGCCCGGCGGCAACGTCGCGGTGATGCTGGACAGTGCGCCAAGCGCGCCAAGCGCCTCCCACCCCGCGCCGCGATCGACGCGCACTTCCTGCTGGCACGCCAGGAGGCCGTCGCACAGGAGCGGGATGAGCGGCAGCTCGAACAGACCGGGTTGCGCGAAGATCGTCGAGCCGAGTTGCAGCGCGCCGAACTCTCCGTCTTTCGCGCCGGCGCCGCCCCGGCGGTGACCAGAACGCAGCCGGCCAATCTGGTCGGCCTGGCGCACAAATCGCTTGGTGCAGCACAGCATCCCCGACCGGTACGCCCTCAACGCGCTGGTGCGCCAGTTCGCTGCCGATATACTGTGGCGGCCATCCCCTCCCTCTCGGAGACAGGTGACCGGCACAACGCCCATTACCTGGCGTTCGTCGGCGAGCGGACGGACGCCTCCCCTAATGCCACAATGCGCTTCCCCTCCAGAATAACATGGAGCGGTTGTAAGTCATCAAAACCGCTGCCAGCGCGCACTGCATCCAGCGGGAAAGTGCTGGTCTGCATCTGGATTTCCGATTTTCTGGCGGGTTCAACGTGGGTTGTTTCAAAGGCCCGTCACACCCCACGCCACCCTGAGTGAACGATTTGTCAATCTGACGACGAAAGAGATCTAGCACCTACCCCTTCCATGCGATCTGCTGTACCATGGTATAGCTCCCAGCCCTGAGTAAGGATGACAACCTGAGCAGCCAGAAGCCATATGAAAAACAAGGTCAAGACGATCATCGCCCCATTGAGGATGGCGGAAAGGTCAGACTGAATGCTTGTGAGGGTTGACGTCAAATCATCCATAGAAGATTGGGACTGAATGATCATCCGCGCATACTCTTCCAGGCTGGACGAGATCAAAGCGACGCTATCCGACATGGTGATCAGGTTTTCCTGAATGGTCTCCAGGTTTTCATCGGTAGCGCCAAGATTGACCGACATTTCGACAAAAGTGTCTGGCAGACCTTCCAGGTTTGCTGCTAACTCACCTAGTGAATCCGCCAGAGGTTTCTCTGGACTGTAGGACTCTCCCGGCTGACCCACCAGACCGCCCACCAGCGGCGTATTACTCAGCAGGAGACGAAAAGCATCTAGCGATTGAATGGTGCTTTCCAGAACTTGGGCCGCCTCTTGGGCGGTATAGAGCGATTCTGTGCTTGCTTCCAGGGTAGAAGGCAGCGTGACAGACATGATGACGTTGATTTCGTCGAGCACCGGCTTGGTATCCTTCACTGTAGCAGCGGTAGCGCTCAACATAGCCGAGAGTGCATTCACGCTATCAACTGTGGCCCCCAGCGCTTGCCCGGTGGTCTCTATGACACTATGACTGGTGGCGACACTCTTACTGAGGGTGTCAATGGTGGTATTCGCATAGACAGTCACAGCAGGTTTCGCCATCCACACCATGATCAGTCCGGTCAGGCTGAGCGCCAGGCCCAGTATGCCAGCGATCATAACTAACACGCCAAGAATGCGACGCATGATATTCATACTGTCTCTTATACACATCTGACGCTGCCGACGAAGAGGATAGTGTAGATCTCGGTGGTCGCCGTATCATTA
>OMKS01000805.1_pt1 | contig 29081 bp, 18 predicted proteins | sample 1674721 | NCBI WGS metagenome assembly OMKS01 (sample SAMN06264996, study PRJEB25208) | sediment metagenome | isolation source: hot spring sediment | place: USA: California | collected 2014-09-02 | reverse complement strand
CCAAACACTCCAAACCCTCCAAAGCACCGCCGCCCCCGAATAAATTCATTTTTTTCTCGCTTGCCGAAAGGACACGCCGACGCTGCCGAAAATCGGCGTTCAAATGATGCTGGCCGAACCGTATGACACGTTCACCTGGCTGGGGCGCGGCCCACATGAAAGCTATCGGGATCGTTGGCAAAGCGCTGATGTGGGACTGTATCAGGGGCCGGTGTCCGAGCAATATGAACGTTATGTTCGTCCCCAGGACAACGGCAACAAGACGGACCTGCGCTGGGCGGCTCTGACCGATGACAGCGGGCGCGGCGTGATGATTCAAATGGACGGACGGTATTCAGCCAGCGCGCTGCACCACACGGCCAAAGATCTTGACGAGGCGCGGCATATCCATCGGGTCATTCCGCGCGACGAAGTGGTGTTCTGCATCGACGTTGAGCACATGGGACTGGGCGGCGCCAGTTGCGGTCCGCAGCCGATGCAGATTCATCGGTTTGCCCCTGAAACGGTGCAAATGCGCTATACCCTGTCGCCGCTGCGTGCCCGTCGTCCCTCCCAAATGGCCGAGCAGGGCCGGCAGCGCCTTGCGGTTCCCTTGCCGCCGACGGTCAGCGATTCCAAAGTCAAGGTCTCCGAGACGGATCATTCCCGCCAAATCAGCCTGCACGGCCCCGCTGATATGGAGGTGCTGTATTGGTTTGATCATCCGGCCGGCAGGGACAGCGCGGTTCGTTATACTGAGCCGTTTACTTTTGATCGAGCCGGAACCGTCTATGCCGTGACGCGGACTCGGCAAGGCGTTGAGAGTCTGCCGATCGGTCGCGAATTCCCACAGTTTTATGATTTGCTTGATCTGGAAAAAGGCGAGTGGCGTGTGGTGCGGGCCGACAGCGTCCAACCCGGCGAGGGTGAGATGGAACACGCCATTGACGGCGATCCAGCCACGTTCTGGCATACCAACTGGTCCACGACACAGGACCCTATGCCCCATGAAATCGATGTGGATCTGGGGCGGACGCTCAACCTGGTCGGTTTTCGCTATTTGGGGCGACAGGATTCGGCCAATGGTCGGATCGATCGCTATGAGTTTTTTGTCAGCCTGGACGGTCAGCAGTGGCAGCGGGTCAAACGCGGCTTGTTTGACAATCACGCCCGCTGGCAGGAAGCCTTTTTTGACCGGCCTTGTCAGGCACGTTATATCCGGCTCAAAGCGCTCAACGAACACGGCCAAAGCTACTACACCACGGTAGCAGAGTTGGACGTGATGGCGGTTCCCGATTCCCGTGTCAGCAGGTGACACGGCTAAATGGGTCAAATAAAGCTCTTTTTAGTTTTGTTTAGATCGATCTATGCAGGCGTTTGGCAAAGAAAGTGGTGCTGAACGCCTGTATTTATAGACATGTCAAGACCCTTAAATTATGTTATTAACTCCAACTGACCGATGGCCTGTTTGAGAGATCAAAAAATCAAATATTAAAGAGCAAAATTGAGGATTCGCCCTTACGGGCGAGTCATTTTACGGCCTTTTTGAGAACACCATAACATCCTTTATAGAGCATAGTTATGTCAAAATATGACCGGTTTTTTTAGTCGGTTTGATGTATTAATGCCATTAAGGTATTGTTGTAGATAGGTTAAGATCACTTAAAAAAAGAGACCCGCATATAATCCATCTTTACTGGAAAGTAAATGATACAATAAACCTATAATATCTTAATTGCTAAATTCTTCAAATATTTTTTTCTTTTTAAAGTTTTTTTCTTGTATCAAAAATGGCTTTCCATTATAATTCAATTAAGTACTTAAGTAATTAAGCATATATCAACTATCTTCGGTCTAATCGCTTGGATTGGGATTTATGAAATAGTCGGAAAGGTATTGCCAATGAGTCCACTCAGGGAGATCACACACACGATGTCCGCCGTCCCTATGCACCAGATCTTTGATTATATTCCTTTTCATGAGGGTTCCCGAAAAGGCAATGCGCTGGCCGAGGAGGTGTACGAGCACATCCTGCGCGAGATTGTGTTTCCCGGGGAAGATCCCGAAACACAAATCCATTACGCCGGCAAGATTACCGAATCGGTGGTGGCCAAAGAATTGCAGGTCAGCAACGGCCCTGTGCGCGAAGCGTTTTACAGACTTCGTCAGGAAGGCTGGCTTTATACGGATCGCAATCGCGGTTCTTTTCTGGTGGATTTCAGCGATCCTGAAATCGCGCTGGATATCTATCGTTTTCGGGTGAATTTTGAGACGGGTTCCTTTTATGGTCTTGCCTCGAATATTAGCGATGAGCAACTGGCTGTGCTGGGCCGGATTATCGAGCGGATGGACAAGGCCATGCAAAGCTCTGATATCAACGTGTTCAGGCAAGAAGACATCCATTTTCATCTGACCGTTAATGAGATGGCCGGCGGGCCTCAGTATGTTCGCGTCTATCGCCCCAAACTGATGCAATGGTACGCGATGGCATATCAAGTGCTTGTGCGGTCGATGGGGACGCAGCAATACAGTACGCTCCTCGAAGCGCCCGGTATGTCCACCCATCGTGAACTGTATGATGCCCTCGTGCGGCGCAGCAGTCAGGACGCCGCCGAGCTGATTTCGAGGCATTTTTTGTATATTTTCAAGTTGTTGAATCTTTCCAGCGACAAAAGTCAGAATTCATAAGTGATATCCGGCGTTGATTAGAGGAGTTTTGATGAAAAGCGGTTTAAATGTATTTATGTGCAGGATTTGTATGGTCATACTGCTGATTTCAACCGCGGCGGGGAAAACTCTGTTTACCAGCGGTTTCGGGACGTTTTCAGATGACCGCGCCAGCGGCTGGGGGCAGACCTTTACGCCCGGCGTTGGACTGATCGAGCCTGAAGGTCTTGAACTGCCGCAGACGGTGTATCTGTTGGGCTGGACGTACAAAACAAGCGAATCCGGTTTCGGCCAAACGGCGGGGGATGTCTATCTGGTGGTCTTTTCCGAGCTGGACCCCGATGAGATGAATGCATCCAACCTGCTCGGCGTTTCGTCAACGGCGGTTGATATGGTCGCGGCGGGAAACGGCGTTTTGGTGACCTGGGCATTTGACGGCATCCCGCTGGACAAAGAGACGCAATACGCCCTGATGTTTTCAAGTACGCCGGACGCATCGGGGATTTTACAAAGCCAGGCGGTTGTGATGTCCACCGGCGACCCGTATCCCGGCGGCGGGTGGATTCGGGTGGATGACATCGCCAATGACTGGGATCCGCATTACCGGGCGACGTATATGACCGAGGGAATGATCATCACCGCCGAAAACAACACACTGAATCTCACGTCTGAATCGTCTTTGGATTCGTATAACATCATCCTGTGCGGCCAACCTGCCGAGCCAGTGGAAGTGACCGTGGCCCCGCTTGGCGATTATGCGGCCGAAGTTGATCTCGGCGCCGGACCGGCGCAGCCGATTACACTGCTGTTTGCCGCGATGCAGTCCGGCGTACGCACCGTAACGGCGGCAATCGAACAGGTTCCCATTCCGGGTCGGTTGCGGTCTGTCACACTGGTTCACACCGTTGAGAGCCTCGATCCGGATTTTCATCATCAGCCGATCGACGATGTGACCGTTATGATTCACGGCCAGGACCCTTATTGCGGGCAGCTGGGGACGGTCTATCTGCCCGGCGACCTGAATCGGGATTGTTATGTTGATTTGTTGGATTTGGCGTTGATGGCGGACAGTTGGATGTTGTGTACGGATACGACATGGCCTGACCGTTGTCTTGTACCTTAACGTCAACGAAACGGACAGCGTGGTTGTATCGAAATAGATGAACGGATTATTGTTTGGAAGAAAGAAGAATGCCTGAAAATCGAACAACAACATTTGTACTCATCTTCGCAATCGCAGTTTTTTCTGTTACAGGTTGGCTCGGATCGGTTGCGCTGGGGGCTGCCAATCTGGAGTTTCAGGATGCGCGGCTGGATCCGTTTCTGGGAGAGCCTGCGATGGAAATGCATCAGATCTATACGGGCGGTCGGTTTCCGAGCATTGTGGTCGCGCTGGACGGAACGGCGCTGGCGTTTTGGGGACAGAATACCCTGCCCCGCGTTCGCCGCAGCGAGGACGGCGGGGCGACGTGGGGTGATCAAATTGTGATTGGCGACGATCCAGGCATGGCCGGCGTCGGGCTGGGCGCGGCGGTGGTCGATGAAACCACTGGCGATGTGATTGTATTTATGGACGGCGTCGGCGGCGATTGGGAGATCGGGCATTCCTGGCGCAGTCGTGACCACGGCAAGACCTGGGAGCACAACGGCCAGAGAAAAGACATTGTTGCCGCCAATGAAGCGACCGTCATTAACGACGAAATGTACCAGGCCGGCAGCGCGTTTACGCACGGGGCAGATTCCGGCATTACTCTGCGGTACGGCCAGCACAAAGGGCGGCTGCTGATGCCCGCTCGCGTGATGCCGGGCTGGAGCAATGCAAGAGAGAACTGGTCGAATCATTATAACTGCGCTATGTACAGCGACGACGGGGGATACACATGGCAAACCAGCGCCCCGTTTCCCGCTCTGGGAACCGGCGAGGCGGCGCTGGCGGAGCTGTCCAGCGGCGTCATCAATTACAATTCACGTCGTCACCTGTCCACCGACGGCTTGAGTCCGCTGTGGCGGCATATCGCCTGGAGTTATGACGACGGCCACACCTGGCAGGATTTGTCGGTCAGCGACGTCCTGCCCGACGGCAATCAGGACAGTACCTACGGATTGATGGGCGGCCTGGTCAGGCTTCCGGTCAGAGATCAGGACATTTTGATCTTCAGCAATATTGATTCAAACAGCGGACGTCAGCGAATGACGGTGTGGGGCAGTTTTGACGGCGGTCAGACCTGGCCGGTCAAGCGACTGGTCTTTGACGGCCCCAGCGCGTATTCATCAATGACCGCAGGCCGACCGGGCACGCCGAGCGAAGGCTGGATTTATCTAATGTTCGAAGGCGGCCCCAACCATATGTATCAAGGCGCTCAGTTTGTCCGGTTTAACCTGAGCTGGCTTTTGGACGGACAACAAATCGAGAATTTCCTGGACGGCTGTTTTACGCCCGGAACGTACCTGCCCGGCGATCTGAACCGGGATTGTTACGTCGATTTTAAGGATTTTGTCTTATTGGCACAGGATTGGTTAAGCTGTACTGATCCGGCGAATATACACTGTATTTCGCCGTAAGGCGATCCATCGCATCTTAACGGCGATGGATGTGAGACGACTGAATGACATGGTGCAGTAATATAAATGCAGAAACATCCAATGGAAAGGATCATAAAATGAAGAATCGAAGGGCGTTTACGCTGATCGAACTGCTCGTGGTCATCGCCGTTCTTGCGCTATTGATGTCCATTGTGGCGCCTTCTCTGCGCAAGGCCAAGGAAGCCGCGAGTTTGATTGTTTGCGCCAACAATATGAATCAGACAGTTAAGGGCGTGCTGGCCTACTCCGCTGATAATCAAGGCGTTCTGCCTCCTCATCCGGCTGAACGTACAAACGGAACATTCAGCGTGGCCAATTACCTGAATTACCATCAGGGTGTAGCCGGGTGGGCCGAGAATGAGGGCACGTATTATTATTTGGGGGGCTATCTGCCTGTGGTTGACACCTTTATGTGTCCCCTGGGACGTACGAGGGATTATTCCGAATTGCAGTATCAATACGCCAATTACAAAGACTCCGGAGAAGGCACAAACTGCTCGTATAATATATACTGGGGCGGTTATACCATGGCGATGCTCGATGGTCGGCAGTTTACAGGACCGAAGGGCAGAGGCGACACCAAAGCCAGTACTCAGTTGCTTTTGTCCGACAGTATTTACAATTGGCCCGGCGTGGCTGAAGACTGGTGGCTGGCGCATCGGCCGCGACGCGGTTCCGGCCTATTCAAAGAGTACGACAGAGATCCTATGTATGGAAATTATTGCGCTTCCTTCTGGATCTATGTGCCCGCCCCCGGTTCGATTCCCTCTACCGGTCGGCTTCCCACGGAAATGGAAGAATTGCGAATGAACGCCGGTTACGCCGACGGCAGCGTCCGGCGCTATACCGGCCAGGAAACAATGATGAGTTCGGATGGGTATTTTTATATCCCTCAAACGTGGCGATAAAGCGGCTTGAAAGCGGAAAAGAGATTCTTCGATGTCGGTTTAACGAATCATCGGCGGGTGGTCTGCCGATGAGGTAAACGGTTTAATTTTTGCGGAGGTTTGAAAGATGAAAACGAAAGTGATGTTAAGTGTGGCGATGGTGATTGCCTTGTCGGCAGTCGCCGGTGCGACGTTTACGGCCGGGCACCCGACGTACGGCACATGGGACAATCGCGCCGACGGCTGGGGACAGATTTTTACGCCCAACGCCGGCAAAATCCTTCCGGAAGGCTATGTCGTTCCGGACACCGTGTATCTGGTGGACTGGACGTATGCGAAAACGGATACGACTACCGCGGGGGACCCGGGCGATACGTATCTGGCGGTGTATTCGGCGCTGACGGTGGCCGATATGACCGAGGCCACCTTGGTCGGTGTGTCCACGAATGCGCTTGAACAGGCCGACTTTGGTCCCAGTGAGCTGATGACATGGCAGTTTGACGCTCTGGAACTGGATGCGAATACGCAGTATGCGATGATGTTTGTTCAATACAATGAGGAAGTACTGCAAATCGCCAAAGGGGCGGTGCGTTTGACGGTGGGCAACCAGTACACCGGCGGCGGCTGGGTTCGTGTGAATGAAATTGCCAATGACTGGGACGGCCAATTTCAGGCGACCTATATCCCCGAACCGGCGACGCTGTCGATTCTGGGGCTGGGCGGATTGGCGCTGCTGCGTCGTCGTCGCGCATAATCGGCACACAGTAGATGATCTGCTATCAACGTAAAGCTTAAACTTTTAGTATGGAGGTAATGACGATGAAAAGATTGGCAGTATTGACAATGATTGTGGCCTTGGCGACCGCGGCGAGCGCGGTCTTCGTCGATGATTTCGAGGCCTATCCCGTGGGCGACCCGGCCGACTTCAGTGCCACCGGCAACTGGACCTGGAACGGCCAAGGTTCAGGCGCCAATGCCAGCCGAATTTTTTATACCTGGCAAAATTTTGGCGGTCAGACGCTGTGGATCGCCAGCGCAGCCAATGCCGCGGCAGGGACGGGGATTAACAGCCGACCTATAGCCGTGGCTGCGGATACGGATTATATCTTTTCTGCCGCGATCGTGTGCGAGACCAATGACCCCACCCGAACGGCAACAGCTTGGGTTGACCTGCTGGTAGGCCAGACGCTGGGTACGGCCAGCAGCGTGATCGGCGGCCCGCTGGATGTTATCGCACGCGGGGACGGTAATGATGATATTGGAATCAAGGGAACCTATGACGATCAGATGACCATCATTAATTTCAACAGCGGGACGGTTGGCGTTGACGATATGTTGTTCATCCAGATCGCCTTTACGGGCACCGATGCGACCAACCCATTCGTGGGCATTGACAATGTTTCGGTTGTCGTTCCCGAGCCGGCAACGCTGTCGATTCTGGGATTAGGCGGATTGGCGCTGCTGCGCCGACGTCGTGCGTAATGTCGATACGACCGGAAGACGGTAAACGAAGAGTACGATCATAGTGATGATGCTGAAGGGATGGCGGCGGCTCGGCCTGTCCGGGCTGCTGTCGTTCCCTGTAACAAATGTTCCGGTTGGAGGACGATGTGAGTTAGGAATGCGGCATGCGGCCAAGCAATTGTGTCTGCGATGAATAAGATCAGGGATTTTGTCAGCGGGAATATCAAGGCGCTTTTTACGGGAAGCGAGCAACGGAACAGTGAACAAGAAAACAAATGAGCAGCGAACGATTCGCTGCCGATAGAGTTTAATATTTTAGCGGAGGTTTTCAAAATGAGAACGAAATTAATTGCAGGCTTGATGATTTTGGCGGGTCTGTCCCTCACGGCTGGCGCAGCGACGTTCACCGCCGGCAACCCCCTGTTTGATCAGGTGGCCGACCAAGCCAACGGCTGGGGACAGACATTTACCCCAAACGCCGGTTTGATAAGTCCGGAGGGTTTCAGTGTTCCGGATACGGTCTATCTGCTGGACTGGAGGTATTTCCGGTCGCCTTCGAGTGTTCCCCAGGGCGGCCAGACCTATCTGGCGGTTTTTTCGGCGTTGACTGTCGCCGAGATGACCGAAGCCACATTGGTCGGCGTGTCAACCAACGCCCTGGATATGTCAGCGTTTGCCCCCGGTGATCTGATGATATGGGAATTTGATTATCTGGAGCTGGATGCCAATACCCAGTACGCCATGATGTTTGTCCAGTATGTGGGGGGCGAAATCACTTCCGGAATTCGCGGCGAGGTTCGGATGACAACAGGCAGCCCCTACGACGGCGGCGGCTGGATTCGTATCGATGAAATCGCCAATAACTGGGACAGTCAGTTTCAGGCGACCTACACCGTCAGTCAACGCGAAGTTGCCGGCAATCCCTATCCGGCCAACGGTGCGATCAATGTGCCGACCGAAGTGACGCTCTCGTGGGAGGGTCCGGAGGCCTATGAGGCCTTATCTTACACGGTGTATCTGGATCCGAACGAGCTGAACCTGACGGCTCAGGATGCGATGTATTACAGTCCCGCTCAGCAGGAGTTGACGTTTACTCCCGATCCGGTTCTGAGTAATGACATGACCTATTACTGGCGCGTCGATGCCATTGAGCCGAATGAGCCGACGCCGGTCGTGCATACCGGATCGGTGTGGTCGTTTTCGACGGTTACGGCCAGAGCCCTGATTACGACGCATCCTGCCAACACGTCCGTACCCAAAGGCGGCACGGCTGAATTCTTCGTGGAAGCGGAGAACACGACGATGTATCAGTGGTACAAGGTGCTGCCGGACGGCAACAGTGTGCCGATAGGGGAGAATTCGCCTGTCCTGACCCTGGAGAATGCTCAGTATGACGATGAAGGTGAATATTACTGCGTTGTGGATAATGAGCGCCAAGTACCGGCGGCATCGAATCCGGCGCGGCTGATGATTCGGCGTCTGGTGGCTCACTGGCCGCTGGACGGCACGCTTGAGGCGATTGTATCCAAAGAGGGCGAGAACTGGGACGGCGTGTATATTGAAGAAGGCGAACCGGCAACAGAGCCGGTCAGCTATGTTGAAGGTGCGGATGGGACGCCGCAGGGCGCTGCACGATTTAATGGGATCAGGGTAGTTCGGATTCCGGACAGTGCGGAGCTTTTCAATTTCCATCCCAATGGGCTGACCGTAACGGCCTGGGTAGCCGGTCCGTCGGGACGCGATTACCGCAGGGCGGTCAGTAAAACCGGTTCCTATGCGATCGGAAAAGGCCAAAACGAGCAAATTGCGACGCTTCTGGATGGAGGCCCCTGGGTCACGGCGGTGCCGGGCGATCAATCCGACGGCTGGCGGTTTGCGGCGATGACCTACGATCCGGCGACGCAGGAGCGGCGCACCTACGGAATCTATAATAATGGGGATGCGTTTGAGGTTCTGCAGGATGTCGCAGGAGTTCAAGGGACGTTGTTGTCGGGACAAACCGATCTGCTGATCGGCGGCGCTTCCGAAACAGATTCCCAGTTAGGTTTTACCGGTTCCGTCGATGATGTCCGAATCTATAATTATCCGCTGTCGCTCGATGAGATTATCGAGGTCTATCGTGAAATGAAGGATAAAGATGTCTGTGCCCGATTTCCTGAACTGGATATCGCCGGTCCGACCGGTGTGGGGCCTGAACATCGGGATTGCCGCGTCGATCTGTACGATCTGGCGGTCCTGGCGGAGAACTGGCTGGACAGTAATGTTGTCAGGAATGTGGATTAAAGGCGATTGAAAAATTATGTTTGACAGGAGAACGATTATGAAGAATAAAAGCAAATCACTGGTTATGGCGATTTTCATCGCCTTGTGTTCGGTTGCCTTTGCGGACACGTTTACCGAGACGTTTCATGGTATTGAGCCTCTCTTTAGGACCAATCAGGCGGCCTTCTTGTCGCATGTGATCACGCCGGCCAAGGCCGCGCTGGATCCGGCCGAGACGGTGGTTCCGGATGTGATGTATCTGCTGGACTGGACCTATGCCAAATCATCCAGTGGATTCGGCGCAACGGGCGAAGCTTATTTGGGTGTGTTGACCTGGGACGGCAACCTCAACAACTCCACAATTGTCGGTATTTCAACCAATACGGTGAATATGGCAGCCACGCCCAATACCTACCCTGATTCGCTGATGACATGGGAGTTTGATCATCTCCCCCTGAATAAGGACACCCAGTACGCCATTGTGTGGCTGGTTCCGGGCGAAGAAGAAGGGACGTGGAATCTTGTCACCGGCGGCGTCGAACTGGAAGTCAGCACGGCCTATCCCTGGGGCGGTGTTATCCAGGTCGGTTTTACTACCATCAATCAACCCAACTGGAATCCTCATTTTATCGCAACGTACAGCACCGTGACCCCCTATGTCAGCTCGCCTGATCCGGCCAACGGCGCGGATAATGTACCGGTGGATGTCGAGTTGAGCTGGGCCGGCCCGAATGCGTACACGGCGGCGGGATACGATGTCTATCTTGACCCCAACGAAACGCTGGTGGCCGAAGGCGATCTATCGGCGCTTGAGGCTTCGACGGACCAAACCGCCGTTCCGGTTTCGCTGCTGAACGGAACGACGTATTATTGGCGGGTTGATGTGTATGAGCCGAATGACCCGGCGCCGATTCGGCATACCGGGCCGGTCTGGTCGTTTACGACCGTGCCTGCCGAGGCGATTATCGTGCAGCACCCCGCCGCTCAGACCGTTGACATCGGCGCTGCAGTGGAGTTGTCGGTGCAAGCCCTGAACGCAGAAACCTATCAATGGTACAAAAACGGCGAAGCGCTGAGCGGTCAAACCGCTTCGACGCTGGTCATTGAGAATGTGCAGGTCGCCGACGAAGGGTTCTATCACTGCGTGGCGGACAACACGCTGAACGTTCCCGCCGTTTCAAATACGGCTCAGTTGCTGACCCGACGTCTGGTCGGCTGGTGGAAGCTGGACGGCAATCTGAACGATTCGATCAGCGAGGTCTATCCCGGTGCGCCGGCATATCACGGTGCGGCATTCGATCCGAACTTTGTTGAAGGCATTGACGGATCGGCGCTGGAGATGTACGGTGATCCGGCTGACGTTGTGAATCTCGCCGACACCGCGGAATTTTACAATTTCTATCCGCGCGGCTATACGGTCAGCGCCTGGGTGCAGACCGAAGTGGTTAGCCCGTGGGGCGCGTATGTGTCCAAGCAGGGCGGCCAGCCGGGAGCCGCCACCGGGTTTATCCTGACCAAAAATGCGTCCGGTCAGGCGACCCATACGCTGCGTCAGTCGTTTGGCGACCTTCACTCCAATACGCTCGTTGCCGACGGCGATTGGTATTTAGTGACCGGCACGTATGACGCCGCCGCCGGCCAAGGCAAGGTCTATGTCAACGGGGTACTCCGTAATCAGGCCACCAGCGCCGGCGTGCCGCAGCCCAATGCAGCGAATTTGATGTTCGGCGCAGAATGGCCGGATGGAAGCGTGCCGCATATCGGCCGGCTGGATGACGTCCGGATCTGGAGTTATCCGCTGGATGCGTATGAAGTGGCGCAACTGTACGTCGAGCATGAGCCAGACGAAGAAATTTGTGTGGAATATCCGGAATTCGACATTGCCGGACCTACGGGAATCGGTTCGGAGCACCGTGATTGCCGTATCGACCTGTACGACTTTGTTGCCTTTGCCCAAAGATGGCTGGAATGCAATATTGTGCCGGAATGCCTGTAATATGAGCTGACATACAGTCTATTCGGTGCAGATGGACAGCATTTATGGAAAGGGTTCCTGTGCGGCGATGTATTGCTGCGGTTGCCAACGCAGCCTGTCGCACAGGAACCTGTATTTTCTGTGTCGGCGCAGGGTTTTTGAATAATCCAATCGAGTCTTTACTGCCGGTTGTATTGCGGTTAGAATTTGTTCAGCGATTAGGATCATTTTTGAGAGCGCAATGTTGAATGTCAGTGAAACCACAGAGAAAGGAATTTAGTGTGTTTTCGCAATCGGTCCGACGATGGTATGGTGTATTTTGGGTGGTGATGTTGGCGCTGTGCTGTTCTGCGGGTGCTGACCGTTATGATGTGCAAACGGTCAAAATACCTGACGGTTACGACCATGCTCAGAAAATTGAACTGTCCGGCAGCGTCCTTCCTCACCCCAGGCAGATGAAATGGTTTGAGGATGAATTTTTCGGATTTATTCATTTTGGTCCCAATACCTTTACCGGTCGCGAATGGGGCACGGGCACGGAAAGTGCGGATTTGTTTCATCCCGGCCATCTGGATACCGACCAGTGGTGTGAACTGATGAAAGCGGCCGGCATGCGTCGGGTCGTGATGGTCGTCAAGCACCATGAAGGATATTGCCTTTGGCAGACACGCTATACGGATCATTCGGTGGCCTCCTCGCCGTGGCGCAATGGCCAAGGCGATGTGCTTCGTGACTTGGTCGCGTCCTGCGAAAAATACGGCTTGAGATTGGGGGTTTACCTGTCTCCGGCCGATCTGTATCAAATCGAAAGTCCGGACGGTTACTACGGCAACGGCAGCGCGTTTACCGAACGTGTCATTCCCCGCCAAGTGGAAGGCCGTCCGTTCAAAGATACGCGCACCTTTACCTATACCCTTGACGATTATAACGAATATTTTATGAATCAATTGTTTGAACTGCTGACCGAATACGGCCCCATTTATGAAGTGTGGTTTGACGGGGCCAATCCCAAACCGGGCACAGGTCAGAGGTACACTTATGGCGCATGGTATGAACTGATTCGGGAATTGGCGCCCGATGCGGCCATATTCGGCAAGGGGCCGGATGCCCGCTGGTGCGGCAATGAAGGCGGACAAACTCGTTCGGATGAATATAATGTGATTCCGCTTGACGTGTCGCCCGAGACCTTTGACTGGCCGGATATGACCGCGCCGAATATTGCCGGTCGCGACAGAATTACCGATCAAACCGCCTATTTTCACTATTATCCGGCCGAGACCAACACGTCCATCCGGCACGGCTGGTTTTGGCGCAATGATTATGAACAGCAGGTCAGAAGCGCCGACGACGTATTCGATATTTATGAGCGTTCCGTCGGCGGAAACAGTATTTTTCATCTGAATATCCCGCCCAATACCGATGGGAAATTTTCTGATCGTGACGCACGGGTGCTGCGGGAAGTCGGCCGACGAATCGAGGCCACCTACGGCACGAATCTGCTCAGCGGCGCTCAGGCATCCGTGGATCATGTTCTCGACGGCGACCCTGATACGTGGTGGCAGGCCCTGGCCAAAGAGGCCTCATTTGAAGTGATTTTGCCCGCCGAGAAGACGGTCAATCGATTTATGATCAAAGAAGCGATTGCCCGCAGAGGCGAACGTGTGGAAGCCCATTTCCTTGAGGCTCGCGTGGCCGGTTCCTGGGTGCGGGTGGCCGAGGGCAAAACCATCGGGCACAAGCGGATTCTGCGTTTTGAGCCGGTCAGCGCCGATGCGTTTCGAGTGACCATTACCCAATCACGTCTGGCGCCGTGTATTGCCCATGTGTCGGCGCATTTTTATGACGAGCCGCCCAAACCGGTTGAAATCAGCCGCGGATCCGACGGCAGGGTGACGATGGGGGCGGGAGTAACGTTTGCGTGGCGCGGACAAACACGCCCTGATCAATCGCAGGATATATTCTACACGCTGGACGGAACGGATCCTGCGACCGATTCCAATCGTTATGAAGGGCCGTTTTCGCTGCCGCTGGGCGGCCATCTCAAAGCCCGCGTGATTGCGGAGGGCAAAAAAGGAGCGATCAGTGAGATTCGCTTGGGCATCCTGCGGGACGGCTGGATCGCCCGCGATTCACAGGGCCGACAGCAAGAACCGCTTGGCGTTTTGGACGGCAACCCCCGAAGCGGCTGGTTGATGGATGTGTCCGACGCCGATACGGCGAGCCTGACCATCGATATGCTGCGGGACTATGTCATCGGCGGTTTTCTGTATCTTCCCCACCCGCCTGGCGCATTTATTGAACGCTTTGACGTGCTCGTCAGCCGCGACGGCCGGCAGTGGGAGCACATCCATAGCGGCCGCTTTGGCAATATTAAAAATGACCCCGGTTGGAGGACGGTATTGTTTGACCGTCAGGTGTCAGCGCGTTATATTCGGTTGACCCATCTTCGCGCTCCCGGCGGGATGACACGAGTCGGCGCAGCCGAGATTGAGATACTGGCGGCAAACGGAAATTGAACGCTGAGATTGACTTGGACGGTCGCTTCGTCTGACGGGTCGGGACGGCATGCGGCTCAGTGGATGGTTTGAGACGTTGATCAGTGGTAAAGGAAATAAATGGATTACCGTCAGATTGCAAACTTATATAAAGATGAATTGATGGAGCGTTGCCTGCCGTTTTGGCTGACGCATTCGCCGGACGAGGCGTACGGCGGATATTTGACGTGTCTGGATCGCGAAGGTCGGGTCTATGATACCGACAAATTCATCTGGCTTCAGTGTCGTCAGGTGTGGCTGTTTTCGACGCTCTATAATCGATTTGAGAAACGGCGCCAATGGCTGGAGATGGCGCGGTTGGGGGCGGATTTTCTGCTTGCCCACGGGATGGACACAGAGGGCAACTGGTACTTTGCGCTGGACCGTCAGGGACGGCCTTTGGTGCGGCCGTATAATATCTTCAGCGATTTCTTTGCGGCGATGGCGTTTTGTCAATACGGCCTGGCCACCGAACAGTCGCGATATACTGATGTGGCGATGGCGACTTACAATAATATTCTTCGGCGAAAAGACAACCCCAAGGGACAATACAACAAACAGATCAGCGAAAACCGCCCTTTGCGTTCGATGGGATTTTCGATGATTATGGCCAATCTGGCGCTGGAGATGGAATCGCTGCTGCCGCCGGAGGAACTGGATCGCATTCTGGACGTGTGTGTGCATGAGGTGATGCAATTGCATTTGGACGACCAGATCGGTTTGCTGTATGAGTATGTTCTGCCCGACGGCGGCCGGCTGGACTGTTTTGACGGGCGGCTGCTCAATCCGGGCCATGGGATTGAAGCGATGTGGTTTATGATAGATATTGCGCTGAAACGAAATGACCAGCGGCTTGTCGAGCAGGCGACGAAAGTGATTCTTGATACCCTAAAGTTTGCCTGGGATGACGAGCATGGCGGAATTTTTTATTTTATGGATGTCAAGGGCAATCCTCCCCAGCAGCTTGAATGGGATCAAAAACTCTGGTGGGTCCATTTGGAAACCCTTGTGGCGCTGGCCAAGGCCTATCGCGCGACAAAACAACAAGCCTGCCTGGACTGGTATCAGCGGGTGCATGAATATACATGGTTGCATTTTGCCGATCCGCAGTACGGCGAATGGTTCGGTTATCTGAACCGGCAGGGACAGGTGCTGCTCAGCCTTAAAGGCGGCAAATGGAAGGGCTGTTTCCATGTGCCGCGAGGGTTGTGGCTGTGCTATCGGGAGTTTGCACAACTCGCTCAGAACCAAAAACAACAAACAATCAAGAAAGCAAGATGATGAAGCAAATTAAAGGTTTGGTTGCCGCTGCGTTTTCACCGATGAAGGCGGACGGCTCGATTGATACGAAGGTTATCGCTCCGGTAACGGAACGTCTGGTCAGCAACGCCGTTGCGGGCTTGTATGTGTGCGGCAGCACGGGCGAAGGGCCGCTGCTGAGCTGTGATGAGAGAAAGCAGGTGGCCGAGGCCTATATTGAAGCGGCGCAACGGCGCATTCCGATTATTGTCCACGTCGGCCATGACAGCCTCCCTGAAGCGCAATCGCTGGCGCGCCATGCGGCCCAAGTCGGAGCGGATGCGATTGCAGCCGTTGGGCCGTGTTACTTCAAACCCCTCACGGTGGATATCCTGATTGAGTTTTTGGCGCAGATCGCTCAGGCGGCGCCTGAGACGGATTTTTATTACTATCATGTCCCTCAATTAAACGGCAACAGTTTCGACATAACCGAGTTGTTTGAAAAGGCGCCGTTGGCGATTCCCACGTTCAGGGGGGTTAAGTATTCGGCCCTGGCCGTTCACAAATTTCAGGAATGTAAAGAACGATTCGGCGGGCAATTTCAAATCTTTTTTGGCTGCGACGAGATGCTGACCAGCGGACTGGCCGCCGGGGCGGATGTGGCGATTGGCAGTACCTATAATCTGGTGCCGCAGCTGTATCGTCAGGTTATGGAGGCTTTTGCCGCCGGCGATGTCGCCGCCGCCCGCGCGCTTCAGTCGCTGTCGGTGCACCTGGTCAGCGTCTGCTATCGCTATCGCGGCCTGCCGGCGATCAAAGCGATGATGCGGCTGATCGGCCATGACTGCGGGCCGGTACGGCTGCCGCTTAAGGCGTTGTCCGCCGATGAGTTCAAATGCTTTACCGCCGACATCGAAGCGTTGGGGGTGTGTGATTGGTTTTAGTTTGTTCTTGTTCATCTTGCTGATGTGGAAGGCGTATTGGAGAACGATTGATGAAACCGTTGACAATATGGCGAACGGCTTCTGTTGCGCTGATACTGTCCGTTCTTTTGAGGACTGCTGCGATTGCGGTCGCGCCTGCCGATCGCAGCGGTGCGCCAGTTGCCCTTATTCCGTATCCTCAAAAGGTTCAATGGTTTGATAGGCAGTTTGATCTGAACGATTACGCCGTTGTGTATGATCCCCCTGACATCTCAGCGGATATTGCATCCATCAAAAACACCCTTGAGACGATCCTTCAGGACGCCGGTGCAGCACCGGCACGAGAGGGCGGCAAGAAGCGGATACGATTGAACCTTGACAAGACGGCGGCTTTCGATTGTCAAGAGGCTTATACTCTGGAAGTTGCCCCTGAACGGGTTGACCTGAAAGCGTCCGGCCCGGCCGGTTTGTTTTACGCCGTTCAGACGCTGCGTCAACTGATCCAGCACGAAAACGGCCGTGTGGTTTTGCCCGGTTGTGAAATCGTGGACTGGCCGGCCTTTCCGCATCGCGGCCTGATGCACGATGTGGGGCGGAATTTTCAGGATGCAGAACTCATTAAGCGTCAACTGGAGATGATGGCGCAATACAAACTGAACCTGTTCCATTTCCATTTGACCGATTATCCCGGTTATCGCATCGAAAGCAAAGTCTATCCGCAGTTGAATGATCCGAATCATTATCGCCCGACCCGTCAGCCGGGCAAATTTTACACCTACGAACAACTAAACGACATCATTGACTATGCCCGGCAGCGGTATATTCAGATTGTCCCCGAAATCGATATGCCCGGACACAGCGACTATTTTACAAAGACCTTTGGATTTGATATGCAGGATGAACGGGGCATTGCGATTCTTAAAGCAATTGTGGATGAGTTTTTTGGGCATATAGACACTCCCTGGTTTCATATGGGATCCGATGAGGTGGCCGTTACCAACCCTGCGTTTATGAAAGAAATGGCGGATTTTATCCGGGGTTATAACAAGCGGTTGCTGGTCTGGCGTCCCGGCCATCTGTCGGATCGAGATGTGATTACGCAACTGTGGACCGGCCAGGCCGGACCGATCCCGGGCGTCGCATACCTGGACTCGCAGGCCAACTACATCAACCATATGGACCCCTTTGACGGCCCGGTGCGTGTCTTTTTCCAGCAGCCCTGTCGAACGCCGACCGGCAGCGAGCTTGCCCTGGGCGGTATTCTTTGCCACTGGCCGGATGTCAATATCGGATCGCAGATGGATATTTATGCCCAAAGTCCGGTGTTTCCTGCAATGGTGGCGTATGCGGAGCGCATATGGCGCGGCAGGGCGGACAACCGTGAAGACCTCTGGGCCAAGTTGCCGCCGACCGATGATCCGGCGTTTGACGAATACGCCGCATTTGAGGCGGACATGGTAACTCATCGAGATCGCTTTTTTAACGACCTGCCTTTTCCGTATGTCAGACAAACGGATATTCCATGGAAACTGATTGGCCCGTTCGATCATCAAGGCGACCCCCGCAAGCGTTTTCCGGTGGAACAGGATATTCGCGATGAATATATGATTGACGGACAGACCTATCGGTGGACTCAAGGGCGAGGCGGGACGATTCATATTAATCATTTTTTCGGGTTTGCCGGTCATTTGCCGACTGCCGGGTCCGGAACGGCTTACGGATTGACGTATGTGCATTCGGATACCGATCGCGAGACGGCTTTTTGGATTGGGTTTAATGGATATTCCCGTTCTGAGCGGCGACGCGGCGGTCCCAATCCGCCGCAGGGTCAGTGGAGTAACGTCTATTCTGCAATTTGGATCAATGACCAACCGATTGATCCGCCGATCTGGAAGCAGCCCGGCCTGGGCAATGATCCGGAAAAGCCGTTTGTTGACGAGGATTATTTTTATCGCGACCCGGTTCAGATTTCTCTGAAAGCCGGCTGGAATAAAATTCTGGTCAAAGCGCCCAAGGCCCCGCCGGCCTGGAAGTGGATGTTTACCTGTGTCCCGATTGAATGGGACGGCAAACAGGCCGCAGAGGCCGGGCAACTGAGGTTTTCAACGACGCCGGATTAATGCCGTTTACCCCGAGACCAGAAAGTATGGATGTATGAAAAAAAAGGGTCGATTTGTTTGTGCTGTGATAATGGCGGCAATCTCAATGGTTGCCGTCTCGGCGGATGCATTTTCTGAAAAAGCGATGCTTGAATGGTCGCCGCTTGCCGATCTTCCGGATACGTTGGGACGATCAGGGGTGTTTGTCGGCGTCCATAACAATGCACTGATTGTTGCCGGCGGCACCAATTTCCCTGAACCCGTATGGGAAAACGACAAGCAGTGGTACGATGATATCTATGTGTTGAGTCAAGACGGCGACCGGTGGCAATGGCACGACGGTTTTTCACTGCCCCGGCCGCTGGGATACGGCGCCGTGGTTTCGACTCCCTACGGTGTTCTCTGTATGGGCGGCAATGACGCCGAACAGATCTATGATGAGGTATTCCTGTTAAGTTGGGATTCTGTTGAGAAAACAATTCAGCGCCGTCAGCTTCCTTCGTTGCCCAGGCCCTGCGCCTATTCGGCCGCGACCCGGATCGGCGACGTGGTCTATCTGGCCGGCGGGATGAGCGAAGAAGACCTGCATACGGCCATGGCCAATTTCTGGTCGCTGGATCTGTCGGCCTTAGACGCTCCCGACGTCCTTGAATGGAAGCCCCTGCCCCCGTGGCCGGGGCCGAGTCGGGCGTTCAATCTGGTCGCCGCGCAGCACAATGGGCACGAATACGGCGTGTATGTGATCAGTGGGCGGCGAATGAGCGATAGTGAGGATGGCCGTGTTGAGTTTCTGACCGATATTTATGAATTTTCGCCTTCAGCTTATGCGTCCGGTAAGGCCGAGCCGTGGCGAAAGCGCGCCGAGCTTCCGCGCTCGGTCATGGCCGGCACGGCGGTGGACGTCGGCCAAAGTCATCTGTTCGTGCTCAGCGGCGATGACGGCTCAATGTGGGGCAGGGCTGAAGAACTGAAAGACGCTCACCCCGGTTTTCCCCAACGGGCGCTGGCCTATCATACCATTACCAATACCTGGATCGACGCCGGCCCGATACCGGCCAATCAGGTCACGACCCATGCGGTTCGGTGGGGCGATGCCGTCAACAGCCCGATTCTCCTTGCCGCCGGTGAGATTCGTCCCCGTGTGCGCACGCCGAAGATCTGGTCGATTGTGCCCGGCCGGCAGCGCAAGGCGTTTGGCGCGGTGGATTTTTCCATCATTGGTCTGTATCTGCTGTTGATGATCGGCGTGGGGGTGTTTTTTGCCTTTCGAAACAAAAGTTCCGACGATTTCTTTCGCGGCGGCCAGCGGGTGCCGTGGTTTGTGGCGGGGTTGAGTATTTTTGCCACGATGCTCAGCTCGATTACGTTTCTGGCGATTCCGGCCAAGGCCTATATGACCGACTGGGTCTTCTTTCTGGTCAATATGATGGTTGTGGCGGTTACGCCGTTTGTGATTTTGTATTTCCTGCCGTTTTTCCGAAAAATTGACGCCACCAGTGCCTATGAATATCTGGAAAAGCGATTTAATCGGTTTGTGCGGCTGTTTGCCAGTGCCTCGTTTATTCTGTTTCAGATCGGCCGAATGGCGGTGGTGTTGTATCTGCCGGCCTTGGCGCTGGCGGCCATTACGCCGCTGACCGAGATTCAATGTATCCTGATGATGGGTGTGTTGAGCATTGTCTATTGTACGCTGGGCGGCCTGGAAGGGGTGGTCTGGACGGACACCATCCAGAGTTTCGTATTGCTCGGCGGGGCGATTTTGACATTGGGGCTGATTTTGGCCCGGCTGGAGGGCGGCTTCGACAGCTTTATGACGCTGGCCGCTGCCGAGCACAAGTTTCATCTGATCAACTGGGATTTTTCCGCATCCAGTATCACCACCGCGGCGCTGTGGGTGGTGCTGCTGGGCGGTATCGGGCAAAGCCTGGTCCCGTATTCGTCCGACATGGCGGTAGTGCAGCGATATATGTCCGTCTCGAATATCGAGCGTGCCCGCCGTTCCATCTGGACGAACGCTATTGCAGTGGTGCCGACGACTATTTTGTTTTTTGCAGTGGGTACCGCATTGTTTGTGTTTTATAAGAGCCATCCGGAACGGCTGGATCCGACGTTTCGAAATGACGCCATTTTTACCCTGTTTATTGCTCGTGAATTGCCGGTGGGAATCGGGGGACTGCTGGTTGCCGGCATTTTTGCCGCCGCCCAATCGACGATTTCGACCAGTATGAACAGTTGTTCGGCGGCGCTGGTCACCGATTTCGTGCGGCCGTTCAATTGGATCCAATCGGAGAAGCGTTATTTGCTGCTGGCCCGTGTGATTACCGCCGGGTTGGGCTGTCTGGGGACAGCGCTGGCGGTGCTGTTTATCGTCTCGGATGTGAAATCGGCCTGGGATATGTTTATGACGATCCTCGGACTGGTCGGCGGGGCGATGTGCGGGCTGTTTTGTCTGGGCATCTTTACCGTGCGAACCAATGGGATCGGCGCGGTGATCGGTGCGATTGGCGGCGCGGCCGGTTTATATTGGGTCCAGGGCCATACGCAGGTTCATTTTCTGCTGTATGCGACGGTCGGTGTGGTCTTCTGTGTGGCGGCCGGCTATATCAGCAGTCTGTTCTTTGCCGCCCCGCGGGCCGAATCGGTCGAGGGTCTGACGATCCACACATTGGAATCGAATCCGGCAACTCAATAATGAAGCCGGTAGGTGTAATTGCTAAAGTGAAATTGGAGAAATCGATGAATAAGACAGTGCTTACAAGTATGGTATTCGCTCTTGCCGTGATCGTTCAAGTGCAGGGCGACGGCCTTTTGGCCACATCGTTTGAAAATGACCCGCGCGGCGTTTTTTCCGAGTTGGACAATGAAGTCGGGCAATGGAACACAACCCATGGCAAGACGGAGATCACTGCCGCCTATGCCAAGAGCGGCCGGCAATCGCTTCGTTTGTTCGGCGGGGCGCGAACGGCGCTTGAATTGACGCCGGAGTTTGGCGGGAAAACAGTCTCGCATGTGTCATTTTGGGCCGAGCGGTGGACGGCGCGTGAGCCGTTTCAGTTTCGCCTCTACGCCCAAACCGAGCAGGGGTGGCGGGAACTTTACAACGGCGATGAGACAATCCGCGTCGGAGCGCGTTTTTTAAGCCATGTCAAAATCGCACTGCCGCCGCAGCCCGTTCAGAAACTCCGCTGGGTGTGTACGTCGCCGGAAGAGACGGGCGTCCTGATTGACGATGTTGTCTTTCATCAGCCGATCCCGGCGCGTATTGAACAGGTCGCGGCCCAGTCGCCGGGTGTGGCTCCCGTTCTGATACGAAAGCCCCGCAATCCGCTGCTGAGAATACAGATTGATGTCGTCGGCAGTCTGGAGCCGCGATCAGTCAAACAGATTCTTTTTTCGACAAAACCAACGACGAATCCGGATGACATCGCCTCCATTGATGTTTTTTATACCGGCAATGAAAATCGATTCTCCGACGAACAGCCGTTTTCAACATCCGCCACGCCGGCTTCGCGCGTCATTGTCAACGGCGATCAGGAGCTGATGGAAGGGGCGAATTATTTCTGGGTGTCCTATACGCTCAAGCCGTCAGCCGACTTGCTGCACCGGGCGGCCATTAGCGACGTTCGGGTTCGGTTCGATAACGGCGATGAAGCAGTGGCGCTGTCAGAGCCAATCGTTCAGCGAATCGGGTACAATCTGCGCGACGCGGGCGACGACGGCGTGCCGGCCTATCGCATTCCCGGCCTGGCGACGACCAACAGGGGAACGCTCATCGCCGTTTATGATATCCGCCGCCACGGGATGGGCGATCTGCCCGGTAATATCGATGTGGGCATGAGCCGCAGCACCGACGGCGGGCAAAGCTGGGAGCCAATGAAAGTCATTCTCGATATGGGGCCGCCGCATAACCAAAACGGCGTCGGCGACCCGTCTGTGCTGGTTGACAGGGTAACCGGCGCCGTTTGGGTTGCAGCGCTGTGGAGCAAGGGCAACCGCGCCTGGCACGGCTCCGGTCCGGGAATGACGCCGGACGAGACCGGACAGTTCGTTCTGACCAAAAGCACCGACGACGGCGTAACCTGGTCGCAGCCCATCAATATTACCGAACAAATCAAAGATCCCAAGTGGCGTCTGGTGTTCAACGGGCCGGGCAACGGCATCACCATGCGCGACGGCACGCTGGTCTTTCCCGCTCAATTCAAGGATGAGCACAACATGCCGCATTCGACGATTATCTACAGTCGGGACCATGGCCGACGCTGGACCATCGGAACCGGCGCCAAACCCAACACGACCGAGGCCCAGGTGGCCGAACTGTCTGACGGCTCGCTGATGCTCAATATGCGGGACAATCGCGGCGGCAGCCGATCCGTCTATACAACCGATGATCTGGGTAAAACCTGGCAGGTGCATCCCAGCAGCCGCAGCGCATTGCCCGAATCGGTTTGTATGGCCAGCCTGATTCGCTTTTCAAGAAAGCAAAGCGATCAGGATGATCTGCTGTTGTTTTCCAATCCGGCGGTCTCCTCCGGCCCGCGGCGTCATGTGACCATTAAGGCCAGTCGGGACGATGGGATGACCTGGCCGCCGCGTTATCATAAACTGGTTCACGAGCCGGCCAGTGCGGGCTATTCCTGTCTGACGCAGATTGACGATCAGACCGTCGGGATTCTGTACGAAGGCGGCGCAACGGCATTGCTGGTCTTTGAGAAATTGCATATTGACGAAATTTTAGGGAGCGGCAACGATGGCCAAAGATGACTTCCGCTGGAATCTTAAACAAACGAATCTGTCGGATTTGCGAAGCACACATTACGAGGCGGCGGTGCTTCCGATAGGCGCCGTTGAAGCACACAATCGGCATCTGCCCGAAGGGATGGATGTCATCCACAGCGAATATGTGGCGCAGGAATGCTGTCGCCGGGCCTGGGAAAAATGTCAATCGGTCATTTGCCTGCCGGCCGTTCCCTTTGGGGTGGATTCCAACCTGATGGCCTTTCCTCTGACCGTGCATGTGTCCCAGGCGACGCTGGACGCCTATGTCAAAGAGATTGTTCAATCGCTGCGTCGGCACGGCCTTCGTAAGTTTGTGCTTCTCAACGGCCACGGCGGCAACGATTTCAAACCGTTGATCCGTCAGCTTCAATATGAAATGGATATTTTTGTGTTTAATTGTAATTGGTGGAATGTGGGGGCTGATGTGTGTGAAGAAATGTTTGGAAAAAATGATGACCATGGCGGCGCGATGGAAACCTCCGTCGCTCTGGCAATTTGCCCTGAATGGGTTGACCCGGGCAAAGCAGGCCCTGGTGGTGCGCCGCCGTATCGCTTTGATGCACTCAATCAAGGCTGGCTGACCACCAGCCGGGATTTTTCGAAATTGAACGACCATTGTGCCGTCAGTTCCGATGCTGCCCCCACGCCGGAAAAGGGGCGTCGCTTCTTAAATCTTGTCTGTGATCGGATCAGTGCTTTTCTCGTCGAGTTGGCCAATGCGGAAATTGACGATCGTTTTCCGTTCAGCCGCTGAGAGGATTGAAAAAAAGGTTACTCGAATAAGGATAAATTGACAGGAGAGAATGATGTTCAATCGACGTGATTTTTTGCAGGCCGGCGGGATGTTGACCGCTTCCTTATTGACAGGCTGCCTGAAAGGACAGCAGGGAAATGCCGACGTCCGCGAACGCCCCAATATTTTATTCATTATGACCGATGACCATGCCGCTCATGCATTGAGCTGCTACGGCAGCGTCATCAATAAAACGCCGTATCTGGATCGCCTGGCAAACGAGGGGATGCGGTTTAGCAATTGTTTTTGTACGAACTCGATATGTGCTCCCAGTCGAGCCGTTATTCTGACGGGCAAATACAGTCATATCAACGGCCAGATCAATAACAGGCGTCGTTTTGACGGCAGCCAGCAGACGTTTCCTAAGCTGCTTCAGCAGGCCGGCTACCAGACGGCCATGATCGGCAAGTGGCATCTCAAAAGCAATCCCACCGGCTTTGACCATTGGGAAATCCTGCCGGGACAGGGATCCTATTACAATCCCGATTTTCTGCAAATGGACGGTTCACAAAAACGGTATGAGGGCTACTGCACGGATATCATTACCGATTTGACGATTGAGTGGCTCGATACGCAGCGCGATACGAATAAACCGTTTATGGTTATGTGTCATCACAAGGCCCCGCATCGCAACTGGTCGCCGCATCCGCGCCATTTCGGAAAACACAAACACGGCACAATCCCAGAACCCAAGACCCTGTTTGCCGATCATGCCGGTCGGTCTGCGGCATCGGACGAAAGTGAAATGAGTCTCCGTGATCATTTTTATTGGGGCTGGGATATGAAATTCAACGGGCCAAATCTGTTTCCTGAACATTTCCGTTCAGGCATTCCCAACGGCGAATACGCCCGGATGACGCCGCAGCAGAAGGCCCGATGGGACGCCCATTATGAGCCGGAAAATCAGGCCTTCATCGAGCAAATGAAAGCCGGCAAACTCAGCGATGACGATATTGTCCGCTGGAAATATCAGCGTTATATGCACGATTATCTGGGAACCATCGCGGCCGTTGATGAGGGGGTGGGGCGTATTCTTGATTATCTGGACAAGACCGGGCTGGCTGAGAATACGGTGGTGGTCTATACGTCCGATCAGGGCTTTTTCCTCGGCGATCACGGCTGGTATGACAAACGCTTTATGTATGAGCCGTCGCTGCGGATGCCCCTGCTGGTGCGATGGCCCAAACGCATTCAAGCCGGATCGGTGTCCGATAAAATGACGCTGAATCTGGATTTTGCCCCGACGTTTGTCGATCTGGCCGCAAGAACGGTCCCCGACGACATACAGGGTGAAAGTCTGCGGCCGATTCTTGTCGGTCAAAGCCCGTCGGATTGGCGCACGGCGATGTACTACCACTACTATGAGTTTCCGTTTGAACATCAGGTCAAGCGGCATTATGGGATTCGAACGCATCGGTACAAGCTGATTCACTTTTATTATGATATAGATGCCTGGGAATTGTACGACCTGGCCGAAGATCCAAATGAACTGAACAATCTTTACGATGACCCACATTATTCGGACCTTGTCAATCGGCTCAAACAACAGCTTCAGAGACTGCAAACGCAGTACGGCGACAGCGAAGAATTAGCCCGAAGCCTGTTGCCGTAGCCTCGGAACAACTTAGTTCGGTTCTGCGTTGTGGGCGTTTTTCGCAAGGCCAGGCGGCTGCACACGGGAGAGAAAAATCCCTAAAAGAGGACAAGTCAAATCTTTTAGTGCGCAAAAATATGTCCTCCGACGAGCCTTGCGTCATGATAAAATCCCGGCAATTTCCCGATTATGTTACGAATTTCCATCATTAAATTACGTTGTTCCATTCCGAAAGGCCGCGTCAAATGGTATAATGCAGTTATGTATTTATGGTACTTTTTGACGGGGATTAGGTGATATGAATACTCTATTCATTGATGGCGAGGATGGATACCGGGCGGCATTTATCGAAGTCTCGCATTATCCCCGCATTCTGTTGGATTCAATCGGTTTTCACGCTTCGCATACAACGATAACTTCTGTTTCTAATATAAAAACATAACACATCTTTTATTGGAGGTCTGTATGATGAAGAAAGTCTGGGTACTCTTATTGTTTGGCTGCATCGCCTTTACGCTGCAAGCCAATATCATCAGTGTTAACTTTGCAGAAAGGGAGGATCAACTCATCCAGCCGGAAGAGTCTGCCGGTCTGGGAGGTTATGAAGCGGCCAATTTCAACAATTTTATCGGAAAAGAAGGATCCGGTGCTCTGGTGGATGAATTTGCCCGGCCGACGGGGGCGACAATATCTTATACGTCATCCAATATGTGGGGCGACGGGACGGCCGGTGTTACGACGGCCGATGACCGATTGTCGCGCGGCTATCTGGACGACGGCGAAACGACGGAACCCTATGGGGTGGTGATTCAAGTATCGAACATTCCTTACGAGCAGTACCGTGTTATTGTTTATCACGCTACCGATAACGCGGTCGGCTATACCGACGTGGACGTGAACGGCCAAATCCAAAATATTCCAACCACTTCCCGTTGGGGTTCGATGCGACGCTGGGAAGAAGGCGTAAACTGCCTGGTCTTCAGAGGCTTAACCGAAGAGACGCTCGATATCAAAGTCCTCAGCCGCTATGCCGACGGCGCCGGCAATTTCCGCGGCAGCGTGGCGGGATTTCAGATCATCAGCGAGGCCATCGCCTCCGATCCTGTCCCTGCCTACGGCCAGACGGATGTGCCGGTCGATGTGACGCTCGAATGGGCCGCTCCGGCCACCTATGAGGCGACGAGCTATCAAGTGTATATAGACCCCAATGTAGCGATGGTGGAAAACGGGCATCCTGATGCGTTGTTGGATACGGTCGCCGACCCGAGCGTCGAGGTATCGCTGCTCTATGACCAGACGTATTACTGGCGCGTCGATGCGGTTGATCCGAATGAAGGCGGCAGCCCCGCGATTCGTCCGGGCAGGATTTGGACGTTTTCGACGACCGTTCATCCTTCGGTGCTTGAGCCGCAGCTGTATGCGCCGGGTATTACGGTGCTGAACCCAAGCTTTGAAAAAGAAGATCGATATTGGATAGCGACGCCGGATTGGTTTGATTACGGCGCTGCCTATCAGGAAGGCCCGTTCCCGACGCCTTTCGGCAATGTCTGGGGTGTATGTGAAGATGGTATGCACTGGCAGCCGATTGGTGAATGGGCGCCGAATGTGGATTATGTCATCAGTGTCGTGGTAGGCAAACGCAGCGGGTTCAGCGACGGACGTACCAAGGTGGCCTTGTGGGCCGGCGGAACCGTGCCATCGGATCAGGCCGCCGGCGACGCGACAACCCCGTCCGGCGTGGGGGCTGCGTTAATTGCTGAACACGTGTTCCCCCGAGTGACCGAGGACAACGGCCATGAACACCATTCGGTGATTCTGAATACGGGATCGGCGCACACGCCCGGCGATCCTCTGTTTATCGCCTTTACGCGGGCCGAAGGCTCCACTTCGACGGATAGAGCCTACTTTGACAATGTCCGCGTCAATCTGCCGCGCGATCCGCGAAGCGCCTGGGGACCCAGTCCGTACAACGGCGAAACGGGCGTATCCATTTCCGTGCCGCCGACGCTGTCCTGGCAGCAGGGCGTCAATTCCGACACGAATTATCAGCCGGATCCGACGATCACCGGTTATCACATTTACTTTGGTAAGGACAAACATGCGGTCGGGACAGGCGATGTCTCCGTCTATAAAGGCTATCAGCCCGTTGGGCAGGAAAGCATTATCATTAACGAGACGCTCGAAGAGTTCTCAACCTATTATTGGCGCGTCGATGAAGAAATCAGCAACGGCGCCGAACTGCTGACCGGCCCGGTCTGGAGCTTCACGACGGATCTGTCCAATCGCCTGATTGCCCACTGGACATTCGACGGCAATCTGAACGACCAAGTCGCTGAACTGACGGGCCTGCCGGAAGGCGACTGGCCGGCTGTGTTGTATGTCGGCGATCCCAACAATCCCGTTACCGAGCCTGTTTTTGATGAGGGGATTGATGGGCAGGCGGTGCGTTTGACCCGCGGCGACGGCAGCTATCTGGTGATTCCCGGAAGCGAGGAGTTCTTTAATTTCTATCCGGAAGGGATTACCGTTAGTCTGTGGTATAAACCGACGGATTATGAAGTAACCGACGGGTTTATGGGGCTGATGGCCAAACGAAGCGGTTCGTTCGGATGGCAGATCTTTGATACGGCCGTTTACTACAGCGCCGGCCTGGAAGCGCGGATTGACGGCACGAATATCAATCCGGCCGGGCGTCTGGACGACGGCGATTGGCATCTGGCGGTGTTAACTTTCGACGGCGTGTCGAACACAATGACCCTCTATCTGGACGGCGAATCGGTCGGCACAGCCGAGTTGACGCCGACGGACGGCAATGACGCCGTCGTGACGCTGGGCGTTGCAAATAGCGCCGGCGAGTGGGAATTTGACGGCCTGATCGATGATGTTCGCGTCTTCAGCTATCCGATGGAGCCGCTGGATGTGGCGCGGATGTATATTGACTTTGAACCGGACAAGACCGTCTGCCTGAATCCGAATGATCCGGCCTTGCGATATGACTTCAACGGCGACTGTGTCGTGAATTTGGCGGATTTCGCCTTGATGGCGCAAGACTGGACCGATTGCAACATCTATCCGGATTGTTATTGATAAAGGCCGAAACCATAAACTAAATGACATCACGTTTTTATTTAGGAGTCAGGTAATGAAAACGAAAAACCTAATTCGTATTACGTTGTTGGCTGTATTGGCGTTTACGTGCGGTTCGGCGATCGCCGCCGATATCATCTCCCTGAATTTCAGTGAAAATTCAAACAACCAGATCTTTGACGGCGGCCAGCTCATCGGCCCGCTCCAAACCGACAGCGC
>OMKS01000804.1_pt1 | contig 29103 bp, 15 predicted proteins | sample 1674721 | NCBI WGS metagenome assembly OMKS01 (sample SAMN06264996, study PRJEB25208) | sediment metagenome | isolation source: hot spring sediment | place: USA: California | collected 2014-09-02 | reverse complement strand
GCAAAAGTCAAACAAAAAATATCAAACTGTTTTCGCACCTTCAAGGGTGCCGAAATATATGCAAGGATTGAAGGGTTCATCCCGATAGCTATCGGGACTGCCAGAAAAAATCAACGCAATGTTTTTTCAGAATTATGCACTACTTTTGAAGGACATAATTTTATTACCGGATAAAGTACCTGGTAAACAATTACCTTTTTTCAATGAATAGATAGAAACAAACAGTAAATATATTGCACAAAAAACAAAAACATACATACCGGCGGTTATATTGAATAAATCTGAAATTCCGCCTACAACAGGAGGGATGATTGCTCCACCGGAAACGGCCATAATCATCAGACCGGAGATTTCGTTGGCGCGTGTTGGATATTTTTTTACAGTGAGCGTGAAAATCAGCGGAAAGATGTTGGAAGCAGTTAACCCGATTAAAAACATAAGAAGTTGCGCAGAAAATGGTGTGGGTGAAAATATGAAAACGACAGTTGCTAAAAGGGTTGCCGCCGCCGAGCCGGTTAGAAATTTTTCGGGAGAAAATTTTATTAGCAAAAAGGCCCCGAGAAATGTTCCCAGCATTTTACCAAAAAAATAGAGGCTACGCCCTTGTTGAGCGGTTTCCGGGCTCATTTGCATTTTTATCAGCAAAAACTGACCTGATGTGGCGTTGATTCCCACATCGATTCCCACAACGAAAAAAATACCCAGAACCATTAACGTGATATAGCCAACACCCAGTAGTTTGAGGCATGAAGATAACGTCGCTTTTTTTTCTTCTTTAACCAGCGATTCAGTGATTTTGATGGAATGCAGCCATCCCCCTGACAAGAGCGAAACGACACCAAATGCCAGGAAAATCAGTTTCCAGTCACCAAACCGTAAGGCGAAAAAGGTAGTTAGATACGGCGCTGCCATGGAACCGACGGATTTTACAAACTGTGAAAAACTTAGAAAACTGGAGGCCTTGTTTGATGGAACTACATCGATAAGCAGCGGATTTGCCGAAACCTGGATAATGGTATTGCCAATGCCAAGTAGCGCAAAACCAACCATTATGGTTAAAAAGGAATAGATAAAAAACGGCAGAACCAAGCCGGCCGCGGTAAGCAAAATGCCGATGTTGAGCATGTTGCGTTTGCCAATACGGTCTTGCAGCAAACCGGTGGGCACAGAAAGCAGGAAAAACCAGGCAAAAACCGCCAGCGGAATAAGTTGCGAAAGCGTATTGTTCAACCCGAAATCGGCTTTTACATTATCAACCCCAATTCCAACGAGATCGCAGGCACTCATTACGAAAAAGGAAAGCAGCACCGGGGTAACATAAGCCCAGACTATTTTTTTTGAGTTCATGTCAGCTCATTTTTGCGTTTATTAAATCGGTGTAAAATGAATCGTCACACAGTTTTGCACTACCAAACAAGGCAGCCTGTTCTTCCAACTCCGAAAGGCAAATGGCAGGATTTAGCCCGTTTTTTTTCAATTGCTGTTCCATGTCGGTTTTAAACAGCGAAAAACTTTTGGAGATGTTTCCTCCCAGAACCAGGCAGTCGGCACCGAATTGTTTAACCCATGGTACCAGAAATTCACCAAGGTTTTGGCCAAATTCCCTGAACAGTTCAGCAACAACAGCTTTGTTTCGGGCTTTTTCTGCCAGCTTTTTTACCCCTTGCATTTTCTGCCCGGTTTTTTCGAAGAAAGTATTCAGAAACCAACGGGTTGAAAAATAATCATCGGCAATAGAATTTCTAAACGGGATATGGTACAAAAATCCGTCTTCCGGGATTCCTTCCTTTCCCGCCACGGGAAATTTGTTTTTTATAAAGGTGGTTCCAAAACCGGTTCCCATAGTAAGAGCGATTATCCGGTGATAATTCGACGCCTCGCCCAACCAGGCTTCCCCGATGGCAAAACATGCGGCATCGTTCAGAAACCTGACCGGAAAATCTGTGGGTAAGTTCAGCCTGTTTTGAAGTTCTTTCCTGATATTTACGCCGTACAATTTTTCGAATTTCCGAACTCCTTCGAACCTGGCAATGCCGTTTTGGTAATCAAACTGGCCCGGCATGGCGAAACCGATTCCTGAAAGCGAAGGAAGGTTTTGATTTTTTGTGGTCAGCCGTATGGCAGTAATCCATTGGTCCAGTATTTTGTTTTTCGAAGCCCTACTATTCACGGCAATCCTGTGCCGGGTATGTGCAACTGGTTCGCTGGTTTCCAGGTTAAAAAGCTGACAGGTAATGTGGCTGCCGCCAATATCGGCGACCAAAGCTATTCTGTTCATTTACTGTTTCTTGTTTATTGAATGCCCCATTCTTCGTTGGGCTCAGGTCCCATAATTAATTCAAGTTTTTCGCCTTTAAGCAGTTCGCTGGCCGGGAATTTAAAGCCATTCAACACTTCTCCGTTTAATCTGGCCGATTGTACGTATTTTTTTATCCGTGAAGCATTTTGGGCCTCAATGGTAAATTTTTCCCCGCGGCCATATTGTTGGCCAAGGTCAATTTCAACGTTTGAAAATAACGGACTACCGATTTCATATACCGGTTCAACGCGTGTTCCTCCGTCGGTTTGAAAAAGCCCGAGTGCAGCCATAATAAACCAGGCACTAATTTGTCCCTGGTCTTCGTCTCCCAGGTAAGCATTGGCCAGGCCATACCCGTAGTACCGTTCAGTGATGGCACGGCTCCATTTTTGAGTGAGCCATGGTTTTCCAACCCAGTTGAACAGAAAGGCAAAGTGCATGGATTGCTGGTTTCCCTGCATTATCGGATAATCCCAGTACTGGTCGTTGGGTGCGTTAAACCGCCATTTGTTGCTTTCGTTGAATCCCCAATCGAGCCGTTCTACAAACCGTTCTTTACCAATGGCTTCAGCAAGTGCCGGCACGTCCTGTGGTACAAAGAAAGTAAGCTGCCAGGCGTTGCCTTCCACGTAGTGATGATTTTTTCCTGACTGGTACGGATCAAAATCGGGCAGCCATTGACCGGCAGAGTTTTTCATGCGGGCATAACCGGATTCGGGGTCGATGGCGTTTCTCCAGTAGTACCCTCGTTCCATAAAATTCTGGTAATCTGATTCCTTTCCCAAAGCTTTGGCAAACTGTGCTACGGTCCAGTCATCAAATGCATATTCCAAAGTATTTGAAAAACGGCCTTTGTCGTGTGGCACATATTGGTATTGCAGGTAAGGCAGCAGGTCGCGGTTTCCGGCAAATCCTCCGCCCACTTTTTGTGCCGGTGTGGTTTGCATTTTTTTTACAGCTTCAAATGCTTTTTCCGCATCAAAATCACGGATTCCCATTTGATAGGCGCCTGCAATAAGCGGAATTTCGTGTTCAGCCACCATAACCGGAATGTATTCCATTCCTGCCGGACCTTTGGCCAGCCAGCCTCCGGCGTCGTACATGGCCAGTTGTGAGTTTACCCAGCGGCTGCTCCATTCGGGCGTTACCAGGTTCCAGAACTGGTTGAGGTTCCAGAAGGTATTCCAGAACGCATCGCAGCCCAGTGCCGGTGATTCCGGGTCAGCCAGTTGCCTGATTTTTTCATCAGCATCCACCCATTTCCCGTCCACATCGCTGAAGATATTCCGGCTGCAAAGCGCGCGATACATGTTCGTGTAAAATCTTCGTTTTTCGTGCTGGTCATTTGTGGATATGCGAACGCGTTGCAGCAGGTGGTTCCAGGTATCGACATTATACTGCCGAACCGCTTCGAAATCCCATTCAAATGGCTGACTGATTTCGGTTTCAAGGTTTTTCATTGCATTTTCGATGCTTACATAGGAAATTTCTGTACAAACCTGAACCACCGGATTGTTTTCGGTATCGAATTCGAACCACGCTCCGGTATCTTCAGGATTTTCTTTTTTATGCAAGTTTGTGCCGGTTATCGTTCCTTCTTCCGTCCAAAAACCGAAGTTTTTTACCGGCTGGTCGAATTCAATAACTGAAAGTAAAAAGATGAAAAACGGGTAAACCCTGGTTTTAAATGGTGTCATAATTAATTGTATTCGTTTGAAAATGAGTAAGGAAATGCCGCTTCCCCGGTTCCGCGGTTCTTGTTAGGTTGATTATCCATTTCGAAACTGATTTTAGCACCGTTCATCAATTCTGAAAAGTTAAAATAGTTTTTGTCGTATTTTTTTCCATTCATTTGGATTTCCCTGACATAACGGTTTTCAGCGTTATTTTCCGGCGCATCGATTTCAATGGTTTTTCCGTTTTCGAGGGATACCGTTATTTTTTTGAACAGTGGTGCGCCAATCACATATTCATCGGTTGCAGGTGCAACCGGATAAAATCCCATAGCTGTAAATACGTACCAGGCCGATGTCTGGCCGTTGTCTTCATCGCCGCAGTAACCGTCGGGATGAGGCGAATACAACCGGTTCATCACCTCGCGCAGCCAGTACTGTGCTTTCCAGGGCTGGCCTGCATAATTGTACAGGTAAATCATGTGCTGAATAGGCTGGTTGCCATGGGCATAATTCCCCATATTCATAATTTGCATTTCGCGGATTTCGTGGATTACCCTGCCATAATAGGAGTCGTCGAAAACGGGTGGTACCACAAAAACGGAATCCAGCATGTTTACAAACTCCTGGTTGCCCCCCATCAAATCGATTAATCCCTGAACATCGTGAAAAACCGACCAGGTGTAATGCCAAGCATTTCCTTCGGTAAACGCGTCGCCCCATTTAAACGGACTGAAAGGAGATTGAAATGTTCCGTCCTCATTTTTGCCCCGCATAAGTTTGCTTTCTGTATCGTATAAATTTTTGTAGTTCATTGCCCGTTTTGCAAAAATTTCAATTTCCGATTCGGGTTTGCCCAACGCTTTTCCCAACTGATAAATGCAAAAATCAGCAAAAGCATATTCCAGCGTGCGGGCGGCATTTTCATTCACGCCAACATCGTAGGGTACATATCCCAGCCGGTTGTAATAATCTACGCCGTAACGTCCCACCGAGTGCATGGGGCCTTCGTTTTCCGAATTTTTCAATACGGCTTCCCACAGTGTTTCAACGTCATAACCGCGACAACCCTTCAGCCAGGCGTCGGCAATCAATGTAGCTGAATTGGAACCAATCATGATGTTCCGGTGCCCCGGACTGGCCCATTCGGGGAGCCATCCACTTTCTTTGTAAGTATTTACCAGTCCTTCCTGAATTTTTTCGTTGAGCGACGGGTACATTAAATTGAAAAAGGGAAATACGGCCCTGAAGGTATCCCAGAATCCGTTATCGGTAAACATGTACCCCGGCAAAACTTCACCGTTGTATGGACTGTAATGGATAATTTTTCCATCTTCATCGTATTCGAAAAACTGGCGGGGAAACAGCAGTACGCGGTAAAGGCACGAGTAGAATGTTTTAATCTGGTCGTCTGTTCCGCCTTTCACTTTAATGCGTGCAAGTTCTTTGTTCCAGATTTCACGTCCTTCATCTTTTATTTCATCGAATTTGTTATCGCCCAACTCTTTCATGTTTCGTTCTGCCTGTTCGTAGCTGATAAATGAAGAGGCAACCCTTGCATGAACCTGTTCCCCTTTTTTGGTTTGAAACCTTAGGGCAGCCCCAACGTGGTCATCCTCCAATTCCAAAATATTTTCCACTACCTGGTCTTTGCTCCAGACTTGTGCAGAGGTAAAAGGTTTGTCGAAAACAATCACAAAATAATTTTTGAAATTTTCAGGTACTCCGCCACTGTTGCGGGTTGTATAGCCCACAATCTTATTTTCAGAAGGTATGATTTTGATGAATGAACCGCGATCAAAAGCATCAACCAGTACAAAAGAACTGTCATTTTCAGGGAAGGTGAAACGGAAAATAGCAGCCCGCTCTGTTGGAGTGATTTCCGTAACAACATCATAATCGGCCAGATAAACCTTGTAATAGTGCGGTTTTACGGTTTCAGCCTTGTGTGAAAACCAGCTGGCCCGTTCTTCTTCGGAAATTTTCAGTTTTCCGGTTAAGGGGAAAAGTGAAAACTGACCGTAGTCGTTCACCCACGGACTTGGTTGGTGCGTTTGTTTGAACCCCCGGATTTTGGTGGCATCGTAAGTGTAAATCCAGCCACTGCCCATCCGGCCTGTTTGTGGTGTCCAGAAATTCATTCCCCATGGCCGTGCAATGGCCGGATAAGTGTTTCCGTGAGACAACTCGTAATCGGAATCGGTGCCCATTAACGGGTTCACATACGAAACAAAGTCACCGATCTCTTCCTGAACCTCCTGCTTGTTTCCCGGCGCTGTGCAGGAAGACAGCAAAACAAACAGATGCAGTAAAATGATATGTAAAATGCTGGTATTCATCGATTAAAATTTATTTGAATGATAATGTTACTTGATTTTTTGTCTTTTTCGCTGAGAATAATCGCAGATTTGGTTAATTCTATTTTTTCAACGCCTCTGTAATTGGAGGGAATTTTAGTTAAAAAAGCAGTGAAAGATTTTCGGATTACCTCACCGGCATCGATAAATTCAAAAATGTTCCGGTCGAAAATTTTCGCTTTTTTGGCAACAACAGGAAAAGGTTCATGCAGTCCGGTTGTTCCGAATTCCATTCCAAAAGCAACAGGAATACCTCCCTCCATGTGTCGCCAAAAGTTTATCCACGGATAGTCCTCCGTTTTCCAAATGTAACCGAGCAGCAGGTTCTGCCCCGGATTGGCGGCGGTTACCCAACCGTATTTTTCGTTTCTGGGAAATACAAATGTGGAAACCCTGGGCCATTCATCCTGAAATTTTCTGAGGTTTATTTTTTTATGATTGTGCCTTACTTCCGGCCATTTTAAAACAGGTTCCTCCTGGTTTAGACTGCCATCTTCCTTGTCTTCAAAACCCTTTTCAGTGTTGTTGTCGAACAACGTGTTTGTGTCGAGAAAAGGGGGAGCCAGTGTAACATGCTGCACAATGTTAAACATGCGGCCGTATTGGTTCAGGTTCTTTATTTCTTCCGAAACAAAAAACACCGGCTCCCCTTCAGGTAACTCAACTGTTCGCGTAAGCTCCAGACCACCCATTGGCAGCCTGCAACTCATCACACATGTTGTAATATTATTTGTTTTTTGTGGCTTTTGCACTACCTGCCACTTTTGGGTATTCACTTCACCATGATGCCGGAACCCGTTTGCTTTTTCTGCGTCGGTAGGCGGCCCCCAACGGTCGAAGCACAGAAAATGCCCTTTAAACGGAGGTTGTTCAGGGTCGGTGGTTTCCCAGCTAATCGGGTTTACAAGCAAATCCTTCAGGTGGAAGTCGGAATAGGACCCACCTTCAGGATTTATTTTTAAAATGATGCTGTTATTTTCCAGAATAATTTTTTGCATCTACTTCAGTTTAATTCCCAGCGTAACAATTTCGTGCGGTTTGATATGCACCGTAACTGAATTTTCGCTTACCGTTGCGTTTGAATTTTCAACTGCCGGCATTTCAATCAGGTTAAGTTTCCGAACCGCCTGGACATTTTTAGGCAGGTTAAGAATAAAATCTTTTTCTTTTCCTTCCACTTCCACCAGGCGGACAACCATTTCTTCGGAATCTTCTGCTTTTTTCATTCCTGTAATATGTACGCCTTTGGCATCGAGTGAAACAAAAGAACCGGTTTCAGGGCGGGTTGCATGAGCTTTCCCCAACGCAAGTGAGGGAGGTTCGTTCGCCAAAACCGGTAAGTTAAAATCATCTCCTTCCTGCCAAACCCCGTTGGTCCAGTCGCCGCTATGCGGATAAAGGGCGTAACTGATTTTAAATTTCCCGAGGTTGGGGTAAATGTCGGGAGCACCGGCAGCCCGCATCAATGTTAGCCGCAAATCGCCTTTATGGTAGGAGTGCCCGTATTTTGTTTTGTTCAGCAATGCAATTCCTTTGCTGTTGTCAGAAATATCGACCCACTTTTGGGCGGGAACTTCCTGTCCGTCGCCAGTTTCCGGCATTACCCCGTAAACCCGGCTTTGTGACGTCAGCCACGAGGGAGCTTTTTCTCCGTTAATCATTCCATCCACCGGCCGTTCAACCACATCGAACGGAACGTGAGAGTGAAATTTCGGATTTTCCATATTCAGCGGGAAAAGGGCCCGCAGCATCGGCGAATCGGTGGAGTCGGTGCCGGTTTCGAGCCAGTGAACCTCCATGTCGTATTCAATCCGCGGATAGGATTTATACAAGTACGTACGTTCAATAAACCGGGAATTTCCCCAGGTTTTTACCGTTTCCACGCATGCCCGCACCGGTCCTTTTTCGATGATTTTTACACTTTCAACATTGGAAACATCTTCTTCCTTCACAATTTTATTCAGTGTCCACGATTTCATGCCGCCTTTTTTATCTTCCATGTAAATTCTGAGTTTGTTGAGTTCACCGCCCTCTTTTACATATTCCGAATTGGTACGTTTATCCACCAGGCTGATGATAGCGCCTTTTTTCATGTCGAACTTTACGGTAAAGAAATCGGTTTCGAATTTGTTTTCGCTGAATGAAACCGGCTCTGCCTTTTCTCCTTTTTGGGTCATGTCAACGTAGTAGGTTTTGTATCCACCGGCCGGCAGATTGTCATCAACAAACTTCACTTTGGAGGTATATCCGGGAGGTGTGGGTTTTGAAAAGGTAATCTGGGCGGGAAACGTTTTTCCCGAACCATCGCGAACCAATACCGAGGCCAGGTTTTTACCACTTTCTCCCTCGCTTGTTTTGTAGTCGGGGTCAAGGAAATTTACGTTGGGATTGTTATCGGCGTCTTCATTTTCTTTGTCCACCGGTCTGAAGTTTTGACCGTAATAATTTGCGCCCCACGAAGCAACTTTTACTGTGGCCGGTTCTTCATGCGAATAAACCGTTGCTTCCACAATGGCTTTCCGCTCGTTTGGAACCATGTTGAAGGCGACTACCGGCTGACCCAAACCTTCCTGAAATTTAACCTCGTCAGCAATTTTCAAAAAAGCTTCGTCCTTTAGTTCCTGCGCTTTTCGTTCAGTCTCTGTGTAACGGGCAACGGCCTGCCGGTTGGCTTCGTAAATGGCCGAACCGGGAAGGATGTCGTGAAACTGGTTGAAGGTGACGGTTTCCCACAGTTCGTTCAGTTCGTTTTGCGGATATTTATGGCCATTGAGCCAGTTTAATGTGTTGAAGAATTCACCTCCGAAAAGCAGATTTTCGCAGTTGCGGTTTCCCGACTTAATTTCTGATACGGTAGTGTAACAACCTTCAAAAATGAATTGCATTTCGCCTTTGTGGGTGGGGCGCCCGTCCATTTCTTCCGATAGCCGTTTATAGAATGTTTCGGCAGTTGAAAATTTTACGGCCGGATAATCCGGTAACCTGTTCAATTTATGCACCAGCTCAATTTCTGCACGGCTCGGACCTCCGCCATGGTCACCTACACCGGTTATGTGCAGAATGCGGTTTTTGTCCGGCGCTATTTTTTGCAGTTCACTGTTTAGTTCGGGTGTAATTTTCCCGTTGTAAGTGTTGTTGGCATAGCACAGCACTTTCGAACCGTCGGGGCCTTCCCACCAGAAACTTCCCATGTAGGGTTTGCACCGGTGGAAATAGTAGTAATCCATGCCGGCGAGTTTTAACATTTGAGGCAGTTGCGAAATATGGCCGAAATTGTCGGGTAACCAGCCCACTTTAGCCATTTTGCCAAAATGGTGGTTAAAATACCGCTGGCCCAGCAGGAACGACCGGGCAAGTGCCTCTCCCGACGAAAGGTTCGTGTCGCCTTCCGTCCACATTCCGCCGCCAAGCTCGAGGCGTCCCTCTTTTACATATTCCTGCACACGTTTAAAGAGCGCAGGGTCAACCTTTTCAACAAATTTGTAAACGGCAGCCTGGCTTTGTATCATCGTGTAATCAGGATATTCATCCATAAATGAAACGACCTGTCTGAGGTTGTCATTGCACATTTTCATGGTTTCAAAATAGGTCCACAGCCAGTTCATGTCCATGTGGGCATGGCCAATCACATGAATGGTGTCTTTTTTCGCATCACTTGTTTCAATACCCATTTCAGATACTTGAGTCTGCTGCGCCATGGCATTAAAACTGCCTGCTGCAAAAATGCAGGTAACGGCCAGTAAAAAAATGCTAATTTGTTTCATAACTGTTATTTTTTTGGTTTGATATCTGTTTATGAAATTTTAATATTTCGTATAAGATTCTTTTTTTCAGCCAGATTACTGTAGAAATATTCCAGTTCGTTCAATAGGTCTCTGTTTCTCTCAGGATGAAATCCGCAAAGTGTTGTCAACGTTTTTTCCACCCCTTTTTCTTTCAATGTTTGTAAAAACAGTTCATCCTGAGGATTTAAAGTGCCGTGTTCATCGGTTTTTCCGAAGAAGAAACCGTGTGCCATGGCATTTAGAATGCGGTCGTATTTTAATTGCTTTTTTTGTGCCATTTGAACGATACCTGCAAAACGGTCGTCGATTCCCAGTTTGCGTGGCAAATCCTGTCCAACCCTGAACACGGTATCTTTTAATGCCAGGTTTTGAAAACGGCTGAGCAGGTCGTCGGTATGTTCTTCCAGGTCAGATAAAGTGAAATCATCCGGATAATAACTGACAAGTATTTGGGCTGCCTGGAGCATTGTTTTTCGGGTGGCTTCCAGTATCTTTTTGTCGGCCAGAACTTCGAAAATGTATTTGGCCTCCGGATGGTAAAAATTGCCGATATAAGCAGCCGTTGCATGCCCCAGGTTGTGGATAAATGCTTTGCGATCAACCCACGCTTTCATGTTCTCTTTCGGACTGAGCCCCGTTACGTTGGGGATTTCCCCTTTAAAAGCCAGTTTATCAAGAATCAGCGTATTGTAAGGTTCAGCAAAAATCAGCAGCGGGTCGTTTTTCAGCTCTTCTGCGGTCATAATGGGAACCATTTTTCCAATACTGGTTTCCACTAAACCCACCAGATTGTCCAGCGGATAATTTTCGGGAAGAAGTTCCGCGAGCCCGGAGTGGATAAATTCACCGGCCGCCCGCATATTTTCTGCAATGATGATGTCCAGCGGCCTGTCAGGGGTTAACTCCTGCCTTCGTTTTAAACCTTCTGCAATAACCGGGATAATTTTTTTCAATGCATTTTTCCCTACCGAAACTGCCATGATGGAAGCTTTGGCAACTTCCTGTATTACTGCGTTGCGGTCAAGGCCCGAAACAGCCCGTACGTTTTCCACGAGGATGGTTTCCTCTGTTTTCCCTTTAATAACAACCGGATACGATTTTCTTCGGTTGAGCTCATTTACCAAATCCAGGTCAACATCGGTAAAAACCACGTTGTAGCCCGATTGCCCGAACAACTGGCCGATAAAAGAGCGGCCTATTTTACCAGCTCCAAAAATCAATATCGTTTTATCATCGTTCATCAATTTGTTTCAAATAGGCTTCGTAATAAGGCGTAATCTGTTGTCGTTTTTCTCCCGGTTCCTTTTGATGGAATGTTCCACCCATGTAAAAGCATGAAAAACCACCCGAAACAATTCCCCAGGTTGCTGCTTCCTTGAGGTTTATTTTTGTTGAACCGTTTTGCAGCTGCATAACAAGGCTGGCAATTACACCGCCGGCAAAGTTGTCGCCGCAACCGGTGGTATCGCCTGAGCCGCCTTTGTTTAATTCCTTTGAGATGGCTTCAGATACCGGCATTTCAGTTGGTTTGGTTCCCCTGAAAATAGAGCTTTCACCGGCAGAAAGTGTGATATTTTTTGCTCCGTTGGTTACCAATACGGCGCCTGTGCCAACCTTTTGGAAAAACTCCATTGCTTCCTTTAATTTCGATTTTCCACTTAGCCGAAGCGCTTCTTCGTGGTTGGTAATCAGAAGGTCGATGTTACGGTAACTTTCATCGCTTTTTCCCAGCGGCCATTTTTTATGAGGGTTGGCCTTTTGGTTCCTGAAATCGTAAACCGTGTTTACAACGGTAACACAACCGTTGGCTTTAGCCCGGGTGAGCAGTTCGGTCAGGTTGTCGTGGATAACAGGCACCAGAGCGGTGCCGCCAAAAACGACCACATCTGAAGCGAAAAACCGGTCGTCGAGGTATCCGGGGAGGTAATTTCCTGCTGCTCCGATGGAATTGATAAAAATGCGCTCCCCTGTCCCTTCATAAAAACCGGGGTCAGACAATACAACCGTAGAGGGAGTGGCTCCGTTTACCCGTTTGTAATTGTCGGTATTTACCGGTGTTTTTGCAAGCGACGATTGCAGGTATTCACCGGCTTCGTCTTCGCCCCGGCCACCGTAAAACCGCACCTGGCAACTGGTGTTTTCCAGCATTTGGGCTGCATGGATGAGTGCAACAATTCCCGGTCCGCCTATGTTGACTTTATCGGGCGGTTTGCCGTGTGTAATTTCCTGAATTGCCAACTCCAAATCCTGATTCGAGAATTTTTCAAACTCTTCAGCAAAAACAAGCTGGCCGGGAGTTAATCCCCCGTCGCCGCTCTTTTTTGAGCTATATCTCGAAAAGGCTTCGGAAGTGAATGTGATGTTGTTGAACAAATAATCCACCAGGCAACACCCGACTCCCGCTACTTCGATTTGTTTTGTCATACGATGAATACGTTAAATAAAATTTTTGTAATCTGAAACCAGCAGGTGCAGCGGTTCCTCGTCTTCTTCAATTTCGGGAAAGCGCCCTACGGGGTTGAGGAAACGGTTGTCGGAAGTGTCGTCGTTTACTGCGCTCACCTCGCCCACAAAAACTTTTCCTTTTCCCGGTTCGCCGTAAAACCGGTGGTAAATTCCCTGTTCCAGACAGATACTTTCGCCGGGTTTCAGCATCACCCGTGCGTTGGGCCCCAGGTGATGTCTTACCCCATCGATGCGAATGTCGAATTCGGCATCGGAAAGGCCTTCTTTTTTATCGGATGCAAACAGTTCCAGAACCAGGTTCCCGCCGCCCCGGTTGATAATGTCTTCCATTTTTCCCCAGTGGAAATGCATGGGTGTTTCCTGATTTTCTTCCACTATCATCGCTTTTTCGGCGTAAGGTTTTTTGTCTTTTTTCAGGTTGCCGTTGCGCAGGGTGAAAAGAATGAGCCCGCGCCGGTGAAAATCGCCACTGCCGAAATCGGTTAAATCCCAGCCCAACATGTTGTCCACAATTTCTGAGCAGGTTTCGTACTTTCCTTTCCAGTCTGCGGGTTTCCAAAAAGCCCACGGTGGAAGTTTAAAATTCATCCGATTGAAAAATTCGATGGATTCGCGGATAAGTTGGTTTATTTCACTTCGTTTCATAGAATTGATTTTTTGTTATTCCTGAATTCCTTTGTTTTTTAATTCGTTCCTGTACCAGCTGGTTTCGGTACCCCAGTTTTTATTGGCGCGTTCACCCATTTCCAGGTTTAAAACGCCGCCGCTCATCAGTTCTTCATGTGTCAGCCAGGGCCGGTTAATAGACTGGCCGTTCAGGGATGCACTCTGAATGTATTTGTTTCGCTTTGAATTGTTTTTTGCTTCTACCGAAAATGTTTTACCATTTGGGAGTTCAATTTCTATTTTTTCGAAAACCGGACTGCCGATGGCGTAAATTTCTGTTCCGGGAGTTACCGGATAAAATCCCATAGCAGAAAGTACATACCAGGCACACATGGCTCCGCCATCTTCATCGCCCGATAAACCGAGTGGCGAATCGTCGAACCACATGTCCAAAACCTGCCGGATGCGGTACTGGGTTTTCCAGGGCTGGCCTGCGTAGTTGTACAGGTAGGGAACGTGAAAGGCCGGTTCATTTCCTGCCGGAAACATTCCGTGCAGCCCCGATGCATCGGGAAACTGGCCCATAAACTGCCATTTCGCAATTTTTGTGGGTTGGTTGAACAGCCGGTCGAGCCGGTAAACAAATTGCTCATCACCTCCCATTAACCCGATGAGTCCGTCGATGTCGTGCATTACATTAAAGGTCCAAATCCAGGAGTTATTTTCGGCAAAATACATCCGGCTGCCAATACCCCCCGAAAGCTGCGGGTCGAAGTCGGGCACCCACTCGCCGTTTGCTTTTTTAGGGCTCATAAAACCAGTTTCTGGATTATACACGTTCCGGTAGTTTTGCGAACGTTTCATAAAATCGGTGTAATCAGCGTCTTTTCCCAGCGCTTTGGCCAGTTGGGCCAGGCACCAGTCGTCGTAACTGTGTTCCAGCGTCAGCGCCACCGCCTGCCTTTTTTCGAAAGAGTGAACCTGAGGTACTGTTTCCTCTTCATCTTCCTCCAGGGCGGGGTACCAGCCATTTTCGTGGTAAAACGAGTCGAGGCTACACATGGGGCCGGTGCGCCATGGCAGCATGGTACCTTCCATGGCATTTTTTTTCAGGCCCTCGTAAGCTTTTTCCACATCGAAATTTTGAATGCCTTTCTGGTAGGAATCCCAAACCAGGGCGGCTGAATGAAAACCAATCATCGCCGGAAAATCACCGTAAAACTGAGGGAAACCGGGCATCCAGCCGTCCTGTTCATACATTCTCACATACGATTGCACCATGTCGGCTTCTTTTTCCGGATGTAAAATCAGGCCCAGCGGATGCAGGCTCCTGAACGTATCCCACAGCCAGTCGTCCACATAAAACGGCCGGACATCCGATTCATGCACTTTCCGGTCGTAGCCACTAAAATATTTACTGTCTTCGGAAATATTGACCATACGCTCGTAAGCCCGGTACAGGCAGGTGTAAAAAATTCGTTTTTCACGCTCTGTCCCGCCACTTATCCTGATTTTTCCCAGCGCATCTTTCCAGATTTGATAACCTTCCTGTTTTATATTTTCAAAGGATTTTGAGCCGGTTTCTGCTGCCAGATTTTTTTGCGCCTGCTCTGCGCTGATGTAGGAAATACCGATTCTCCATTCCACAGGCGTTCCGGGGTTGTCAAAAGTAATAACGGTAGCGAGATTACGCCCGGAGAGCGTGGAAAGTTCTGATTTGAATTCGTTTTCCTGCATAAAACCTGACTTCGCAAAGGGTTCATTGGATTCAACAAAAAAGTACTGGCGGGTGTTTTGAAATTCCTCCCAACCACTCAGAGTATTGCCGTTAATTTCAATGTGGCTGTTTTCGCGGGTTCTGACAATGATGTGACCGGAATTTTCCGCCGGGAAAGTGAAACGGTACAAAACCGAGCGTTCTGTTGTGGTCCATTCGGCAACAATATCCGGTTCTTCCAGCAGCACTTTATGGTACCAGGGATGGACCTCTTCCAGGTCATGGTCGTAAAAGGCTGCGGTTTCGTTCCGGTCGGTTTGAAGTTCGCCGTGACAGGGCATCAGCTCCGTTACGTGCCCCATTCGGTATGCCGGCATGTTGAAAGCAAAACCGTAAATTTTGTCGGATAAAAAACGGTCGGTCAGCCCCGGCTCGGTTACCGGAAAAACACGAACCATGCTGTTTGGGCGGTGTACTGTTGGGTTTTTGGTAGTAAGCAGCGGTGCCACCCCGCCAATATTCGGATCGACATAAACCGTAGGGTCGGGTTGCGAACAACCGGTTGCAAAACCAATTGCTGCAACCAGAATGAATAATTTTTCTTTAAAATATTGCTTTTCAGTCATTTTTGTATTCCTTTTTTGGATAAATGATATTGCTGTTGTTTCTCCAGATTTTACTCAGTTGTTCAGCCGCGGGTTTGGAATTTCCTTCAAAATCGATAATGGCTGTGTTTACCGGGCATGGAAAGCAGTCGTGTCCCATCCATATAAGAAAGCCGCCACAGGCCGGGAATTTTTCTTTGGATGTTTTCAAGGCGACTGAAAGCCCTTCGGTTTGGCGGTTTTGGCTCCATCGGACATATTTTTCCAGCGTTCTTTCATTTTCTTTAGTGGCCGTGAGGTATTCATCCCATTCATTCCACCAGTTTACCGTTCGCCAGAGGGGATTGTTCAGGCTGGCAGGAAGAGGTTGATAATCACCGCTGTATTTTTTAATCAGCGAGGCGCGCATGGCTCCGGGCACGCCTACTTCAGAAAAGAAAAAGGAGTCGTTGTTTTTCCAGAATTCAGCGACTTCATCCATCGTTTTATTTTCGCCGAAGGGGAGTTTCCATGGGCCGTGGGTATCCCAGTGCACGCCTTTTCCAAAATTGTCAGGACTGGCGTAAATAGATGGTCCTGATGGCGAACCGGGAACAAATCGCCTGTGTGGGTCGTTCTCTTTTACAATTTTTTCAAGAGTTGCAATCAGGGGATGTGTGTGGTCCACAGGTTTTACGTCTCCTTTTTCATACAGCTCATTTCCACCACACCACAGGAGAAGGGAAACATGGTGTTTCAGCCGGTTTACGTAATGCCGGGCAATCTTCGAAAATTCGGCAATTGTTTCGGCATCATCAGGCGGATAGTTGTCGAGGCCGGAAGAGGAGAGCGGAAAGTCCTGCCAAATCAGGATTCCGAGTTCATCACACCGTTCATACAGCCACGATTTTTCTGCAAATCCGCCTCCCCATATACGTATAGCATTAATACCCAGGTTCTTGTATATGGTGAGAATTTTTTCGTAATCATTTTTTTTCAAATCGGCAAAGTTGGGACGCAGCGGAGTCCAGTTTACCCCCTGAATAAACAATGGCTGATTATTGATGCTGCAAATCCACCGGTCTGCATTTTCGGGTGAACCTTTATTGGGCAGCCATTCAACATGCTTAAATCCGATTTTCTTCTCTTCCTGGTATTGCATTTTTCCGTTTTTTCCGAAAAACGTCAGTTTCAAATGATACAAATGCTGCTCTCCCCATCCATTGGGGAACCACCGTTTGATTTTCAGTTTTTCCCGTGTTATTCCATCGGAAATTTCCCGGCTGGAAACGGAATCTTCAAAAACGATTTTTCCTTCAGCATCGTTGAGTGAGATTTTGGCAAATGCGGCACCGGCAGTTTCTGCACCTTCAACTAAAACAGACAGTTCTCCTTCCTCTTTCTCTTTAGCTGCATTTGTGTTCACCCGAACCTGGCTCAGTATGTTTTGCGCTTTTGTTTGTAACAGAAGTTCGTCCCAGATTCCAATCTGAACGATTCTGGGCACCCAGTCCCAACCATAGTAAAACCGGGGTTTCCATTCGGTGATTTGGGAAGTATAACCAATTTGACCGAGGTAATTGGGCGGGCATTCAAAAACGAAAGCCAGTGTGTTGTTTTTTTCTTTCAAAAAATCGCTAATGTCAAACGAATAGGGAATAAAGGCATTGTTGAAACGTCCTGCCTCCCGGCCGTTAATGAAAAGAATTCCCTGGTGGTCGAGGCCTTTGCAATGTAAAATGCAATTTGCATTTTGGGAAATCCAATCGTCAGGTATTTTTGCTGCAATTATCCAGTGCCGGTTTTCAATCCATTCCAACAGGGTGAAATTCAATCCAACGTTCCAGTCGGGTATAATTTCCTGGTTTTTTAAAGCCTGCTGTACAGAACCCGGAACCTTGAACGGAATATTCTGATATTCGGCCCAGGTTCCGGAAAGCTGATTGAAATCGAAATTCATTTTCCACACATGTGGGCGGTACCCCCAAAGGCTCCATTCCAACTGCCCCAGGTTTTTGCCTTGAAAAGAATTATCAGATTGATTTTTTGCCGACCCTGTCCCATATGCGAGGTTTCCGTATGTAGTCAGGGTTAGAAGGATAAAGGTGAATATGTAGAATTTTTTTTGTTCCATTTCGAAATATTGTCAGTTTTATACATGAAAACTATCCTTTTTTCATCTCATTCATTTAAACCCCATTTTTTGTTTGGTTCAGACCCCAGTTCGAGTTCGAGTGTTCCACCTTTCAGCAAGTCGGAAACAGGAAGCTGGAAGCTGTTCCACAATTTCCCGTTAAGCCGGGCATTTTGGATGTAAATATCTCCTTCGTTTTCTTTATTGGTAATAATTTCAAATTTAACAAATTCTGACGAGCTCGTCGGTGAAGGGAATTTCAAAACAATTTTCCGGAAGAGCGGACTTGTTATTTCGAGATCAGGCTCAACTCCGACACACCCCTGCACATCGAACAGTCCGATGGCCATTAAAACGCCCAGTGCACCCAGTTGCCCCTGATCCTCGTCGCCGTTGTATCCGGAGTAAGGATCAGTTCCTCCGTAGGAAATTTTTTTTACCTGGTTCACCCAATACTGCGTTTTCCAGGGAGCGCCTGCATGGCTGAACAGATGTGCCATCGAACACGACGGCTGATTTTCGTAATCTACCCATCCGGTGCCGTGTTCGCCGTGAGGCGTAATAAACCGGTAAGGCCGCGCTTTGGTAAAACTGGAGTCCAGTTTTTCAATGAATTTATCCCTGCCGCCCATTTCTTCAATCAGGCCGCTGATGTTTTGCGGGACATAAAAGGAGTAGGTTGCAAAATTTCCTTCGATAAATCCGGGTGCATTAAACCTGCTGTTTAGCGAAACCGGTGAGAATCCGTCCATCCATTTTCCCGATTCGTGGCGCGGGCGGGCCCAGCCTGTTTCGGTATCCAGCACATTCCTCCAGTTTTCCGAACGATCCAGAAACAATTCAGCCTCTTCATTTTTACCGATCAACATTGCCATGGCCGAAATGCACCAGTCCTGGTAAGCATATTCCAGTGTCATGGCAGTTCCTCCGCGGTGATACCCGGCACCCCGGTTTGCAATTTCCACCGGAACGTATCCGAGGTCAATATACCAGTCGATTCCACCCCCGGAAGGGTTCAGATCGGCTTCATACCCTGCGCGATCCCTTATTCCTCCGGGGAATGCATTTTTTTTCGACGCCGCGTATGCTATTTCCCGGTCGAATGCTGCACGCCCCGTTGACATCAGTGCAGCGAGCAGGGGCGTGGAATGGTCTCCGACCATCACGTACGAATAGTTTCCTCCCCACGAACATCTTGACATCATTCCTGCATTTCTGTAATATTCAAGGAAAGTTTCCGCCATCCGGTTTCCGTATTCCGGGTAAATGAGCGACCACAAAATGTTCAGGTTCCACTGGGAGCCCCACAACCCGTCGCCGTCGAAAAATTGCCTTTTCGGCCGGCCGTCTTCATCCACAGGCAACCGGCGTATAACAGGTTGGGGGCCTGTCCAGTCGGCATAGGAACCGTCCACATCGTTCGAGATTCTTTTTGAGGCGGTATGAAACAGGTCGGTGTATAGCTTCACCTGCTGTTCGTGCGTACCGCCCTCCACTTCAATTCTTCCAAGGTATTCGTTCCATTTTGTTTTTGCCTCTTCCACTACCAGGTCAAAATCCCAGTGAGCTAGTTCAGTTTCCATATTTAATCGGGCGTTTGAAATACTCACATATGAAATGCCAACTTTTATGAGAATTTCTTCTCCATCCTGCAAATTATTGAAAGAGACATAAACGCCGCTGCCTTCGCCTTTAACGATGTTCTCTTCCGGTTTTACGAGGATGGTGGTGTCGCCGTTTTCGGATTTTTGCCATCCCGTAAACTCATCGAACGGTTTGCTGAACCGGGCAACAAAATGCACCATAAAAGGCTTTTTTCGTCTGAAGGTGGGAGCCATTACCGAATAGCCTTCGATCTCGTTTTTGCCGGACCGGCGGGCCCAGGCATAAAGCATTTTAGTTGGTCCGAGCGGTGCCCCAAGGTCGAATATAACATGAGCTTCATCCGTTGCCGGAAAAGTATAGCGGTGCATTCCAACGCGGCAGGTTGCCGTGAGTTCTGCCGTTATTCCGTAATCTTCCAGAACAACCTTGTGGTAACCCGGTTTTACGATTTCCTTTTCATGGGAAAATCGTGATTTACCGGCCCCGGGTTCCTGGTTCCCTTTGCAGGGACCGGTGACCGGCATTACAGGAATTCCCGCTGTCTGGGCATTGTGAATGTGAGAAAAATTCAGGATGTGGTTATCATCGTAAATGTAACCCGAGTTCCAGAGATCGCCGTGCCTGGTGTCGGGCGATAACGCTACCATTCCATAGGGAAGGGTAGCCGATGCAAAATAATCGAACCTTGATTTGTGTGTATCAATCAGCGGATTTACCAGGTTCGTAAAATCTGATTTTGCTGAATTTTCAGGTGTATCAAAAACACAACCCGAAAAAAGAGTGATTAATATGAAAGTAATACAGAGTCGCATTAACCTATAGTTCTATCTCAATAAATTTCACTTCGTATGGATTAAACGCGATGTTTTCTACATCCAGGTCCTGTATTTTTTCGCCCGTAATGTTTACCTGTTTAATACTTTTCACCGGGCGGTTTGCGACTTGCAGCTCAAGGTTTATTTTAGCCGGTTTCCCTTCTGTTTCCCTGAAATGAAGCAAAATGTTTTTTGTTCCGTTAAATGCCGGTCTGCTGTTGATGAGCATAACATTCTCGTCGCCCGCAATATTTATCGTTTTAAATTGTGCCGAAGTTAGCGCATTTTTTCCTGCCGGGAATGTCCGGGTCGGAAGCGGATTACGTACACCCCATGCAAATTTGGTGGCGGTTGTTACCGTGGTATCGGTTGCGGAAGTGATGGTGTAAGTCCAGTTTACCGTTCCTTCCTGAAAAGCACGGAAGTTGGTGAACCAGTAGTTGTTCATTACCCAGGAGTAAAGCCACGGTTTTCCGTGTTTGGGGTAGCGTTCGAATTTGCCCATGTTGAAATCGCTGAAATGCCAGAGCGGAACTTCGTCGCTAACCATTATAATTTGTCCTTTTGGACTTTTGATTGAAACAAAATTCTGGGCCACATTCCAGTCGGATGATGAACCCGGAAGCTGTTCACCCTGTGTGAGACTTCCGCCAATGGTTTCGAAAGTGATGCGTGAACCAGGCAAACGAAAAGGAAATGCGACATACAACGCTTCGGGGTCGGTAATAATTTCTTTACTGGCCTGGTAGGCAAATTCCACTTTTTTTGAATGGTTGAACAAGCGAATTTCCCATTGAATTCCCTGAGGTTCTCCTTCTTCCCCTTCTGTAAATCCTTTCAAATCGGCTGCAACTTTTACGCTTTTCCATACTTCTCCGGTTACTCCCGGCTCAACTTTAACATTAAAAACCGTGGAGTGGGAGGGAACCATTTTGTTTCGCGATTCAAGCGTTTCCCTTACCGGCTGTCCGATAAAATATGAATTTTCGGCATCATACAGGTTTTCCTGCAAATCTTTATCGTAGAATTCTTTTATTCCACCCGTTTGTTTGTCGATGGCAATTCTGAAATACTGGTTTTCGAACACCTCTGTATTTTCATTTTTTGCCAGTTCGGTTACCTGTTTTTTCTCCTCGGAAACGTCAATTTTCAGAGCTTTAAATCCCAGTGCGGGTACGTTCCCGACTTCCAGGTTCCAGTAAGCTCCTTCTCTTCTTCCATGGGAAAACTGAACCGGTATTTTTTTATTGGATGTTAAATCGATAATTGAAAATGCTTTGTCGGATGGCAGAATTTCGTAGTCGATAAACAGTTGGATGGTTGCCGAGCGGTCCCATCCCATGGAATTCACTACATAAATGACCGGGAAGTCTGCTTTTTTCATGTATTGCTGAAGCCTGCCTAGCGCGTCCTCGTGCAGCAGGGTAACCTGTTTCATGGCCTCCCATGAATAAGCTCCTTTTTGCAGCCACTGGCGCATGGAATTTATGGAGAACGGTTGAGAAATGCTTTCGGCAGCCCCGTAAGTGTGCTCGTCGTAAAACAGTGCATTTTCACTGATATGCCAGATTTTTTGCTGAAGATTTTCGCTCAGTTCGCCGCCCATTATTTGCACCATGGCAAACATGCCTTCATCCACCTGTTTCAGGTTTTGGGTTTTTCTCACTTCGGCCGTTTCGCGTGCCGAGGAACCAAATCCGTCGGACCACCAGTCGAGCCAGGCATTCCGGTAAACGGGTAATTCGTCGGTATGTTTTTTTTCCACATATTCAAAAAAATCTTTTGTAAGTGCAAGTTTCAGTTTGGGGTATTCATATTTTTCGTTCCAGGCTTTTATAATTTCACAGGCGCCTGTCGATGGCGGCGCGTTATCGGTAAAATAGCCTGAAAACTGAACCTGAATTTTATCGAACGGGTAGTTTTTTCTTTCCATTTCGTTCAGGTAACTGAGCAACCGGATTTCGTTGAATCGCTCTTTTTCAGGTAATCCCCAGAAGTTGCCGGTCATGTAATGATCACTTCGGTATGCCAGCAGCCTTTCGCCTGCCGGCGATTCCCACCAGAAACAGGTTGGCTTGTTGAAAGGCCGGATGGAACGGGTTTCGTTGATGCCCATATTCAGGTATTTCACACCGGTAGCTTTAAAATAATCGGGCATGCACCAGGCAATGCCGTTCACATCGTTTTGCATGGCAGTATATACCGGAATATCATATTCTTTGAAAAGTTTCAGAGGTTTTAAAAAGTCAAACATGATGTTTTCGTCGGCAATTTCGGCCATATTGAAAAGCATGGCCGTAACTTCTATCCGGCCTTCTTCAATTCGTTTCATTAACCGGTCGATTTGGGAGGCCGGGCGGGTTTTCAGGTATTCCTGTGTTACCCATGCCGATTCGCAGGTCCACCTGAATTTTGCGGCATCGGGGAGTGCGTCGGTTTGGTCACAATAATCAAGGGCGTAGTCGATAAAACGCATGTGCTCGGCCAGTATTTCCGATTGGGGCCGGGTGTAACCTATATCGGTATGAGAGTGCTGGACGATAAAGACTTCCCACTTTTTTGGAGGAACAAGTGTGAATGAAACAGATGCTGATGGGTTGTCGTTTATTTTTGTTGAAAGGGCGACAGTTTCAGAATCGCTTACTGCCGGAAATGTGAGCAGAAACTGATTGTCTCCCTTTTTCAGGCTGTCATTCAAAAGTGCTTTCCCCTCGTGAAAAATCTGAATGGTTCCCGGTTCATCTGCTTTGCAGGAAGTAACTACCTGCTGGAAAGATTTTCCATCTTCCTTAAAAAGAACCGATGCATTAAAGAATTCAACGGTTGATATGTCGGACTCCTGGGCGGTGGTAAACAAACTTCCGCCTAAAAATAATAAGAGGACGGCAAGTTTTGTCCGGTAAATACAAGTTCTCATGGTTTTAAATATCAGACGTTAAAAATAAAAAAGAAAAAAGCACTGTCATTTTCCGACAGTGCTTTTTACAATTATAAATTATTCAATTACGGCAAGGTGTGCATACATATTTCCAATCCGGTACTCGAAAGTAACCGAAGAATTCGGAACTACGCTGGTAATACTAATCATTCCGTAATACACATCTTCAGGATTGGAGCCTGTCACAGCTTTGAAGATAAATATACCTTCACCTTTGATCGGATCCGCAGTTACTGCCGGGGTGCCGGCTTCAAACGCTGCAATGGCATCGTTTGAATTATTTGCCGAATACATGGCGGCTGTTGAAGGTACAAATTCAATTGTGTTTCCATTGGAAAGCCATGTTGAACCACCTTTGAGCATTAATTCATTAGATAATGCCAGTATAGCGTTTTCATCATCTTCATCTACTCTGGCATTAATTAAAAGATTTCTACCCGCTCCAAGATTTAGGATAGCAGATTTTTTCAGGAAAAAGTAGGGATCTCGCACTATTATACTTGTGGCAATCTCATCGGTATATCCACTCTGGGTAGCTTCAAAAGAGTAATACATTGTGTCTTTTTCTGCTGCAAAGTCAGTTCCTGAAATTGGAACTAAAAATGGTTGATCTCCCGAAAATGGGGAACCCGGAACATTTTCCCAGACATCATTAATTCCATTTTTTCGTTTTGCAACCAGAGTGCCGGTATAAGGACCGGATTTTGGTTCAACAGTAACATTAAAGTATGCAGTTTCGCTGCTACGCATAACATCAACCTCAATTCCCACCACTTTGGGTTTAGTTGTATTAGATGCTGTTACCATGTTAACCCTTTGTAAAGCATAATCCGTATCGCCTGCAAACGAGACTGTTACGTAATCGCCTGGTTGATTGAGATTTGTTTCACTGCGGGTATAAGTAACAGTTGCCTTTAGATCGCTTCCTACGTTCACCGTTTTTTGTGTTCCGGAAAGGGGGAGGAGCTGGTCGTTTCCGCCTGCATCATAATATTGCAATTGCAGACATTCTACATTCATTACATCGCCTGATTTTGCATTGGGCAGATATGCTGTTACTGAAAACCCGTCATCAAGCGTACTTATTCCTGTTGTTGTTGCCGATGAAACTTCTGTTAATACAGCATTACCATTTTGGTCTCTTGGTATATCCAGGTCATCTTCCTGGCAACTGATGATTAAAATCAATGCTGAAAAGAAGAATATTATTTTTTTCATATTTATAACTTTTAAAGTTGTTAATTCATTTAGTTTGATTAAGAACCTGATTGAACAGGTTGCCATCCAAAGTTCTGAACACATTGCCTGTTGTTTTTAATTTCGGTTGCCGAAATTGGCGACAACAAGTGTTTGTTTGTAAACTGATGATCAAAGTTGGTAGGTTGATGTCCAATAAAGTTTTCCAATGCCTGAAACTGGCCTTGTCCGTCAACCAGAGCTTTACGGGTTCGTCTCATATCCCAAAGCATTTTGTTTTCGAAGATGAGCTCATAAGCCCGTTCACTCATAATGTCTTTCAAGGTAAGATCACTTGCTGCGAATTCAGACAAATCGGCCCTGGTCCTGACTTCATTTATTCCTTTTACAATGTCGTTATCTGATGCTGGTATTCCTAATTGACGGAGTGACCAGTTTACTTCTGTAAGCATTAATAATATATCAGCATACCGGTATAAATTCCAGTTCAATCCGGAATTAGCGGTTTCTTTCACAGCCTCATAGTCGTAATATTTATATAAATAAGCGACCGGGAATTTATCGGCAGGACTTTCATTGACATCATATTTTTTTGCCTTTGTGTCACTATAATAAAAATATACTCTATCCTGAATACGTAAATCGGCAGGATCAAAGGATTCATGATAAGCCGGGCTTGGTATATTGGTCCCGGTTTCAATAGTATATCCTGAAACATAACTATTTAAAGGCAACCAATAATAAACCGGAAAGTTCTGAACACCAGACATGTATTGAATTTGAAAAATTGCGCCACCCCGGTTGTTCATTTCAGGATTGTTGAGATCGCTGAACTCCCCTAACGGATATTTTCCGTAAAGTGCATCCAGTTGTGTTTTTGACTTTTGGAGCAGGTCTTTGGCACTTTGCGTATTAACAGGGTATTCAGTCATCGACCATAATCCCTGTTCGCACCAGGCTTTTGCCGGGTCGATGTTTACCTCCTGGTAGGGATAACCTGCCATTGTAAGGTAAACATCGGCTAAAACAGCTCTCGATACGTCTTTTGTTACGCGCCCGTCGGTTGATCTGCCGTCGGATAGTTTGCTTTCGTTAACGGCAAACTCGAGGTCGGGCACAATAATCTCATCGTAAATTGTTTTGAGCGATACGCGTGGCTGTTCAGCTTCACTTGCATCCTGCAACGTTGCAACATTATATACAACATCGCCATAATGGCGGACAAGACAGAAGTAATAAAATGCTCTTAATGTGCGTACTTCTCCTAAATATTTTGATTGATCATCAGGTGAAAGGCCTTTAATTGTAGGTATCATTTCAATAGCCAGGTTGCAGTCTCTAACCCCCTGATACCAGTTATTCCAGGGACCTTTGAAATAATCTTCTTCACCACTTTGGTCGTCTTGCTCAAATTTCCATAGACGTGCTCCCATATACTGGGCGTAAGCTTTTCCAGTGAAGTATTCGCGGGCGCCGGCTTGGTTACCGCCCCATTCGCTGGTGCCGCTTGTCCAGCCCGGTAAGGCTCTGTAAGCGCCGGTAGCAAAAGCTACGCCAGCATCGTAGCTGGAAATTTCTGATTCAGTAGTAAGCGAACCCGTAGGTTCTTCTTTCAAAAAATCCTCACATGAACTCAAAATGAGTCCGGATATCAGGAATAAATATATTTTTAAGTATTTCATTGCTTTTAAGTTTTTAATGGTTAGAAAATAACATTAACACCAAAAGTGTAGGTAGTTGGCCGTGGATATTGATAAAAGTCCATGTGCGGTGTAATAGAATCCATGTTTCCGCTGTCGCTTCCTTCCGGATCGTAGCCTGAATATTCTGTAAGCACAAAGAAGTTTTTGGCTGTAACATAAAGCCTTAGTCTGTTTACACCAATCTGGTTAAGGGCGTTTCCGGAAAGGTTGTAACCCAGGGTGGCTCCTTCTCCTCTTATATATGATGCATCCTCAATCCAATGGGTATCAGGATAAGTCTGGTAGTATACTCCACCCATACCCGGTCGCACCTGGCCGATTTCGGTATCTTGGTGATCGGGCCGCCAGGCATCAAGCACTTTAATTAAACTGTTACCCATGGTCTGCCTGTCTGCTCCTGAATGATTCATCCTGTTTTGCATTTTAGCACCATATGAAACCCTAATGTCGAGGCTAAAATCAAAATTCATGTATTCGAACCTGTTGTTAAAGTCCATGTCCCATTTGGGAAAGGCGCTTCCAAGCAGATAACCGTCCGAAGCGTTGATGGAACCGTCGTTGTTGATGTCTTCATATTTAACATCGCCCGGAACAAATCCGTACCGCGCTGCCAGAGAGGCTTCCTGTGTACTGTATGTTCCCAAACGGTTAAGTCCCCAAAATGTAGCTACTGATTCGCCTTCGCGTAAAACAGTGTTGGCGCCCCCAACCCAATAGTTGCGCAGGATATCTTCTCCTGTTGGCCCCAGCTTAACAATTTTGTTTTGGTTGGCACTCCAGGCAATATCGGTAAACCAGTTAAACTGATTTCCTTTAATGTTGTGGGTATTGAGCATAATTTCAAACCCTTTGTTCTCGATTTCGCCGTAGTTTTCTCTTACACTTCCGGTGGTAGTTGATGTAGGAAGTGGAACAGAAAGCAACATATCGGACGTCAGTTTGTAATAGTAATCGATTGACATGGCCACACGGTTGTTAATCAGTCCAATATCGATTCCGCCATTGTATTGCGTTGTTTTTTCCCATTTCAGATTCGGACTGGCCATGGAACTCGGGTACAACCCCGGTTGTACAACACCTCCAAGCGCAACGTTTGTAGAACCGATAAACGCCTGGGTGACATAACTACCTATTTCCTGATTACCGGTTTGACCAATGCTCAAACGGAGTTTTAAATTGGAAAGCGAATTGATATTCTGTGCAAAATCTTCTTCTGTAATTCTCCATGCTACTGAACCCGAGGGGAAGAACCCGTATTTTGAATTGTCTCCGAATTTGGAGGATCCATCCACACGTCCTGTAAATGTAAGCAAATATTTACTTTTATAACTATAATTGGCACGGGCGAAGTAAGAGTTCAGTGAGTTCTGGCCGTCGCTGCTCGATGGGGCAGGTCTGCTGTGTGTGCCTACGCCAATGTTATGCCATTTGTAAAAATCGTCGAAAAATCGAGTGTTGTAGGTATTCAGATTCTCCCAGGAATACCGTGACCATGAGAACCCCAACAATCCGTCAATCATATGATCGCCAACGGTTTTATTGTAGTTGAAGTAGTTTTCGTTTTGCCAGTATAACGTTTTGGAAACGTTGATATCGGCCCGGCCCTGATCACCTCTGGTAACATCCCTTCCGCCATAATAGTTGTATTTTGACGAATTGTCGTCGGCAGCAAAGTTTGTCCGGAGTGTAAGGTCTGAAGTGATTTTAAAAATTAACGAAAGGTTTCCGGTAAATTGCGACCGGTCGGTATATCTTTCCACTGTTTTACTTACCTGCCAGGGCGACTGATGGTCTATTTCACCAACCGGGAAATGGAGGTTTCGGCCAAACCTGCCGGCATATGCTCCGTAAATGCTTTCATCTTCGGGAAACTCAAGTGGAATAATTGGAAATGCCTCAATTATACCCCGGGCAATACCTCCTGAAAAATAGGAAACGTCATTTGCTTTTTCCTTATTTTTATTGATGGCGATTTGGGTATTCAAATCAAGCCATTTGGCAATTTTAAAATCGCCGGTCATTCTTCCCGAATAACGGTCAAATTTTGAGTTCAGCAACAATCCATCTTCCAATGAGTATCCGATAAATGCACCCAACTGAGCGCTTTCGCTGCCGCCGCGGATGCTAAACTGATGATTGGTGGAAGTAGATGGAACAAAAATGGCGCCTTCCCAGTCGGTGTCGAACCTGGGTTTGTAGTAGTTGCCGTCTTTACCCACTAAGGGAACCGAATAACCGCCTTGCGTGGTGCGTTCAAACAGATGCGGATATTCAGAGTATGTAGTTGCGCCGGCTACCCTGTCGGCAGGTAAAATAGAAGCGTCTGTTAACAAGGGCCAGTTCGGGGTTCCACCTCTGGTATATTTGGTTACATTGAGCCAGGATTGGGTATATACATACATAAACTGTTCGGCATTCAGGCTTTCGAGGTTTTTCTGCAATACGTTGCGGGAAACATACCCATCGTATTCAACCTGAACATCTCCCACAAAACCTCTTTTGGTGGTAATTAAAATTACCCCGTTTGCTCCACGTGCTCCGTAAATTGCAGTTGCCGAAGCATCTTTCAATACTTCAATCGATTCTATTTCGTTGGGGTTTAATATTGTTAGCGCATGGGCAACGCCGACCACGCCGTCAACAACAACTAAAGGATTATTATTTGAATTAATTGAGTTCGTACCACGAATTCGAATCATTGGATTACCTCCCGGAGCTCCTGTTCGTTCTACAATTTTTACCCCGGCAACTTTTCCTGAAATCGCCTGAGCCACGTTAAAAGCGGGTTTGTCCAGCAATCTTTCAGAACTAACGCTGGCAACAGATCCGGTTAAGTCACTCTTTTTTACAGTTCCATACCCGATTGCCACAACTTCTTCTATACCAAATGTTTCTTCCTCCATCCTCACATTAATAACTGTTTGGCTCCTAACTAACACCTCCTGTGTCCTCATCCCTACAAAAGAAAACACCAACGTAGCATCCTCCGGGATATTGGTCAGCGTATAATCCCCATCGGCATTGGTAACCGTACCTTGTGTAGTTCCTTTTACTACTACCGTTACCCCAGGCAACGGCTGGTTATTACTATCTGTAACTTTTCCAGAAACGGATCGTTGCTGCGCGGCAACATTTTCTCTGGCTGTGGCCAGAAAAGCATTTCCAAAATCATCGCCTACTTTTCGAACCACGATGTAACGGTCAATAACAGCGTAATCGAATTC
>OMKS01000803.1_pt1 | contig 29107 bp, 19 predicted proteins | sample 1674721 | NCBI WGS metagenome assembly OMKS01 (sample SAMN06264996, study PRJEB25208) | sediment metagenome | isolation source: hot spring sediment | place: USA: California | collected 2014-09-02 | reverse complement strand
GGCTTCAACACGCTGGGCGCATGGTCGGACGGGCGATTGTATGACGGCCCGCTTTACGGGACGGTGTGCCTGTATGTGGCCGGTCATGCGGCGGATCGCTGTCTGGACGGGCTGAGGCCGGATTTTGAGCAGCGCATCGAGCGTCATCTCCAAACGATGCTGGAGGCCTACCCATATATGGATAATGTATTCGGCGTCTATTTGGATAACGAGATGCCGTGGTACGGCCATGCACCGTGGGGTGAAATACCCAATCATACGCTGCTTGAGCAGGCCTTGTCGCTGCCGCCGGAAGATGCGGCTCGACAGGCGGCATTGGCGTTTCTCAAGGATCGTTACGACAGCGTTCGGGCGTTTTCCGAGGTCTGGGGAAGACCGCTGGCCTCGTGGGAGCAGTTATCGTTTGAGTATGCTCGGAGCTGTCTGAATTCGCACACGCAGAAGGATCGAAACGATTTTATCGGGCTTGCGGCCGAGGCGTTTTATGCAACCGCCGCGCGTATCGTGCGGCAGAGACTGCCGGGCAAGCTGATTCTGGGTACGCGGTTTGCCGAATATGCCCCCGAACCGGTGATTCGCGCCTGTGGTCGTCATTGTGATATCATCTCATTCAATCATTATTCCCGCCAGCCGCGGTCGGATGCCGAGATGCTGGCGCGGTACTGGATATGGGGCGGCCAAACGCCGTTGATGGTGACGGAGTTTAGCTGGCGGGCTGAGGAAAACACCAGCGGCAATCCCAATACCGCCGGCGCCGGTGCGGTTGTCAAGACGCAGGCTGAGCGGGCCGCCAATTATTCGCACTATGTGCAGGACGTGTTGTCCTGGCCGATGGTCGTCGGCGCTCATTGGTTTGAATTTGCCGATCAATCGCCGCAGGGGCGTTTTGACGGCGAAAACTCCAATTACGGCATCGTTGATATTCAACACCGTCCGTATGTCGAGTTGCTGGCGGCGATGAAGCAGACCCACGGCCGTCTTGTCCGACTTCACGCGAGATCGGAGCGAGTCGCCCCCGATTCACTGCCTGGGCCGCGTGCGGTTGTGTTTGAGGCGGGGCAGTATCCGGATCGTCCGGCCTCGGTTGATTTGCTTTCAGAAGTCCCGATCCACGATCCTGCGTTGTACCACGCTGACGACGCCCGGATTGAGTTGAAGCGCGACGGCGAGGTACTCGTTGTCGGATTTGATTCCGGAAACGAGTGGGGATGCGGCGTGTTGTTTTTCGGACCGAAACAGTTCAAAAACGAATCCGGCCCGGCGTTTTCCACCCATCTGGGCGGCTATTCGGCCATCGAGCTGGATGCGGTCATCGGCAAAGACGTTGTGTTTGACATTTTTTTGGATGAAGCGGGAGTTGATGCACCGAACGCCGAACGATATGATACCTCCGGCGGCGATGACGGTGAAAGTTTTGTGATACCGATGATTCAGGGCAGGGCGGATCGGCATACGTATCGCTTTGAACTGAAGGCGCTTCGGCCGCGAACCAACTGGGGTAACCAGCACGGCCTCAGACGAGTCGATATTACCTCGATGAAAGGGATATCCATTTTCTTTCACGGCGGTCAGGGAAATAATCAGATAAGCGTATATACGTTAAAATTGGTGCGGTAAGGCGTTTTTTGCGGGTGAAATGTTGATTTCAGGGGACAAATTGCCGACGGGGTGATAAAATACTGGATTCAGCGGGGCAAAAAGACTACAATAAATAGATTCTGTTGTTGAAACAACCGGTTTCTTAAGACTGTGAATTATGGCTAAAACACACTCTGTCAAACGTGGGATGCCGAGCCTGGACGATGTGGCCGAGCAGGCGGGAGTGAGCAAATCGACGGTCAGTCGAATACTCAACAATCGCTTGGGCAACGGCTTTTCGGTCAAGGAAGAAGTGCGTCAGCGGGTCATTGAGGTGGCGCGAAAGATGAATTATCGGCCGAATCTGATCGCCAAAAGCTTGACGATGCATTCGACCCAAATGATCCATATTTTCGGTGGCAGCCACGCCCTCAGCGATCTGGGCAATATTTATCAAACGGTCGTCAACAATATTGCACAGGTGGTGGACGCCGTATCCGACGGCTACGATGTTACGGTAGATATGTCGCGTCATGCGCCGGATGAAAGCGAGATGCCCGCCTGGCGTATTGACGGGGCGATTATTCTGGCCCAGTGTACCCGGCCGACGATGCAGGAGATAGTTCAGATGGGTATTCCGTATGTCATCGTCAACGGTCGATGTCCGCAAGAGGGCTGTTCGGTAACGCCCGATGATATCGGCGGCACACGGCTGGCCGTGGAGCATCTGATTGAACTGGGACATACCCGTATTGCGTACAGCGGTCCGCTGCCGCCGTATTCGACACAGACCTCGGCTCAGCCGCCGATCCGTGTAGCGCACGATGACTGCGGCCTGGAAGCCGATGTTCTGGTCAGTCACAGCAGTCTTCAGGATCGCTATGCCGCGTATGTCGAGACGATGGAGCGCTGCGGGCTGGAGCCGATCGTCAGCGCCCATGACAAGACCGGATCGGCAGAGGCGTATTTGAAGCGAAAAGTGTTTGAACGCGGGGTAACAGCGATTTTGGCGTATGGACATATGGGCGGACTGCATCTGCTTCAGGCGGCTCATACGTTGGGCGTTTCGGTGCCGGAACAGCTTAGCCTGATCTGTTTTTGCGATGAATACGCCAACCGGGTGATGAGTCCGGGGCTGACGTTTATCGATCTGAACGCAGCGGCGATGGGACGAATTGCGGCCGAGCTGCTTTTGGAGCAGATTCGAAACTCCGGCGCCGGCAGCAGACATATCGTCCTGCCGGAAAAACTGGTCATTCGCAAAACCACTGCCCATCCCAATGGCGCTTCGGTTACCGCCCGAAGCGGCAGGGAAAGATCGTATTGAGGCATGGGGATGAAAACAGCGCCTTCAGACAAGTCGGGACCAGGGTCGGAGCGGGCGGGCCTTGCGCCCGGGAATTCGAAAGCGGACAAAACGGATCGGTCAACCGATTACGCGCTGGATGATTTCGGGCAGTTTCGAATCCGTCATTACGACAAAAAGCCTGCCTTTGCGAGTTTTCTGCCCGGTATCGGCGGCCCGAACGGTGTGCCGCTGTGGTGTTTGTATGTCAATCGCGCTCAGGCGATCTCCTCCTTCGGCGTTGGCAACAAGGATCATGCCGTTGTTGAATTTCTGCCGGCTAACTGGGCCTATCAGTTGGTCGGCGTCCAGGGGTTTCGTACGTTTTGTAAGATCGACGGACGGTATTATGAGCCGTTTCAAAATGACGTTCTCTCTGCGCAGTACGACTATGAGCGAACGATGTGGGTTGATATGGATCGACTCAGGCTTTGCGAGGATAACCGGACGCTGGGTGTACGCTTTGAGGTCTGTTATTTTTCGCCGGTTGACCAGCCCGTCGGTTCGCTGGTTCGTCTGCTGACGATGACCAATCTCTCATCAAAGTCTCTTCGATTGGAGTGTCTGGATGGTTTGCCGCTGATTATGCCGGCGGGCTTTACAGAAGTGGGCATCAAGACGATGCGGCGGATTCACGAAGCGTATGCCTCGGTGCGTCTGGTCAACGGGCACGTGCCGTTTTATGCGGCCAAAGTCATGGCGCATGATGAGGCTGAAGTACAGCAAGTCCGTCGGGGAAATTTTTACGCCGCCTGGCTCAGCGACGGCGATGTTCTGTTTCCGATTGAGCCGTATTACGATGCCGACCTGGTTTTCGGCGCCGATCAGGATTTGATTACGCCGCGTGAATTTATCCGCCGGCCAAAGCTGGATCGAACGCTGCAAGTGTCGGAAAACAAGCTGCCCTGTGCGATGACGCCGTTTGATCTGACGCTTGCGCCGGACGATTCGATCACCCTTGCGGCGCTGTCGGGAATGGCGCCGAGTGAGGCCATACTTCAGTCGTTTCTGTCGGCATTTTCAAGGCCGTCTGATTTTGAGCGAGCCTCCCGCCGGAGCCGTCAGTTAATGCAGGCCATCACCGCTCCTGCGTTTACCGTCTCGTCCCGATCGACTCTGAATGCGTACGCTCGTCAGAATTTCCTGGATAATGTGCTTCGCGGCGGCATTCCGACGGCGCTGCCCTCGGCCTCCGGGCCGCGGCTGATTCATCTGTATGCCCGCCGCCATGGCGATGCCGAACGGGATTACAATTATTTTGATTTGCCGGCCTGCCCGTTGTCCGGCGGCGAGGGAAACTTTCGCGATGTGTGTCAGAATCAACGCAGCGATATCTGGTTTTATCCTGAAACGGGCGATCAGGAAATTCGAATGTTTGTCAGTTTGCTTCAGGCGGACGGCTATAATCCCCTGGCCGTCAAAGGCTATCAGTGGCGTCTGCCGCAAAACGCCGACCCCGATGCGATATGTCCGGCGACCGATTCGCAGGCCAAAGCAGCGTTTGTCAAACTGGTACGCGGAAATTTTTTGCCCGGACAACTGCTCGGCTGGGCCGATGAATACGGCATTGCGATAAACGATCGGCAGCAGTGGCTGATGTCTGTTCTGGAACAGTGTAAAACCGAGTTGGTTGCCTTTGGCCATGAGGGCGGATACTGGATTGATCACTGGACGTATATTCTTGACTTGATTGAAGCCTATCAGGCGATGTATCCGGACCGCGTGGAGGCGATTCTGACGCAGCGGGCCGACATTGAATGGTTTGCCGAGCCGGCCTGTGTTCTGGATCGTACCTGCAAATATCTGCGCCGCGCCAACGGGCCGCTTCAGTTGAACGCGGTGGCCGATGCGCCCTTGCCGCCGGTTGCGCTGCCGCCGGTTACGGTTCTCGGCAAACTGTGTGCACTGCTGGCAATCAAGGCGGTGTCGCTGGATTATGAGGGACGCGGTATTGAAATGGAAGCCGGACGCCCCGGCTGGAATGATGCGATGAACGGCCTGCCGGGATTGTTCGGTTCATCGACGTGTGAGACGGCCGAGGCGCTGCGTCTGGCGCGATGGCTGCTCGAGGCGCTGCCGACGATGCCTGATACGGTATTTCCGTGTGCGGTTGCCGAACTGATTGAGACCGTGCTGGAAGAAGCCCAGCGCGATTACGACTGGCAGCGATGTGCGGCGATTCGCGAAAAGTACCGCGAGCGGATTTATCACAATGCTTCGAAGGCAACAACGATAGTTTCGGGCCGTATCCTTCGGCAGACGCTTGAGGCGGTTGCGGCGCGTTTTGAAACGGGTCTGAACAGGGCGGTTGATTCGAAAACCGGTCTTTTGCATACGTATTATTTGCACACACCGAAGGATGCGACGGACCGCGTCAACCCGGATACGGGACAGGCGTATGTGGAGATTCGTCATTTTTCGTCTGAACCGCTGCCGCTGTTTCTGGAAGGTCAGGTGCACTGGCTGCGAGTTTGTACACCGCATCAGGCCGGCCGGATTTACCGCGCGGTTCGCAGCAGTCCCTTGTTTGATTCCTCTCTGGCGATGTATAAATTAAACGAATGTCTGGAACGGTGTTCGCCGGCAATCGGCCGCGCCCGCACGTTCAGCCGGGGATGGTTTGAAAATGAATCGATCTGGCTGCATATGTCCTCGAAATATCTGCTGGAGTTGGTCCGAAACGGCCTTTATGAGGAATTTTTCGCCGACGCCGAGACGATGCTGGTTCCGTTTATGGAGCCGAATGTCTATGGCCGCAGCATTCTTGAGAACAGTTCCTTTATCGCTTCATCGGATTGTCCCGACCCCCAGGCGCGCGGACGCGGATATGTGGCGCGGCTCAGCGGGACGACCGCCGAATTTATCCATCTGTGGCGGTTGCTGACGGTCGGCAGACAGCCGTTTCGAATGCACAACGGACAATTGACTTGTGCACTTGAACCGGTGCTGCCCGGCGCATGGTTTACGGACCAATCCGTTACCGTTCGCTGGAATGAAACGGATGTGATCATTCCGCAAAAGGCGTTCGCCTGTGCCTTATTCGGATCTATTCTGCTGGTTTATCACAACCCGACCGGCCGAAACACCTACGGTTCGCATGCGGTCAGGCCGGTGCGTTATATCGTCAACACGGAACGCATCTTGAATGCGCCGGAATTGACCGGTACGGACGCCGAAGCGATTCGGCAACGCCGCATCCAACGGCTGGATGTCTGGCTCGAATAAATGCAATGGTCCATTTGTTTCAAGCCCGGCCCGTAAAAGGGGCGTTTCTGCATTAGGTACACCTTAAAATAACAAAACAACGGCGGTTCCGTCAATAAAAAATCTTGTTATTCAGCGCAAAACGCTTATAATTTCGCCAAATCGAAGGTTTTTTTCGGTTTTTTTGAACGGGAACGCCGGCCTCAAGCCGGTAAAACACAATCAGGAGTCCGGACGGATATGGCCAAGAAAGCGGAAAAAGTGGTGCTCGCCTACAGCGGCGGGCTGGATACGAGCGTGATTTTGCCGTGGCTCAAGGAGACCTACGGCTATGAGGTGGTGGCTTTTGCCGCCGAGCTGGGGCAGGGCGACGAGTTGAAAGGCATTCAGAAAAAGGCCCTGGCCACCGGTGCGGTCAAGTGTATCGTCAAAGATTTGCGTAAAGAATTCGTCGAGGACTACCTCTGGCCGATGCTCAAAAGCGGGGCGGTCTATGAGAACGGCTATCTGCTGGGGACGAGCATTGCCCGCCCGCTGATCGCCAAACATCAGGTCGATGTCGCTCACGCCACCGGGGCAACGGCCGTTTCGCACGGCGCGACCGGCAAGGGCAACGATCAGGTTCGGTTCGAATTGACGTTTATGGCCCTGGATCCGTCGCTCAAGATCATCGCCCCCTGGAAAGACCCCAACTTCACGCTGACCAGCCGTGAGGCGGCGATTGATTATGCCCGCAAGCACAACATCCCCATCGAGCAGAGCAAAAAGAAAATCTACTCGCGCGACCGCAACCTCTGGCACATCAGCCACGAGGGCGCCGATCTGGAAGATCCGTGGAACGAGCCGAAAGACAGCCTGTTCGTGATGTCCCGGCCGATCTCCAAAACCCCCAATCGCCCCGATTACGTCGAGATCGGCTTTGAGCAGGGCATCCCCGTCAAGCTTAACGGACGGGCCGTCGGCGGGGTCAAGCTTATCGAAACGCTCAACGACATCGGCGGCAAACACGGCGTCGGACAGGTCGATCTGGTCGAGAATCGCTTGGTCGGGATGAAGTCCCGCGGCGTGTATGAAACCCCCGGCGGCGCCATTCTCAGCACGGCTCACCGCGCACTGGAGATGCTGACGCTCGATCGGGAAACGATGCATTACAAACAGCAGGTTGCGCTGCGGTACGCCGAACTGGTTTATTACGGCCAGTGGTTCTGCGAGCTGCGCGAGGCACTGGATGCGTTTATCGATGTAACCCAGCGGAATGTTACCGGCACGGTGCGGCTGAAACTGTTCAAGGGTCAGGCGACGCTGGCGGGCGTCAAAAGTCCCAAGAGCCTGTATAACCCGCATTTGGCCAGCTTTACCATGGGCGAAGAATACAATTCAACCGACGCAACCGGATTTATTCGGTTGTTCGGCCTGCCGATGAAGGTCTCCGGTCTCGTCCGGCGACAAACAGGAAAAACTAAAAAGTAAGGCATTGAAAATTCGAAACTCGAATATCGAAATCCGAAACAATATCAAATGACAGAAATACAAAAATATAAAACAACAAAGATTTTGCCTTAATGTCTTGTTTAAGCAGTTCATTTTCTTGTATTTTGAATTTATTTTGGATTTCGTGCCTTGTACTTCGAATTTTCGTTTGAGATATGGATGATACCGTGGCAGCAGAATGGATTTGGTTTGCGTTTATCGTGGTGTTTGGCGCGTGTGTGGGCAGTTTTCTCAACGTGGTGATTTATCGTCTGCCGCGCGAAAAATCGCTGATCCGCCCCGGTTCGGCCTGTCCGAACTGCAATGCACCGATCTATTTTTACGATAACATCCCGCTGATTTCATGGCTGATGCTGCGCGGCCGATGCCGACAGTGCAAAGCAACTATATCCATCCGCTATGTTCTCATCGAACTGTTGACGGCGGTGCTGTTTGCAGGGGTCTATCTGTGGTTTTTCTACTTTGAAGGCCGGCAGACCGGCTTGAGCGGCGTTGCGATGCAGCAGTTTTTTTCGGGCGGCTGGCTTTTTTACCTGGCGGTGATTACGCTGATGGCGGCGTTTCTGGCGGCCTCGGCGATTGACTTGGAGTTGTGGATTATCCCGATTCAACTATGCTGGTTTGTGTCGCTGGTCGGCCTGGCTGCTTCCATTGCAGCGGGATGGGTCATTGACCCTGAAACGATTGTGGCCTTTCAACTGTTTCCCCAGGCCGGACCGACGTTGTCGGCAATGGCCGTCGGGGCCGCTTTCGGCACGATGATTGCGCTGGCTTTGTTGCGGCTGGGGTTGATTCGCCCCAGTTATGAAATGCAGGAAGCCGGCCAGTTGGACGGAGATGAAAGTCCCGAAACATCCGAACCGGAATACAATGACCGCCGTGAAATCCTTAAAGAAGTGGTCTTTCTGATGCCGATTCTGGTGTGTGCAGCCGCCGCGGCGAAATGTTCCCAATGGCAGCCGATGGTCGAGAAATGGACGGTTCTTGTTGAGTATCCCGCAGCACGATTTGGCTTCGGGGCCTTGGCCGGTTATTTTATCGGCGGCGGCGTCGTCTGGGCGACCCGGATTTTCGGGACCCTGGCCTTTGGCAAAGAGGCGATGGGCTTGGGCGATGTCCATTTAATGGCAGCCGCAGGGACAGTGATCGGGCCTGGGTGGGTGGTTCTGGCGTTCTTTGTCGCCCCGTTTTTCGGTATTTTGTGGGCGCTGTACCAAGCGATATTTAAAAAAATGCGACAAATTCCTTACGGTCCGTTCTTGTCAGCGGCAGTGTTTGTCGTTATTATCTTTCACGACGGTATCAGAAAACTGATAATCACAATGTACGGGGTTTAGCCTTTTATGAAAGGGAGGTCGTTATGACTGTTGTACTTCGCAAAACGATGTGGGTCGTCGGGGTGTCTGTGGTGCTGGCGGCGCTGAGCGGCTGTACGAACTGGAAACAGCGCTATACGGAACTGGACGTGGAACATCAGAATCTTAAGGGGCTATATGAAAACTGTGTTGCTTCACTGGATGAATCCGCAATGGAGAAAGCCCAGCTTGGTCAGCAGCTCAGCCAGGCGCAGCGCCAATTGGAAGAAATGAAGCGTCAGATTGAAACCCGACAGGCCACGCCCGCCCAGGCGACCGGCTTTCAGGTTGGCGATGTGGAGGTGGATGAACGAGCTGGAACGATTACCGTCACACTGCCCAATACGATACTGTTTGCATCGGGCCAGGCCTCTCTGAAAAGCGCGACCAATCGGGAGCTTGATCATATCTACAGCGTCATCCGCGAGCGGTACAGCGGTCGAAAAATCGATGTGGTCGGCCATACCGATACCGATCCGATTCAGAAAACCAAAGACAAGTGGCAGGACAACTGGGATTTGTCGGCTGCTCGCGCATTGACCGTCTTGCGTTATTTGGTTGGCCGCGGTATTGCGCCGCAGGATATTCGCGCCGTCGGCTGCGGCCAGGCCCGCCCGGTAGCGCCGAATACCACCGCGGCCAACAAGGCCAAAAACCGCCGCGTGGAGATTGTGGTTCACATGCGATAGGTCAATCCAATCTTACTGTTTTTTGACTCTTATAGCCGACGGCGCTCAGTGTGCCGTCGGCTTTTATTGTGACCGACACCGCACCGTCCACGGGCGTGTAAAAGGCCTCGATTCCGCTGCCGGCCGGCGGCGCATATGCATTGGCAACGCGCCCGGCCGCGCACGAGGCAATCACGATTTTCGGCTCAAACGCCGTGATAAATTGCGTGTTCAGGTTGGTTGTTGAGCCGTGATGCGGCAGGACGATAACATCGGCTCTCAATGTCGGATAGCGCTGAAGAATCATCGTTTGTGCGTACAGTTCAATGTCGCCGCACAGCAGAATCGTTCGACCGCCGTAGCGGAGCCATAGGACCTGTGATTTGTCGTTGTCGCTGAGCGTCGGATTTGAAGCGGCCTCGGCGTTCGGCCAGAGCATCCGAATTTCCGCATCATTCGGCCATGCTTCAAGTTCTTTAATCGGTCGCAGCGGGTTGCCGTGCTGCTCAAGAAGTTGTTTCAGAAATGACGCCGACGAAGCGCTTTGCGCCTTATCAAAAACGCCGGCATTGGCAAAAACACCCGTCGTCGGGATCGTCGCGATCACCTCCGGCAGGCCGTTGAGATGGTCCATATCGCCGTGCGTCAGCAGAACGGCGTCCAGCGAATCCATCCCCCGATAACGCAGATACGGTAATATCGCGCGAGCGCCGGGGTCTTTTTGTGAGATTGAACCGGCGTCGATCATCCAGCGGGTCTTGTCCGGAAACGACAGACAGACGGCCTGGCCGTGTCCGACTGAAAGACAGGTCATCGTCAGCGTATCGGGGCTGTTTCGGACTTGATGCAGGCCCATTGCCGCCGACAAAATCGCCGCCGCAATACAACCCCTCACCGCCAATCGTCGCGGCAAAAAGCGAACAGCCAGCAGCACAAGGTAACCGGCGACAACGACCCCAATCGAAACCGATCCGACGAGTATCTCCGACCAGCGCAGTTGTGCAAAAACAGATACGGTTGCAGACAGTCCGCGGCATAAGGCGTCCATCACGACGGCGCACAACAGCGATAGCGTCGGAAGGAGCGATGCCAGCGCGATCCTGAGGTATCCGGCGTACAAAATGCCCACAACCAGCGGCATCGCCAACACCGTCCAGAGCGGAGCCAGCGGTGTGATACTGTGAAAATGATACAGCAAAAAGCCCGCACCGCCCAGCCACGCCGCCAGTCCCACCGCCAGCAGCCGCATCACATGGAAAAGCCCTTGCAGCACGGCCTGCGTCATCTTCCGTTCAAGCAGATGCGAAGGCAGATGTTCCACCGCCTTGAATACCGTCCACGAGAGCAGACGCTTATTGATGGGGTCATACAGCAGCAAAATGCCCAATACGGTCGAGAAGGAAAGCTGCCAGCTTGCCGAGAACACATCCGCCGGACGGATCACAAGCAGCACAATGGCCGAAAGCGCAAGGGTATTCAGCGGACGAATACGACGGTTGATCACAACAGATGCCAGAAAAAAGCACGCCAGAAACAGCGCTCGCACCGTCGGCGGACGCGGCGGCACCACCAGGCCGTAACCGACCAGCAGCACCAGACACAGCAGCGCCCGCAGGGGTTTGGCCAGCCCCAAAAATCGGCTTAATCCCCACAGCGATCCGGCCAGAATCCCCACATGCATTCCCGACAGGCTGATAAAATGCGCCAAGCCGGTCCGCTGAAACGCGGCATACGTTTTCGCATCCAAATTGCCTCGCTGTCCCAGCAGCAGCGCCGCGGCCAGCGTTGCGCTGTGGTCGGGATAGTCTGCCTCTTCAAACAAGGCGCCGGCGGTGTAATCCTGTAGCATGTGCTGTAAAGCGGTCATCGCTCCTTTGTGTCCGCGGTCGCGTATTTCCACCCCCTCGGCGGCGGGCACCGATGCGCCCAGCCGCACGCCTCGCCGATGCATATAGGCCCGCATATTGAACTGTCCCGGATTGCCGACCGGGGTAAAAGTGCTTAGTCGGCAATACAGTCGCACCCGGTCGCCGCGCTCAAGATGGTCGGCCAACTCGGCCACCTGGACGCGAATCAGTCCCGATGCGTCCTGCGGTCCGTTCGGCGTCTCAATTGTCTGAACCGACAGGTAAAAGCTGCTTTGCGGCGGCGTCGGAAAGTACCGGGCAAACGCCCAGCCGGAACGCGTATCGTGGTGGATCGGCGAAATAATGACCCCTTCAATGGTGGCCAATCGGGACTGCTGGCCGACAAGACGGCTGATGTGATTCGGTCCGGGGACGGCAAACGCTGCGTAGCGAAGCATTCCTGCGGCGACAAATAAGCACACGACCGAAAGGGAACAGATAACCAGACGAGAAAACCGGTCGGACAGCAGGAAACGGGCGGCAAAAAACAACACCGACGAAACGCAAGCGGCCGTTAATGCCGTATAGACAGATGGATGCAGCAAAGCCTGTAAGCCGATGCCGACGATAAACGCCGTTGCCAAAGGCGCCAGCGGGGCCATGCCGAAAATCGCTTCAGTGGTGGACAGCGATGGGCCGGACGGTTCCAGAAACCGCTCCAGATTATGTCGAATCAACCGATCTTGATCGAAACTCCTTCCGATCACGCGGGCCTCTCCTTGCTGCGATCAATCTCAGTGTCTGGGTTCGATGCGTTCCTTTCCGCCCATATACGGCCGCAAAACGGTCGGGATGGCGACCGTTCCATCGGCGTTTTGATACAATTCAAGGATCGGAATCAGCACGCGGGGCGAGGCAATCACGGTGTTGTTCAGCGTATGACAGAAGACGTTTTTGCCGTCCTCGGTTTTATAGCGCAGATTCATCCGACGCGCCTGAAATTCATAGAAGCGGCTGGCCGAGTGCGTTTCGCCGTAGCTGTTGCGCGACGGCATCCACGTCTCAATGTCGAATTTCTGCACCTGTCCGCGTCCCAGATCGCCGGTGCAGACATTGACCACGCGATAGGGCAGGTTCATCGCCTGCATCACCGCTTCGGCATTGGCCAAAATTTCCTGATGGTAGGTCTTGCTTTTTTCTTCGTCGTTTTCCCCGATAATGACCTGCTCGACCTTGTCGAACTGATGGATGCGATACAGGCCGTAGGTGTCTTTGCCGGCCGCGCCCGCCTCGCGGCGAAAACAGGTGCTCAGGCCGACGAATTTTGCCGGAAGCTGCTGTTCAGCCAGAATCTCGCCCATATAATACGCCGTCAGCGGCACCTCGGCCGTCCCGGCCAGATTCAGGCCGTCCCGCTCCATCTGATAGGTCTGCTCTTCAGAGCCGGGGAAATAGCCTGTGCCGCGCATCGCCTCGTCGCGCATCAGCAGGGGAACGGACATTGGCAGGTAGCCTTGGCCGACCATATAATCCATCGCAAACCGCAGCACCGCCCAATGCAGCAGCGCGCCGTCGCCTTTGAGAAAATAATTGCGCGTTCCGGCCAGTTTGACGCCGCGTTCGGTGTCAATGATATCCAGCGCCAAGCCCAATTGAATATGATCCTTCGGCTCAAAATCAAACTCCCGAATCGTTCCCCACGTGCGAAGCTCAACGTTCTGCGTGTCATCCTCGCCGTAGGGTACCTCCGGCGCCGGCGGCTGAGGAACCTGACTAATCAGGTCATCAAATTCCGGCTGGAGCTGCTTGACCGCTTCATTCAGTGCGGCTTCCTGTTCCTTCAGACGGCTGAGCGTATCGAGCACCTCCTTTTTGGCTTCCGGCGACAGGCGGGGGATTTCTTTGCCCAGCCGATTCTTTTCCGTTGCAATGTCCTGCAGTTTTTTTTTGTTGTCCAGCAAATCCGCGTCAACTTTTAGCAGCCGGTCAATGTCCACGTCAAACCGCTTGGCTGCGGCGCCGTCCTTGAACAGGCGCGGATTCTCACGAATCAATTTAATATCAATCATCCTTCTGAATCCTCATGATAACGTTTGATGATGACGACGTTGTTTTGTCCGCCGAAACCGAACGACTCGTTCAGTGCGATCTCCACGGCGGCCTTGCGCGGCGCATTGGGCACATAATCCAGATCCAGCTTCGGGTCCGGATCATTTAAGTTCATCGTCGGCGGCAGCGTCTGTTCGTGTATGGCTTTCACGCAGGTTATCAGTTCCGCGCAACCGGTGGCCGCGATGAGGTGTCCCATCTGGCTTTTGGGGCTGCTGCACGGGACGTTGTAAGCCTGTTGGCCGAAGACGGTTTTGATGGCCAGCGTTTCAACTGCGTCGTTTTCAACGGTGCTGGTGCCGTGGGTGCTGATGTAATCGATATCCTCAATCGTCAGGTCGGCGTCTTTGATCGCCGCACGCAGCGCCTGGCACGCGCCGCGGGCCTGGTCGTGCATGTCCGTTACGCGAAAGGCGTCGTTGCTGCTGCCGAATCCGATGACCTCGGCCAGAATGGTTGCTCCGCGTTTTCGAGCGGATTCAAGGGTTTCGAGGATGACCACGGCGCCGCCTTCGCCGATGACAAATCCGTCGCGCGTGGCTGAGAAGGGGCGCGAGGCGGTTTGGGGGCTGTCATTGCGTGTCGATAGGGCGGTCAGACGGTTAAAGCCGGTCACCCCCAGCGGATGAATCATTGAGTGTGCGCCGCCGGCAATCATGATCTCGGCCTTGCCGTGCCGGATGAGCATCGCCGCCTCGCCGACGGCCTGCGTGCTGGCGGCACAGGCCGTCAGACAACTCCGCGTAACGCCCCGTGCACCGGTCAGCAGCGCCAGATGCGCCGCCGGCATATTCGGCTCTTGTTCCAGCTCATTTTGTGCCGACAGCCCCGACAGGGCGACTTGTGTCCAGCGAGGCCAGTTGACCTGACGGGCCTGTTCGTCCCAGCCGCCGATCAGCGCCTCGAAAAACGGCTCAAAATTGACCGGCCCTTCGCCGGCGCCCAGATAGATGCCCATTCGCTGCCGGTTGATGCCGTCGGTCGGCGCGTCGGTTTCGATGTCAATGCCCGCCTGACGACAGGCCTGTACGCATGCCCCCAGCGCAAATTGTGTGCCGCGGTTGCCGTCTTTATGCAGGTCGTACCGCTGAACACACCGACTCAGGTCAAAGCCTTTGACCTCGGCGTCAAACTGTGTCGGAAAAGTCGAGGCGTCAAACAGCGTGGTATAGTCGGCGCCGGATTGACCGGACATCAGGCCGTTCCACAACTGGTCGGCGCTGTGCCCCAGTGGACAAACAACGCCCATTCCCGTGATGACAACGCGATGTTTCATTTAAGCCTCTTATGCCTCGAATTTTTTGATGATAATCGCCGCGGTTTGTCCCCCGAACGAATAGCCGCAGCATAGCACATTGCGCACCGGTTTCTCAACGACGTTTTGCGTTAGTTTCAGTCGGCAGCCCTCGGCAGACCGTTCGGCGTTTCGGCTCGGACCGATCTTGTCTTCCGCCGCGGCATAGATCGCGGCGGCTGTCTCAAGCACGCCGGCCGCCGCTCCCGTATGGCTGGTCATTCCTTTGACGGCCCATACATCAATGGTATCCAAGGCGTTGCCAAAGACGCGTTCCAACGCCGTCGCTTCGGCGCGGTCGTCCTGCAAAATGGCCGTGCCGGTCGGAATGATCAAATCAATCTCCTCAGGCGTAATGTTTGCCTCAGCCAAAGCCGCCTCGATGGTCATGGCCAGTCCCGTGCCGTCAGGCTCAAGATGCCTCAGATCGGCGTTGAGGCTGTTGCCCGAAGCAGCGCCGGCAAACTCGGCCAGGATCGGCGCATTTCGCCGCTGCGCCGAGGTTAGTTCTTCCAGCACAATCGCACCGCCGGCCTCGCCGAAGACCGCACCGGCGGCCGACGCGTCGAACGGCCGACAGGCCGCTTTGGGTGTTTCATTGGATTGGGTTGTTGAACGGCCAAGCAGGCACTGCCGCAGCATCACAATCGGATTGACTTTGGCTTCCGCACCGCCGCCGACGGCCGCGTCCGCGTCGCCGCGCTGAATCATCTCGGCCGCCTCGGCAATCGCGATATGAGAGCTGACTTCTCCGCAGGTAATGGTGTTGCTGGGGCCTTGAATATCGTGAATGATGCCCACGTGGCAGGGCAGCATATTCGGCAGGTATTTCAGCAGCCACAGCGGCGTCAGATTTTCCATCCCCTCGGCGCCCCATTTTCGCAGATCAAATTTACCGTCGGTTACCGAGGTTGCTGCGCACGCGGCCAGTTCATTCAGGTCGCAACTGATCAACCCTGCGCCAAAACTGATGGCCAGGCGCGTCGGGTCAAATGTCAACGAGCCGCTGTCGGAGGCTTTGGTGGTTACGCCGGCGTTTTTGAACGCTTCATCGGCGGCGATAACCGACAGTTCAATGTCCCGACTCATCAGCTTGGTGGCCTTACGATAGGATTTGGGGACGTAATCACGAATTTTATACTCCGGTACCTCGCCGGCCAGCCGGCACGGAAACGCAGAGGCGTCGAACGCGCCAATCACTCCGATACCGCAGCGGCCTTCGAGCAGACCCTGCCAGAATTCGCCGACTGTCAGCCCCAGCGGCGAAACCACGCCCAGGCCCGTGATAACAACCCGACGCCGACTCATCGCAGCCGCTCCGTTTCAGGATGCGTTTCGACAAAACCGGTCAGCAGCGAATGAAACATATCCGTAAACACGAAATTCTCTTCGGGAAATTTCTTGCCCGCCAGATTCTTGTCCACATGGCTGAACATCAGACTGATTTGCGCGATCAGCTCGTCGCCGCGCCGGATTTCACCGACGGTGCTTGCCGCTTCCGGCGCAATGGATTCGATTTCCGCGTGCAGGGTGAGGGTATCGCCGGGTCGAACATAATGATAAAACGCCGCCTTCTTGATTTTGGCCAGAATGACCTTTTCTTCAAAACGCCGCGACTCGCCGACGAGAATACCCGCCGTCTGGGCCATGGCCTCAATCATCAGACATTCCGGCATGATCGGAAACCCCGGAAAATGATCGTGCAGATGGTCCTCGGCCAAAGTGACATTCTTGAGCGCCACCGCTCGTCGGCCGCTCTCAAACTCCAGAAACTTGTCGATCCATATCCACCGCATACAAATAATTCCGAAAACCGAAAACCGAAATTCGAAACAAATCCAAAATCCAAATAACCCAAACAATAGTTTAAATATCAAGGGTTCGGTCATTTGATATTGTTTTGGAATTCAATATTCGAATTTCGATTTTTCTCTCTTTAGCCGTTGACCTTGCTTTCGATGAAGTTCACAATCGCCTGCACCGTGAACAGATCGGCGATTTTGTTGACATCCGGGTCGGCTTCGAACTCGCTCAGGTCCGTGTGCGGCATTTTGGCCCGCAGCTCGGCCAGTCCCTTTTCCGTGACCTTGCCGCCGCTGACATACTCGGGGTTGTTCAGTACCCCTTCGGCGGGGAACAGCTCTTCACGCGGAACCTTGATATTGAACGCCTTTTCCAGACGAAACACGATGTCCAGAAAATCAATGCTTTCAGCCCCCAAATCGCCCATCAGGGTCGCTTCCGGCGTAATATCCTCGTCATCCAGCCCCAAAGCGTCAACCAGGGCTTCCTTGACCTGCTCATAAATCTCTTCACGGCTCATTGCCATAATGGTGTGCCTCCGTTATAAAATTAAAGACTCAATCTCATCTCTCAAATATGGACAGGCCTCTCGGCCGACCTAAAAGTTATTTGTCCACGTCCTGAATACAGTTTTCAGGCTTTAACAGCGCCCAACGCTTTTTCATCGCTTCGATAATCCGGCCGTCAGCGTGAGCCATTTTCGGGTTTTCCTCGGCCAGATTGAAATGCCGCAGCGTAAATTGAGCCGCGACAATCTCCTCGTCGCCGCAAACGCCCAGTCCGGAAAAACTACTGGTATTTTCTTCAATCGTTTTGGCCGTTACGGTGTAGCAAATCTGCATCCCCGGGGCCGCGAAGCTCTTGTATCGCACGTTTCGTGCGTTTTCCAGCAGTACCATACTCTGATTAAAGCGGCCGTGCTGACGCACCAGCCAGGAAGCCGATTCAATCAGCCCTTCCAGCAGCAACACCCCCGGCAGCACCGGGAAAATCGGAAAATGATCCGCCAGATATTCCTCGGCCAGCGATACGCTTTTGACCGCTGTCAGCGATCGGCCCGGCTCAATCGCAATTATTTTATCGATCAGTACAAATTTCATTTGTGGAATTTTAGCCCAAAATGACCATTTTTCCAGTTATTTTTGATGTTTTTTACCACAACCGCTGTATTTTGATTCAATTACAGCCCAAACCGTATCCCTTGACTTCAACAAAAAAAGGCCGTTCTCAATCAGAAAACAACCTTATATCCTCAAGGCATTCAAGCCCGTGTAAGGAAAAACATAACCTGTTAAAAACAAAAAGTTTACGCTTATTGCGCCAACATCGCGGCGATCCGTTAGCGAAGGTTACACGAAATGAATCCCGAAATCAAGCGAATTGTTCACGCGGGAACAAATTGTCGCTGCTTGCATAAGGACAATAAAAACTTCACTCATTCACGCGTTGAGGGTATAATTTGCGAAAACAAAAGCATAAGATTTTGTTTATCGAGAAAGGAATACACAGATGGGTCTGGATAAATCAACCCGACAGATGAAATCACTTTTTGCTGTCTTTTTGCTTGCATTCAGTTGCGTTCATTTCTTTCCCGCTTTCTTATCCGCCTGGCCGCAGGGGGGCGTTGCCGACAAGCCGCTGTTTCGCGACCCGATTTATGACGGGGCGGCCGATCCGGTATTGTGCTGGAATCGCGATGAGCAGGTGTGGTTTATGTTCTACACCAATCGTCGGGCCAATGTCCCGAATCTGCCGGGTGTGTCCTGGGTGCACGGCACGCCCATCGGGATCGCGATGTCCCGCGACGGCGGAGCGACCTGGACGTATCGGGGGCAGGCCAATATCCGATACGGCCAAGGGCAGTTTAGCTACTGGGCGCCGGACGTGGTGTACCACGACGGCCTGTATCATATGTATCTGACGTTTGTGCCGGGGATGCATACCGACTGGTCGGGAACGCGCGACATCATTCATCTGACCAGCGACAATCTGTTCGATTGGACGTATCAATCCACGCTCGATCTGGCCTCCGACCGGGTCATCGACGCCTGCGTTTTTCAGATGCCCAACGGCACATGGCGGATGTGGTACAATAATGAGCGCGACGCCAAATCGATTTATTACGCCGAAAGCCCCGATCTGTTTGTCTGGCAGGACAAGGGCAAGGTCATCGGCGACCGTCCGGGCGAAGGGCCGAAGGTATTCAAATGGAAGGGGTGGTACTGGATGATTGTTGACGTCTGGCGGGGGCTGGGTGTCTATCGCTCCAAGGACGGCGCGGACTGGACGCGCCAGCCGCACAATCTGCTTGAAACCCCCGGCGCCGGGCCGGATGATCAGGTCAAGGGCGGCCATGCTGACGTGGTCGTCAGCGGCGACCGGGCGTATCTGTTTTATTTTACGCACCCGGGGCGGCGCGGGGCGGATGCCGGCAAAGATACAACCGAACAGCGCCGCAGTTCGATCCAGGTCGTCGAGCTTCAGTATCAGGACGGACGGCTGGATTGCGATCGCGATGCGCCAACCTCGATCCGCTTGTTCCCGCCGCTGCAAGCCGGCGCCGAGAAGACGGCGTCGCTGGCCTGGCCGACGCCGACCAAGGAGAATCGTCCCTGGACGCGATGGTGGTGGCTGGGCAGCGCAGTGGATAAAGAGAATCTGACGGCGCAACTGACGCAGTTTAGGCAGGGCGGCCTGGGCGGTGTGGAGATTTGTCCGATCTACGGCGTCAAGGGCTACGAAGATCGGCACATCGACTTTCTCACACCCCGCTGGATGGACATGCTGGCTCATACCACACAGCAGGCCGAGCGTCTTGGCTTGGGAGTGGATTTGACCACCGGAACCGGCTGGCCGTTCGGCGGCATCGGCGTAACCGACGAGACAACCTCAGCCGCCGTGTCGCTGAATCGCTATGAACTGGAAAACGGCGGCCGTCTTGAGCAGCCGCTGCCCGCGATGCCGATGCGGTATGTATTGGCGGTCTCAAGCGAAGGACAGCGAATCGATGTAACCGACAAGGTCAGCGGTCGCCGTCTGGACTGGCAGGCGCCGCAGGGCAAGTGGGTCATTTACGCCGTTGGTGTTCGCCATCGCGTCCAGCGCGTCAAACGCGCTGCGCCCGGCGGCGAAGGCTATGTACTCGATCCATATTCGACGACGGCTTTGGAGCAGTATCTGGGCGTTTTTGACAAGGCGTTTGAGCATTTTGACGCGCCGATGCCGCGCGGTCACTTTCACGATTCATTCGAGTATTACAACGCCACGTGGACGCGCGATTTCTTTGAGGCGTTTAAGACGTTGCGCGGCTATGATGTACGCGATCATATCGAAGCGCTGTTCGGCGATGGCGACAGGGACGTGGCCGCCCGCGTCAAAAGCGATTACCGCCGAACGATGTCCGATCTGCATATTGCCTACATTGGACAGTGGACGCAGTGGTGTCATCGATATGGCGGCCTGTCGCGCAATCAGGCACACGGCGCACCGGCCAATCTGATTGATTTATATGCGGCGGCCGATATTCCGGAGACCGAAATCTTCCGCACGGTCGATCAGCGGCAGATTCCAATGCTCAAATTCAGTTCTTCCGCGGCGCATTTGACGGGCAGACCCTATGCCTCATCCGAGTCCTTTACCTGGCTGGGCGAGCACTTTCAAACGTCGCTGGCCGAGATCAAAGCGGCCACCGACCTGCTGTTTCTGGGCGGCGTCAACCATCTGTTTTTCCACGGGATTCCCTACTCGCCGCAGGACGCCCCCTGGCCGGGGTGGCAGTTTTATGCGTCGGTAAATATGGGGCCGACCGGCGGATTGTGGAAAGACCTGCCGGCCTATAACGCTTATGTCACGCGGTGTCAATCGATTCTGCAATCCGGCCGGCCCGACAATGATGTGCTGCTCTATTGGCCGCTGGATGATTTGTGGCATTCCGATGAAGGCCTGATGATGACGCTGACGATACACAATCAGGACAAGTGGCTCTGGACGTCGCCGTTTTATCAGGCGGCAACGACGCTCTGGGAAAAAGGCTATCCGGCCGATTATGTCTCAGATCGTTTGTTGAGCAAGGCCCGCTGGGACGAAGACGCTGTTGAGCTTGGCAGCGGTCGCTATCAGGTGGTCGTTGTGCCGCCGTGTCGTGTGATGTCGCCGGCGACGCTTGAGAACGTGCTTTCGCTGGCGCGCCAGGGGGCGACAGTGCTGTTTGTTGACGCGCCGCCGCAGGATGTTCCGGGGCTGTCTGATATTGGCAATCGCCGCCGGGCATTGCGGCGGCTTCTTCAGACGCTGGACTATTTTGAGCCGCAACGTGATTCGGTTTGGCGGCGGCCGATCGGTTCCGGTCAGGTGTTGGTCGGCGATTTTGAAAAGATGCTCGATGCCGCCGGCCTGCGGCGCGAGACGGCAGTTGACAACGGGCTGCGAATGGTACGCCGCAGCCATTCAAAGGGACATCATTATTTTCTGGCTCACCTTGGCGATGAGCCGCTGGATGGATGGATCACACTGGCGCGCACGGCCCGCTCGGCGGTCTTGATGGATCCGATGTTTGAACACCGCATAGGGCTATCGGCCGTGCGGCAAACGTCGGATGGCCGTACACAAGTCTATCTTCAGATGCAGCCGGGCCAATCGTTGATTTTGCGAACCTTCGCCGATGCCGAGCTGACCGGCCCGTTATGGCCGTACACGCGACAGGCCGGCTCATCGTTCGCCCTGCAAGGCACGTGGAATGTGGAGTTCATCGACGGCGGTCCGACTTTGCCCCAGGCTTTTGAAACCACTGAACTGACAAGCTGGACAGAGCGCGATCACGAGCAGGCCCAACGCTTTGCCGGAACGGCGCGATACACCCTTGAGTTTGACCCACCGAACGATACAGCCGATTCCTGGCGGCTGGACTTAGGGCAAGTTTGTGAAAGTGCGAAGGTGTATTTGAATGGTGTTTGTCTGGGAACGCTGATCTGCGAGCCTTACGCGATTGAGTTTGATGCATCGCTGCTTCATGCCGGTAAAAACACGCTGATCGTTGAAGTGACCAATCTGCCGGCCAACCGCGTTCGCGATCTGGATCGGCGAGAGGTCAACTGGAAGTATTTTCAGGATATCAACGTGGTGAACATTGATTATCGCCCCTTTGACGCCTCGGACTGGCCGCTTCGCGAATCCGGGCTACTCGGCCCGGTGCGTCTTATCCCGCAGGAACGTCCGGATGCAGATGTGCTCGCAGGGCGTTAGCCGAGCCGAAAATTATTAGAGTTTTCGGGCACTTAATATCATAATATGATGCCCGTCTGCAGGCTCCGGCAAACCACCGGCACACGGGTTGTTGCGCTGCGCACCGAAACAAAAGGGGGACAAAGTCTGGGTTAAGTTGTTTGACGTTTGCAAGATTATGAAAAAATTGTGTAAATTTTTTAGCCAATCTTCCATATCCCGTTAGCCGAGATCATCACAAAGAGAATACCAACTTGGATGATTTGGATTTGTCGATGTTGAAGGACGGTAAAAACCGGAAATCGGAGGATTATCAGCTTTTTATCAAGCTGTATCTGACCAATGAGCGGCGGCTGTACGGCTATGTACGCGCGCTGGTTCCGAACTGGTCGGATGTGGATGATATTATCCAGGAAACCGCGTCGGTACTGTGGGCAAAATTCGATCAGTTCGAACGCGGTACCAATTTCCCCGCCTGGGCGATGAGAATTGCGCATAATCAGGTCTTGAATTACTGCAAAACCCGGAAAAAAGACAAACTTTGTTTCAGCGAAGCGGCAATGGAGTCGCTGGCCCAATTGAGCGTATCCCGAGACGCCAACCTCGATGAACGGCTGTCGGCTTTGAAACAGTGTCTTGACAAGCTCAATTCCAACGAACAGATGCTTATTGAGCTGCGGTATCGGCCGGGCGGTTCGACCAAGAGTGTTTCGCAGCAAACCGGCAAAGAACTGCACGTGTTGTATCGTCTTTTGAATAAAATTCATACTAAGTTGTTGTTGTGCATACGCCGAACTCTGGCGGAAGGAGGGACGCTGTGACCGTTCGGCCCGAACAGCTTAATCACCTGATGCACTTGTGCGGCGCCTTGCGCGACGGCGTACTAACAAAGAAACAGTTTGCCGATCTGAATCACATGCTCGAACAGTATCCCTGGGCCAGAGAGTATTATCTGGACTATGTGTATCTGTGTACGGATTTATGCAATTTTCAGTCCGCCGCCCGCCTCGGATCCTGTGTGATTGACCCTGCGGCTGCTCCGACTGTTACCCTGGATATGCTGCGGGTTTTGGCCGAATATGAAAACACTGCCGAGGCGGCCGTGATGCCGTCTTCGGAGCTCGCCATGCCGGTTACCAAAGCCCACGTGGAAAAAGTACCGCACCACGTCTCACGATTGTCGGTCATTACATTTATTACGTCTCTGGCGGCGCTGTTGCTGCTGATAACGTATGTGGTGCTGAATCCGCGCAACTCGTATGAAGTCGCTACATTGGTCGATTCACTCGATACGCAATGGACATCGCCGCTGTCGCCGCAAAAGGGGGTGCGGCTGACGGCTTCGTCGGAACCGATTGAATTGCAGCGGGGAATCCTCAAGATTGAATCGGACAAGGGGGTCCATCTCGTTCTGGAAGCGCCCGCCCGATTCAATTTGACCAGCCCCGATGAAATCATTCTGCATCACGGACGGATTTTTGCCTCGGTATCCGAACGCGGCAATGGATTTACGGTACAGACGCCCAACTCGAAGATTATCGATCTTGGAACCCGGTTCGGGGTTTATGTCGAGCAAAAGGGCCAAACCGAACTGCACATGTTCAAGGGCAAGACCCTGCTGATCGCCGGACAGAGTCAATTTCCGCGAACCACAACCGAGGTATTCGCCGGACGTGCCCTGCGTGTGGATTCGACCGGACAAACGGTCAAAGACATTCCGCTGCGCGGCGACGCGTTTACTCATGACATTGATTCCCGAACGAGGCAGCGGTGGCGGGGGCGGACAGAGATCAACCTGGCCGATGTGGTCGGTAATGGCGACGGTTTCGGAACAGGCCGTAAGGATGTCGGCGTTGATCCTGCCACCGGTTTGTTTGGCAGCGGCGAAAACAGTACGCGACGACGGACCAATGTGTTTGTTCCGGTCCCGACCAATGAATTTATCGACGGCGTCTTTGTGCCGAATGGTGAAACGGACCAGATTATTTCGTCGGTCGGCCATCGGTTTGCCGAGTGTCCGCCGACAAGCGGCTATTTCTTTGCAGATATCGTCAACACGCCTTCGTCCATCAGCCTTGCTGATATGGAAACGCAGTTCCCGCTTTTGCTGGGCGATGTGGATTATTCACAGGCGAACAATCCGTCGATTCTTTTGCATTCAAACGCCGGCATCACGTTTGACTTGAGCCGGTTCCGTTCCCACGTTCCGGGCGCCAGGATAGCCCGTTTTCAAAGCAAGATCGGCGTCAGCGATTCGGCGCCGAAGTGTTACGGGGCGGATTTCTGGGTACTGGTGGACGGGCAGTTGCGATATCACAACGCCGAACCGATGCAGCGGGGCGATGTTCAAACCGTCTCCATCGAGATTAGTGAAACGGACCGTTTTTTGACGCTTGTCGTTACCGACGGCGGGAAGTATGACGAAATTGAAGATCGACACGGTATCGGATACGACTGGTGCGTATTCGGACATCCGTTTTTAATTTTGGAATAGAAACGATGACAGTCATTACGCTGGGTAATGGCTCAAGAAACAATAGTTATGTTTTTTCGGAGGATTTGTTATGAGAAAAACAATGTGGTTTATGATGGTTTTGGTGGGTGTGCTCGGGCTTGTTGCTCAGGCAGAAATCATCCGCTCAACGGATTACGGTGTAGGCGCCGATACGTATGTCGCCAACGACATCGGCAGTTTGAGTCCCGATGCCAATTTCGGGACCGAAAACCGAATGCGGCTGCGAAACAATTCCAATAACCGACTCCGCGTGGCCTATCTCCGGTTTGACCTCCAGGATGTTTTGACCGATCCGACCGGAGCGTATTTGATGTTCGAGACCACGTGGATGAAATCGGGCGGAAAAATCGTGGATGTGTACGGCCTGACGGATGAAAGCCTCGATACCTGGATTGAAAGCGGCGCCGGCGGCATCACGTTTAATACCGCACCGGGACTTGATCCGGCTGATCCGGGCCAACTGGTCCTTGACGAGTCCCGAACGACTTTTCTGGGCACGTTTCAAACCTCCAGTGAAGCGGCCCCGGTCATCCTGACGACCAATCCCCTCGATTTGGATTTGGCCGGGTTTATCGCATCGAAGACCAACGGTTTGATTACCCTGTTGATGGTCGGCCAGGACGATGAAACCGAGATTGCAACCAAGGAACACGATACGTATATGGCGCCGACGCTGGTTCTTCCCGACTCGAACGATATCGTTGCTCGCGCGTACGATCCCGTTCCGGCTCCTTATACGACTGTTTCCCCGAGTCTGGACGTATTGACCTGGACCAACCCGGATCCCAACAATCCCGGTGAGACGATTACGTGCGATGTGTATTTCGGCGCGACCGAGCCGAATGCGCTGCTGCCCAATTACGGGTTGGACCTGCTGGCTGCCGGCGTTACGGGCAATTCGGTTGCCTTGCCCCCGCTGGAGCAGTTCAAGACCTATTACTGGATGGTGAACATTCACGACAGTTCGTTTCCGGATCGAACGGTGCCCGGCTTCGTTTGGGTCTTTGATACGTTCAATGCCGCACCGGTTGTCAATGCCGGCGACGATCAGTATGTCTGGCTGAACAAGGCGGTTGTTTCGACCACCAGCGACGCCGATACCTACCTGCGCGACGACACGCCTCGCGGTGATCTGGGATTTATGGACATTCGCGGCGCTTCGTCGTGGGCCTTCCGAGGCTATCTGCGATTTGACCTTTCTTCGCTTTCGGCCATGGGCCCCGGTGAGATTGAAAATGTTTCTCTGACACTGACGAAAGTCGGCGGCGCGTCTCGCAATGACGCCGTGACCAATGACCGTTTTGCGCTGTACGGGTTAAACGACGTGGAAGGCAACACACCGCAGAACTGGAGCGAAGCCGGGCTGATTCCCGACAATGCCGGCGCGGAGTGGACCTTTCCGCTTGATCTGGAAAGCGGTCGCCTGACCAATCTGGATGATACGGTCGAAGGGATTACCGAAATCATTGACGGCGACGGCGGCGTCGGAACGACGATTACCGTTTCCGGCGAAGCGCTGGTCAATTTCCTCAAGAGCCGAATTGATGACAACGGTCTGGTGACGTTCGTCATTGCCAATCCCGCGACAAATGACAGGGGCTACGGTCTCGGTACCAAAGAAAATGACGATCCCGATAGTCGGCCGTTGCTGACGTTGACTTATACTCCCGATTCGGCGCCGAACGACGGAAACGCGGTGGTCACACTCAGCGCCGAGGCCACCGATGACGGACTGCCCGATCCTCCCGGGGCGATGACGTATAAGTGGACGCAGGTCAGCGGACCGGACGTGGAAATCGATCCCGATGACGTCCTTGAAACCCAGGTCGAACTGTCAGAGGTCGGCTACTATGTCTTCCAATTTGAGGCCGATGACGGCCAGCTTTCAGCCGCTGATACGGTTCAGATCTATGTCGGCTACGATGCGTGCGATGCGGCTCAGAACATGCCTGACTACACGCCGATCGCGTCCGACTTGAACAGCGATTGCTATGTGGACCTGCTTGATTTTGCGATACTGGCTTCGGAATGGCTGGATTGCAGCAGTTTGGATTGTCCATAAGTGAAACGAAAAACAACAGTTTTTTCGGCGGGCGGCGCTTTATGCGCCGCTCGTTTTTTTGAAAGGAAGGCAGCACAATAAATTCCAAAGAAGTGTTGAAACTTGCGTCGTTGGCGGTATATTTCTTTATAAATGTCATTTAATTGTCTTATTGGAGGTATTTATTATGAAATATATCGCCGTATGTTGTTGTGCTGCATTGATGCTGGGCTGTGCGGCCCGGGATACGGAACCGGAATCTGCGACCCGGACCAGTCCCGCCGAGTCCGAAGCGGCAGAGGAATCGGCGACGGCTCAGCGACCGGCCGATTCTGCACAGCAGACCGAGCCTGCACCGCCGCGGGTAAAGATGACAACTTCAATGGGCGTCATTTTCATTGAACTGGATTCCGAAAAGGCGCCCGTTACAGTCGAAAATTTTCTGTCCTATGTCAGCAGCGGGTTTTACGACGGGACGATTTTTCATCGGGTCATCCCGAATTTTATGATCCAGGGCGGCGGCTTTACGCCCGAAATGCAGCAAAAAACCACCCGATCACCGATTAAAAATGAGGCGTCCAACGGCCTGAAAAACCTGCGGGGGACCATTGCGATGGCGCGTCTGCCGCAGCCGGACAGTGCGACCAGTCAATTTTTCATCAATCATCAAAACAATGCGTTTCTGGACTACGCCGGGCCGGGCCGCGAAGGATACGCCGTGTTCGGCAAGGTCATCAGCGGGATGGATGTGGTGGATAAGATCGCCGCTGTGCCGACGCGGCAGGTCGGCCCCTACGGCGATGTGCCGGCTGAACCGGTAGTGATCGAGTCGGTGGAAATAGTCAATCCCTGACCAGCGGCGCCGTTAGACATCCACCACGCATTGCGCGCCCCACAGGCCATCGTCGCGCTGATAGACCTTCAGCTCCATATAGGTTGCGGCCTTGACGCCTACGGCGATGGTATGGCGGTCGGCGTCGAACGGCTCGCCCCATGCGCGCCCGGAAAGCCGTGTGCCGTCAATCTCGACCTCAAAACGCCCAAACACCATTTTGCGAACGTCCATTTCATAGACCAGCGTGTTAAGCCAGTCGGCAAATAACAAATCCAGGTCGTCGGCTTCGCAGTGCACTTGAACGCACGTGTCGGGTCGCACTGTATCGGGATCAAGGATGACCGCTGTCAGGGCATACGCTCCTTCGGCGAAGGCTTCGTCAATCGTCCGGCCTATTCCGCGAATTCCCACATCCGCTATATGCTGAAAATGTTCCCACATCGTGTGCCAACGGGTTCAATACAACGCGGCCTGAATCATATTGCCTGTTGCAGTCAAAAAGTTGAATTATAGAGAATAACAGATCAGAAACTTGGGGGGCGTCCCGGGATATAAGCCCGCCTGAACCACGTGTAATCTTCGATCGAGCCTGTCGCCGGATCGATCGCCGACCAGCCTTTTTCCTGAGCCTCGGCCATGTCACGGGTCTGCTGATCGACCCATTTCCGCCGGTCGGCGTGGCCGTCTGCAAAGACAAAGGTGCTGCTGTCATTGTGCAGGATCGCGAACGGATCGACCCACTGAGGCTGCCGGAGATTTATATTCCATGTACGATGATTCCAGCCGTAGCCGTCGGTCTCCTCCAGAAATACGATTTTAACCGAGGGATTGGAAAACTCCGATGTCTTTCTGATTTCGACCGTCATTTCGCCAGTCGGATCGTTGCTGCCGGTTGGCCTCAGGGATAGCGGTTTTCCGATAGAATAGGTGCGATATCCGCCGACCCACAAGCCGGGTGGGTTGGCGGTTTTGCTGTTGAGCGGATAGACCGCCCGGTTGAGGAACCGCTTGTCCGCAGGGCAGTTATAGGCTTTGGGGGCTTCGATGTACGGCCATAATGCGCCTTTTTGAAAACCGCGGACTTTGTCTTCGATGCTGTCGTTTAAGTCTTCGCCATTAGGACCCATCGGACGACCCACCCAGTTATGTACCCGAATCCCGTCGCTGTCTCCCCAAAAGGCGCGGTTATACACCGAATAGCCGGCGTTGTTTCCGCGTTCGTCGGAGGTGTCGCCGTCGATGATATAGCCGCCGTTGTCTTCAGCGAACAGCATCCAGGCCTTTCCCAACTGACTGATATTGGCCAGGCACACAGCGGCGGCTGCGTAACGTTTGGCATTTTGAAGCGAGGGGACGATGATACTCAACAGCAGGGCGACGATGGCAATGACCACCAGCAGCTCAATTAAGGTGAATGCTTTTGTTTGCGGCGAGTTTCTCATTGCAGACCCTTTCAAAAAATGTGGCCGGGCATTACGCTGACTCTTTAGTTTACACAAACCTCTATTGTATAATTGTCAAAATCGTCAACATTTGCGTTTTTTTTGAGATTTTTGTTGCGAAACAGCCGACTTTTATAAGGGTATTGACAAATGCGGCGTTTTGTGGTAATTTTCTGTCTTTTACTAACGTGTTCACAAGGAGGCTTTTGTGATACAAAAAGGGATCATTTTGGCCGGGGGCAGCGGCACGCGGCTCTATCCGGTAACCCAGGCGGTCAGCAAGCAGCTTTTGCCGGTGTATGACAAACCAATGGTGTATTATCCGCTGTCGGTTCTGATGCTGGCCGGGATTCGCGAGGT
>OMKS01000802.1_pt1 | contig 29112 bp, 33 predicted proteins | sample 1674721 | NCBI WGS metagenome assembly OMKS01 (sample SAMN06264996, study PRJEB25208) | sediment metagenome | isolation source: hot spring sediment | place: USA: California | collected 2014-09-02 | reverse complement strand
GATTATATATTTACAAATTAACTTCGGGTAATTTTACAGACAGCAAAAAGATGATGATTTTAAAATAAGACGAAGAATTTCTTTAAAAAATCGGGGATAACAAAATGTATTTTGAATTTCTCGTTATCCCCGGTTTATTTATTCAACACGCATTAAAGTAATTCCGTACATCTCTTGGTTTGGAGGAGGAGTAGCATTCCATCTTCTGTATGAATGTGACCCGTCTGTTTCGTAGTAAAGTTTATATTTGCCGGGTGATAGAGTAATGTTGCCGTCGAATCTTCTGTTTTTCATCGCACCGCCGGCATGATCGGTTTTTCGAAAAGTCATTTCCCAAATAATTGTTTTTGTATCCGCATTTTCAATCCAGCCGTAATCATACATTCTTCCTTCGGATCCTTCACCGATAGCAATAATTCTAACTTGCTGTGTTTTATCTATGGTAAATGATTTTGATTCAAAATGATTATCACGCACACGAGTAATTTGTGTAATAACTTTTTCACTTTGGAAATCATCGGGGTCAAAAACTGTTATAAAATTATTATCATCTTTGCCTGCAGCCCAAAGAGTTATTCCCCATCTTTCCGGGTCAAAAGGAGGAGCAGCATTCCATCTATTATAAGAATGTGAACCATCGGTTGAATAAAAAACAATATAATTTCCTTTATTCAATTTAATTTTTTCATGTACCATCCGGTTTTTTTGAGCACCGCCGCCGTATTGAATATCGGCTTTTTCCATGTGCCAAACTTTTTCGCCGTTATCTGCATTAACAATCCAGCCATAATCGGAAAGACGCCGTTTATCATAACCTTCACCAAAAGCATGAATCAAAATTTCCATATCTTTTTTTAGAGTAAAACCTTGTTTCTTGAATTCATTATCACCTACTTTTATAATCTCGATAAACGGTTTAACTATTTTGTCTTTGTCAAAGGCAATAATGTTTTTACTGTCGGCATCCGTAGCAGCCCAAATAGTAATCCCCCAGAACTGCGGATCATCCGGAGGCAGTTGGTTCCATTCATCGAAGGAATGAGAATCATCCGTAACATACACGGCTATATAATGACCTTCGGGAAGTGTTATATCATCATCAAACATAATATTTTTTTCTGCCCCACCGGCAAAATCGGAACGCCGATTAGTCATCTGCCAAACTTTTTCATAAGTAGAAGCATTATAAATCCACCCGTAATCATAAACACGATCGCGGGAACCTTCGCCGAGTGCATAAACACGCAGTTTGGTTTCTTTACTTAATGCAAATGGAAGTTTGATGTTTTTATTATCACCGGTTCGAATTGAGCTTGCAACAGAATTGGCAGTGAGAGCATCTGCAAAATAATTTTTATCTACGACAGAGAATCCCCCCGAAACTCCAGTCACTTTTAGATAAAGTTGATCTCTGTATCTCCGCCGATACTCTCTCTGTCCTTTACCGAAAATTTTGTTTATCAATCCTTTAAAACCTTTTATTTCTATATTACCGGAACCTAATCCCCCGGTAAAATAAATTTCATAATTGCCGGCTTCAAGAGATAGTTTTTTATCGATATCAATGAAATCATTTTCATCTAAATTTTGACGAATTTCTCTATCATCAAGCATATGCCAAACTACATTACGGGAATCGGCATCAAGTATCCAACCGTAGAAATATGTTTTTTGTCCCCATTTTTCAAATCCGGCAACACTCCCAACCAATTTTATTTCACCATCATTACTAAGTGAGAATGCACCATATTCAACAAAACCGGGCTCAACATTTCTTAACTCTATTTCACTTTGTGCATGTGAAAGGATTGCGAGAGTGAAAAAACCTACTAATAGGTAAAAAAACAAATCCCTAATTTTTTCACGCTTTCTCATTTCTCTTTCTCCGAAATTTTAATTTTAGACGTATGTAAAAATATAAAGTTACGAACCAGAATAATTTTTCTAAGAAGATATAAAATTATATCTTTACCGAAATATTATATATTCTAACAAGTTAAAGAAGGGAAAGAATGACAGATTCTAAACCTCAAAAGAAATCCGCAATAGACAAATTTCTTTCAACAATTGAAAAAGTTGGCAATGCCCTTCCCGAACCAACAACACTATTTGCAATTTTAGCCGTGGCTGTTATAATTATTTCGGGTATAACAAGCTTATTCCATATTGAAGTAATCCATCCCGGTACAGGTGAAACCGTAAGACCCGTTAATTTATTTTCGGTTAAAGGCATTCACATGATATTGGAAAATATGGTGGTTAACTTTACTTCTTTTGCCCCGCTTGGAACAGTGCTTGTTGCATTACTCGGAATTGGAGTTGCCGAAGGAAGCGGTTTGATCGGCGCTGTGCTAAGACTTCTTGTTCTTTCAGCACCAAAAAAACTTTTAACATTTGTAATAGTTTTTTCGGGAATTCTTTCAAACACTGCAAGTGAAGTAGGGTATGTTTTGTTGGTACCTCTTTCGGCAATAATATTTCTTTCGGTAGGAAGACATCCGATTGCCGGTATGGCAGCGGCATTTGCTGCGGTATCTGCCGGATACAGTGCAAATTTATTACTCGGAACAATAGACCCTCTGCTTGCCGGTTTATCGGAAGAAGCTGCTCATATTCTTGATCCCACTTACAAAGTTAATCCGGCAGCTAATTATTATTTCATGTTTGTCTCAACATTTTTTCTTGCCGGTTTAGGCACATGGGTAACCGAAAAAATTGTGATTCCAAGATTAGGGAAATATTCAGGCGAAGAAAAAGCCGATGAGTTGGAACGATTGAAACCTGAGGAAAAGAAAGGGTTAATATATGCTTTAATTACTTCGTTAATTTTTGTTGGAATTTTAGTTCTTGGGACAGTACCGGCAAACGGATTCTTGAGAGACTTGGAAACGGGTGATTTACTTCGCTCTCCTTTTATGTCAGGAATAGTTGCAATAATTTTCTTGGGTGGTGCAATAACCGGTATTGCATACGGCATCGGTGCCGGAACTTACAAAAGTGATAAAGACGCTGTTCGTGGAATGGCAAAATCGATGGAAACTCTCGGAGTTTATATTGTACTTACATTTTTTGCCGCTCAGTTTGTCGCATTTTTCAATTGGACAAATCTCGGATTAATATTTGCAATTGAAGGGGCATCATTCTTAGAAAGTTTAGCTTTAGGAAGTATTCCTTTGACATTTGCATTCATTCTTATAAGTGCAATAATAAATCTTGTAATGGGAAGTGCATCCGCTAAATGGGCGATAATGGCACCGGTATTTATTCCGATGTTTATGCTGCTCGGTTTCTCACCGGAGTACACACAAGTTGCTTATAGAGTTGGAGACAGCGTAACAAATATCATTGCGCCGATGATGTCCTATTTCGCATTGATAGTTGCTTTCTTTCAGCGTTATGATAAAAATGCCGGTATAGGAACAATTATTGCAACAATGCTTCCGTATTCGATTGTATTTCTAATTGCTTGGAGTATATTGCTGGTTATATGGATTAGTTTTGGATTCCCGGTTGGACCCGGAGCTGAATTGCATTATAGTATTACTCCATAGATATAAAGAGGGCACTAATTTCAGTGCCCTTAAATTAATATCAACTCAAGTAATTAGTGTGCTCTACACTCTGCATCTTCTAAAATTTCAATTGTGCCGTTTTCTAATTTAATTGCTGCTTGTAAAGCATCTTCTTCGTTAGTTAATATCGGTTTGATACCAGCCACAGTTAAGTCTTCTACCAATCTCCAGCCAACACCATGACAGATAAGATGACTGCAATCTTTTAATCCATCAGCTAATCTTTGGTGACCGGTTTTGTGTTCTTCGCCATGATGATGCTGTCCATGACCATGTCCACCTCTTCCGTGATTTGTAAAATTATTTTTGCGTTCTTCAGTTGCTTTTACTTCACCATTTTCAACTGTTACAATTAGAAAACCATTACATCTTCCAACATGTCCGGTAACGGATTTATAATCATCAGTTGCAATTGCTACTTTCATAACACACCTCGGTTAATTTATTTTTATAGCTTTACCTTTTATAATTGATTCGGCAATTTTATGCCGTCCTTTTTCCAAAATTCGTCCGAATGTTGCTCTCGATACATTCATTTTCTCTGCACCTTCTTCATGTTTAAGTCCATCATAATCAGCAAGTTTAACGGCTTCTAATTCATCGCGTTCTAAAATTACTTCTTCAAGATCATGCATCGGTATTCCTCTCGGTTTGAAGTAATTTGAACCGGGATTGCATCTTGTTCTTCTATGTTTACATGGTCTTGGCATAATTAATTATGAGCATATGCTCATAACAAACATATATAAAATGACAACTCTTGTCAAATGATTTTTTTTAGATTACAACTCGGATTGTTCTTTTGTCATTAATATAAAAGCTTCTTTAAGCGAACGCGGTTTGTAATTAAGCTCGGTTTCGGCTTTTAAGGTAATTAGTCCGGATTTTAATGGACGCGGTGCAGGCTGTTTCAAATCTTTTGTTACAATTTTTTCTATGAGCGTGGTATCTAAATTAAAATGTTCTGCAATTTTTTCAGTGAATTCAAATCTTGATAAAAATTCTCTACCGCCAAGATTATAGATTCCATCTTTATTTAAATCGACAATTTTAAGAATTCCGTCAGCTATATCGGGAATGAATGTCGGATTGTTAATTTGATCGGTAACAATTCTAATTTTTTTCTTACCTGTTAAAGAATCCACAACCCAATTTACAAAGTCGGGTTCTCCGAATTCGGAAGGGCCGAATAAAACATTTGTCCTGACAATTGCACATTTAGTACCGCTGATTTTCAATGCATTTTCCGATGCGAGTTTTGTTCTTCCATAATAACTTATCGGATTGGTTATATCAGATTCCGTATAAGGCCCATCTTTACCGTCAAAAACGTAATCTGTTGATACATGGGTAAGATGGGCATCAACCAATCTTGCGTATTGCGCTAAATATTCAACACCGGAAACATTAATCTTCCATGCAAGTTCACGTTCGGATTCGCATTTATCAACATTAGTATAAGCCGCAGCATTTATTATAAAATCAGGTACAAAATCCAAAACTAATTTCTTTACTTGATCTTTTTTAGTAATGTCTGCTTTTTTGTATTCAACTCCGCTAATTAATGATTCGTTTTCAATCGAAGAACACATCAGTTCGGTTTTCTCGCGGGTCATAATTTTTTTAACAAGTGATTGACCGAGTCGTCCGTTTGAACCAACTATTAAAATTCTTCTTTTTAATATGTCTTTAGATGATATCATTTTTCAAATTTAGAAATTCGTTTTCAGATGAATACGTTGTTATAATACCAGCAGCATAATTTGCTTTCACTAATGATTCTCCAAAATTCAATCCGCTAAGGTATGAATAAAAGAAAACGGAACCAAAAACATCTCCGCAACCGATTTTATTAATTGAGTTTACTTTTATTGCATCAACAGAATAAAATGAACCGTCTTTGCAAAAAATTTCTGTTCCACGTTCACCTTTTGTTATTATGATAAACTTTACATCATATTCAAATACATTTTTTATTATTTCATTTTTTTCATCGTATGGTGTGATTGTTTTAAGCTCATGTTGATTCACTTGAATGATATCAACACTTTGAAGATATTTTTTATAATTGGGAATTTTTCTAAAATATCGATGATGTTCTTTACCAACCCCTCTCGATAATGTATGTACGTCAAGATAAATTAAGCCATCATAGTTATTTCTGATTTCTAAAAAATCTTCGGCTGTCAAATCATTACCGGTTATCATATTTATAAAAATACCGTCGAACTCATTCCATTTTATCTTTTCATCCAATTTTAAAGGCTCAACAAGATTTTGGTAATGTTCTTTTCGTTCATAATGTCCATCAATATTTAAATTAACATGTGGAATTCTTTCTAAGTTATTTACATAATCCATCTTAAATGAAGCAAACAATCTTTGAAAATATTTCGCATCTTCAACTGAACTTGAGGTTAAAAGATATAATTCATCATTTTCCTTTTTAACTGAATTAAAACCAATTGCAGAATAATAAATTCCGCCGGGTTTAATAATTTCTTCGTTTCCTGAAATAATATGATCAACAACCGAATGCCCGATTATTAATAATTTCATAAATTCAACCGCTTTTCATTACGAAAATATTTTTGATTAACTTAGTCCAATAAAAATACAATTATAATTTATACGGTAATCAATTAATATGAAAATCGGAATAACATGTTATCCTACATACGGCGGAAGTGGAGTTGTGGCAACCGAACTTGGTAAAGCATTGGCAGCAAAAGGTTGCGAAGTTCACTTTATTAGTTATGCACTTCCGCATCGCTTAAATTCTTTCGTTGAAAATGTAATTTTCCATGAAGTTGAATTTACAACATACCCGTTGTTCGAGCATTCACTTTATGGTTTATCTTTGACAAGCAAAATGGTTGAAGTTATTCAATATGAAAACTTGGATTTGCTTCATGTTCATTATGCAATTCCTCATGCAACAAGCGCTTATCTTGCAAAACAAATTTTAAAGAAAGAGAATAAACAAACAAAAATTATAACCACACTTCACGGGACTGATATTACTTTGGTTGGATTAGAACCTTCATTTTTACCATTAGTAAAATTTAGTATTGAGGAAAGTGACGGTGTAACTGCTGTTTCAAGATTTTTGAAAGAGAAGACAATTACAAATTACAATATTAATAAAGAGATTGAGGTAATTCATAATTTTATTGATACGGAAGTTTATAAGCCGGTTAATCATGAACAATTCAAAAAACATATTGCGCCAAACGGTGAAAAAATTCTAGTTCACACATCAAATTTTCGTCCAGTAAAACGTGTCCCTGATACAATAAGAATTTTAAATGAAGTTAGAAAAAAAATTCCAACCAAATTAGTATTAGTTGGTGATGGTCCAGAAAGATCCGAATGTGAAAGATTAGCAAGAGAGCTGGAAGTTCATAAAGATGTAATCTTTCTAGGTAAACAGGACGGATTAACTGAGATACTTAGTTCCTCCGATATATTTTTACTTCCTTCACAATCCGAAAGTTTTGGACTTTCTGCGCTTGAAGCAATGGCTTGTGGTGTTCCGGTTATTAGTTCAAGTGTCGGCGGACTTCCCGAGTTAGTTCGACATAACGAAACCGGTTTCATAGCAGAGTTTGGTGATTTTCAAAGAATGGCTAAGTATGCAATTGATCTTTTAACCAACGAAAAGAAATATAAAGTCTTCTCGGATAACTGTATTAAGTTAGCAAGAAATAGTTTTGAAAAGAAGTTGATTGTTCCGCAGTATATGAAATATTATGAGAAGGTACTTGGGCGATAAAGATTACAAAAGCTCAAATTGATCTTTGTAATCTGCGAGTTTATTATTAGCTAAGTTAACATAATCTGCATCAATGTCATAACCGACATACTTTCTTTTATTTTTGAATGCTGAAATACAGGTTGTTCCACTTCCAACAAAAGGATCCAGTACTATGTCATCTTCATAAGTATAAAGTTTAATTAGCCGATTAGGAAGTTCTACGGGAAATGGAGCGGGGTGCCCAACCTTTTTCGCAGAAACAGCACTAAATGTCCATACACTTTTAGTATACTCTAGAAATTCCTCTTTTGTTATCGTACTTTCTTTTTTCGAACTGGGTAATGAAAATGAATCTTTTGAAAAAATAAGAATGTATTCATGAATATCACGCAAAACAGGATTAGCCGCAGACAACCAACTTCCCCAAGCAGTAGATGGACTTGCACTACTTGCCTTATTCCAAATAATTTCGCCTCTCATCAAAAAACCAATATTCAACATAGCATCTATTATATAACTGTGCAAAGGTATATATGGCTTTCTTCCAAGGTTTGCAACATTAATACAAGCGCGTCCTCCAGGTACAAGAACTCGATATGTTTCAGCCCAAACTCGTCTAAGTAAACCTAAATATTCTTCAAGAGTCAAATCCTTGTCATAATCTTTTGTAACATTATATGGTGGTGAGGTGACCATCAGATGGATACTATTATCTGGGAGTTCCTTCATGTTTTCACTGGAACTGCAGATAATTGTATTAACTATTTCAACAGGAACTTTGTTCTCGATATATTGTACTTTGCTTCCAGTTTCTAGACCAGAATAAAGTTTACTGTTATAAAATTTTGATGAATCGTGATTTATTCTACCATTTGTTCCAAAGGAACTTGTCTGTGTTCCCTTAATTAATTTTAATCCTTTTCCCATAACTCTACCCATCTTTTAAAAGTATCAACTTTTGTCACCCTTTTTGTCCAGTGAATTTCAATTTTCATTGTCTTTTCATGCTCAAGTAATTTTTTCATAGGATCGGATTTAATTTCAATACCTCTTGGATTTGTTCCCACTGTAGGAAGTTTAATATAAGCTTCTTTACCAAAAAATTCCAATACTGATTTTTGAGATTCAAGCGGGAAATAATAAAGGAAGCCTAGTTCATCCCAAATAATTTGAGCAAACATTATATCACAAGTTGGTTCATAACGATCTAAATATTCTTGAGCATTTTTTTGATCTACCGTCCAGTTAATTTTAATACCAGCTAGACTCCGTCCAGTTTTCGTTTTTATAGATATGGGGACTCCAAACAATTTCACATCTATTTCAGTTTTTGTAATAGGAATTTCAGTATCAACATTTTCTCTTCCAAAGTAATAAATTAATAATGACACCAAAATTTTTTCGCGAACCGAACCAACCTCCATACCTGTTCTTCCTGCTCGTTGAGTTTCTAACTCAGCTAAGTAAAAAAATTCAGGCAGTTTTTCTTGAATGCGTTTTACAATCTTTGGATCGTTAAATAAATCAAAAATGCTTTTGGACATGATGACCTCATTATTTTTATTTTACCGCAACTCTACCAATACTATAATAAGTAAATCCAAGCTCTTTCATTCTATCAGGAGTAAAAACATTTCTGCCATCGAAAACTAATTTTTCTTTTAGATTTTCTGCAACCAACTTCATATCAGGATTTCTAAACTCATTCCACTCGGTTAAAATGAGTAATGCATCTTTTTCTTTAATTGCATCATACTGATTCTCGGCATATTCAATTTTTTCATTAAAATAAAATTTGGAATTTTCTATTGCTTCAGGATCATATGCCGAAATCTTAGCACCGAGTTTTAACAATTCATTAATAATATAAATAGATGGTGCTTCGCGCATATCATCAGTATTTGGTTTGAATGATAAGCCCCAAACTCCAAACTCTTTTCCGTTGATGTCATTGTTAAAATGTTCTAAAACTTTATTAACTAAAACCAACTTTTGGCGATTGTTTATTTCATCAACTGTTTGAAGCAGTGACATTGTAGATTTTTTATCTACAGAAGTTTTTATTAATGCACGAACATCTTTTGGAAAACAAGAACCGCCGTAACCGATTCCGGGAAATAAAAATCTTTTTCCGATTCTTGTATCTGCACTTATTCCTTTTCTAACCATATCAATATTGCCGCCAACCTTTTCTGTAAAGTTTGCAAGTTCGTTCATAAAAGTAATACGCATTGCGAGATATGAGTTTGCTGCGTATTTCGTTATTTCGGAACTGTACGGATCCATTTCTATTATCGGGTTGCCCTGTCTAACAAATGGTTCATAAAGAGTTCTCATTTTCTCGAATACTTCTTTGCTTTCCGCACCAATGACAATTCTATCTGGTTTTAAGAAATCATCTACTGCAAATCCTTCACGTAAAAATTCAGGATTAGAAATCACTTCAAAATTTTTAACTCCTTCATCGGTAATAATCTTTGTGACCGATGCGCATGTACCAACCGGTACGGTACTTTTATTTACTATGATTTTAAAATCTTTATCTCCCTTTGCTTTTAATATTTTGGCTATATCTTTTGCAACTCCAAAAACATATTTTAAGTCAGCCGAACCATCTTCGCCTTGAGGAGTTGGCAGACAAAGAAAAACTACTTCAGAATTTTCAACCGCATATTTTAGATCGTCTGTAAACTCCAATCTCTTTTTTTCAATATTTCGATGAAATAAAATATCTAATCCCGGTTCATAAATTGGGACGATAGCTTTTTTCATCTTTGTTAATTTTTCTTGGTTGTTATCAACACATATAACATGATTTCCCATCTCGGCAAAACAAGTCGCAGAAACCAAACCAACGTAACCGGTACCAATAACTGATAATTTCATTAAACCTCCTATATTCGATAAACTTGTTAAATCTTAATGTAAAACTTACAAAAAATCTTGAAGTTAGTTGTGAATTATTAAATGAAATAAATGATTTTCTTGTGCATCCAAATAGAATAATTTAATTTTAGCATCATCAAACATAATTGTAAGCAGAGGTAAAAAATGTCTGAATTACCAAAACCATTTAAGAAATTCACAGAGGATTATCCGAAAGTATCGGAAGCATACGAGAAGTTAGGTAACGAAATTCATTCCGCGGGTCCGCTTGATGAAAAAACAAGAGCGTTAGTAAAATTATCAATTTCTGTCGGTGGCAGAATGGAAGGCGCTGTTCATTCTCACACACGCAAAGCGCTTGATGCAGGCTGCTCAAAAGAAGAAATTAAACATGCAGTCCTTTTGGCATTACCAACTATCGGTCTGCCGAATATGATGGCTGCAATGACTTGGGTTAACGATATTTTAGAATCATAATTTGTTCCGCGAAAACTTTCGACATAGTTCAATTCTTGAAAAAGAATTTTCAACCATAAGCAGAATTACGGCGCTTTGGGCTTTCAGCGAAGCAGCTCTTGGCGGCATTCTGCATGCATTGAGAATACCTTTTACGGGATTATTCATCGGCGGCAGTGCTGTAATTTTTCTAACTCTAATTGCTTATTCCGCAGAGAGAAAATCAACTCTTCTAAAAGCAACTTTTATTGTAATCTTGATTAAAGCGATGGTAAGCCCGCATACACCCCTTAATGCTTACTTTGCTGTGTTTCTTCAAGGATTATTTGCCTATGTAATTTTTAGTTTTATTTCAAATAAAAAATTTGCAGCATTATTATTAGGATTTGTCTCTTTAACTTATTCTGCCTTTCAACGCGTTTTTGTTCTTACAGTTTTATTCGGAAATACTTTGTGGGAATCGATCGACACATTCGGTATTTATTTGATGAATGAGTTTTTATCAAACGGTTCAGCCGACAATGCAATACAGCTTAGTTATATTTTAATCGGGGCTTATGGTTTCGTTCATATTTCGGGTGGAATCTTTTTCGGAATAATTGCCGGAAATATTCATAAATGGATAATCAATAATTCCGGTAAAGTAAAAGAGTTCAATGAATCAGTTATAAGGAAAGATGAATCGATATTGCTGCAGAAAGATAAAACAAAAAAGAAGAGAAAATGGTGGAAGAAAAAATCAAACATCGTGGTTCTTATTTTTGCTGCTTTGATGATGGTACTTTCCTACACAAATCCCGAGTTGGACGATAATTTATTTTACAATATCATCTTCATGCTGATCCGCTCAATTCTTATAATGTACATTTGGTTCGTGTTACTTTCTCCAGTTATAATTAGGTGGGTAAAAAAATATTTGATGAAAAAACAGTCCCATTATTCAAAAGAAGTAGAAACAATTTTAGGATTGTTCCCATACTTTAAAGGAATTATAAATTACAGCTGGGAACAGACAAAAAGACTAAAAAATTATAAACGCATTATTCCATTTTTGAAAAACTCTTTCATTCTACTTTTAATGGCTGACATCGAATCGTATGAAGAAAATAATACTATTTAGCGGACCAATTCATTCAGGCAAAACTACTCGCTTAGAAAATTTTATTGCGGACAAAAGCTGCGATGGAATTATTGCACCGATAAAAGATGGTAAACGATTTATTCAACGAATCAAAACGGGTGAAATTAAACCGCTCGAAAACGAAAGTGAAGATTCAATTATAATCGGCAAATATAAATTCAGTAAAAAAACATTTGAATGGGCTAAACAGCAAATTGAAGAATCACTGCATAGCAATGTTGATTATATAGTAATTGATGAAATCGGTAAACTTGAAATGGTTGACCAAGGTTATGAACCGATGGTAAGCATTGTCGTTGATAAATTCAAAAAAGAAAATTCATTTGATCTGATTTTGGTTGTTCGTGAGAGTTTGGTCAAGGATGCGATTGAGAAGTATAAGCTAAAAGAGTGTAATTGCGAATTTGCGGATTAGCGAATTGAATTATCAGAATTCTTTTCCCAATATAGATTTTATTTGCTGTCTATTATTCGGCAAATAATTTAGAGCAATATCCCAAATGATTTCAACATCTACATTAAAATAATCGTGAGTTACTCTATTTCTCAGATAATACATTTCTGCCCATGGAACTTCAGGGTATTTTGATTTAACCTGCTCATCAATTTTCTTTGCAGCTTCTCCAATAATTTCAAAATTTCTGACAACTGCATCTATTGTTTTTGAATCTGATATAAATTTTTGGAAATCATACTCACTCAAATACTCAGTTATCTTATCAATAGCTAAAAGAATATCTTCTAAATATAAATTGTCCGATCTATTTTTCTTCGCCATTTAGACGTAATTCACCTGTGATAAAATGTTATCTTTAATTTGTTCTTTAAGTGATTCTTGTCTAACTAAATCAACTTTTCTATCAAAAATTTGCTCGAGATAAATCTGCAACGAGAAGAATTTCCATCCTATAGGGTTCTCTAGTTCAACAATAATATCAATATCACTTTCTACTGTCGATGACTCCTTCGAGAAAGATCCGAATAATCCGATTTTAGATACCGAATAGGTTTTATTCAATTCCGGTTTAAGCTCTTCTAATTTTTTTAATATTTCGTTTTTTGAAAGCATAACTTTTGTTTTGATCTTACTGATTTTAATATATGATAAAATAAAATAAAGGGGGTGAACATACAAGTATGAAAGAGAGTGATAACCTTATCACAAACTAAAAAATCCTGGGAATATAAATCCCGGGATCTTTGAATTCGCGCTAAATCCGCCAATTCGTCAATCCGTTAAATCCATCAACACCCTTCTCTCTTAGGCTTACCGCCGCTTGTGTTCATCGGGATTGCAGCAGGCATTTCTATCTTAGGCATTTTAATCTCTTTGCTGCCTTCGGTTTCTCCGACTTGCGGTGAGCCACCGAAAAATTTACTTACTTCAACCATTTTATCAAACTCGATTTTTTCTTCCGGTGAGGCATTTGCAGAAATGCTTGGAAAAAGTATTTCATCTTTCCAACTTTCAACACCACCGTTTAGGATGTAAACACCTTTATAATTATTCGCTTTCAGAATAAACCAACCCTGCGCCGCTTTAATATTATCTTCACAATACAAAAGAATTTTTTGATTACGCATTAAATTGGATTCCAACAATTTAGAAGTTGGAATATTAACGGCGGTCGGAATAAAATAATTTTTATATGCTTCCTCATCACGTAAGTCAACTAATCTGTAATCGACTCTTCCTTCAATTATCCATTCGGCGAGTTCTTTAACGTTGATTATTTCACTATCCCGAATTGCTTCAACTGATAATTCTTTTACATTAACTTTTGCAAAAGTATTATCGTATGGATTGCCGAGAAGTACTGCAACCAAACCGAGTATTAAACCGACCATTGCTAATTTTTTCGAACCAGATAAATTCATAATGTAATTTTTCATTTTGATTCTCCTTTTTTCGCCATAACTCTTTCACCCCATTCTGCAGCGGCAAATGCGCCAAGCGCCATTAATATTACTAAAAATACAACCATTCCGTATGAGAGTCCGAAAAAGTCGGGTAGAGTTACCCTTCCCATATTCGTTGAGTAATAAAAGTCTTCGATGAACGGATATAATTCAGCAAAAATAAACACGCCAAAAGTTACCCCTAGTATAAAAACAATTGCATCTTTCTTGCCTGTCGAAAATGCGACAAATGAGGTGCCGGGGCAGTATCCGCCGATTATAAATCCCATACCGAGAATAAATCCGCCAACAACTTGCGGGATTATATATGTATCGCTGATATAAATCAACGACAAATCTAAATATCCAATGTATGATAAGTAGAAAACTCCAATCATTGCAGTAACAATTGCTGTGAACATAACTTTAAGAACTCGCATATTAGTAAAGTAAAATTGTGCGGCAAGAATTCTCGCACTTCCGAAACCGCCGCGTTCCAAAGCAAACCCAAAACCAATACCTATTACGAATGCAATTATTAAACTGACGTCAAAGCCAAATAAGTCGAATTTGTAAAATGGTGCGTTCATGTCCATTGTCTCCTCATAAAATAAGCTAATGCATACCCGCCGGCGAAAACTGCGAGCATAAATGCCCAGCTTCCGAGTCCGAGTAAAGCACCACCGGTAAGTGCTTGTCCGCTTGTGCAGCCGCGTGCAAGCTTAGCTCCGAATCCCATTAATGTTCCACCAATAAAAGCGAACAGAAATCGAGTTCTTGTTTTGACACGCGGTCCTTTTTCAACTCCGCTTTTTACTCTTCCGGCTAACATACCCGATAAGAATCCGCCGAAGATAACTCCAAGTACTTCAAATACAAGCCAATCTTTTAGCGGACTTACTGAACTATCGCCAATGTAAGCTGAGTAGTACTCATTACTTTGTGCATGCTCGGGTGCAACTGCATTAACTCCTACGGTTACAACAGAGGAAACCGCACCGGAAGCTCCGAGTCCCCTTCCCATTATTACAAATGCTGCTAAAAGAACGAGTCCCAATCCAACTCCAACGTAATACGGATTTGAATATGGTTTTGCTTCAACATGACTGTGGGCATGTTCATTATCCGTCACCAAAAGTTTCGCTTTCGATAAAATGTGAGTAAGTGCTGTCATTTTTATTTCCTTTTAACTCTGCTTAAAATCACTTTTGTCATGCCTGAATGTTTCTATCGGGCACCTCGTATTAAGAATAGTTTCCCGCTTGAAGTCCTGAGAAACCGGGGTGTCGTAAAAAACACTCCACATACGGGAATGACAATTTTTTGTACTAAAACCATTTACTAACTTGTCCTGCTTCAACAATTACAAATCTCAAAATAAGACCACCGACAATAACCATAATTGGTGCCCAAGGTGTGTGGTTTACTTTATGATTAACCGCCATCAATTGTATTATTAACGGAATTACAATCCCGATACCTACGACAAAAACCCAGAAAGTTGCGGCATACGGACCGGTTAGAATTAACATCGCCGCATCTTGATGAACTTGAGTTGACGTAAGTAATCCGATAATCATCAACCCGATTACGAATAATTCGAAGGTTAAAAATCCATTATCGGCTTTTGCAAGTAATTCTCTTTCATAAACATTTTTAGCAACCATATGAACAAAAGCTGCCGCACCGGAAAGTCCGGAAACCAAAAAGAGCAGCCATAAAATTGAAGTATTCCACAAAGGTCTTGCACCGAGTGAACTTAAAAGAATACCTGTATACATTCCGAGCATTGCACCAAGAATCATATTTGCAACACCGATATTTTTAATCCACATTTTTCTTTCGTTGAGCCAATAAGAATATTTTTTTACAACCGGTAATTTTTCAACCAGCCATTTCGTTGGTGTGATTAATATTGTTACAAATATCGCAGGATAAACAATTATTAAAATCCACGCACCCCAAGACATTGGTGAGGTTACTTGAAATGTTGTATAAAGCCTCCATGTATAAAGTTTATGTTCGAGATCTAAAAACAATGCAAGCATACCTAGACTAAGTAAAATCAAACTTACCCAAGGAACATATCTGCAAGAACATGTTTCATCATCTTGTCTTTGTTTGAATAAAAAATATCCTGTTATGATCATCATCCCGGCAACCATTCCACCCAAGAAAAGGTAAACCGGTATTTCCCATCCCCAAATATGAAGTGATGGATCGATTAAATGATTGTTTCGTGTTGATGTAATTTCGTGCATCGTAATCCTCTTTAAGTCAAATAGAATATTTTTGGTTTTGTACCGGCTTCCGGTTTCAACGAATGATACTTTCTCGAATTAAGCTGTTTACTTATTTCGCTGTTTGGATCATCAAGATCGCCAAAGATCATACAATGAGTCGGACAAACAGAAACACAAGCCGGATCTTTTCCTTCTTCAACTCTGTGAATACAAAAAGTACATTTATCCGCGTAACCTTCGGGATGAATAAATCTTGCATCATATGGACAACTAGCAACGCATGCTTTACACCCTATACATTCGTTATGCTCTACCAAAACAACTCCGCCTACATCATGATAATGACTTGCACCTGTTGGACAACTTGAAACGCACGGTGCATTTTCACAATGATTACATCTTTCACTTCTGATTTCTAATTGTATGTTCGGAAACTTTCCGAATGCTTCTTCGGTAATCCAATCTCTATTGAATCCTTCGGGAACATTGTTTTCCGTTTTACATGCAACAACACAATCCATACAACCTACACAAAGTTTTGTATCTATCGCCATTCCGTATCTTGCCATTTTATGCCTCCCGCTCAAAAGTTACAAAATTGACATTCATTGCAGTGCCTCCCATGAGCGGATCGAGGTTGTACTTTGTTGTAAGATGTGCATCGCTCGCACCTTTTAAGTAAGTACTCTTCAACATTTTTGAACGTTGTCCGAATCCGTGAACCATATAAACACTGTCTGGGCGAATTCTTTCTGTTGCTTTAACTTTTACTTTGCTCGAAACAACACCATCAGTATTTTTTAGTTTTATATAATCACCGGATTTTAGACCGTATCTCATCGCAATGTCATTATTAATCCAAACTGAGTTTTCTTCCATCATATCTTTTAGGATTGGGTTCGATTGTGTTTTAGCAAAAGTGTGAACCGGCGCTCTTCCCATCAATAATCTAAAATATCCGGGTGGCGGTGATTCCGGCTCGGTAAATTTCGGAACCGGATCGAATCCCTTTTCTTTCAATTGAAGTGAGTAAAATTCAATTTTGCCCGAAGGCGTCCAGAAGTTCGGCTGAACTCCTTCTTCAAAATAGATTGGCTGCTTGGGAGCTTTTACAACTCCTTCTTTCTTTAATTGTTGTAATGATAAACCGACGGATTTTAATCTTGTATCGAGATATTCTTCAATATCATTCCACGGAAAATATTTTTGTAAGCCAAGTCTCTTTCCTAATTCTTTTGCAATCCACCAATTCGGTTTTTGATGTGAAGGTTCATCAACAACGGGCTGACGAATCGATACAAATCCTTCTTTGAAAGGAGAAATATTTAACTCATCATATCTTTCTAAGTAAACCGATTCGGGCAGAACAACATCAGCCCAGCCGGCTATTTCACTTGGCACGACATCAACAACTACCATTAAATCAAGATTTTGAATTGCCTTAATTGTCTCTTCTTGATTTGGAATTGCCTGCAATAAATTGGTAGCGTAAATAATCCATCCTTTAACGGGATAAGGATTTCCCGTAATTGTTGCTTCGCGAATTCCGTTTGCCAAAAGTTCACTTGTTGCAAAAGGAAATCTTTCATCCGGATTATCGACTCTTCCTCTTTCCGGCTTTGGATATTCGGGATAAGGATAAGAAGGAACATTTAATTTAGTTGGAATAAAGAATCCACCTTTTCTTCCCCAGCTTCCGAGAAGTGCGTTGAGCAATGCAATTGCACGACTCCTTTGGCTGTCGTCTCCGTACCAAGTTGTTCTTCTTCCCGGATGAATGATTGTAGCCGGTTTATGTTTTGCCATTTCATAAGCTGTTTCTCTTATTACTTTTGGGTCAATACCGGTTTTGGGATAAGCCCATTCGGGAGTGTAATCTTTTAATTCATAAGCAAACTGCTCAAAACCGAAACCATATTTTTCTACGTATTCTTTATCAAAAAGATTTTCGTTTACGATGACGTTCATCCAAGCAAGCAGTAATGCGATGTCAGTTCCCGGTTTAATCGGCAGATAATATTTTGCTTTACTTGCGGCAACGGAAAACCTCGGATCTACAACAATAAAAGTAGCACCATTTTTATTCGCTTTAGCAAATTCCTGAACTTGAGTGTTGTGCATGTTTTCACCAAGATGTGAACCTATCAACACCATACATTTTGTGTTTTCGATATCGGTTCTTTCGGGTGAACCAACAATATCACCGAATGTTAATTCAAATCCGGTTTCTCTCGGTCCGCGGCACTGTGCATATGAAGGAGCAGTTTCGTTTGGGGAGCCGTATGCTTTTATCATATGTTTTAAAAATGTTCCGCCAACACCATGACTAAATAACGCCATCGATTCGGGACCATACTCACTTTTTATTTTCTTCATTTTATCTGCTATGTAATCGAGGGCTTCTGTCCAAGTAACGCTAACCCATTTTTCTTCGCCACGCTCACTTTTTCGGATAAGTGGAGTTTTCAATCTGTCTTTATCGTAATGAGCACCAACACCACCGGTTCCTCTCGGACAAAGTCTGCCATTGCTTAACGGATCATTCGGATGTCCTTCGATTTTCCAAAGCTCACCATCTTTTAGATAAGCAACAGCGCTGCATTTCCAAAAACATAAATCGCAGTAGGTCGGAATTTTCTGTATTCCTTTAACCGGTTTGCCGGTTTTCTCTTCTATTTTTTTTGCGCCTTTTGTAATCGTACTTAGCGAGGTTACTGCTGCAAGTCCGGTTACCGTAGCCGATGAAATCTGCAGAAATCTTCGTCGTGATAATTCCATATTAGTTTCCCGAAATTTTTCGAATTAATTCTTTCACTTGATCGCAGCTTGAGTGATTTGTGTAAACTTCACATTCGCGGCAGTCTCTATTTTCACAAGTTGTGTTTGGGTGATTGTAAGTCCAGCATGGCTTCGTATGACCTAAATATGCTTTGCAATTTCTTCTATCTTCATCCGAACATTGAACTACTTCCCAACACGGAATCAACGAGTAAATAGTTTTAATTCCGTTAATACTTATTTTGCTTTCGTTGATTGCTCTTCGGATACATTCGATTCTTTCAATGTCGTCTTGAGAATATGAACGCTGATTACCACCAGTTTTGTGCGGTAGAATCAGACCTTCTCTCTCATACATTCTTAATGTGTGAACTGAAATACCGAGCAATTCTGCAGCAGTTCTGATCGGGTAAATCGGTTTGTCTTTTATTTCACTTAAGTTCATTGAGAATTTCTCATTTGTAAATGTTGATACCTATGAATGTCAACTTTCTTGCCATTTATAAATATGCGTTTTTGCAAAATTTTTTAAGGGTAGCTGAATCTCATTTTTATAATTGGGAAATTTTTCCTCATAAAATCTTTGATTTTTGAAAATAAAAGACGTTTTATCCATATAAGATATAACTGGATATTTTTATTCTGTTAAGATGTCAGTCCGGAATAAAAGATTCACGAATTTTGAAACGAGGGGAAATGGTCGATTTTCTTTGGAAACTTATTAGAAAAATTTACTTGATTTACGTAATATTTCTTACGTAATTTACGTTACGCAATTTACGTAACTGTTGGAGGAGCAAATGAATCCGTTTTTGATAACCGGTTATAAATCACCTGAATATTTTTGTGATAGAGAAAAGGAAACAAAAAGATTAATCGAATCTTTGATTAATCATAGAAATGTTACGCTTTTTTCAAGACGACGAATCGGCAAAACAGCTCTGATTCTTCATACTTTCTATCAACTTAGGAAAGGGAAAAAAAATATTCTTATTTATATTGATTTGTATGCTACAAGAAATCAAAAAGAATTCACCGAGCTATTTGCCAATGCCGTGATAAATGAATTCGAATCTGGTTTGGGACGTATGACTGAAAAACTTAAAAATCTTATAAGTTCGTTAAGACCAACTATAACTTATGACCAATTTACCGGGAATCCAGTTTTTTCATTTACTTGGGAAACGGAAAAGAATGTTGAGATAACTATTGAAAATATGTTTAGCTTTCTTAACAGTCAGAAAAAAGAAGTGATAATTGCATTTGATGAATTTCAGCAAATTGTTGAATATCCTCAAAAAAACATGGAAGCAATTATACGCACGAACTTGCAAAATTCTCCAAACGTTACTTGTGTTTTTTCCGGGAGCCAAGATCACTTGATGATTTCAATGTTCAAAGATAAGTCAAAACCATTTTATCAGTCGGGTGAACTCATGCATTTGGAGAAAATCGATTCGAGAGAATATGAAAAATTTATCACTTATCATTTTAAGAAAGGTAAAAAGGAAATTGATAAACTCGCTTCAGAATTAATTTTGAACATCTGTGAATATCATACCTTCTTCGTTCAATACCTTTGCAATCGCCTTTACTCAACAGATACCGATTTGATTAACCAACAAGTAGTTTACGATACATTGTTAGTAATTTTGAAAGAGAACGAAACATTCTACTTTAACTATAAAAATTTATTAACAAATAATCAGTGGAATTTGTTATCGGCAATAGCAAAAGAAAACGGTATAAAACAAATTACTTCAAAAGATTTTATAAAGAAATATGATTTAAATACACCTAGCTCTATTAAAACAGCATTGGATGTATTGCTTAAAAACGGATTAGTTTATTTTGATACCGAAAATTATGTATTAGAAGATGTGTTATTTAAAATTTGGCTTCAAAGAATTTGATTAAACACTTCAATAAAGAAAAGATTTTTCAAAGCATCGTTTTTAATCGAACGGGATACAACTTTACACAAGTGTTTGTCGAATTACCTCAAAATCCTCAACAGTATTCATATTCAAAAATTCATTCTCTTTGGCAATTGAAGTTACATCAACATACTCAACTTCAGAAATATTGAGCAAACTTTTAACAGAAGTATTCCTCTTCTTTCTCACTTTCCCCTCTTCTCCTTTTCTCCACTTCTCCCCATCTCCCCTTCTCCCTTTCTCCTCTTCACCTCTTCCCCCTTCTTCTTTTCGCAAAATTTCTTCCGCTCTTTCCAAAACAGATTTCGAATAAACTCCGCAAAGTTGATGATACTTTCCATTCGTAACAGGTAGAATTATTTCTTTATCAGAATTTGTATTAATAATTTTTTCAATCACATTTTGAGAGACTAAAGGTAAGTCGCAAGAGATCACAAAATTTCTTTTAGAGTTGGATTCGAGAAGTGAGGAATAAATTCCGGCAAGCGGTCCGCTGTTTTTGAATTTATCAGGTACAACTTTATAACCAAACTTAGAATATTTTTCAACATTGTCAGCACTGATTATTATCTCATTGCAAAATGGTTTTAGTTTGTCGATCATTATTTCAATAATAGTCTTAGTGCCGACTTTCAGCAAAGCTTTATCTTCGCCCATCCGTGAACTTTTTCCACCGGAGAGGATTATACATGTAATTTTTGTCATAGTTCAATAATTTTTTCAGCATAAAAATAGACATAATCAAACAAACTATTTTATTTTTCAAAAACGAGAAATATTTCTCAAATTAAATTAAGGATTTAGTCCAAAATCAACCTATTTCACTTAAAAAGCATTTCCACTTGGCTCGATTTTTTCTTTTATTCTTATTCTATAAATGAGATATTATCTGCTATTATTGATATTTTGGAAGGCACATAATGTCATTCCCGCACGCATTAAGCGGGAATCCAAATGTTTAATGAAAATAGATTCCCGCCTTCGCGGGAATGACAAACTGATAAAGATTGAAACGGAGTAACAGAATGTCAGAACAAAAAATGAAACCGGAACTTCCAAAAGAATTGAACTTGAAAAAAGATTTTGAGTCGCCTTCATATAAGCAGTGGCGCGAGGTTATTGAAAAAGATTTAAAAGGTGTTCCCTTTGAAAAAAAATTAGTTACTAAAACTTACGAAGGTATTGATCTCCAACCGATTTATACTAAAAAGGATTTAGAGAATTTAGAATTTATTGATGAACTTCCCGGTGAAGGAAATTTCTTGCGAGGGAAAAACTTCTCCGGTTATAAATCTTCCGGATGGGAAATTTGTCAAGATCTGCCTTATCCATTAGCCGAAGAATTTAATGTGGCTCTAAGAAATGATTTATCACGCGGACAAAATTCAATTTCACTTACACTTGATGAGGCTTCAATAAATGATTTAGATGCAGATCAAGCAGGTGCGGATCAAGTCGGTAAAAATGGTGTCTCAATTTCATCGGTAGAAGATATCGAGAAAGCTTTTAATAATATCGATATAACAAAATTTCCAATTCATATAGATACCGGTTATACTTCAGTTCAGTTTCTTCCGTTTTTCAATGGATATTTAAAAAAGAAAAATATTGATACAAAAAAAATAACCGGAAGTATTTCAGCCGATCCGATTTCTCTCTTAATCTCAAATGGAAAACTCCCCGTTTCAATTGATAATTTATTTGATCAGTTAAAAACATCAACTGAATGGTCTATTCAAAACATTCCCAACTTAAAAACAGTTGGTGTTAGTGGACTTCACTATCATAACTCGGGTGCAAATGCTGTTCAAGAACTTGCTTACACATTAGCTGCCGGCGTAGAATATATTAATGCGTTATTAGAAAGAGGATTAGAAATAAATCATATTACTAATCGTATGCGTTTCACTTTTGGTATTGGGACTTTCTTCTTTATTGAAGTTGCGAAATTGCGAGCCGCTAAAATTCTTTGGTCAAAAATTACGGAAGCTTTTGGTGCTGATATTGATAATAGAAAAATGGTTATTCATGCCAGGACAGGATTATTCACTCAGACAAAATTCGATCCTTATGTAAATATGCTGCGGACAACAACAGAAGCATTTTCTGCAGTGGTTGGCGGAATAGATTCAATTCATACAAACACTTTTGATGAAGTATTCGGATTACCGGATCAATTCTCCCGAAGAATCGCACGCAATGTTCAAATTATTTTAAATGAAGAGTCTCATTTAACGGATGTGATTGATCCCGCAGGCGGTTCATTCTTTGTTGAAAAACTAACCGATAAAATTGCCAAAGCTGCTTGGAAGGAATTTCAAAAGATTGAAAGTATGGGGGGATTAATAAAAGCTCTTCACGATGGATATGTTCAAAAAGAAATAGATAATGTTTGGGAAGCACGAAAGAAAGATATATCTAAAAGAAAATCAGTGATAGTTGGTACAAACATGTATGCTAATATTAAAGAGGAAATCAAAAAGACTAATTACCCGGATCACAAAGTAGTTCAACAAAAACTATCCGATCAATTAAGAAAATTGAAAGCCGCTCGCGACAATGAAAAAGTTAAAAATATTTTGGATGAGCTTAGCAAGGTTAACGATAAAACAACAACAGAGTTTTTTAATAAACTAAGCGAAGCAACATTAGCTGGTGCTACATTAGGCGAAATATCAAAAGTTATTCATGGGAATACCGGTGAAAGTATTTCAGTTAACAAAATTGAATTACGCAGAGCTTCTGAATTTTTTGAATCACTTCGTGAAAAAGTTGAAGAAATAAAATTAAGAAGAGGTAACAGACCAAAAGTATTTCTTGCAACTATGGGATCAATTAAACAATACAAAGGTCGTGCAGATTTTTCACATGGATTTTTTGAAATCGGTGGATTTGAAATTTTGTATCCAAAAGGATTCACTACAACAGATGAAGCTGTTAAAGCCGCAAATGAATCAAATGCTGATGTTATTGTAATTTGTTCGACAGATGAAACTTATCCCGAACTCGTTCCACCGATCGCAAAAGGAATTAAAGAGAAAAACAAAAATGTAACCATAGTCCTTGCGGGATATCCGAAAGAGCAAATCGAAGAACATAAAAAATCCGGTGTAGATGAATTCATCTATCTCGGCTGCGATGCGTTTGAATTGCTAAATAAATTGTTGAATAAAATTGATAAGTTTTACCACGAAGAACACTAAGAAGGCACAAGGATAACAAAGAATACTTTGTGACCTTCGTGAAATCCTTAGTGCCCATTGTGGTTAAGTTTTTAACTTGATGAAGAAAAATTATAGGATATAAAATGAGACCTAATTTTGCAGAACTGAAATTAGACTTGAAGAGTAAAGAAACTTCTTACAAAGAATGGAAAGAAAAATTCAAAAATGAAACCGGCAAAGAGGTTGAAGATTTCATTTGGGAAACGATGGAAAAGATCAATGTTAAACCGCTTTACACTAAAGATGATATAATTAATTGTGAGCACATAGATTATATGTCCGGCATTCCCCCATTCCTTCGCGGACCTTACGCTTCAATGTATGTTATGCGTCCATGGACAGTAAGACAATATGCTGGATTCTCAACAGCGGAAGAAAGCAACGCATTTTATAGAAGAAATCTTGCACAAGGTCAACGGGGACTTTCAGTAGCTTTTGATTTAGCTACTCACCGCGGTTACGACTCTGATCATCCGAGAGTAGTCGGTGATGTCGGTAAAGCCGGTGTTGCTATTGATTCTGTGGAAGATATGAAAATTTTATTCGACCAAATTCCGCTTGACAAAATGTCTGTTTCGATGACAATGAACGGAGCAGTGCTTCCGGTATTGGCTTTCTTTATAGTGGCAGCTGAAGAACAAGGTGTTAAACACGAAGACTTAACCGGCACAATTCAGAATGACATTTTAAAAGAATATATGGTTCGCAATACATATATCTATCCACCGGAAATGTCGATGAAAATTATTGCGGATATTTTCAAATACTCAGCGAAAGAGATGCCGAAGTATAATAGCATTTCGATTTCAGGTTATCATATGCAGGAAGCCGGTGCAACAGCTGATTTGGAAATGGCTTATACTTTAGCTGATGGATTAGAATATGTTAGAACCGGTGTCAAAGCAGGAATGGATATTGATGAGTTTGCTCCACGACTTTCATTTTTCTGGGCACAGGGAATGAATTACTTTATGGAAATTGCCAAAATGCGGGCAGCAAGATTGATCTGGGCAAAACTTATAAAGCAATTCAATCCGAAAAATCCTAAATCAATGTCATTGCGTACACACTCACAAACTTCGGGATGGAGTTTAGCCGAACAAGATCCATTTAATAATGTCGCAAGAACTTGTATAGAAGCAATGGCTGCGGCACTTGGTCATACACAATCATTACATACCAATTCGCTTGATGAAGCTATTGCATTGCCGACGGATTTCTCCGCGAGAATTGCCCGCAATACTCAACTCTATTTACAGGATGAAACAAACATCACAAAAGTCATCGATCCATGGGCAGGTTCGTATTACGTTGAATCATTAACCGATGCACTTCTCAATAAAGGTTGGGAACACATTCATGAAATCGAATCATACGGTGGAATGACAAAAGCGATTGAAGCCGGTATTCCTAAAATGAGAATTGAAGAAGCTGCTGCAAGAAGACAAGCAAGAATAGACTCGGGTAAAGAAACAATTGTCGGCGTAAACAAATATAGATTAGATAAAGAAGATCCAATTGAAATTTTGGAAGTCGATAACACTGCCGTAAGATTATCCCAAATAAAAAGATTACAAAAAATAAAATCCGAACGAAATGATGTAGATGTAAAATCGGCACTCGAAGCAATTACAAAATGTGCTGAAACAGGTCACGGAAATTTATTAGATTTATCAGTCAAAGCTGCTCGAGTTAGAGCAACATTGGGAGAGATATCCGATGCTATCGAAAAAATTAGCGGAAGATATAAAGCTGTAACAAGAACAATATCTGGTGTTTACAGAAGTGAATATAAAGACGAACAAGGAAACACGGTGAACGAAGTAAGAAAAATGACCGACGAATTTGCCGAACACGAAGGGCGGCGTCCGAGAATTTTGGTTGCAAAAATGGGTCAAGACGGACATGACCGCGGCGCCAAAGTCGTATCAACGGCATACGCAGATATGGGTTTTGATGTTGACGTTGGTCCACTATTTCAAACTCCCGAAGAAACAGCAAAGCAAGCAGTTGAAAATGATGTTCACGTAATTGGTGTGAGTTCACTTGCTGCGGGACACAAAACTCTCGTTCCGCAATTAATCAAAGAACTTAAAAAACTTGGTCGTGAAGATATAATTGTTGTAGTCGGCGGTGTAATTCCTTCACAAGATTATGATTTCTTGTATGAAGCCGGAGCGGCATTGATTTTTGGTCCGGGAACGCAGATACCTGAAGCAGGAATAAAAATTATGGAAGAGATAAATAAGCGGTTTTTATGAAACTATACTTAGATACATCAGTCTTCGGCGGTTATTTTGATGAAGAGTTTGCAGTTGAAACCCGCAAACTTTTTAATGAGATTTTTGGGTTCAAACACAATATAATTTTATCTGAGATTACCTTAAGAGAAATTGAGGGTGCACCAAAAAAAATTCAAAAACTATTGAATGACATTCCTAAGAGTATTGTGAGTACAGTGGCAATTAACAAAGAAATTATCGATCTATCAAGAAAGTATATTTCGAAAAAAGTAATCAGTGAAAAATTTAAAGCTGATGCTCTTTATATAGCTACAGCCACTATTCAAAGAGTCGATTTAATTGTCAGTTGGAACTTCAAACACATGGTAAACGTAAGAAGAATTAGAGAATATAATTCAGTAAATTTAAGTGAAGGTTATCCCATAATAGATATTAGAACTCCAAAAGAGGTACACAATGACAAAGACTAAGAAAAAATCATTTGATGCTGTTGAATTTATGAGGAAACAGCGTGAGCGATTGTCTAAATTGTACTGGGAAGATCCGGAAAAATTTTTTCAAGAAATAAAAGAAGCTGGGGAAAAATTCCGTGAATCTTCGGCTAAAAAATCTCGCAAACAAAAATCGAAAGTTTAAGACACAATAAAAATTTATATGTGTTGACGAGTACTGCTTTGCTTTTTAATCTCTCAATCTCTCCAACTTATTTGAATAACTCTCAAAATAAACTTCTTTAAGATCACTGCGTAAAAATGAAGCATCAACCATCTCTTTTACTTGTTCGCTCTTATCAAGCATCTCATCATAAATTTTTATGAAACGATTTTGGTTAATACCAATTCTTTTTGCGAATTCGTCGAAATCCGGTTTGGTATATTTACTTCCGGCTTTGTAGGCATCTGTTTCAAAATTGTCTTTAAATAAATTCAATGCTAAGTCAGATTCATCCGGAACGTGGATAGAAGTATTTAACAAATCATAAAACTTTGTTAACAAGTAATCGCCGTATTCTTCATTACGGTAAAGAGAAAAATTTTTTAGATGTGCATCACCGTTAGAAAAAAGATAATTGAAAATAATTACACGGAAATATTTTTCAATTTCTATTTGATACGGCTTAATATGCTTTTTCATTAATTCGGCAATCTCTTCATAACTGAAATCATATTTGTAATTTTGTCCGTTCGTTTCTTCTGTTCGCCCGGCAATTTGTGCAAAGTCTTCTTGCAATGTTTTCTTACCGTCTTTCATTTTATCAAATCTTTTTACTATATAAGCCGGTTCATCACCGGAAAAAAACACAATCGCATTTAATGCCGTATCAATTTTGTAAATTTGGCGTGCAATCTGCATTGTAAGATGTTCGTTATAAGGAACTTGATCCAAACTCTTAAAGACTCCGCCGGGAATTGGTTTTAAAATGTATTCACCGTCTTTTTCGGTTAGGACTAATTTATTGTTATCTAATTTCAGCGTATGCTTAATTTGAACTCCGGAAATTGAAAGCCGATTGCTTCTATCTAATTTAGCGGTGTTAAATTCGGGTCTTGTAAAATCCAAATAATGATTTACTTTTTTCCCGTTGAATAATTTCTTCAAACAAGGATTACAGTAAGTTTCAAAACCCGGTTTTAAACATGCCGGACATCTATCAATTTTCATTTCTCAACTATCCTCACTCCGCCGATTGTATCTTCCGAAGCTGTTTTTAACAACAGACTAAAAAAATCATTTTCATCAATTTTCAATTTTCGGCATTGAAGTTCTTTGTTTTCACCTTCACTTAATAAACCGAAGAAAAAAGGAAAAAGTATATCCGACTGAAACATTCCCTTTTGTTTGGGAAGACTTAAGCTTATAGAAGGAAAACCACTTTGCAGATATTCATCATCATATTGAAAAAAATATTTCCCGTTCTCTTTCGATAAAATACCGACATAGTTTTCATTATAAAAAACTTTTGCTTCTCGTTTCATTTCAATCTACTTTAATAATAATTTCTAATCCCAAAGCATCTGTAATTTTTTGCAATGCATCCAAAGTCGGGTTTGCTTTCCCATTTTCGATGTCTACAAAGTTCCGCAAACTCAATCCAACGATTTCCGAAAAATCCTTTTGAGTGATTTTTAGAAACTTGCGTCTGTCTCGTATTTTTTGACCGATTTCTTTTTTTGTCATTTTATAATGCAACGAATTGCACATTTTATTATTTTATGAGTTCAAAATAAAGATATTTAGGATAAAGTGCAATATTTTGCATAATTCATTGAATCAATCTGAATACTACTTAACTATTTAATAATCATGCAAAATCTTGCATATTTTTAGACATATGATAACAATACCAACATTAAAATCAGAACGAATTACCCTTCGTCCCTTTTCTTTGGATGACGCAAAAAATGTTCAAAAGCTTGCCGGTGATAAAAAAATTGCAGAAACAACCCTCGATATACCTCATCCGTATCCGGATGGTGCTGCTGAAGAATGGATTTCAACTCATCAAAAAGAATATGAAGAAAATAAAAGCATAATTTGGGCAATCACTAAAAATGATACGGGTGAACTTGTCGGAGCAATTGATTTTAGATTACGTCCGGAATTCAACAAAGCCGAGTTCGGATTTTGGATCGGTGTACCTTTCTGGAATAATGGTTATGCAAGTGAAGCTTTATCTCTCATTTTAAAATATGGTTTCGAGGAATTAAAACTGAATAAAATTTACGCTCATCATTTTATAACAAATCCCGCCTCCGGAAAAGTGCTGCTTCACAACGGATTAAAAGAAGAAGGTTATCTTCGAGAAGATATTATTAAAAATGGTGAGTATATTGATGTGAAAATTTATAGTATTTTAAGAAGTGAGTATGATAAATTAAATCCGGCTAATCGGTATTCTTAATCTTAATCATACTCTTGATCTTAATCGCTTTCAAATTATATTTTTAGACGGACTATTTAAGGAGAGTAGGAGTA
>OMKS01000800.1_pt1 | contig 29151 bp, 24 predicted proteins | sample 1674721 | NCBI WGS metagenome assembly OMKS01 (sample SAMN06264996, study PRJEB25208) | sediment metagenome | isolation source: hot spring sediment | place: USA: California | collected 2014-09-02 | reverse complement strand
GCCCGCCCCCAAACCCCCACTTCTCCCCTTTTTATTGAGATGATATCTATGAGTTGTGATTCATGATTTTAGGGGGTGAAGTGTGCGGTATGAAGATTGGGTTGCAGATGTTATGCCGCAAATCGAACGTGAAGTTGCGTGGAAGTTCTTTGGGTATCGCAAAGCGTTGTTTCTCTACGATGTGTGCTGGCAGGACTGCGAGGGGTTGTTGAAGCACCCGTTGGGCAGCGCCGTGGCACACCAACTTATTCGTAGCGTTGGATCGATTTCTGCTAACATCGAAGAGGGATATGGTCGGGGTTTTGGCAAAGACCGCGCTTATTTCCTGCGTATTTCCCTTGGCTCCGCACGTGAAAGCAAAGGCTGGTATCGTCGTGCGCAACCTCTGCTTTCATCTGAAGTGCTCAGCCATCGGCTGAATCTGTTGGACGAGGTCATCGCTCTGCTAATGACCGAACTGAAAACTGCACCAACAAGTCACAAAGAATCATGATTCATGATTTATGATTCCAAATTCGAGGTTTCCTATGGCCCTTTGGGACGTCTACTACACTGTAACCAATCTGGATGACGCCATCCGGCTGCTGCGCGAGCACAAAGAGAAGGCGCGGATCATGGCGGGCGGCACGGACCTGATCGTCGAGCTGCAAAACAAGGTGCGCACCCCCCCCGTCCTCATCGACGTGACCCGCGTGGCCAGTTTGGACGAGATCAATCTGAAACACGATGGTCTCATCCATATCGGGCCGATGGTGACGCACACGCAGGCTGCCGCATCGCCGCTGCTCCAGGAACAGGCACTGCCCCTGGCACAGGCCTGCTGGTGGGTGGGCGCGCCCGCGCTCCGCAATCGTGGCACCATCGTGGGCAACCTCGTCACCGCCTCTCCCGCCAACGACACCATCACAGCCTTGCGCGCGTTGCGGGCGCGGCTCCTCTTACGCAGCGCGCGCGGCGACCGGACTGTGTCCATCGCCGACTACTACACCGGCGTCCGCCGCACGATGATGGAGCCGGACGAGATGGTCGTCGATCTGATGTTTGCCCCGTTGACCGCGAACCAACGCGGGGTATACCTCAAGTTGGGGCTGCGCCGCATTTTGGCGATTGCCGTGACGAACGTTGCTATCGTGTTGACGATGGATGAACATCAGAGCGTCACCGGCGCGCGGATCGCCCTGGGCAGCGTCGCGCCGACGATCATCCGCGCGCCGAAGGCCGAAGCCGCCCTGAAGGGCGCGCCGCTCGACGCCGGACGCATCGCGGAAGCAGCCCGGCTGGCGGCACAGGCCGCGCGGCCCATCGATGACGTGCGTGGTTCGGCGTGGTTCCGCACCGAAGAAGTGAGCGCGCTCGTCCAACGTGGCCTGGAAGCGATCCACGCGGACGATACCCGCCTGGGCCTGCCGGAACCCGATGCTATGGTCAAGCTGTGGGGCAAAACCAAACGCGTCCCCAAACTGCGCGGCCCGATGATCGCCCATCACACCGGCGGCGACGAACCCATCCAGTGCGTCGTTAACGGCGAGAACGTCTCGGTGCATGGCGCGAATGGCAAGACGCTGCTCCATATGCTGCGCGACGATCTGGGGTTGACCGGCTCAAAGCCCGGCTGCGAGGAAGGCGAATGTGGCGCGTGTACCGTCTGGCTCGATGGCATGGCGACACTCGCCTGTCTTACACCCGCACCGCGCGCCCATAGCGCGTGCATCACCACCGTCGAAGGCCTCGGCGAGGAAAGCGAACTCCATCCCGTACAACAGGCTTTTATCGACGAGGATGCCACCCAGTGCGGCTATTGCACACCCGGCTTCGTGATGAGCGCCGCCAAGCTGCTGGAGGAAATGCCACATCCCACCCGTGAGCAGATCAAGACCGCGTTGAGCGGCAATCTCTGCCGCTGTACCGGCTATTACAAAATCATCCGCGCTGTGGAGAAGGCAGCCGAGAAACGATGAAACGCAGGATCCCCAAAAAGGGCACGGATCAAATCACCCTCTACGCTCGCACCTATTACTCGCTGTTGCGCACGACCGACGCGGTGCAAATTCGCACCCTGGAAGAGACACACATTGGGATGAAGTCCCTGCTGCACACGGCAGCGGGAAAGCAGAGACCGGATATGTCCGCCTTCATCTACGGCAGCTTGCGCCTGCCGCGCTGCATTCTCGACACGCGCCTGGTGCTGATGGGACAGAGCGAGGAGGTTTTCCAGCGGCGTGGCTACCCCGAAGTGGAATCCTGGCAGCACGTTGCGGCAAAAGCCCGGCGGCGACCTATGTTCTTCGATGGGAAGGAAACCCTGGCGGCCTACATCGCCAGCATCTCCGACGTGGACGACATCGTGCCGACGCTGACAGCGTTCCAGATCGAGTGGAACAAGATGCACGACCTGATCGGCCTGCAATCGAACCTGGGACAGCGCCTGCGCGAGTGGGCAACGTGCGAAGACCCAGATACGCCTTCTGATCCAGCCTTGATGGAAGAGACCCGCCAGGTTTTACAATTGTCACCGCGCGATTGGCGACGCCTCAGTCAGGTTTGGAGAGAAGACTTCCCGGAGCTTTTGTGTCGCATTGCGGAGCACCGCAAGCGGATGGCGGTCAGCCTCCTCGCTGGTTCGCACATCGCCTACCGCCGCGCCACACAGCAATGGTGGAACCGCGTCAACGAGCACATCGATTTCGACCTCTCCGAGCGGCCCACATACTTCGTCTCCAGCAACACCCACAGCCTGGTCAACATGCTGACAGGGTTCGCCCTGCGTTACGAAGAGCGGTTGTTGGCCCACCTGGAATCGGGCGCGGACCCCGGCCTGAGCGCGGAAGCCGAGCGCATCCGCCGCCGCGAAGTGCCGAGCAATTGGGCGAATTTTCTCTACTACGTGATGCGGAACTACCTCAACACGCAGGAAGGCGCAGACCTGCGTGCTGCGCGCAAAGCCTACGAAACCGCCCACGGCATGACGCGCGTCTCCAGCCAGCACACGTTCGATCTCGAAGTGCAGGTCATCGAGCTGGGGCGCGTGGATCCGGAACACGTCGATCCACGCCTGCAAGACCTGCCCCTGGACAAGTTGCGCGACAGCCGGGCCGTCATCCTCAACATCGACTACCCACTCGGCTTTGCAGCCTACCACCTGCTCACGCGCGTGGCCGTCAACATCGGCGAACTGCGGGGCGCTTACGTCATCGGCAAGGCCGCCACCCTCAACGGGCGCATCGGCGACGTCCTCATCCCCAACACCGTCTACGACGAGCACTCCCGGAACACGTACCTGTTCGGCAACGTCTTCACCGCCGGCGACGTTTCGCCCTACCTGGTCTACGGCGACGTGCTGGACAACCAACGCGCCATCGCCGTGTGGGGCACGTTCCTGCAAAACCGGCCGTATATGGAAGGCTTCCTCGACGCCGGCTACACCGACGTCGAAATGGAAGGCGGCCCGTACCTCTCTGCGCTGTACGAATTCATCCGCCCGCGCCGCTATCCCGTCAACGAAATCGTCAACCTGTACCGCGTCCCCTTCGAGATCGGCATTTTGCACTACGCCTCCGATACCCCGATGAGCAAGGGCAGGAATCTCGGCGCGCACAATCTTTCGTATTTCGGGATGGACCCCACCTACGCCAGCACCGTCGCCGTGCTCCGGCGGATTTTGCAGTTGGAGACGCGCGGGACATAAGAGAGCGTTCAAACTGCTGAAAAAGCAGCTAACCTGCTGAGGAGATGGTCACTGTGGAAGAAATCAGGATATGGGAACTCGCCGAGAAGGATAACCGATCAGATGTGGGTGTCAGAGCCGAGTGATCGAACGGCAGACAAACGTATGACCATTGAGCAGGAACGCACACAGCGGGAGCTAATGAACTTGGATTCCCGATATAACGCCACAGAAAACGTGATCGCAGCGATGACCGAGCGGATTGTGCAACAGTTCAATCCCTTGCGCATTATCCTGTTCGGCTCGCAGGCACGCGGCGATGCTGGCCCGTGGAGCGATGTGGATTTGCTCGTCGTGTTACCAGAAGTCGCCAACAAGCGCGAAGCGGCGGTTGAGGTTCGCCGCGCGTTGGTGAATTTCACCATCAGCAAGGACATCATCGTGACCACACCAGATGAGATCGAGCGACGGGGCGATCTGGTTGGCACAATCCTGCGTCCCGCCTTACGAGAAGGGAAAATCTTATATGAACGAAACTGAGCATTATTTGGAAATACGTCGCTGGTTGCAATATGCTGAGGAAGACCTCTGCGCGGCGGAAAGAATGTTGCAGCAGGAAGATGCACTGCCACGCCACATCTGTTGGTTGGCGCAACAGGCCGCTGAGAAAACCCTCAAAGCAGCTTTAGTCTTTGTGCAGGTAGAATTCCCACGCCGTCATGACTTGGATGTATTACGCAATCTTTTGCCTGATGGTTGGCAGGTCAAGACGGAACACCCTGATTTGGCGCAATTAACCGAGTGGGCCGTTGAATCACGCTATCCCGGTGATTGGCCGGATGCGGTCGAAATTGATGCTCGGCGCGCTGTAGCACAAGCGCGGGGAGTTTGGGAGTGTATATACACCGATTTGCCCCAACATGGGTTTATGTGGCAGAGAACGAAAGAGGAAACACCATGAAGTATAACGTCGTCGGCCAATCCGTTCCCCGCATCGACGCCCGCGCGAAAGTAACGGGCGACGCCCCGTATCCCGGCGATTTCGTGATGGACGGGATGCTGACCATGAAGCTGCTGTTCGCCGGCAGGCCTCACGCGCGCGTGCTGCGCGTGGATACGGCGGCGGCAGAGGCGCTGCCCGGCGTCGTTGCCGTGTTCACGTCGCTCGATGTGCCGGTGAATGAGTACGGCCTGCAATATCCCGACCAGCCGGTGCTGTGCGGTCCCCCCCCTTCCGTCCCTCCCGAGGGGGGGGAGACAGTCTCCCCCCCCGTGGGGGGGATTAGGGGGGGGCGAGACATCGTGCGCTTCGTCGGCGATCAGATCGCCGCCGTCGTCGCACAGACGGAAGAGATCGCCGCGCGCGCTGTGGAGTTGATCGCCGTCGAATACGAAGACCTGCCCGTCATCAGCGACCCGCGCGACGCGCTCAAACCAGATGCGCCCCGCCTGCACCCGCCCTACCCCGGCATTGACATCCACCCGGAGCTGGTCTTCGACGGCAACATTGCCTCGCGGCATCGCATCAACCGTGGTGACGTAGACACGGCGCTGGAACAAGCGGACGTGGTCATCGAGGCGGAATACGAAATCCCTGGACAGGAGCACGCCTACTTGCAGCCGGAGGCCGGCCTGTGCTACATCGACGAGAAAGGCCGCGTGACGGTCCTCGTCGCCGGGCAATGGACACACGAAGACCAGGCGCAGATCGCGCACGCGCTGGCGCTGCCGGAGGAGCAAGTGCGCGTGATCTACCCCGCGATCGGTGGCGCGTTCGGTGGGCGCGAGGATATGTCCGTGCAAATCGTGCTGGCGCTGGCGGCGCACCGGCTGCAAAGGCCCGTCAAAATCGTGTGGAGCCGCCGGGAGTCGATCCTGGGGCATCACAAACGCCACCGCGCCTTCGCCCGCGCGCGCTGGGCCGCCGCCGAGGATGGGACACTGCTCGCAGCGGAGACGGAAGTCGTCGCCGACGCCGGGGCCTACATCTACACGACGAACAAGGTGATGGGCAACCTGCTGTTGACCGCCAACGGGCCGTACCGCATCCCCAACGTCAAAACCGAAGTGCTCGGCGTCTACACCAACAACATTCCGGGCGGCGCGTTCCGCGGATTCGGCGCGCCGCAGGGGAACTTCATCGCCGAATCACAGATGAACAAACTGGCCGAAGCGCTGCACATGGACCCGGTGGAGCTACGCCTGCGTAACCTCATCGACAGCGGCGAACCGATGCCCTGGGGCAGGCCACTGCCCGACGACGCGCGCGGTTTGGAGCAGGCGCTCATCGCGGTGGCGGAGGCGGTGGGGTGGGAACGATCTGACGATGGTTGGCGCGCGCCTCAGATGAAGACCACGGATAGGCAGAAGTTGCGTGGTGTGGGGATCGCACTGGGTTTCAAGAACATCGGCTATTCGTTCGGTTATCAAGAGAACGCCTGGGCAGGCATTGAATTGCGCGGCACGGCAGAGATTGAGGAGGCCGTCGTCTACGCCGCCAGTTCCGACGTGGGCCAGGGAACGCGCACCGTCATCTGCCAGATGGCAGCGGAGGCGTTGACGCTGCCCTTCGAGAAAGTCCACCTGGAAGCGATGGACACGGCGATCACCGGCAGCGCGGGATCGTGCTCGGCCTCGCGGATGACGTTTATGATCGGCAATGCCGTGCGCGGCGCGGCAGCGGCGGCGCTGGAAAAGTGGCGCGCCGAGGAACGCCCCGCCAAAGCGGAATACACCTATCTCGCGCCCAAAACCACCCAGATCGACGCACAGAGCGGCTACGGCGACCCCAACTTCGCCTATGGCTACGTCGCTATTGCTGCCGAAGTCGTCGTCGATACGCTGACCGGCGAATGTACCTATCCCAAAATCGCCTGCGCCAACGATGTGGGACAGGCGATCAACCCGCGCCTGCTGGAGGGACAGATCGAAGGCGGCGTCATTCAAGCGCTGGGATGGGCCACGACCGAACATTTCATCGAACGCGACGGCTATCCGCTTTCCAACACCCTCAGCACCTACCTGATTCCCACCATCGAGGACATCCCGCAACGCCTCATCCCGATCATCATCGAAAATGCGGAAGAGAATGGGCCATGGGGGGCGCGCGGCATGGCTGAGATGCCCTTCATTGCCGTCGCCGCCGCCATCCACCACGCTCTGCACAACGCAACCGGCGTGTGGTACAATCGCTTCCCATTCACCGTGGAGCGCGTCCTGCGCGGATTGAAAGGCAAGGAGTAAGGAGTACGGAGTATGGAGTAAGAAGCTATTTCTTTCTACGCTTCACTCCCTACTCCCTACTCCCTACTCCCTACTACCTACTCCCGATGAGCACTTCACGCGTCACGCATCACGTATCACGCATTGGCATCCTCGGTGGCTCCTTCGATCCGCCGCACTACGGGCATTTGGCCCTGGCAGAGACCGCGCGCGTGCAATTGGAACTATCGCGCGTCATTTTCGTCCCGGCGGGCACGCCGCCGCACAAACGCAACCAGCCGATGTCGCCCGTCGAGGATCGTGCAGCGATGACCGCCCTCGCCATCGCCGACAATCCGGCTTTTGCACTCTCCCGTGTGGACATTGAACGTCCCGGCCCGCACTATAGCGTGGATATGTTGGCTTTGCTGCGACAACAACACCCGCCGGTCGAGGAGTGGTTCTTTCTGTTGGGCGAGGATGCACTCCACGACTTGCCCGTCTGGCGCGATCCCCAGGGCATTCTGGAACACGCGTCGCTGGCGGTGATGCCGCGCCTAGGCCAGCGCGTCGATCTTGCGGAGCTTGTCGCGGCACTGCCCGCACTCGCCGAACGCCTGGTGTGGTTGGATGTCCCACCGGTTGATTATTCCGCCACCGACCTGCGCCGCCGCGTCCGCGAAGGCTTGCCGCTGCGCTACCTCGTCCCCCTGGCAGTGGCAGTTTACATCCGCGAGCATAACCTTTATCGGCGAATCAGTGAATGAGCGAATCAACGAATCGGCGAATCGTGAAGCTCTTCCTACCTCTTGCCCATTTCTCATTCCCCGCCTTTGTGGTACAGTTGGAGGAGCCTGGCTGACAGGCAATTTTGTAGTGGAGGGACGCATACAATGCGCCGTTTTTGGTTTTTAGTGTTGATACTCGTGCTGCTGAGTGGATGCTCAGAAGCCGAGGATTTGCTTGGGCTGATCATCCAGCCAGAAGAGGAAAAGGGCTTGCCGTCGGCTTTCGTCGCACCAACGCCGGAGGCAACGTTCCCGCCGCAGATGGCGACCATGGCGCGCATCCTCGCGCGCGGGGAGATGGTGGTGGGCGTGCGCTACGATCTGGAGCCATTCTCCTACATCACCGCCAACAGTGAGCTGGCAGGTTTGGAGATCGACCTGGCCCACGAGTTGGCCCGCCGCTGGCTTGGCAACCCTGACGCGGTGCGTTTCCGCCAGGTGCGTTCCGATTCCGCGTTTCAACATCTCGCCAATGGCACGGTCGACATCGCGCTGGCAGGCGTCATCCACACGCAGGAGATGGAGGCGCAGGCCGATTTCAGCCCGGCTTATTTTATGGATGGTCTGGCCTTTTTGACCTTTCCCGATACGAACATCCAGGATATCAACGGTTTGGGAGGCCGGCACATTGGCGTCGTGACGTGGACCGGCAGCAGGACGACCATCGACGCAACGGTCCCGGTCTCAAAATCGTTCATCAGCTACGACAATTTCTTCGACGCCATTGAAGCGCTGCGCACGCGCGAGATCGATGTCTACGGCGATATGCGCCACCGGCTGGAGCGCGCGCGGCGTCTGGTCGCGGGAGCGGTGGTGGTGGCACAGACCACGTGGGAGCCAATGGCGATGGCCTACCGTCAAGATGACCCCTTCTTCGCCAACCTGGTGACACTCACATTCCAGGACATGGCTGTTGACGGCACACGCGACGCCATCTACGCGCGCTGGTTGCCAGGTGTCTCGCCGCCGAGTATTGCGCTGTTGCCGGGCAGCGCGCCGGCTCCTACAGCCACCGAGGCACCCCAGCAACTTTCCACGCTGGACGTGCTGGCGCGGATTCGCGGGCGCGGCGTGTTGGCGGTGGGCTATTTCACCGACCGTTGGCCCTACAGCGGCAACCGTGCCGACGGCGTACCCACCGGCTTCGAAGTGCGCCTGGTCGAGCGCATTGCCGAGCGTTGGCTCGGCAGCCGCCAGGCCATCAGTTTCGTGCCCGTGACCGAGATCGATGCTTTTACGCGACTGGCTCAAGGCGAGGTCGATATGCTCGTCGGCAACTGGATCCATACCCGTGAAGCTGAGTTGCAGGTCGATTTCTCACTCCAGATTATCGACGACGGCGTCAGCATCTTCTCGCCGGCCGCCGCGCCGGTTGCGGACTTGGCAGCGCTTGGCGGGCGACCAGCGGGCGTGCTGGCGGGATCGGAAGGGGAGCGCGTATTGCCTGGGTTGGCCCAGGCGGCCGGCGTCGGCCTCTCCACCGTGCAGTACACAGATGTACCCGCAGCGATTGCAGGTCTGCAACAGGGTGAAGTGGCCGCGATTGTATCCGAACGACGCGCGTTTTTGGAAATTCTCTTCACGCAGCCCGGATTTGCGATGACCGACCAGCGCTATACTTATCGCCCAGTCGCCATTGTCCTGCCGCAAGGGGATTCGGACTACCGCGATCTGGTGAACTTGACGTTAGCGACGCTGCAAGCGGACAGCACGTATCAGGAACTCTATAGTGTGTGGTTCGATGATTCCGTGCCCACACTGGATGTCCCGCCCGGACATCCGGCGGTGCCGTTGGTGATCACGCCAGCGGAATGAGGCAGCAAGTTCGTCAGGCCTGTATGAGAAAAAGAGTGCTTCGTGTACAAAATTGCCGTCTACAAAAACTTGTCTATAATAAGAAGTGGGAACTAATCACGGCCAGGAGAAATCAACGATGAATGGAACCGCCTCAGAAGCAGGCGTCCACCAGGATGTTATGGGTGTGTTGTTGGACCAGTACCTGGAGACCAATGACTACCACCGTGGCGACGTAGTCAAAGGTGTGATCGCATCTGTCAGTGACAAAACCATTCTCATCGACATCGGGGGCAAGTGTGATGCCATCGTTCATCCCCGCGAAGTAGAAAGAATGATGCCCAAAGACCTCTATGCCCTCAAGCCGGGCCAGGACGTGAGCGTCTATGTCATCGACAAAAGCGATGACGATGATACTATGCTGGTGTCGTTGGCGCGGGCCGCACAACAGAGTGATTGGGACCAGGCCCGTAAACTGCTGCGAAGCGAAGAACCGGTATCCTTACCGGTGGTCGACATCAACAAGGGTGGTGTGATTGTACGTTTAGGGCGGCTCCGCGGTTTTGTACCCGGTTCGCAGTTATTGCCGAACTGGCGTGCCCAGCAAAACACCGACGAATCAGAGCAACGTTGGAAAGCTCTCCTCGGCCAAACTCTGACACTGTGCGTCATCGAGGTTACGCCAGAGCGCAACCGGCTGATCCTCTCCGAACGGCGCGCGGCTGACAGCAAAGTGGTCAAACGCCGCATTCTGGAGAAGCTCAAGGTAGGAGCCGTAGCGCGCGGCGTCATCAACAATGTAGTGCCGTTTGGCGCTTTCGTCAACGTCAACGGTGTGGATGGCTTGCTGCACATCTCCGAACTCTCCTGGAAGCGCGTCACCCGGCCACAGGAAATCGTGCAGGTAGGCCAGGAACTGGATGTCTACGTGCTGGACATCGATCTGGAACAAGAAAGGCTGGGGCTGAGCCTCAAAAGGCTGAGCGCCGACCCCTGGGAAAGCCTCAGGGACACCTACAAAGAAGGTGATTTGGTCGAAGTCACCATAGTCAATCTGACGACGTTTGGTGCCTTTGCTGCGTTAGTTGAAAAACCAGAAATCGAAGGGCTAATTCACATTTCGGAATTAGCCAATCACCAGGTTGCCCGCCCGCAAGATATTGTCGAAATTGGCGAATGTCATCTGGTAAAAATTCTCTCCTTGCAACCGGACGAACGGCGCATTGCCTTTAGCGTGAAGCAAGCTAAGTCGGCGCCATCGGGGACGGCGGCGCCGAAAATGGCGGAACCAGAAGTGACGGAGTCTGAGTCAACGGCAGAACATGCAACAGTGGAAGAAGCCTTAGCGACGGTGGATGAGGCAGTTACCGGTAGTGAAGCTGAAGAAGCTCAACCGGATGTTGAGGCGCAGCCAGATACTTTGTAATCCTGGACATAGATAATCCTTTGTCCCTCGCAGTTTGGCAAGCGCGACGGCAAAGCTTCACAACGCAGCCCCGGTATCTTGCCGGGGCTTTTGTGACTCAGGATCGAGAGACAATGATTGCACAATGACAGACGATAATTCAGGCCATGTATGTCCCTATTGCGATACGCTCAATGAACAATCGGCCAGCTTATGCCGCAAGTGTGGCGTCGCCCTCACGCGGCGTTGCTCATACTGCGATACTGTTAACTGGATCGATGATGAACACTGCGTACAGTGTGGTGCAGCCCTCGACATCCTCGAGTGGATTGTCCGGCGCGATAACCTGGGCGTGGCGGGCCGGCTCAACGAGCAGATGGAGGAGGCCGGGAAGATCAAGGCCGTTGAAACGGCTGCTTCGCAGGCACGCATGGACCGTATGCTGGCCGAAGAGCGCGAGATGCGCGGGGCACTGCGGCTACGTCTGATCGAACAGAAGGTGCAGGAAAAGAAAACGTTGACGATTGTGTTATCCGTCGCGGGTGCTCTCCTGCTCATCATACTGATTATGGCGTTGATCACAGGATTCTAGCGGATGTATCACCGGTGACACACCAAATCATCCGGACTATCCGATTATTGACTACCCGACTATCCGACTATTGACTACCTGACTATCCCAAGGAGTACTGGTATGTTGAAAGAAGCTGAACTGGTACGCGGACTGAAGGACCAAGCCGTTCAATGTCGTGTCTGCGAGCATTACTGCACGCTGCATCCCGGAGACTGGGGGAAGTGCGGCGTCCGCGTCAACCGCGATGGAAAAATCTATCTCGCCGTCTACGGCAGCGCCGTTGCGGCTCACATTGATCCCATCGAGAAGAAACCCCTGTTCCACTTTCTTCCCGGCAGCCGTGCGTTCTCAATCGGCACGTATGGATGTAACATGCACTGCGCGTGGTGCCAGAACTGGCAGATTTCTCAGGTCCACCAGGTAGACACGCGGCGCGACAACGTCAGAGATGCGCTGTCACCGGAAGAAGTGGTGGAGACTGCACTACGGCATCACAGCGCCTCCATCGCCTACACCTACAACGAGCCAACCGTCTTCTTCGAATACACCTACGACACGGCGAAACTCGCCCACGAGCGTGGCCTCAAAAACGTCTACGTCTCCAACGGATTTATGTCGCCCGAAACACTGGAGCGCCTCGCGCCGTATCTCGACGCCATCAACGTCGATCTCAAAGGCTTCACAAACGAGCTATACGAGCAGTATTGCGGCGCGCGGCTTGAGCCGGTCAAGCGCAATATCGCCGCTATCGCCCATGAGACCGATATCTGGATCGAGGTAACGACGCTGGTGATTCCCGGCCTCAACGATTCGGACGAGGCACTAAGGGCGGCAGCGGTGTGGCTGGCGCAGGTCGATCCGGAGATCCCCTGGCACTTGAGCGCGTTCCATCCCAACTATCAGATGCTCGACCGTTCCCGCACCCCTAATGCCACGCTCGAAAGGGCCTACGCCATTGGCAAAGCCGCCGGATTGCGCTATGTCTATCTGGGCAACGTGTCCGATCCCAAGCACGAAAGCACCGTTTGCCCTGCCTGTGACGCCGTGTTGATTGAACGCTATGGATACAATACCCGGACGCATTGGGTGACGCCGGGCGTGTGTCCCACGTGCAACACGCGGATTCCTGGCATCTGGAGCTAAACTGAAGACTACAAAAGTCTGAATACGTATCGCGTCTTGCAGACCTATTTTTCAGCGCGGACGTTTGTTCAGCCGGGCATCGTGTGAGACTTTTGTAGTCTGGTTGAAAGGAGAATTACTATGACTGAAAAGATACGCCCCGCTGCAGTAGCCGGCATGTTTTACCCTGATGGCCAAAACGCACTGCGGAAGGCCGTCAATGATTATCTGAATCAGGCCAACCCGCCGGCACTGTCTAACGTACGCGCGGTGATTGCGCCGCATGCCGGATATGTCTACTCCGGGCCGGTCGCCGCGTTTGCCTACAAGGTATTACTCAACCGTGTCACGCCTCCCAAACGCATCTATGTGATGGGACCATCCCATCGTGTGTGGTTTACGGGTGTCGCGCTGGCGGACTATGCCGCTTTCGATACCCCACTTGGCACACAACCGCTGGACAGCGAGAAAATCCACGCATTGATCAACTCCGGTGCGCCCTTTGCCGCGCACAACGCCGCGCACGCCCAGGAGCACAGCCTTGAAGTTCAAATTCCCTTCCTACGCGTCACCTTTCCCGATACACCTATCGTGCCAATGCTTTTCGGCGACGTGGACCCACTTATCGTAGGCCGAAAACTGGATGAGTTTCTCGAACCAGACGATGCTATCGTCGTCAGTTCCGACCTGAGTCACTACCACGACAATCGAACAGCACATACACTCGATCACCAATTCCTGGATGCGGTGCTCAGTGGTGACCAACGTGGAGCTGCGCGCGGTGAGGCCTGCGGCCAAGCCCCGGCGCTTGCGTTGATGCTGTTAGCGGAAAAATACGGCTGGCAGCCCCACCTGCTGGACTACCGCACCTCCGGCGACGTCACCGGCGATACGCGGCGCGTGGTCGGATACGCCGCCGTCGGTTACGAGGAGGGCGCACAATGACCGCCGCTCCCTTGACAGCCGAGGAAGGTCATTACCTACTCGCGTTGGCGCGTGCGACGATTGCGAACGCCGTAGGCGCCAAATCGTCTACTACTTTGGACGATCCACCTTCCCGGCTCACTGCGCCCGGCGCGGCGTTCGTCACCCTGCGCACGCAGCGCGGCGACCTGCGCGGCTGCATCGGCTCATTGGAAGCACGCCGTCCCCTCGTCGAGGATGTGCGTGAGAACGCCATCGCCGCCGCCCTACGCGACCCGCGTTTCTCGCCGGTGAAAGCTGCCGAGCTGGAAAACCTCGTCGTCGAAGTCTCGGTACTGACCGCGCCGGAGCCATTGGACTTCGACGGGCCGAACGATCTCCAGCGCAAGCTGCGCCCCAACGTTGACGGTGTTCTTATCGAACGCGGTTGGAACCGGGCGACGTTCTTGCCGCAGGTGTGGGAGCAATTGCCGTCACCGGAAGAGTTCCTCGGCAACCTGTGTTACAAGGCCGGCCTGCCGCCCAATGCCTGGCGCTGGCCGGATCTCAAAGTCTCGACTTACCAGGTGCAGAAGTTCGAGGAAGAATGATGATTTCTCCTGGTGCAACCTTCCTCCCAGGCGTGCGTATTAAGCATAGACATTGCACGTGAGCACTACACGCGCTCAATGAACACAAAAAACAGGGAGGAACAATGAATACCGAAAAAGAATTCTACAATGTAACACCGGAACCGGACGAAAAATCAAATACGCCAAATCCCACTGCGGCATCGTACGAGCCACAGCCGCTTTCGCCCGCCGACGAGCGCACCTGGGCGATGCTGGCGCATCTGAGCGTCTTGCTCAACCTCGTCACCGGCTTTTTGGGCGTCGGGGCGGCGCTGTTGATTTATCTCATCTACAAAGACCGCTCGCGCTATGTGGCGTATCAGGCGATGCAAGCATTCCTCTTCCAGTTGCTCTTCTGGGCGGGTGGTGGCGTGCTGATCGGCATTATGTGGGCCATCGTTGGAGCGCTCAGTGCCATCCTGATCGGCATCTTGCTCATCCCCATTGCGCTGCTCCTGACGCCAGTCTTGCTGGTCTTCCCCCTCATCGCGCTGGGATACGGCATCTACGGCAGCATCGAAACATCTAACGGCAAGGATTTCCGCTATTGGCTGGTCAGCGATTGGGCGTTGAACCTCATATAGCCTGTACCTTAATGGGCGCGTCGGTCCACGACGTGACGATGGCGGAAACGCTCGCCCTCATTGCGCAGTGGATTGACGCAGGCGGGACGCATCAAATCGCCACCGTCAACCCGGAATTCTTGATGAAGGCGCGCCGCGATCCGGACTTTAGGGCGACCCTGCAAAGGGCCGCCCTTTGTATTCCCGATGGGATCGGCGTGTTGTGGGCCGCGCGGATGCGCGGCAAGAAGCTGCGCGAGCGGGTCGCCGGATCTGACCTGGTACCCTTACTTTCGGCGGAAGCAGCGCAGCACGGCTGGCGCATCTTCTACCTGGGTGCAGCGCCCGGCGTGGCGGAGAAAACAGCGGCGATCTTGGCGGCGCGCTACCCTGGGCTTAACGTCGCGGGATGTTACGCCGGTTCGCCCGCGCCGGAAGAGGAAGATGACGTCGTGGCGCGGGTGCGCGCGGCGCGCGCCGACATTCTGCTCGTGGCCTACGGCGCGCCCAAGCAAGACTTGTGGCTGGATCGCAATCTGGCCCGCACCGGGGCCGCCGTTGGCATTGGTGTGGGTGGCTCGTTCGATTTCATTGCCGGAGTGTCGCAGCGCGCGCCGCGCTGGATTCAACGCCTCGGCCTGGAGTGGCTCTACCGGCTCTTGCGCGAGCCGTGGCGCTGGCGGCGTCAGTTGGCGCTGCCGCACTTCGCGTGGTTGGTCCTCACCGGGCGAGATGCACCCTAAGCCCGTCCCAAGAAACGCCTGAGCCAGGAAAGCTGCTTGGGCGTCGGTTCCGGGCATGCTTCGGGTTCGGGCGGGCGCCTGCCGTTTTTCCTGTCGCACGCGTTCAACGCTCGCTGCGCCGCGAAAGCGACGTGTTCCACCTGATCCCGCGCCAGCTTTTTCAATGCAACCTGCACTTCTGGGGTTGTGCCATCCAGGGAACTGAGCGTGTGAGCCAGAGCGGCCCGCAGATAAGCGTTGGTATCGTCAACCAGAGGCAAAAGTTGGGGAATCAGGGCTTTGTCGCCGAGTATCCCCAGAGCTTCGATAGCGGCCGGGCGTACCAGGGGGCTGCTATCGTCGTAAGCCATCGCAAGCAACGTAGGGATCGCTGTTGTATCTCGAAGATTGCCGACCGTAAGCGCAGCCGTACGGCGTAAACGCGGGTCCGGTGAGGTGAGGAACTCGCGCACAGCCGGGAGCGCCGGCCGGTACTTGATCCGCCCCAGGCTCTTGAGCGCAGCCAATTTAAGATTAATGCTTTTATCAGCCAGCGCTTCGACCAGCACCGGCCCGCCTTCTGGCCTACCGATTTCTCCGATAGCACTAGCAGCAAGCGAGCGCGCCCCCACATAGCCCCGCACGATGTCGGCCAAAACTGAAATCGCGTCCGGTGGGCACAAATCCCCTATCGCCACGACGAGTGTCTTGACTACCGGCAAATCACGCTGACTGGGCGAAACCAGGTACGCCTTGAGCATCTCGATCATCTTAGGTGCGGCTTCTTGCGCATTTAAGCGGCGCAACGCGATGATCACCGTGCGGCGGATGCGCAGATCGGGCGTATCGAGCAGGGGAAGCAAGACCGCACTCATGTCAGGAATCCCCAACTTGCCAATAGCATTGATCGCCGCACGCCGGACGTAGAAATTGCCATCTTCCAAAGCATTGAGCAGCGCGGCCTGCGCCTCTTTGGCCTGCATCTGCCCCAAAGCAATGGCGGCTGCCCGGCGCACGAAGGAGCAGGGGTCGTGCAAGGCATCCATCAGCGGGAAGACAGCGTCGTGGTGCCCGATGTGGCCGAGTGCCTCCGCCGCCGCACTGCGCACGTAGGTGTTCACATCTTCTTTGAGAAGTGTGATAAGATTAGGCACGGCATAGTCGGCTTTGAGTTTACCCAGCTCCTGGACAGCCTGCGAACGCTGGCGCGGATTCGGACTGTTGAGATTTTCAATACGGCAATCCTCATTGCGGGACCTTTGTTCAGAAACATGCACAGACGGAAGTTCTTCATTGTGGTTCAATTGACTCACCTTCAACTTTTTATGGGCTTGGTCTTTTACCGAGCGAATTGAGTATATCACAAGGAAGAAAAAAGGGCAATGACAAAATGGGCAAAAGCGGGAACAAATCCCCTTCAATTGTCGTCTTGATACTAGAGAAGCTGGGAGCTTTCAAACCTATAAAGATAGTACGAGGAGGTATTCCAATGAAAACGTCTTCGATCAAGTTGATAGCCGGGATCATCCTGGTAACGTTGTTGGCGTTGACGGTGGGCTATGTTCCGGCGTTGAGTGCGGGCGACTGGTACGCCGAGTACTTCGCCAACGTGAGCCTGTCGGGCGGGCCATCGCTCGTCCGTTACGAATCCGCCCTGCACTTCGAGTGGGGAGCCGGCAGTCCGGGGACGGGCATCCCTAACGACAATTTCTCGGCTCGTTTCACCCGTGACGAATGGTTCGAGGGCGGCACGTATCGTTTCTCGTACCGCTCGGATGATGGCATGCGTCTATGGATCGACGACGCGCTGATTATCGATGACTGGCGCGACCGCTCAGCGACTTGGAGCATCGTCGATCACTACATCGCCCCGGGAACACATCGCGTGCGAGTGGAATACTACGAACGCGGCGGCAATGCGGTACTGCAGGTGGGTTGGGAAAAGACCAGCGGAGGGACGGCCTGGCGCGGGGACTACTTCACCAACCGGACGCTGTCGGGCAACCCGGCGCTGTCCCGGTATGACGCCGCCATCGATTTCGATTGGGGAAACGGCAGTCCCGATGCGACAATACCGGCGGACAACTTCTCCGTGCGTTGGTCGCGCACGCTGGGCTTCGAGGCCGGGACGTACCGCTTCTACGCCAGTTGCGATGACGGCGTGCGCATCTACGTCGATGGGCAGTTGGTGATCAACGCCTGGCAAAATCAAAAGCTGCCCAACACGCGTTCCGGGGACATCGCGCTGGGCGCGAGGCAGCACACAGTCGTCGTCGAATATTACGAGGAAGGCGGTCTTGCCAGCGCCCACGTCTGGTGGAACCGGCTGGACACGCTCAAAGGCTGGGAGGGACGCTACTTCGACAACCGCGACTTGCGCGGCGGTCCGGCGCTCATCCGCGACGACACCGAGATCAACTTCGATTGGGGACAGGGCACGCCTGTGAGCTGGATGCCCAGCGACGATTTCTCCGTGCAGTGGACGCGCACGATCAACTTCCCACCGGGACTCTACCGCTTCAACACCCGTTCCGATGACGGGATGCGGCTCTGGATTGACGGCACCATCCTGCACATGGATTACTGGAGTCCCCAGGACAATGTCTGGCGATATCAAGATTGGCACTACCTTTCTGGGGTTCACACCCTGCGGGTAGAATATTTCGAGGCCGCCGGCAACGCGCGCATGCAGTTCTGGTGGGATTATGCCGCAACGGTCGAGGCGGCGCGGGCTATGGCACCTTCGCCAAATTACGGTTTCGCGAGTGCGCCGGGAAGTGGCACGCCGGTCACCCGCACGCCTGTACCTTCTACCCCACAGCCAAGCGTGCAATACCCCGGCCCGTGGCAAGGCGAATACTTCGATGGACGCGACCTGAGCAAAACACCTGTGCTGGTACGTACCGATGAAACCATCAACTTCGACTGGAAGCTTGGCTCGCCTGCACCGGAGATTCCGGCAAACCAGTTTGCCGTGCGCTGGACCGGCACGTTCGCTTTCGAGGCGGGACGCTATCGCTTCACCACGACGAGCGACGACGGTGTGCGCGTCTACGTAAACGACCGTCTGGTCATCAACAGTTGGTATCCCATGCGGGGGACACGCTATGCCACCGTGACCTTGCCTGAGGGCAACGCGACCATTCGCGTGGAGTATTTCGAGCGCACCGGTGCGGCAATGGCACGGCTGACGTGGAGAAAATTGTGAGACTTACGCTACAAAAAGGCTTTTGCCTTGTGTTGATTGTGGGGATGGTCGGGTGTGCCAGGCCATCCCCACTGCCCGACATCGAAACCACGCCGCCCGTCACTGCATCTATAGCGACAGCCCTTCCCACATCCACGGCGACGGCCACAGTATCACCCCCAACGGCCACGCCGCTAACAGCGTCGCCCTCTCCCACACCGCTCCCCACCCCCACAGATACACCGCGTCAGGCCCTGGCTGCGGGACTTCTGCCGTCCGAGCCGGTGACCACGCCACCCGCAGAGTGGACGCCCACCCGTCCCGCGCCCTTCGACGTGGAGGAGGACACGCAGACATCGTGGGTGCGGGAGTACATCCAAACCGTCACCGACCTGCTCAACGTGGACACCGGTGCTGAAGCAGAGAAGCGTATCGACGCGACACTGGCCCAGTTGGTAGCCTGGATGCCGGCAGACAGCACCTACGAAGGCGTACTGCCACCCAATGCCTGGGCCGTCGCCCGCGACCTCAACGGGGATGGCGAGACCGAATGGCTGATCAGCGTTCCCGCGCGCGACCAGGGATGTTGGGCCACGTACTGTCCCGCCTACGTCCTCATCTTCGAGAAGCGCGACGATTTGTTCGTCCCGGCAGCGATCCTTATCCAGGATGAAAACGTCTGGGAGCTTTCCGATCCGAAGTTGTTGATGGTCGCCGACATCAATGCCGACGGGCATCTTGAGGTAGTGATAGAGCAAGTTTCGTGCGGCGCGCACACCTGCTTCACGCAGATCATCATCGGGCAATGGAATGGGCGGCGCTGGCGCTCGCTCGCCGCCGATCCGGTGATGCAAGCTTACACCGACTATACGATGGTCGATCACGATGGCGATGGTCTGTTGGACATCGTAATGCACGGCGGGATGTACGGTTCGGTGGGCGCGGGATTGCAGCGCCCGCGCACACAGGTTTTCGCCTGGCGCGATGGCGCATATCGCCTGGTCGAAGACACGCCCGATCCGAACGAGCATCCCTACTTCCAGATGCTCGACGCCAACACCGCGTTGGCGAACGAGGATTGGGATACCGCACTCGACCTGGCGCTGGCCGTGGTCAACTACCCGGGCGTCTACGAGGACGAGGGCTGGCTGACCACCGAATCCTGGGCGCGCATTGTAGGATACGCGACGCTCGAAGCGATGTTTATCTACGCGCAACAGGGCGATGTAGAGGCGATGCGGCAAGTCCATGCCGGCCTGATGTTGCGCTCGCAAAGCGCGCCGAATAATCCTTATCCAGACGCCGTCTGGCGCGTGCAGGAAGTCTACGAGGCTACCGGCGATCCATTAGCGGCATGCATAGCGGCGGAGGAGTTCATCGTCGCGCGCGCAGAAGATGCAGCTTTCTTTGAATGGTACGGGTATGGCACAGAGCGTCTAACATTGGATCGGATCTGCCCGTTGGATCGCGCCGCAGAAGAAGGGCCACAACTTTAGGCGTGCCAACAGGCCCTAAGGGTTTCAGAAACCCTTAGGGCTTGCAAATGTATTATTCGACGGTCACACTCTTGGCCAGATTGCGTGGTTGGTCCACGTCGGCCCCCCGCCGGACGGCCATCGCATAGGCCAGCCATTGCAGCGGGATGATGTTGAGCACCGGCGCGAGAAACGGCGCTGCGACCGGCACTTCGAGGACGTAATCGGCTTTGCTGCGCGCCAGCGTGTCGCCCGCTTGCAACAACCCGATGACGGTGCCATTGCGCGCCTTCACCTGCTCCATCTGGCTGATCATTTTGTCGTAGACACTGTCGCGCGGCGCAACGGTGACGACCGGCATCACCTCGTCGATGAGGGCGATAGGGCCGTGCTTCATCTCGCCGGCGGGATAGCCCTCCGCGTGAATATAGGAGATTTCCTTGAGTTTGAGCGCGCCCTCCAGCGCCACAGGATAGTTGATCCCGCGTCCCAGGAACAGGAAATGCTGGCGCTTGAAGAAGATTTCCGCAAGTTCGTCGTAGACCGGCAGCGGTTCGGAGATTTGTCCCACCAGGTCGGGCAGGCGGGCCAGGTCATTCACGCTCCGTCGTAAAACGTCCGCGGGCAGCGTGTCACGTAGTTCGCCCAAATAGAGCGCCAGCAGGTAGAGATCGACCAGGCTTGCGGTAAAGGCTTTTGTGGTCGCCACGCCGATTTCTAGGCCGGCTTGCATTGAGATGTAGCCATCGGCAAGGCGTTGTGCCTGGCTGCCGATGACGTTGACGATGGACCAGAGTTTGGCCCCTTGCCGGCGACCTTCTTCCATCGCGGCCAGCGTGTCCACCGTCTCGCCGGATTGAGTGATCGCCAACATCGCCGTGGTCGGTGTGATGAACGGATCACGATAGCGGAACTCTGAGCCGTAATCCACTTCCACGGGCACGCGTGCCAGTGTCTCAAGCATAAACTTGCCCACCAATCCGGCGTGATACGAGGAGCCGCACGCCGCAATGATGATGCGATCCAGCTTCTTGGCTTCCGCCTTGGTGAGCTGGATACTGTCCAGCAGCACGTGATCTCGGTGGAAATCCACACGCCCGCGGATAGTATCGGTGATGGCACGGGGTTGTTCCGAGATTTCCTTCTGCATAAAGTGGCGGTAGGTGCCTTTCTCTGCCGATACCGGATCCCAGGGAATCGCGTGCAGCGCAGCAGTTACCGGTGTCCCGTCCAGCCGGAAAATCTCCGCGCCGTCGCGCGAGATGCGCGCCATCTGCCGGTTCTCAAGGAAGATCACATCGCGCGTGTATTCGAGAATCGCCGGGATATCCGAAGCGATGAACATCTCACCATCACCGATTCCGAGCACGATGCCGCCGGCGTTGCCGAGTCGCGCGACGACTAGCTGTTCCGGTTCCTCAGGACTGAGAAAGACGAAGGCGCTCGCCCCCTGGATGGATGGCAACGTGTGTTGCACCGCCGTCAACAAATCTAATCCGCCAGCCAAGTAGCTATCCACCAGATGTGCTACCACTTCGGTGTCAGTCTCCGAGGTGAAGACGACACCTTCTTCCGCCATCTCCTGGCGCAGTTCGGCGTAGTTTTCGATGATGCCGTTGTGGACGACAGCCACGCGTCCGTTCCGCCCTACGTGGGGATGGGCATTGCTCTCCGTCACACCGCCGTGCGTGGCCCAGCGCGTGTGCCCGATGGCGATATTGCCTACCAGTGGATTTTGGTACAAACGCTCTTGAAGGTTGTTCAACTTGCCCACGGCGCGCTCGACCACGATGCCGCCGTTCTGATGCAAAACGGCGATCCCGGCGGAGTCATAGCCACGATATTCCAGCCGCTTTAGCCCGCCCAACACAATCGGTGCCGCCTGACGCGGCCCAACGTACCCCACAATACCACACATTGTTCGCCTCCTGCAATAGTAGTCTGATAGTCTTTAGTCTGATAGTCCGGGCAACGGATTGCTATGCGTCGACCTGCGGCGCGTTAACGTACCGGCGCACGGCAAGTGAACCACGCGCATGTAAACAGAGATACATAGCACGCAATGACACGCACTCCACCTTAAAAACACGGGAGGTAGTCCGTCTGAAGGGGACGGCGATCATTCTACCGGGTTTGGTAGATAGCTCTGGGGTGTCTTTTGTCCCAGCGGTTGCCCACCGGTTTTATGACACGACTTTCTCATTGGGAGGGGCGAGAGGGGTGAGCTATACCCCTGGCGGCATCCGCCGAAAATCTGGTGAGGACAAAGACTGCAAAAGCCGACAACCAGACATGTTCGATAAACCGCCACCTCGTCACCCGGCGTGGCCGGGTCAGGCGCTTAAAGCCCCACAAGATTTTTATGTATTGACGATAGACAAGTCCTCCTTTGGATCGTCGAGCGTTCGTTGTTGCTACAAGCGCACATTATACTGGGAAACCCGTTAACGGCAAACGGGTGTGTTTCAGAATTCACGCGAATGGTCAGCCGCGCGCACAGACTGGGGTTAGTGTGGTCACAGCCCACAGTAGTATCGGAAACACACCCCTCAGACTACGGGCGTGCCGGGCTTTGTTCCCGGTTCTGAAGCTGGTTTGCCTGTCGTGTCAACACGTTCAGGATGGTTTCGATGTTATCGCCTCGCAAAATACGGTTGAAGGCCTGTTGAGCCGCATCGTTCACTGCAGGATAGGAAATAAGCTGCGGTTCGTAGACGCTGTAGGGGAGCAGCGCGAGCGCCTGAAGCCATTGCGGCGAAAACTGCTCATCACTATCACTCACTTGCGCAGCGACACTGGCACGGGTGGGGAAATTGCCGCTGGCACGCACCCAGCGCGTTTGCTGCTCCGGCGCGGTAAACCACTTGAGGAAAATCCAGGCGGCCAACTGCGTCTCGGGGTTTGTGGTAGGGATGATGAAATCATCACCGTAGACGATTGGCGCGGGTACAGTCCCACTGTATGGAAGGGTGGTTACGGCCCACACATCCTCGTTTTCGGCGGCTTCCATCGCGCGTTGGTAGAGTGGGATGTCGGCGCTGGACCCCAAAATAAAAGGCGTGCGCCGCGCGGCGAAGTGTGTGCTGGGCGGGCCGGCGACGGTAGAAGTGATGCACTCCTCGTCGTAGAGGTCCTTGATGTACGTCATGGCGGCGACGGCAGGTGTAGTATCGTAAGCATATCCGTCACCATCTGGATTGAGGGCCACCCCACCAGAAGACGATACGCTACCAAAAGCGGCAATCCAGCCTGCCATGGTGGTTGCGTCGGTGCGGAGTATGTAGCCACTCGCGCCGGTCTCGGCAGCATCGCGCGCTTTGGCAACGGCGCAGGTCAAGGTCTCAAACCCCTCGGTGCTGGTGAGCGGGCCGGAATAGCGCAGCGTCTCAAGCCACGTCTGATTGTAAAACAGAACTTCCATAGAACGCGCAAGTGGGAAACCCAGGCGCTGACCGTCAAAAGCCGGGTGAATACCCTGCGCCAGGGGCGGCACGAAGAAATCTGCACGCTCTTCCGCAGTAAGCCCCCAATCCGGATCGGCGACGTAGACGTTTATATCGACCAACGCGTTTGCCAGAGCATAGACAGCCTGATGGTTCTGGTCACCGACCGCCAGGCCGGGTAGTTCGCCCGCAACGATACCGGCACCCATCTTGTCGTGAAGTGTGTCGTCCTGACTCTCCGCGACCACTATGATACCGCAAGGATTGATAGCATTGAAGGTATCGAGCATTGCTTGCACTTCAGCTTCAAGTGTACCACTGTAGGGGTGCCACCACGTCACCATCTGCCCGCGCGGATCGATACCAGCCAACGGGCCGGACGACGCGGGGCTACATAATCCTGTTCGGGGCGGGAGAAGACCCTCCGCCAGCATCTTATCCTGGAGGGCGTTGGCTTCGAAATGCAATCGACTCAGCGTTCCCTGGATAGTGTCACCCTGCACGATCTGGTCAAAGGCCCCCTCCACTGCCTCGCGCACCGCCGGATAAGAGACAAGCTGCGGCTCGGGGACACCGTCGGAGAGCAATGCGAACGCCTGGTCCCACTGCGGCATCAGTTCCTCCACGTCTGACGACGCAGCGACGCTGGCGCGGGCGGGAAACTCCTCGTCGATGTGGATCCATCCGGCCTGCCGTTCCGGTGCGGCAAACCATGTCAGGAAGATCCACGCCGCGAGTTGCGTCTCAGGGTTGGTAGCGGGGATCATGAGATCGTTGCCGTAGATGGTCGGTGCCGGTTCGGCACCTTCGCGCGGAAGTGCGAGCACAGCCCATTCGTCGGTGCTTTCAGCGGCATCCATAGCGGCCTTGTAGGCAGGGATATCGGCGCTAGAACCTTGTACAAAGAGTACACGGCGCTCGGCGAATTGCGCGGGAAGGGGTTCTTCAATGGAGTAATCGGCGCAGCCTTCGTCGTAGAGTTCCTCGAGAAATGTGACAGCATCAACAACAGCCTTGTTGTTGTAGGAGTAGCCGGTGCGATCATTGTTGAGGATCGAACCACCGAGGACACCGGTCCAGGCGGCCAAGCTGGAAGCAACATCGTGGAACACGTAGCCGTCTGCATCTCTGACTGTTGCAGCGGCACAGGCCATATCCTTGAACGTTTCCGTATTGGTGGGCAAGTCAGTGAAGCGGAGTTCTTCAAGCCACGTCTGGTTGTAGAACAACACATCTACGGTACGGGTGAGCGGGAATCCAAAAAGTATAGCATCATCCCCTTCGAGGAACGCCCCAATGAAGTCTCTCCGATCTTCCCGCGAAAGACCCCAAGTCTCGTCATCGATGTAGGCTCGCATATCAGCGAGACCGTTGGCAAGAGTGTAAAATAGTTGATCGTTCTGGTCACCGATGACCAGGCTGGGCAACTTGCCCGTGGTGAGGGCCGCACCCATCTCGTCGCGAAGGGCAGTGCCCTGATTCTCGACAACGACGGTGATGTCGCACGCATTGGAGGTATTGAAGGTATTGACGAGCGCTTGGAGATCGGCTTCGCGCGCGCCACTGTACGCGTGCCACCAGATCACCGTTTGCCCGCGTGGGTCGACACCAGCCAGCGAGCCGGATGGCGCAGGGTTACACGGTTCGCGTTCCGCCTCTTGCAGCGTTTCTTGGGAGGATTCGGACACCTCGCTCGACGCCGTCGATTGTGGCGTCACATCTTTCGTTTCCCCGCAAGCAACGAGCACCTGCAGAACCAGCACGCTCAAAATCAGTACGACGACAAGGTTTCGCTTTTTTGTGCGCATATCAATCTCCTCCTGCCGTCAATAGGGTGGTCAGTGGCAGTGCAAAGAAGAGGCGTTTTTCAAGACATACCTAACCGGATTATAACACCGCTGCTCGGACTTGCCAACGCTCGTTTGCTAACGTGACAACAAACACCGCTTGCCCGGTTGCCTGTTGGATCTCCGCCGCCGGGCGATCATCCAGGGCACAGTCGTCCGGCCCGCGGAAGAGTTCATCCGGCAACACCAGCACGTCGCCGATCTCGTGCTCACGCAGTTGCGCGAGGATATCACCCACGGTGAGTAGCCCGGCGACCGTCACGGTCTCGCCGAACGTGCGGTTGGGCACGGCGACGACGTCCGCCACGAGACCGGTCTGGGCGGTGAACGTAGCCGCTTTCTCGCGCAGCACCGGCGCGAACAGCGTCCCCGTCACCCACGTCTGGCGCGGCCCGCCGAGGTGCGCTAGTTCCGCCTGAAGCGCATCCCATCCACCGAGAAACTGCCGCACCATGCCCACCCCGTTTTCGATGAGCGCCGGGAGCAGGCCGTCATAGTCAGCCAATGGCGGGACAGGGGCACCTGCCCGCAAGAACCACTCGTCGGAGGGGTACACGAAGCCAACCCCCAACTCGGCACGCAGGCGCGTCTGCCAGTCGAGCGTCTGCGCCAACACGGCGGCGGCCTCGACGCCGGTGTAGGGGCGCAAATCGGGATTGTGCCAGCGCGTCAGGCCGACAGGCACCACGGTCACGTCGGCAACGGCGGGATAGAGCGCGGACAGGTCCGCGATCGTGCGGTCGAGGTGTGCGCCGTCGTTGCGGCCCGGCGCGAGCACGGCTTGCGTGTGGACTTCGATATCCATGTCGGCAAGGCACGTCAAGTATTCCATGATCTGTCCCGCACGCGGGTTGTGCATCAACCCGACGCGCACATCCGGCTCGGCGGCATGAACGGACACGTAGAGCGGGCTGAGATGCTGCTCTTCGATGCGCGCCCAATCGCTTTCGTCCAGGTTGGTGAGGGTGATGTAGTTGCCGTGGAGGAACGAGAGGCGGTAGTCGTCGTCCTTGACGTAGAGCGGTCCGCGCAGGCCAGGCGCCATTTGGCTGACGAAACAGAAGTCGCAGTTGTTGCGGCACGCGCGGATGTCGCCGTCGAACAGCTCGGTCTCGAACGCGAGACCAAGCGCTTGCCCATAGCGGCGATTGGCGCGCAGCGTCTTCTGCCGCCCCGACCGTTCGATGCGGAATTCCAACTCCGGCTCGGCGGCGTAGAATTGCACGTCGATTACGTCGCGCAGGGGCATCCCGTTGAGCGCCAACAGCACGTCGCCCGCCCGCAGTCCCGCTCGCGCGGCGACGCTGCGTGGCGCGACGTCCGTGATCAGCGCCGGGTGATAGTCCGTCATCGTTGCCAGTTTATGATCTCCGCTCTGTGTTCCGCCACGTAGGCGTTTGATGGCTCCGCGCCGCACGCACGACAAACGAGATGATAGGCCGAGTTCAGCGTGCCACATTCAGGGCAGGCGTACCGTTCGGTCATCTCGACGAACCACTGCTCGTAGCCCACCTCGCGGATGCGCGCCTGCGCCTCCCACAACTCGATGCGGTGCGGGCGGGCAGCCTGGAACGCTTTCAGGTCCTCACAGGGGTATTCGTCGCACAGGCCGCAGAAGTCCACGCCCTTCGCCATCGCGCAGGCGTAGAGCGTGCACGATTCGCAGTAGCTATACCGGCGCTCTGCACGGCAACCATCGCAGACCAGTGTTTCCACGGGGCGGTTGCGCTGTCGCGCGATCTCTGCACGCTTTTCGGGCGTCTCGTGCGCCGCAATGTAGATGATGCAGGCCGGGCAAAACAACCCGCAGACAGCGGCAAGCGTTAAATCCGGTTGTTGTTGAGTCTCGTTCATTTTCCCTCCAAATCGTTGCAACTCCCATTATCCCTTGAGCGAACGATAAATCAAGTCTCAATAAATCGAAATTTACGCAGGAACCAGACTACAAAAGTCTTACGAGTCGCCTGCTTGAGCCAATGTGTACGCTAAACAACAGGTCTGCAAGGCACAATACATGTTGAGACTTTTGTAGTCTTTGCCATTTGTCGATCTACTGACTCTCGTTTTGACAAGTGCTCCGTTATGGTTACAATAGAACAAAATACATAAAGAATCCTTTATGTATTCACATCATTCAGTTCACATCGAATAAGGAGGGTTTTGCAATGGCAAAGAAGAAGGTTCGTGTCGCCATCATCGGGGTCGGTAACTGCACCTCGGCGTTGGTCCAGGGGGTCGAGTTCTACAAAAACGCGCCGGATGACGCATTTATTCCCGGCTTGATGCACGCGCGGCTCGGCCCCTATCACATCAGCGACATCGAGTTCACGGCGGCGTTCGAGGTCAACGTGGAGAAGGTGGGCAAGGATTTGTCCGAGGCGATTTTCGCGCATCCGAACAATACGCTCAAGTTTGCGGACGTGCCGCACATGGGCGTGCCGGTGTATCGCGGGATGACGCACGACGGACTGGGCAAGTACCTTTCCGAGATCATCGAGAAGGCCCCCGGCCCTACGGCGGACATCGTTGGCATCCTCAAGGACACGAAGACCGATGTGGTGGTCAACTTCCTGCCGGTGGGCAGCGAAATGGCGACCAAGTGGTACGTCGAGCAGGTACTCGATGCCGGGTGCGCGTTCGTCAACGGTATCCCCGTCTTTATCGCGCGCGAGGCGTACTGGCAAAAGCGCTTTGCCGAGCGCGGCTTGCCGGTGATCGGCGACGACGTGAAAAGCCAGGTCGGCGCGACGATTTTGCACCGCATCATCTCCAAGCTGTTCGTGGATCGCGGCGTGCGCATCGATCACACCTATCAGTTGAACTTCGGCGGGAACACCGACTTCCTCAACATGCTCGAGCGCGAGCGGCTGGAATCCAAGAAGGTATCGAAGACGTCGGCTGTCACCAGCCAGGTGCCGTACGATCTGGGCGCGAAGAACATCCACGTTGGGCCGAGCGACTACGTCCCGTGGCTCGAAGACCACAAGTACTGCCACATCAAGATGGAAGGCACGACCTTCGGCAATGCACCGCTGTTGCTGGAAGCCAAAATCGAAGTGTGGGATAGCCCCAACAGCGCGGGCGTCATCATCGACGCCATCCGCACGGCCAAAATCGCGTTGGATCGCGGGTTGGCGGGCGCGATTGTGGAACCGTCGGCGTACTTTATGAAATCGCCGCCGGTCCAATTCCCTGACGACCAGGCGCGGGACCGTCTGGAAGGCTACATCGCCGGCGACACTGTCACTGTGTTAGGACCAGAAGCCGTCGAAGACAAATTGCACCACTCCGTACAAGGTTAAACAAAAGCGTGATGCGTGATCCATACAGATCACGCATCACGTTTTACGTATCACGCATCAACAGAGGCTGGCAATCACCATCAGCAACCCCACCAACGCCAGCGGAATCCCCACAATTGCGCCGACGACGGTCAGGCTGACGATAACACCCACGATCAGCAGCACCAGCCCCACGATGCCCACGACCAGCCGCCCGGTCAGGCCGATGATCCAGAAGATCAACTTGAAGAGCAACACAAACGGCAGCAGGAGCAATTTGATCAAGAATTTCATGGTTATCCTCCCGTAACGAAATAATTTTGTACTTTGTAACTCGTAATTTGTAATTCGTGATTCGATTACGATTGCATTACGTAAGTAAATTACAAAGGTTGCATGAATCGTGAGAATTTGAGGTTTTGCCGGCCACGAATTTGGAACGAATAAACGAGTGGGGAGCGCGCTCATTCGTGGTCAGAGGCTTTCTGTGGTACAATGAAACAGAGTCCAATTCGCTTTTGAGTCTAGATAACATCGTGTTGGGCGGTGT
>OMKS01000797.1_pt1 | contig 29191 bp, 21 predicted proteins | sample 1674721 | NCBI WGS metagenome assembly OMKS01 (sample SAMN06264996, study PRJEB25208) | sediment metagenome | isolation source: hot spring sediment | place: USA: California | collected 2014-09-02 | reverse complement strand
TACGTTCGACGATAGCAAAGCCGCTCAACACGTGTTTCAGCACAGACATTGGCGCCTCCTGAAAAATGGCAAATGGCAAATGGCGAATGGTAGCAAAGTCAGAAAAAATCCGTTAAAATCCGTTCAATCCGTTGACACTTTCGTGGTTTCCCAAGCGGTGCTGACTTGGGCGCGGGTTTCGTCGAGGCTGCCGCTGGTATCGATGATGACGTCGGCGCGGGCGAGCTTCTCGGCTTGCGGCGGCTGCGCGCGGATGCGGCGCAGCGCCTCTTCGCGGGTGAAGCGGCGCGATTTCATCAGCCGCTTGACTTGCGCCGTCTCCGGGCACGTCGTCACCCATATCGCGTTGTAGTCGCTGGCGACGCCGCTTTCCAGCAGCTTGATGGCTTCGACGACGACGACGGGCGCAAGACTGGCGGCGATGCGGCGTCTTACTTCGGCGATCACGGGCGGATGTACCAGGCGTTCGAGCTGCGCCAGCGCCTCTGCATCGCTGAAGACGATGTCGCCGAGTTTGCCCCGATCAATTGTCCCGTCGGGCGCGAGAATTTCCGCGCCGAACGCCGCGATGACATCATCATAGGCCACGCCGCCGGGCGCTAACGTTGCGTGCGCAACCTGGTCCGCGTCGATGACCTCCGCGCCCAACTGAGCCAACATTCGCCCGACGGTGCTCTTTCCCGTGGCGATGTTCCCCGTCAGCCCGATGCGATAAGGGGGAGTAGGGAGTAGGGAGTAGGGAGTAGGGAGTGGAGATTGGTAATTGGAAATCAGTGGAATTGTCATAGCATCTTCCTCATTGCTCATTTCTCAACTTCTTACTTCTTACTTCTTACTTCTTACTCCTTACTCCTTCAACTCTGCGGCGCTCGCCCATTCCTCCAACAGATGATTGAGTTCCGCTTCGACGCGATGGTACTCCGCGCCGAGTTTGGCGACGCGGGCGACGTCTTGCGTGCGTCCGGCGGCATCCAGGGCCGTGGTGAGTTCCTGCATGCGTGCTTCCAGAGCGTGGATCTGTGTTTCGAGGCTCTCCAGTTGCTTTTGCTGGCGGGCCAGTGTGCGCTCGCGTTCGCGTTCGGCCCGACGCTCGGCTTCACGTCGGGCGCGTGCTTCTTCCTCGCGGCGTTGTAGGCCCGGCGTGCTGCCGTTGCGGTGGTCTCTATGCCACGCGGCGTAGGCAGGGTATCCCTCCTCGAAGACGTGCAGTCTCCCGTCGGCGATGGCCCACACCTGCGTCGCCACCTCGCGGATGAGATAGCGGTCGTGGCTGACCAGCAGCACCGTCCCGTTGAAATTGTTGATAACGTCTTGCAGCACTTCCTGCGAGGGAATGTCCAGGTGGTTGGTCGGCTCGTCCAGCAGCAGGAAGTTGGCCTTTTCCAACGCCAGGATTGCCAGGGCTACCCGCGCGCGCTCGCCCCCGGAGAGCACGCCGATGTCCTTGAAAACGTCATCCCCACGGAAGCCGTAGCGCGCCAGGAAGGAGCGTGTCTCGGCGACAGACGCCATGCCGGCGTCGAGGAGCGTGTCCAGCACATTCTTCCCTGCGATCAGATGTTCCTGCACCTGCGCGAAATAGCCGATGTGCACCGCCGCGCCAATGCGCACCCGGCCATGTAGGGGGCGCAGCTCGCGCAGGATGGTGCGCAGCAACGTCGTCTTGCCGGAACCGTTCGGGCCGACCAGTGCAACGCGATGACGGCGGCGGATTTCGGCCTCTTCCACTTCGACCATCGGCGTGTCCGGCGCGTATCCGGCTCGCAGCTCGTACAGGCCGAGCACCAGATCGCCGCTGCGCAACGTGGTCTGCAAGTTGATGTGGATGTGTTGTTGCTCTATAGGGCGTTCCAGCCGCTCGACGCGCTCTAGACGGCGGCGCCGTCCTTTGGCTTGCGACGTGCGCTGCCCGGCCATGTAGCGGCGGATGTAGTCCTCGGTTTTGGCGATTTCCTGTTGCTGGGTTTCGTAGGCCACCTGTTGCTGTCTACGCCGGTCGGCGCGCTGTTGGACGTAGGCGGTGTAGTTGCCCCGGTAAGCGTTGATGTGGCCGAACTCCATCTCCAGCACCCGGTTGGCGATGGTGTCCAGAAATTCGCGGTCGTGCCCCACGACGATGATGCCGCCTTTCCAACTCTTGAGTTGCTCTTCAAGCCACTCGATTCCTTCCAGGTCGAGGTGGTTGGTCGGCTCGTCCATCAGCAGCAGATCGGGTTCCTCTAGCAGCAGCCGCGCCAGCAGCGCGCGCGTCTGTTCACCGCCGCTGAGGTGCGCCGTCGGCATATCGAACTCGTCCTTGCGAAATCCCAGACCGCCGAGCACCTGCCCGATGCGCGTTTCGTAGGTGAACCCCCCGGCCTGCTCGAATTTGTCCAGCAGCACGCCGTAACGGGTCATCGCCGTCTGCTGCTGCGTTTCATCGGGCGAGGCCATCTGTTCTTCCAGGCGGCGCAGCATCTCTTGTTGGGCGCGCAGGTCAGCGAAAACGGCCTCCATCGCTTCCCACAACGTCCCCGTAGTGTCGAAATCGGGCGTTTGCGGCAGGTAGCCGATACGGATATCGCGCGCGCGACTTACCGTCCCGGCGTCTGGCTCTTGCACACCGGCGATGATGTCCAGCAGCGTGCTCTTCCCGCAGCCGTTGACGCCCACCAATGCCACGCACTCGCCGGGGTGGACTTCAAAGGAAATCTGCGAGAAAATCTCGTCAGGACCGAAATATTTGGCCAAATTGGATGTCGAAAGTAGCGCCATAATGCCCGAATTATACCAGACTTCTCAGCCACGAGGCCTACTGGCTCGGCCTTCCGGGAAGCTCGGCACAGCCGTGTTGAAGCACAAAAGCCGCTTTGTCCCAAAGTTTTACCTCTGGACATACTCGCACAGCTTCCCGGAAGGTGCACTTGCGTGGCCTGGGCTTTTTGATTCTTGCGCTTTCGCGGGTATAATGAGCGTATGTCGATGCGGTTCCACATGTGGGAGAATCCCCGGCGGGCTGTGGAGAATCGTTGGCCGGAGGAAAGGCGTGCGAAGATTTGCGCTACGCCTGATGGAGTGGACGATGCCGGAACAGCCTGAACTGATCCATATTCTGGCCCAGACGGACTTGTTCACCGATGGAAAGGCGTATCGGATTCTCAAGGTCGGTCTGGTGCAGGAAGAGTGTAATGCTTTTGGGGCTGAAGCATGGCCGGCGTCGTTCTGGGCCTGTATCCGTGATAAGGATGAGATGACGCTGGTGCTGGCGCAGGAATCCGTTGCGCAGCTTCCTGCGTCCGTCACGGTACTGGATAGTTCGCCGCCGTATCGTTTGATTACATTCGATATCCCTTTGGATTGGGGCGTCACCGGCTATCTGGCGGCGCTGACATCCGTGTTGGCCGGTGCGGGGATCAGCCTTTTCGCGCTGTCGGCCTTCTCGCGGGATCACATCTTCGTCGCCGAGACGGATTTCGACCGCGCGTGGGATGTGTTAGGTGGGTTTATCCATACCTGTCGCGCGCAAGTGGACGACTTTGAGGTTGATAGGGAGTTTGTGTGAGTAGTGTTCTGTATTTAATCGGTAAGACCCTCGGCAAGTACGAGGTGCTCGAACACATCGGGCACGGCGGCATGTCGGAGGTCTATAAAGGCCAGCACGCGCAGTTGGACCGCATGGTGGCGGTCAAAGTGCTGCACCCCTTCCTGGCAGACGAGGAGGGCTTTGTCACACGCTTCAAACGCGAGGCGCGCATCGTCGCCACGCTGCGCCATCCCAACATCATGCAGGTTTACGACTTCGATTATAACGATGAATTAGACATCTACTATATGGTGATGGAATTCATCGACGGCCCGACGCTCAAAACACGTCTGCTCGAGGAGTCGTTGCCTCAGGAAGAGGTCGTGCGCATTGGGATAGCGATTGCCGATGCACTCGACTACGCGCATCAGCGCGGCATGGTTCACCGGGACGTCAAACCCGCCAACATTATGTTCATGCAAGACGGCCAGCCGGTGCTGACCGATTTTGGCATCGCCAAGATGCTGACGCTTTCCGGTTTGACCGCCAGCGGTGCAATGGTGGGTACGCCCGCGTATATGGCCCCCGAAGTGGGCATGGGCCGTCCGGGTACATCGGCATCGGACATCTATTCACTCGGCGTGGTGCTCTATCAGTTGCTCGCCGGGCAGTTGCCTTTTGAGTCCGATACGCCCATGGGGATGGTGATGCAGCACATCAACGATACACCGCCGCCCCTCGCGAAACTCGCGCCGTCGTTGCCGCCGGGCCTCGAGCCGGTGATCCTCAAAGCGTTGATGAAAACCCCTGAAGAACGCTTTGTGCGCGCGGCAGAAATGGCCGCGGCATTGCGGCAGGTGATTGGGCTGGAATTATATAATGGACCATCCGCAGTTTCATCGCCGCCCGCTACCCTGACGCCGCCGCCCACTGCGGCGACGCCCCCACCGGCATCACGGCGTCCCTCACACGATGCGGATGCTCTCGACGAGGATGATCGTCTGTTGCGGACGTGGCCGGTTGCTCTGGAGCATAAACCTTCCGTGCGCACCCCCACGTTGTTTCCACTTACCAAAACAGACACGCCACCGCCGGAAAAACAGGCTACACCGCCACGACGCTCGTTTTGGACGCGTTTGCTAGGTGTGGTGACCGTCTCATTGGTCGGCGTTATTGTGGGGGTCGTGGTATGGCTAGGCATTCGAGGTGACATTCCGCTCTTTTTACAACAGTTACGGGCGCTCTCGGCGACAGTGCGTGAACCTGTGACGATGGAGGTTACCTCAGAGTTCCCCATCAATACTGCGATGCCCACTGATGAGGCCCCTCCGGCAACAGTAGCGCCTACGGCGACGGGGACACCTGCGCCAGCAGTGATGGCTACACCTGTGGCCGTCGATGAAACGCCTGCGCCGGTTGAACCTACATCTACGCCGCCCGTTTGCACGCCTCGTATCCGCCTTAACCTGGTGCGCCGGGAGCCGGACAGTCTTGTACTGCCCGATACGATGGTAGCCGTTTATCTGAGCGCACGCAATGTTGGGGACTGCACGTGGTCTGAGGACGTGCGCGTGGCTTTCGTCTCTGGTGAGCAGATGGGTGCGCCCGATACCATTGCTGTGCAACCCCTCGCTGCCGGTGCGAGTATGCAAGTGATCCTGCCGCTGCGCGCGCCGCTCGACACGGGTGTCTATACCTCGACCTGGGAAGTGCGTCACAACGCCGGACCGGCGGCGGGGACGACTGTAGCGGTGGTCGTCGAGGTTGGTGATGAACTTGCCCCGACGCCTACACCAGCGCTTCAACCGACGAGTACTGCCGCCCCTACGCTTGCACCGCTGACGTTCGAGACGCCAGCATTGATGACGTGGGGCGAGGACGCCGTCTCTGGCACGTGGTATGGTGCGCTTGCGCTCCAGGCCGTGGGGGGAGCGGGCGATTATCGCTACTATCGTGGAGAAATCCGGCCGGACACGCTGCTGCCCGAAGGCCAATTAACCTTCTCATGGCGACGTTGCGAGGCGCTGCCGCTGACCGTGTGGGCCGTTTCTGGCGTAGACGTCGTCCGTTGGGCGGGGTGGATCGACTATCCTGCCGCACAAAACTGCCGCTGAGGCCGTTCCAAGAAAATAAACCATCAAAACTCTGGCGTTTTCCCAAGAACTTGTCCCTCATGTGGCATGATCTAAATCTTCGAACTACCTGAGAGGTACAAATGGATCAACAAGAGATGGTGAGACTTATCCGTTCGCGGGGGATTACGGCGCCGCTGGTGTTGGACGCGCTGGCGCGCGTGCCTCGTCACCGCTTTGTGCCCGAAACGCAGCGTGTTTCTGCTTACAGCGATCACGCGCTCTCTATCGGTTGCCAGCAGACGATCTCACAGCCGTACATCGTCGCCCTGATGACGGAAGCCATGGACTTACAGCCCGGCGACCGCGTGCTGGAGGTAGGTACCGGCTCCGGCTACCAGACGGCGATCCTGGCGGAGATGGGGATGGACGTCTACACCATCGAGCGCATTCCCGAACTTTACGCGGAAGCCAAAGCCCGTCTGGAATCGCTCGGCTACGCGGTGCATTGCCGTCTCGGCGACGGTTATCTTGGGTGGCCGGAATTCGCACCCTACAATGGCATCATCGTCACCGCTGCGCCTGGCGAAATCCCGCCCGCACTCCTCGAACAATTGGCCGATGGCGGACGCCTGGTCATCCCCGTCGGCCCGCGTCACGGCTACCAAACCCTCTGGAAAGTCATCCGGCGCGGTGATGACATCCAGAAAATCGACCTCGGCGGCGTCGCCTTCGTTCCCTTTGTTACTCCAGTAGACGATAGACAGTAGACAGGGAAAAGCCCCCATCTACCGTATACTGTCTGCTGTCTACTCCTTGAACATCGTCAACAGCCGCTTCCCTGGAATCTGCGGGAACGTTGCGCCCTGACTCACGGCAAGTAGTGCGGCGGTGGGATCGGTGAGCAGCGTTCCGGCGACGGCATCCACCCCGGCCTCGAACAGCACCGGCGACAGCGGCGTCGTTCCGCCTAACATCACTACGAAGGCATCCCGGTGGCACAGCGCGATCAGGCCCTCGAAAGTGTGGTTCAATAACGAAGTCCCCGTTAAGGCGACGACGTCGGCTTGTGGCAGCACTTCCGTTGCCATGCTGGCGGGTAAATCGCCCTCGCGGGGGCGCAATTCCAGCACCCATAACGTTTTGGCGATGGTGCGCAGGTGCGGGATAAACGGGAAATGGCCGACAACGGCGATGTTGCGCCCTGCACCACGTTCGGCGATAACGTCTGCCGCGTTGACCTCGACGCAGGCATCGACGTCGACGTTCAGCAGCGCGTTAATGGTCGCAAAACCTACACTCGTTTCCGGCAGGCTCTTCGAGTGGGCCAACGCCGCCAACTGCGCGGCGCTGTAGGCCAGCAAGCGTCCTGCATCTTTGACCGGCGCGCCCTTGCCGTGATGGTGTTCGTCTCCACCGCCGCCTAGTGTGGACGACAGCCCGCCCCGCACCTGCCCGCCAAGTTCCGCCGTCACGGCAGTCCAGTGCCCGCCGATGCGCACATCTGCCGGCCGCGCGGCGGCAGCATTGACGGCGACTTGTTCCAGGAATCGATCGGTGATGGTCATAAGTGTGGCTCCTTTGCTCCCGTTGGAACGTCCCAACATTTCAACGCTCAAATGGATTAACGCTTCTCAATTTGTCTTTTTTGCCACTCCCTATTATAATCATCTCGTATGAAATTGCTATTGGCCCGCCACGGACAATCGGAATGGCAAGTCAAGTCGGAGGATAGCGACCTCGATGCGCCGTTGACGTCGTTAGGTGAATCGCAGGCGCACCGGCTTGGCGAATACCTCGCGGCAGGTGATGAGCCTATTGTGGCGATTGTCGCCAGCCCGCTTCAGCGCGCACGGCACACGGCGGAGATTGTGGCGAGTTATCTCGCTCTCCCCGTAGACGTCGAACCGGATTTCCGCGAGTTTGATGAATGGACGGCCGGGTGGGCGCCGTTGCCCGCGTCGATGTGGGACATGGCTCCCGCGACCCCGGAACTGAAGCCGGGTTACAGTCGTTTTCGCACGCGCGTCGCGGCGGCGCTACGTCGGGTGGTCGATGTACACAACGGCGCAGAACAGCTCTTACTCGTCACGCACGCCGGGACGATTGGGGCGCAGGTGCGGATCCTGCTTGGCTCCGATACGCCACGGCTATGGATGCATAACACCGGGTTGAGCCTCTTCGAGTGGGGACATCCGGAGCGCGGGGGCAGTTGGGTCGTTCACTACCTCAATCGCGTCGAACACTTGCCTCCCCCAATGAGGACTTCGTGATGGATGCCCCTGCGCCGCACGCCCGCGTTGGATTTCCCCGCGTTTGGGTGTGGAGCGGCCTGCTCCTGGCCCTCGTGGGGTTGGCGCTTTTTGTCATACTCACCCCCGATAGCTTGTTGCTCAAGGCCGATGTTATCGCGGCGGCGGTGTGCCACCGTATCCCCTCACACTCGTTTCTCATCGACGAACACCAGTTGCCGCTGTGCCAACGCTGCTCCGGCACGTTTCCCGGCGCGCTGACGGGCTTACTCGTGCAATGGGGCGTGTGGCGGCGCCGGCGCTCCCAACGCTTTCCGCGCTGGCAGGTGCTCGTCGTGCTGGCAGGATTTGCGGGGATTTGGGCGCTGGATGGATTCAATTCCTACACCACTATGCTGACCGGTAGACCGGAAGGTCTCCTTGGATATGCACCCCAACCATGGTTGCGCCTGCTCTCCGGCGTGTTGATGGGGATGGGAATGGGCGTGATCCTCGTCCCGGCGTTCAACCAGATTATGTGGGCCGATGGCGAAGCCACCGCATCGCTGCGTTCCTGGCCGGAGTTGGCGTTCCTCGTCGTCGTGGAATTGGCGATGGCGGGCCTGATCTACCTGCTCGCACCGGCGTTGCTCTACCCGGTGGCGCTCTACAGCGTCGCTGGTGTAGTGGCGATGTTCATCTGTCTCGGCGCGATGTTGTTCGTGATGGCGGTGGGGCGCGATAGCGCGTTGACTGGATGGCGTGAAGCCTGGTTGCCGCTCGTGTGGGGCCTCATCTTCGCCCTCGTCATCATTGGCGTGATGAATTTCCTGAGGGTGCAGATCATAGGAACCATCGAAGGCGTTCCAGGTCTTTCGTAATTTGTAATTCGCAGTTCGTAATTCGTAATTCGTAATTCGTAATTTGTAATCTAGCAGTTGCTATTCGTTATAGGAGGTGAATATATGTACAAGAAACTGTTTATTCCAGGTCCTACCCACGTGCGAGACGAGATTTTAGCCGCGCAAACCGCGCCGATGATCGGCCATCGCAGCAAGGATTACTCCGACTTGCAGGCCGACGTGACCCCCAAGCTGCAAAAACTCCTCTACACGCAGCAGCCGGTCTTTATGTATGCTTCCTCCGGCACCGGTCTGATGGAAGGCTCGCTGCGCCAGGCGGTACTGAAGCGCGCGCTGGTGACCGTCTGCGGCGCGTTCTCCAAGCGCTGGTTTCAAGTAGCGCAGGCGAACGGCGTGCCCGCCGACAGCCTGGAGGTCGAGATGGGCCAGGGCTTCACGCCGGAGATGATCGACGCAGCGTTGAGCGCGGGGGATTACGACGCATTAACCCTCACCTTCAATGAGACGTCCGCCGGCGTGATGAATCCGCTTCAGGAGATTGCGGCGATGGTGCGCGAGAAGTACCCCGACGTGTTGGTGTTGGTGGACGCGGTCTCCGGCATGGCCGGCGCCAAGATCGAGTTCGACGCCTGGGGAGTGGATGTAGCCTTTGCCAGCTCGCAGAAGTGCTTCGCGCTGCCGCCGGGCCTCACCATCGCCGCCGTCAGCGAGCGCGCGCTGGAACGGGCGCGGCAGGTTCCCAACCGTGGCTATTACTTCGACTTCATCAACATGCTCAAGTACTATGAACGCAGTCAAACCCCTGCGACGCCGGCGATCAGCCTCATTTACGCTTTGAACCAGCAATTGGACGACATCCTCGTCGAAGGGCTGGATAACCGCTGGGCGCGGCACATCGAGATGGCGGAGATCGTTCGCGCATGGGCGCGCCAGCACTGGGCGCTGTTCCCCGACCCGCGCTTCCTCTCCAACACGGTGACGACGGTAAAGAACACGCGCGGTATCAGCGTGGCCGACCTCAACAAGGCGTTGGCCGAACGCGGCGCGATGATCTCTAACGGCTACGGGACGCTCAAGGAGAAAACCTTCCGTATTGCCCATATGGGTGATCTTGCTGTGGCCGACATTCGCTGGCTCTTGGCGCAGATCGACGACATTCTTGAACTATGACCAACCTTGCGAAGGTTCAGGTGAACGAAGCTGCAGAAGTTTCGTTCGTTAACCTTCGCAAGGTTTCTTAAGTAATCCATTAACATTCGAGGAGGGATGCTATGGTGAAGGTATTGATTTGTGATCCGGTGGATGCGCAGGCCGTGGACGCGATGCGCGCGGCCGGTATCGACGTGGATGTACGTGATACGATCACGCCGGATGAACTGAAACAGGTTATCGGCGAGTACGACGGCATTGTGGTACGTAGCCGGACGAAGGTGCGTGCGCCGTTGTTGGAAAACCCCGGTCAGCTCAAGCTCATCGTCCGTGGCGGGGTGGGTCTCGACAGCATCGACGTGAAGGTCGCTGAAAGCAAGGGCGTCAAGGTGATGAACACGCCCAGCGCCAGCTCCAATGCGGTGGCGGAATTGACCCTGGGGATGATGTTCTCACTGGCGCGTAGCCTCGCGTGGGCTGACGCGACGATGAAGGCCGGGAAGTGGGAGAAGAAGAAGCTCAAAGGCACCGAAATTGCCGGGAAGACGCTCGGTATCATCGGTTACGGGCGCATTGGGCAACTGCTCGGTGAGAAGGCCCGCGCGCTGGGGATGACCGTCGTGGCTTACGATCCCTACGTTCACAGCACCGACGATGTTCCGTTGGACGAGTTGTTGGCTGTAGCAGACTACGTCAGCTTGCACATCCCGCACACGCCGGAGACGCATAATCTGCTCAGTGTGGCGCAGTTTGCAGCGATGAAGAAAGGTGCATGCGTGGTCAACGCAGCGCGCGGCGGCACGGTGGACGAGGACGCGCTCTACGACGCGTTGGTCAGCGGTCACCTGGCGGGCGCGGCGCTGGACGTCTTCACCGAGGAGCCACCGCAGAGTGAAGCGTTGCATAAGCTTATCGCCCTGCCGCAGGTCATAGCGACGCCACACATCGGTGCCGGAACCGTCGAGGCGCAGGAGCGTATCGGTGATGAGATTGTGGCGCTGGTGCGGGAATACCTCGCCTGAACTTTTGATCACGATTCTTCACGAATCAACACGAATACTAATTCTCTCAACGGATAGAACGGAATCTAACGGATATTTTTCCGTTTAATCCGTTCAATCCGTTGAGGTTATTTGAGGAGGATGTATGACAACAATTCGACCGTTCCGGGGATTACGCTACAATCCCGACAAGTTTTGCGATTTGTCCGATGTGATTACGATGCCCTACGACCGCATCCACGAGACGGAGCAGGCGCAATATTACGACCTTTCGCCGTACAATTTCGCGCACATTATCCAGGGCCGTGACACGCCGGATGACAATGACGCGAACAACGTCTATACGCGCGCGCGCGGCTATATGCTCAACTGGCTGGCCGAAGAGGTGTTCGTTCGTGACCCGGTGCCCGCGCTCTACGTGTTGGAGCAGACGTTCACCACGCCCGACGGCATCGAGCACACGCGGCGCGGCCTTACTGCTGCGCTCGAGCTAACCCACTTCGACGAGGGCGTTGTGCTGCCCCACGAGCATACGTTGCGCGGCCCGAAGGTGGACCGCCTGAACCTCACCCGCGCGACCGAGACCGCCTGGGGACACATCTTTATGCTTTATCCCGATGACACGTCCGCAGTCAACGCGCTGCTGCAACCGTTCTTGGATGCGCATATGCCGGCCCTCGTCCGTGACCGGGTGATTGAGCCGGAGGTGGAGCAGGCGTTCTGGGTGATCAACGACCCGGCGGTCATCGAGGCCGTGGTTGCGGAGATGGCAACCAAGCAGCCACTTATCATCGCCGATGGGCATCACCGTTACGAGACGGCGCTGAATTACCGTGACGAGATGCGTGCCGAGCACCCCGACGCGGCGGCATGTGCCGGGCCGGACGCGGCCTTCAACTACGTGATGGCGACGTTCGTGAGCATGAGCGATCCGGGCCTGGTGGTTTTACCGACGCACCGGTTGATTCATTCGTACACGCAGATGGCGGGGAAGGCGCTGCTCAAGGCGCTGGAACCGTACTTCGTCGTTGAGACCGTCCCCGACAAAGCGTCGCTGGAAACCGGGTTGGCGGCAGCGACCGCCGAGCGTCCACGCTTTGGCTTCTACGACGGGGCCTACTCGCTGCTCACGCTCAAAACGCTGAATGCGATGGCGGCGCTCGCCCCCGACCGCGATCCACACTGGCGGGCGCTCGACGTGGCAGTACTGCACGAGCTGGTCTTCGAACACGTGATGGGCCTGAGCAAGGAGAGCGTCCGGCAGCGTGAAAACCTGACCTACCTGCGCGACCCTGACCCCGGCTATATTGCTGTGGATAAGGGCGAAGCGAATTTCCTGTTCCTGCTGAACCCGACGCGCATCGAGCAGGTGCAGGCGTGTACCGTCGCGGGCGAACGGATGCCGCAAAAATCCACGGACTTCTTCCCCAAGGTGGTCAGCGGTCTGGTAGCGCTGCCGCTGCACGGGACGATCTGACACCCTTGCGAAGGTTTAGGCGCAGTCTGCTGCGCAACCTTCGCAAGGGTCTTCGACAAGTGTAATGAACTACATCTTTTTCGATCTCGATCAAACGTTATACACGGACGACACCGGCTTGTTCGCGGAGGTTGGCGCGCGGCTGGAACACTGGGTGGCGCAAAATTTATCCCTTTCGCTGGACGAAGCCAAGCTATTGCGCCGTGACTATTTTGTGACTTACGGCACCATGATGCGCGGGCTGCTCTTGCATCATCCTGAAGTGAGCGTGGATGACTACCTCGATTACGTTCATGACATCGACGTGAGCCGTTACATTGCGCCCAACCCCGCGCTCGATGGGATGCTCTCGCGCCTGGATGCGCCGAAAGCCGTCTTCACCAACAGTATCGCGGATTGGGCGGAGCGCGTCCTGGCGTGTTTGGGTGTGCGCCGGCATTTTACCCACGTCATCGACGTGCGTGCCGCGCACTATTATAGTAAGCCGCATCCAGAGGCTTTTGCCCGGGCCTTGGAAATCGTGGCGCAGCCGGCGGCGGCCTGCGTGATGCTCGACGACCAGGAGCATTACCTGCGCGGCGCGTCTGCCGCCGGGATGCGTGCCGTGCTTGTCCAGCCCGGCGCGCAGGCCGTAAATGGCATCGATTACGCTGTAGATACACTCCTGGACGCCGAACCGATCCTGCAACAGTGGCTTGCTGAACGCTAAAGAGGTATCAAAAAACCGGGGGTACAACCCCCGGTTTTTTGATACCTTCTATATTACTCAGCCTGCGTCCAGCTATAGTCCAGCGCGGCCAACTGCTTGTAGTAGACCCACCGCGCCACGGCGTCTTGCCGGGCCAGCGCCAACAGGTTCTTGGCGATCTCCGGCTTCGATTGGGTCAGCGTCTTGAAGCGTACCTCGTTGTACATGAAGTCCGCGATGTCTAACTGGGGCTTGTCCTCGCGCTTGTGCGGACCGAAGTCGAGTTGCAGCGGGTTCTTGCCTTCCGCCGCCAGGCGCGGGTCGTAGCGGTAGAGGATCCACGCACCGGAGGCCACGGCCTTCTTCTGTTGCTCGAAGCCGTACTTCATCTGCGGGAGGCCCTGGTTGATGCAGTGGCTGTAGGCGATGATGAGGCTGGAACCTTCGTAGGATTCGGCTTCGCGGATGGCGCGTAAGGCTTGCGCGTCGTCGGCGCCCATCGCAATCTGTGCGACGTAGATGTTGCCGTAGGTCATCGCAATCAGGCCGAGGTCCTTCTTGGGTAGCTGTCGCCCGGCCGCGGCGAACTTCGCCACCGCGCCACGCGGCGTCGCTTTCGACATTTGCCCGCCCGTGTTGGAGTACACCTGGGTATCGAGCACCAGCACGTTGACCTTGCGGCCCTGCGCCAGCACGTGATCCAACCCGCCAAAGCCGATGTCATAGGCCCAGCCGTCGCCGCCGAAGATCCAGACGGAGCGGCGTACCAGGACGTCGGCCAGACTTAGCAGATCCTTCGCCTTCGGGCCGTCATTCTCGGCCAGGCGAATGCGCAATTGCGCCACGCGCTCACGCTGCGCGGCGTAGTCCGCTTCGGTCTGCTGCTCGGCGTTGAGCAGGCCGTCGGCCAGTTCGTCGCCGAGCGTTTCACGGAATTGCTCCACCAACTCGCGCGCGTATTCTGCCTGCTTGTCCATCGTCAGCCGGAAGCCAAACCCGAACTCGGCGGCATCCTCGAACAGACTGTTGTTCCAGGTGGGGCCGCGTCCTTCGTCGTTGGTGGTGTAGGGCGTGGTGGGCATGTGCCCGCCGTAGATGGACGAGCAGCCGGTGGCGTTGGCGATGATGGCGCGGTCGCCGAAGAGCTGCGTCACCAGGCGGACGTAGGGCGTTTCGCCGCAGCCGCCGCACGCGCCGGAGAACTCGAACAGCGGGCGCAAGAGCTGTGTTTCTTTCACGGTGTTCAGGTTCAACTCGCTGCGGTCGAAATCGGGCAGGTTGTTGAAGAAGAAATCCCAATACTCCCGCTGCTGCGCGCGGATGGGCGGCTGTGGGGTCATATTGATGGCCTTGCGACCGGGATTCTCCTTGTCCTTCGCCGGACAGGTTTCCACACACAGGCCACAGCCGGTGCAGTCCTCGGGTGAGGCCTGGATCGTGAACTTCATCCCATCAAACTTCCTACCTTTGGCGTCGGTGGATAGGAAGCCTTCGGGCGCATCTTCTAGAAGCGCCGGATCGTAAATCTTCATACGGATGACGGCGTGCGGGCAGGCCATCGCGCACTTGCCGCACTGGATGCAGACGTCGGGGTTCCACACGGGCATTTCGAGGGCGATGCTGCGCTTCTCGTACTGCGTCGTGCCGGTGGGGACGGTGCCATCGGCGGGCATCGCCGAAACAGGCACTTCGTTGCCGGTCAGCGACGCGATCTTGGCTGCCACTTCGTAGACGAATTCCGGCCCGCCGGGGATCATAATCGGCGGCACCTCGACGGTGCTGGTGGCCTTGGCCGGGACCTCGATCTCGACCAGGTTCGCCAGAGCGTTATCGACGGCGGCGTAGTTGGCATCCACGACTTTTTGGCCCTTCCTGATGAAGCGCTTGTGGATCGCCTTTTTGATCTCGGCGATGGCCTCATCTCTGGGCAGCACGCCGGAGAGCGCGAAGAAGCACGTCTGCATAATGGTGTTGATGCGTCCGGGCATTCCGGCCTCGTCGGCGACTTTATAGGCGTTGATGGCGTAGAACTTAAGCTTCTTGTCGATGATCTCTTGCTGGATGTGGCGCGGCATCTTGTCCCAGGTGTCGTGGGGATCGTAGGGCGTGTTCAGTAAGAACGTGCCGCCCTCGATGGCCGGGCCGAGCACATCCAGTTTTTCCAGGTAGACGAACTGGTGGCAGCCGATGAAGCTGGCCGACGAAATCTGGCAGGTCTGGCGGATGGGGCGCGGGCCGAAACGCAGGTGCGAGACGGTGTACCCGCCCGACTTCTTGGCGTCGTAGGCGAAGTAGCCCTGCGCGTAGTTGTCGGTCTCCGTGCCGATGATCTCGATGGTGTCGTGGTTTGCGCCCACCGTGCCGTCGGACCCCAGCCCGAAGAACATCGCGCGGACGACGTCTTTCGGCTCGATGTTGAAAGTGCGGTCGTAGGCGATGCTGGTGTGTGTGACATCGTCGTTGATGCCCACGGTGAAGTGGTTCTTGGGTGCATCCTTCTTCATCTCGTCGAAGATGCCCTTGACCATCGCTGGGGTGAATTCCTTGCTGGAAAGACCGTAGCGCCCGCCAATGACGGCGATGTCGGTGCGCCCCGCCTCGGTCAGCGCGGTGATGATGTCTTCGTACAGCGGCTCGCCGATGGCGCCGGGTTCCTTCGTGCGATCCAGCACCGCGAGCAGCTTCACGCTCTTGGGCAAAGCGGCAGCAAACGCCTGCACGTCGAACGGGCGATAGAGGCGGACCTTGAGCAAGCCGACGTTCTCGCCGTGCGCGTTGAGGTACTCGACCGTCTCGTGCGCCACTTCCGCGCCGGACCCCATCATCACGATGACGTGCTCGGCGTCGGGCGCGCCGACGTAGTCGAAGAGGTTGTACTGGCGGCCGGTGAGTTTGGCGAATTTGTCCATCGCCGCCTGGACGATGCCGGGGGTCTTGGCGTAGAACGGGTTGACTGTCTCACGCCCCTGGAAGTAGACGTCCGGTCCCTGCGACGTGCCACGGGTGACGGGCTTGTCGGGGTTCATCGCGCGCGCGCGATGCGCCCGTACCAGATCGTCGTCGATCATCGCCTTCAGGTCGTCGATGGTCAACTGCTCGATCTTGTTGATTTCGTTGCTGGTGCGGAAGCCGTCGAAGAAGTGGATAAACGGCACGCGCGCTTCCAACGTTGCCGCCTGCGAGATCAGCGCGAAGTCGTGCGCTTCCTGGACGGAGTTGCTGGACAGCAGCGCAAATCCGGTGGAGCGCACGGCCATCACGTCGCTGTGATCGCCGAAGATCGAGAGCGCCTGCGTCGCCAGACTGCGCGCCGACACGTGGATGACCGCCGCGGTCAACTCGCCCGCGATCTTGAACATGCTAGGGATCATCAACATAAGGCCCTGCGACGCGGTGAAGGTGGTGGTCAGCGAACCGGTCTGCAGCGCGCCGTGAACGGCGGCGGCGGCCCCGCCTTCAGATTGCATCTCGACCACAAGGGGGACTGTGCCCCAAATGTTCGTCTGGCCGGCTGCCGAGAAAGCATCGGCCATTTCCCCCATCGAGGTTGATGGGGTAATCGGATAAATGGCAATCACCTCGTTGATCTTGTGGGCAACCCACGTACAAGCGGTGTTGCCATCTACCATAACCATTTTGCGTTTTTCCATACGATCCTCCTAAATTGGTAATTAGAAATGAGAAAGTAGAAATGAGAAAGTAGAAATGAGAAAGTAGAAATGAGAAAGTAGAAATGAGAAAGTAGAAATTAGAAATGGGAAATGCGAAAGTGGGGGTGATGGGAGTGTGTTCATTTTTTGTGTTCCTACCATAATCAATAGCGCCTCTCTGGGGGGGATTATAGCATACCACCTAGTTTCGTCAATGGTTATTTATCATTTTCAGGATGATTTTTGACACTTTACGAACCTATCCGAAAATTCACCGTCGACGCACCATAAACGCTCGAAAGCACAATCTTCGGATAGAGACTACGTCAATCCGAGCTTGACCGTTTTGAGGCGGCTCAATGCGCTGACGATGATTTCGGCCACACCATCGATGTCCAATCGACCGGTGTTGCACGTGATGTGGTAGAGCAACGGATCGTTCCAGTCGATGTCGAAGCACGTGCGCAGGTACGTCTCGGCTGCCAGATCCCGGCTCTTGGTGAGATCGGTGGCCTCGCCGATGGTGATGTTTTTTCGCTCCTTGACGCGCAGCACCCGCGCTCCAAGCGGCGCTGTGATACGGACGTGCAGCACGCCTGGCTGTTCGCGCAAAATGGCCTGTCCGCCCCGCCCCACAATGACGACGTTGCCATGTTGGTAGGCTCCCATGATCGTGCTGCGCATGAGGGCCACGCCTTGTTCCTCGTTCAGCGATTGAACTTGCGATGATTTCGCACTGCCGGCGACCAATGGCCCGGTTTGGACCTTGATGCGACGCCCGCCAAACAACCGTTCCATGAAGTTGCGCATCATATACGTATCCTCGGACAGATCGACGATTTGCTCTTCCTTGAACGCGCCGACTTCTGCCGCAACTTTGACAATGAGGTCTTTGTCGAAATACGTGTAGCCGAGAATGTCGCAGACGCGCTCGGCGATCTCGTCGCCACCGCTGCCATATTGCCGGGAAATCGTGATCACTGCCATTGCGCACCTCCTTGTGAAAATAGTCTGGGCGCGAAGATTCGCGCGTCGTCAGTCGGGTAGTCGTCGGCAAAGATTACAAAAGTCTCACGTAGCGCCTGGTTGGGCAAATACCTGCGCCGAACGACAGGGTTGCAAGACAAAGTACGTGCTGAGACTTTTGTAGTCTGGCTGCTACCTGGCGGCAGGCGTTGCGAGCGAGATTGGCGATGGCTTTGGAAGGGCGTGGAAGCGCCTGCACTTACCTAAACTATAGCAGAAGTTCGCCAGTTTACCAATTGCCATTTGCCTTAATCGGCAAGCGCCTCTACAATAGAGCCTAACCACGCAAATTCTTGCCCAACGAGCAAGAAACGGGCGTCGTTGGCCTTTTTAGTTCCGGTTTATCCGAGTTAGGGCCTATATTCAGGTTTGTTTGATGGAGTACATGGTGGCGCATAAGCTCTCGCCAGGGACCGAACCAACGTTGTTTGTCCATCCACCGGCGCTGCGGTTCAACATAACACCGCCGCCGGTCAATTTTGTCGGACGGCGCGCAGAGCTTGCGGAGCTGCTGTCGAACTTCGATCGCGGGGTGCTGATCACCAGCGCTGCCGGCGATCTGGGGGAGGGCGCGACGGCGCTGGCCCGCCAGTTGGCGGCGGAACTGGCCCACGACTTCCCCGATGGCTGCCTCGAGATCGATCTGCGCGGGGGAATGCCGGATTTCGTCACACCGTTGCTCCCCGCTGAAGCGCAGCGCCGTCTCCTCAGGCCGTTCCATCCCGACGCTCTGTTGCCGGAGGAGCCGGGCGAGCTGGATCGTCTGTACCGTGAGACGTTTAGCAATCTCAAAGTCCTTTTATTATTGGACAACGTCGCCAGCGCCACACAACTACGGCGCTTGTTGCCTCGCCAGCCTTCGGCAGCGATTGTGACCGCGCGGACGGAATTCCCCGTCTCGGCGAAGCTGTATTCGCTCAATTTGCACAAACTGCGAACCGAAGACGCGCGTGCGTTGCTGCTGCAACTCGCGCCTGAGTGTGCGCGGATGCCGCAACGGCTACTCGCTAAACTCCTGCAACGATTCGGAAGCAGCCCGCTGGCGTTGCGCCTCGTGGGAGCGCTGTTGCGTGATTCGGGCGCTCGAACGCCACGCTCGCTGTTATCGCGCTACAATGTGATTAAAAGACGGCTGACGGCGCTGCGCACCTTCGATGCCAATCTGGCGGTGACCATCGCGTTGGAACTGGCTTACGAGGCTATGCCCGCCGAGCAACGCTCTTTCTTCGAGGCGCTGGCGGTGTTCCCTGCGCCCTTCACTCGTCTGGCAGCTATGGCGGTGTGGAACGTCGACGCGGGGACTGCCGACGCGCTGCTCGTGGGCTTTGTGCGCAGCAACCTGGTGATGTACGTGCCCGAGACCGAGCTTTATGCGCTACACGACATGGTGTCCTTCTATGCGCAAGAACTGATGCTTGGACAGCCGGAGCGCACCCGTCTGGTGATGGCGCGCTATGCCTACTACGTGTTGGCCGAAGCTGCCCGCGCCGGCGACCTCTACAATGCGCGCGGCCCCTATCGTGATGAAGGCATCTGGCGTTTCAATGCCATCTGGCCGCATCTGTGGGCGGCCTGGTTGCGGATGAGCGGCGCGGATCCCAGTTGGCCCCATCCGGGCAACGTCGATCGCTGGTTGTGCGACGTGGTGTTGCGTGTCTTTCCTATGTTCAGCCGGGTGCTGCCGATGACGGAGCAGATGATCATCTTGGAACGGGTGCTCGAATCCGCGCAACGCCTGGATCGCCAGGCCGAAGCGACGACGCTGTACTTTATGGGCCAAATCTACACGGCGCAGGAAGAGCACGCGCAAGCGCTGCGCTGTTACCAACAATACCTCAAGATCGTGTATGAATTGCACGACCGCCGGGCCGAAGCCGAGGCCATGATGCACATCGGCGGCGCGTGCGGCGCTCTGGGCGACGTCAAACGCGCGCAAGAAAGCTGGCGGCACGCCCTGGCGCTCTTCAAGATGATCGGCGATCCGCGCGCCGCGCAACTCCGCGCATGGCTTGAGGCGCTGGAGCGCAAGCTGACGCGGTGAAAATCTGTGAATGGGAGGGGTTTTTTTGGGGGGGAGGGCGAAGCCCTCCCTCCAAAACCCTTTCTAACCTTTCAAATACGCAATCATCGGCTCCGTCACCAGCGGCACTACGTCGCCGATCATGTGCGGCATCAGGTTGTCCATCACCTTCGGCATCAGGTTGGGCATTTGTTCGGCCATGTAGTCGGGCATCGGGATTTGCGCGGCGACGCGGGCGAGCATCGTGTCCATCACCTTCGGCATCATCAGCGGCAGCAGTTTGGGGAAGAGGACGGGGAACATTGGCTTCATCAGCCCCAGCGCGCCTGGGACTTTGCCCATCGCACGCATCATCCTGCCCATGCCGAGCGGCATCGCGTCGATCAGCTCGGGCCACATCGTGCCCATCAGGTCGGCGAAGCCCTGCGGCGTCATCAGCGCGATCATCGCTTCGAAGACGGCCCACTGCGCCTGCACCTCCGGGTGCGGGTCGGGGAAGTCGGTGTAGTCGAGCGCCTCGGCGCAGAAGCGCGCCAGGTCCACCACCTCGATATCCAGGTTTTTCTTGTCGCGGGAGACGCGCAGTTGGAACTCGCAGCACGGGCAGGCCGCCAGCACTTTCTGCGCGCCAGCCTCGATGGCTTCATCCAGGCGTGTTTTGCCCACTTCGGCGGCGATAGGCGGATCCTTGATGAGGGTCAAAACGCTGCCGCAGCAGTGCGCCTCGTCGCGGTTGTATTCCATTTCCACGTAATTCGCGCCGGGGATGGCCTTGATCACGTCGCGCGGCTCTTCGTAGATGTGCGAGACGCGCCCCATATGGCAGGAGTCGTGCCAGGTGACGTTGACCGGTGCTCTCCCCCCCTCCTCTCCCCCCCACTGGGGGGGACGTAAGGGGGGGAAGGTGAACGAACCGTCACGAATCTTCTCCGCCACGACTTCGCTGTAGTGCATCGCGGTGATGCCGTATTCGATCCCCAGCTTCTTGGCCCATTCCGGGTAGACGTGCCGCCACATCATATTGCACGCCGGGCAGGAGGTGATGACGGTGTCGGCCCCGGCGGCCTTGACGGCGGCGATGTTCTTCTTCATCGTCTCCGCGAAGACTTCCCATTTGCCCGCGACGAGCATCGGCGTGCCGCAGCAGTTTTCCTTTTTGCCGACGTAGGTGAAATCCACGTCGGCCTCATCCAGCAGCCGCACCGTGGCTTGCCCGATGTCATTCTCGACGTAGCTCACCGTACACCCGGCGAAGTAAGCGGTTTTCGCCTTCTTCCCACTGTGTTTTTCCCGCAAATCTTCCGGGAACCAATCATCGCGGTTCTTGCGATACCCGGCCCAGATGTTGCCCTGGTCGGTGGTCGCTGCTGCCATCATCTCGAAAGGCGGGAACGTCATCTTGCCGTCCTCGTGGATCAGCTTGCCGCGTAGTTTCATCCACGATGGCTCAATGGGCAGCGCCGCCGAGCAGCGCAGGTTGCACAGCTCGCAGGTGGTGCAGACCAGGAAGGTGTCGACCATAAACTGATCCCACTTCTCGCGCCCTTCCATATATTCGCGCAGCCAGTACCACTTGCCGCGCGGACTCTGGCTTTCCCACCCGCGCCCGTAATATTGATCGCACTCCTGGACGCAGTAGCCGCACTGCGAGCAGGCGTAGGCGTACCACGCCACGTCCGGCGGGATGCCGCGCACGGGCTTGTCGGGGAACTTCTCACCCACATCGGCGGTGACGGCATTGCCGAAAGGTCGCAGCAGCGGTTCGAAGGCGTTGGCGGCGATCAGCGCGTTGCTAATCAGCGCGCCCCCCCATAGTCCCCCCCGCAACGCAGGGGGGAGAACCTTGCCCGGGTTGAGAATCCCGGCGGGATCGGCCTTGGCCTTGAATTCCTTGAGGACTTTGGCGCGCTCTTGTCCCAGCACTTTGGGCGCCATCTTGGCATAGTACAGCCCGGTGGCGTAGGGCCGCCCGCCGTACTTCTCCGCGATGCGGGCAATGGTCAGCGACAACGGGAAGACGAAGTTGTAGCTCAGCTTGCGCTGGTCGGCGGGGATGAAGCCGAGGATGACGACCTCCGGCTCGCCGCTGGGGTTGCGTCCCTGGCGGATGAGCATCCCCTCCTTCACCACGGGCTGCGCGATTTTGGCCTCGACTTCGGACAGCATCTCGCCCAGGCCGGAAAGCGGCACGACGACTTCCGCCGGAACCAGACTTGGCCCCAGGCGCTTCACCGTCATAATACGGAAGCGATTCGCCCACTCGTGCTGCGCGATTTCGTCGCTGAGCAAAGTGGCCTTGCACTTGCCGGTGCTCATCCGCTCGGTCAATTTCGACCGCACGAATGCGCTATCTTGCTCGCGGACGGCAATCGTGGTGATGTAGGTTTCCGGCAGTTCGACGTGCGCTTCGACCGGGTGGCCCTGGTGCAGCATCGGTGGGGCTTGATTTTTCAGCGTCGCCATGCGCGGGTTGATGAAGTGCATCGACCAGATCGGCAGATCGCACTCCATAAAGCCTTCCAGCAGGTGTTGCAGCTCGCGCGCATCGGGGCAACCGATGGAGAGGATATCCAGCGGGACTTCGGGCTGAATCTTGATCGTCATTTCGGTGATGATGCCGGTGATGCCCTCGGCCTCGTAGATCATATCCAGGCCATCGCCCTCGAAGAGGCCCACGGAGCCATCGCCGTGAACGACGCGCGCGCTGACGACGTTGTCGCGGAACCAACCCGCCTCGAAGGAGCCGTAACCCGCGCCGCCCTGCGCCAGCCAGCCGCCCGCCGTCGCCGAGGGATAGCTGCTGGGGTAGGTGCGCAGTGTCATCCCGTGTTTTTTGAGCGCGCGGTCGGCGTTCTCCCAGACGATGCCGGGTTGCAGTGTGGCGGTCTGCGCTGCGACGTCTACGCGCAGCACCTTCGCCATGCGGAAGAAGTCGATGACCACGCCGCCCTTCACCGGCAGCACGCCGCCGTAGCCGGAGGTCGCCTTACCGCGCGGCACCAGCGGGACGCGGTTCGCCGCCGCCCACTTCACCAGCGCGACGATCTCCGCTTCCGATTCCGGCTGCACGACCGCGCCCGCCATCGGCGTCCCGATGAGCGGTTTGATCAACAGCGGCATCTCGCCGACATCGTGACTGTAGAGCTTGCGCTCCACGCGCCGGGTCGTCATCCGCTCGCCAAAGGTCGTTTCAAGCCAATTGATCTGTTCTGCCGATAACTGTCCCATAGGTGCCTCCTGTAAAATGGCAAATGGCAAATGGCAAATTATAACCGGCTAATCTTGCCTCTTAACTCTTGCTTCCTGCCTCTTGTATCTTATCCGCCACAAAACTACGCAGAATATTCATCGCTTCGAGGATGCGGGGATCGCCCAGGGAGTAGTAGATGGAGGTGCCGTCGCGTTCGGTGTTGACCAGGCCGCGCTCGCGCAGGACGCGCAGGTGGTGGGAAACGGTGGGTTGCGTCACGTCCAGCAGCTCGGTCAGTTCTGTGACGTTGCGCGGGCGCTCGGCGACGAGATAGAGCAGCCGCAGGCGCCTGGCATCGCCGATGCCCTCGCAGATGTAGTGGTGCACGAGGGCGACTTCGTCTTCGGAGATCATTTGTGTGATCGTCATCTTGTTTATATATTGATAGGTGTCTATATAGAACGCTATCAATATAGCATTGTGTGGGGAAATGTCAAGAAGGGGCTTGCTCCTGCAGATATTTGCGCAGTGCCTGTACTTCAGCGTGTGTCTCGTCCAATGTTTCTGGACCAAGTCGGAGTGCGACACCTCGTTCTAAACACTGCCGAATGTCTAGCGATTTTCCACGTTCTCCACGCACTCGCGGAGGATGTGCGCCAGGTCCGCGTTCTGCCCGCGTGACACAGAGGCCGCGAAGTCAGTGGCGGGAAGCTGCGTCTGCACTTCTGCCAGCATAGCGGATAAACTGTTGTCTGCTTCAGACAGATCGCCCGGCAGGGTTTGGGCAAAGCTGAGTACTTCAGCCGCGGTGACGTGGCGCATTGTGGCCGCCAGGTACTTCGCCCAACCGGTGAGGGCGTGCGCGACCATTCGCATATTCTCGATGGCGGCGGCGATCTGCACGGCGGTGTGATAGTGTTTCTGCGCCGTCTCAAGCTGCTCGCGATGGAGTGCGAGATCACCCAAAGCGACATGGACCAGGATCACCCCGAACTGTTCTGCGAACGATTCGAAAGCGGCCAGGCTCTCTTCCAGCATCCCTTGCGCGCGGGCGAGGTCGCCGGATTCCATGAGCAGAATGCCCCAGTCGTAGTCCGTGTAGGCCACGCTGCGCCGGTCGCCGAATTCCTTGCCGATGGCGATGCACTGTTCGAAATATGCTTCTGCTTCCGCCAGCTCGCCGCTGAGGGCGAGCACGCCGGCCAGGTGGTTGGCGGCAAAGGCCAGATTCATCTGCGCGCCCAGGGTTTCGAAGCTTTCGTAACTCTGCCGGAAATATTCCTGCGCCGTATCCAGGTTGCCGGTATCCCGCGCCACAACGCCGAGATGATCGAGCACCAGGGCAATGCTGTGCAGGTTACCGGTCTGGCGGAACAAGGTCAGGCTGCGCTCGAAGTCGTCCTGCGCCTCGGCGTAATGCCCTAGCGCCCACGCGAGGGTTCCTCGATGATCGAGCGCTCGCGCTTGCCCGTTGAGATTGCCTGCCGTTGTGTGGAATTCGAGGGCCTGGCGATAGTGTTCTTCTGCTTGAGGATACTCGCCGCGCAGCCAGGCCACGCGGCCCAATTGCGCGTGACTTGCGGCGACGGCGGCGGCTGTTCCCAATTTCTGGTTCATCGCCAACGCGGTTTCGGCCAGCGCCTGCGCTCGTTCGGCATCGTTGCCGTTGGCGGCCAGGCTCGCGGCGCGCACCAGCAGCCAGCCGCGCGTGGACACTGCCTCCGGGGTGGATAGGGGTTCCAGAGCGGAGATCGCGTCTTCGAAGAGTTGAAGCCCTTCCAGATGGCGACCGCGCAACGTGAAGAAGAACGTTAAACTGTGCATGGCCTGTTCCAGGCACACCGTACAGCTTTGTTGCGCCGCCCACTGCCAGGCCACGCGCACGTCTTCGAGCACTTCGGCGATGGCGTCCAAAGCGGCCACTTGCTGTGCGCCTTCCAAATCCGGGTGCTGCCGGTGCAGGAAATCGGCGTAGTAGGCGCAGTGGTATTGGCGAACCTGTGCTTCCAGGTCTGGATCGGCGTGCAGTTTTTCGAGCGCGTACTGGTGCAACAACGCCTGCATCGTGTATTGCCCGTTGCTGCGCCGTTGGAGCAGCGATTTATCCACCAACGCCGTCAGCAGTCCCAGTAGTTCAACCGTGCCGGCTTCCGCATCCACGGCGCGCAGGACGGCCAATGCCGCGTCACGCCGGAAATCCCCCTGGAAAACGGCCAGGGCTTGCAGCGTCATTTTTTCTTCGGCGGTGAGCAACTGCCAGGAATACTCGAAGACGGCCCGCAGGCTGCGATGGCGCTCCGGCCGGTCGCGCATCCGGCTGCTGAGGAAGTCGAGACTGCGCTCCAGTTCTTCGACGATTTCCGCGCACGAGAGCATCCGCAGCCACGAGGTCGCCAGCTCGATGGCCAGCGGCATCCCGTGCACCCGTGCGCAGATGCGCGCAATGCAGGCGCGCGTGTGCGCGTCGAACGCGAACAGCGGGTCGGCGCGTTGGGCGTTTTGCAGGAACAGTTGCACGGCCGGATACAATTCGACGGTGTCGAGATCGTCGTCTGAGGGGAATGGCATCCCTTCGACGGCAAAAATCCACTCTTCCCGCACGTTGAGGCGTTCCCGTGAGGTGATGAGCGCCTTGACGCCGGGCGCGCAGGCCAGCAGGTCGGCCACCAACAGCGCGCCGTCGAGGACGTGCTCGAAGTTGTCGAGGATGAGGAGCATGTGCTTCTCGCGCAGGTAGTTGCGCAGTTGCGCCTCTGGCGGCTCGTTTTGGTAGAACGAGAGGTGCAGCACGTCGGCGATGGCGGAAGTCAGTGACTCCGCCGTCGTCAGCGGCGCGAGGGGGACGAAGTACACGCCGGAAGGAAAGGCCTCGATCTGCGCAGCAGCGGCCTGCAACGCCAGCCGGGTCTTGCCGATGCCACCCGGTCCCACGAGCGTGAGCAGCCGGCACGCCGGATCCGCCAGCCGGGCCGTGATCTGCTCCAGCTCTTCCTCCCGCCCGATGAAGGGTGTGGGCTGCGGCGGCAGGTTGTGAGGCCGGGCCGTGAGCGTGCGCAGCGCCGGGAAACTGTGGCGCAGCGCCGGGTGCAGCAGTTGGTAGACGTGCTGGGCTTCGTGGAGGTCCTTGAGCAGGTGATTGCCCAGATCGTGCAACGAGGCGTCGGGTGGGAGCACTGCCGCGCGCGCCAATTCGCAGGTAAGCAGGATTTGTCCGCCCCAACCGGCAGCGAGCAAGCGCGCCGTGCGGCTGACCTCCAGGCCGAAGTAGTCGCCATCACGCTGCCAGGCTTCGCCGGTGTGGAGCGCGATGCGCACGCGCAACTCGCCCATCTCGTCCCAGACGTGCTCCGCCAGCGCCCGCTGAATTTCGATGGCGCAGGCCAGCGGCTCCCCGCCCTCGAAGACTGCGAAGTAACCGTCGCCCGTGTGCTTGATCATCCTGCCACCATACCGCACGATCTGCGTCTCCACGGTGGCATCGTGGCAGGCCAACGCCGCCCCCATCACGTGGGGAAACCGCGACCACTTGTCGGTCGAACCTTCGATATCGGTAAACAGGAAAACGGGCAAGGCGAATTATCCTTTCGTCATGGTTGTTTCTCTATCCAAAATTATACCTGAATTCGGCGTTTTGTCATGATGGTGTTTTGTGGTTTGCGTAAAAATGGGGGATACGTATACTTGGATTATGGAGATACTGGTGGAGCGACAAGTGATGGAGGTGGATTATGCAGCGGGTTGATGTGCAGACCGGAGGATTGGCTGCCTATACCGGAGTTGTGCGCGAAGGTCGCATCCAGTTAGCCGAGACGGTGACTTTGCCGGAAGGTAGTATGGTCTACGTATTGATACCGGTGGTGGTTGATGTGAACACGGCCCGGCGCAAGGCCAATCGCTGGTTGTTGGAGAACGTAGGCGTGATGCTACGGGCCGACCGGCCGTCTTTCGTCCGTTCGGCGACACGCCCACTGTGGCGGTTTGGCGCGTATGTGACCGCCGCTTCCCGCGACCCGGTAGGGCCGGTGGGCTATGTAGAGGTGGATGCCGTCAACGGCGCAGTCTTAGCTGATGCGCACACCGCAGAGGAGATTGCAATCCGTGGCGAACGTCTTGAATGTCTCCCACTTTCGGCAGATAACTGACGGTTATTGCCTGGCGGTCTGCGCGCAGATGGCGTTGAATTACCTGGGAGCGCCGGTTGTCCAAGAGGAACTGGCGCGGCGCTTGGGCGTGCGCCCGCACATCGGCGCGCCCTCCTCGCGCCTGTTACGCCTGCGTTCGGCAACTCTGGATGTCGTGTACGCCGACGGCGACTTGTACGACCTGCTCGCCTGGTTGGAGGCCGGAATGCCGGTCATCGTCTTTGTTCAGGTTGACCAACTACCCTATTGGCACGGACAACACTTTCAACATGCACTCTTACTCACCGGCAGCGACGCTGAATGGCTATATCTGCTTGATCCCGCCGCCGACCCCGCGCCCATCGCCATCTCTCACGGTGATTTCCTGTTGGCCTGGGATGAGATGGAATGTGTATACGCGGTCATCCGTAAACGCGGAGAATTACCCCTCAATGTATTGCCTGATTTGTAAAGCTCTTCACTCTTGCAGACCGCCGAGCGGATGGCTCAGGCCGGTGCGCAGGTGGATGTGTGGCGGTATGTTCCGGTGATGGCGGTAGCGTAGGCGGTTACGAATTACGATTTTTAGCCGTAGTCTAGGGCCTTGTGCCCGTTATTTGTGCTCGTGACGCCCACGAGGGGCTAGGCTACTGGTATACGGGTAGATTTATTCTTGAAGGAGTCACCCTATGGTCGAACTCACCTGGACTGGCAAATACGACGCCAGCGGCAGAAAAGTAGCCCCGCTGCGCCTCAAGCTCCCCTTCCAGACCGTGGAGACGGTGAACGAGAGCGCGCAGGAGCGGCAGATGATGCTCGATATGTTCACGGCGGGCCGCCCGGCGGAATGGCGCAACCGCCTGATCTGGGGCGACAAGAAGTACGTGCTCCCCGCCCTGCTCGACGAGTTCGCCGGAGAAGTGAACCTCATCTACATCGACCCGCCCTTCAACGTGGGCGCGGACTTCTCGTTCACCACGACGATCCCCGAATCCCCGGACGACGAAGACGCCCCCACGCCGAGCTTCGTGAAGGAGCCGAGCATCCTGGAACAGAAAGCTTACCGCGATACCTGGGGCCGGGGGCTGGATTCGTATTTGCAGTGGTTCTATGATGCCGCGATAATCTTCCGTCAACCCCGGCGACCTCGTCCTCGACTGCTTCTGCGGCAGCGGTACAACGGCAGCCGTCGCCGAAAAGCTCGGTCGCCGCTGGATCACCTGCGACCTGGGGCGGTTCGCTATCCACACCACGCGCAAGCTGCTGGTGGGCATCCCCGGCGTCAAGCCCTTCGTCGTCCAAAACCTCGGCAAGTACGAGCGGCAGGCGTGGCAGAGGGCGGAATTTGCGAATCAGCGAATGAGCGAATCGGCGAATGGCGAGGCAGGAGCGGACGCGATTCGCCATTTGCCATTCGCCATTCATCAAGCGTACATCAACTTCATCCTGCAACTGTATCACGCAAGGCCCATTGCGGGATACGTGTGGCTGCACGGGGTCAAGAACGGGCGCATGGTCCACGTGGGCGCGGTGGATGCGCCGATCAGCCCCGGCGACGTAACGCAGATCGCGCTGGAATTCCGCAAGGCCGTGGGCAGCGGTACGGATGCGCCTACCGTCAATGGGGTGGACATCCTGGGGTGGGACTTCGCCTTTGAACTCAACGAGGTCGCCAAGCAGCAAGCGACCCTGGCAAAGCTGAACGTGCGCTTCGTCCGCATCCCCCGCGAGGTGCTGGAAAAGAAGGCCGTGGAGCAGGGCGACATCAAGTTCTTCGAGCTGGCGGCCTTGGCGGTGGAGGTAGGTAAACCTGTCAGGTCTGCCAGACCTGACAGGTTTGGCGTGACGATCAAACTGACGGATTTCGTCATTCCACCGGACGACGTGCCCGCCGATGTGCAGGCGGCGATTTCGCACTGGTCGCAGTGGATCGACTACTGGGCCGTGGATTGGGACAACGCCAGCGCGCAGGCAGGCGACACTTTCCACAATATGTGGCAGACCTACCGCACGCGCAAGGACAAATCGCTCGCGTTGGAGGCCGCGCACACCTACGACGCGCCCGGCGAGTACCGGATTATGGTGAAGGTGATCGATATATTGGGGAACGATACGACGAAAACAATCCAAATCACCGTCCCGTAGCCTAGGGCCTTGTGCCCGTCGTGGTGCCCGTCGTGGTGCCCGTCGTGGTGCCCGTC
>OMKS01000796.1_pt1 | contig 29191 bp, 29 predicted proteins | sample 1674721 | NCBI WGS metagenome assembly OMKS01 (sample SAMN06264996, study PRJEB25208) | sediment metagenome | isolation source: hot spring sediment | place: USA: California | collected 2014-09-02 | reverse complement strand
CCCTCGGAGCCCGGTGCCCCCGCGACGAAGGAGTGGAAGGACATTTGACCCGTACCGGGTGGCATTGGCGAGCCTGTCCCTCGTGGGCCAGCTGGGGTTCATTGTGGCTGGCAGCGCGCTGGGGGGGTTGGGCATCGGGTACGGCATCGACCTCCTCATCGGCGGCCGGGCAGGACGGGTCGCGGGCCTGTTCCTCGGCCTGGCGAGCGGGCTCTGGACAGCGGGCCGGAAACTCATGCGCGTGACCAAGGAACGGCAGGGGGACAAGGATCTATGAACGGGTTCTTCAGGCGGCATCAGAAGGTCGTCATCTGGCTGTTGGTGATCGGGTTCCTCGCGTCGATCGTCGTGGCGGGAGGGATCAGGCACCTCACCTCATCTTCGCCGGGGAGCGCTGAGGAGACCGTCCTCGTCGTGGACGGAAGAAAGGTAACCCGCCAGGAGTTCGCCCAAGCTTACGGGAACCTCATCGACTACTACACGCAGCTCTACGCGGCGTACGGCCTGGACTTCGAGTCCCTGCTTCAGGGGACGGAAGGTGCATTCCGAAGCCTTCCGTACAGGGCCCAAGCAGCGGAGGAGATCGTCCGCTCCGCCATCCTCGCTCAGGCAGGTCGGGAGCTGAAGGTGACGGTCTCCAAGGCCGAACTGGACAGGGCTGTGGCCGAACGGTACCAGGCGATCCTCACCCAGTACGGGCTCACCGAGCGCGACCTCGAGGAGTACCTCAAGTACCAGGGATCCACCCTGGATGCCTACAAGAAGGAGCTCGCGCAGGAGGAGGAGGCTCGACTGCGTGAGGAACGGGTGCGGCAGCTCGTGGTGGGACCCGTCGAGCCCACGGAGGCCGATCTCCTCGCGTACTACGAGGCGAACCCGGAGCGCTATCAGACCGCGCCGGAGAGGATCCGGGTTGGCCACATCCTCGTCGCCGAGGCGAAGCTCGCCGACGAGCTCCTCGCCAAGGCCGCCGCTCCCGGCGCCGACTTCGCCGCCCTCGCCCAGGCCCACTCCCTCGACGAGGAGACGAAGGAGAGCGGCGAGACGGACTGGTTCTCCCTCTACGGATCACCCTTCTCCGCCAAGGTGACGGACGCAGTGTGGCCGCTGGCGGTCGGGGAGGTGAAGCTCGTCGACGATGACGAAGGGTTCCACATCGTGAAGCTCCTCGAGCGCCAGCCGGCGGCGGTCCCCCCCTTGGCCGAGATCCGGGACACGGTGAAAGCCGACTACGTCCGCGATGAAGAGGCGAAGCGCTGGGATGACTGGTACGCCGCGCGCCGGGAGCGGACCGAGGTGAAGGCGCGCGATCCGGTCCTCGCGGCGGCGATGGCCTATGGGTCGGATCGGGCCGCGGCGTTGGCCGAGCTCGAAGCGGCGCGAAGCGCAGGCACCTCCTCCGATCCCTACCTCCCCTACTACATCGGACGCCTCCATGAGGAGCTCCTCACCGCAGCAGCGGTGAGGAGGGTCGAACTGGAGAAGCAGGGGGAGCTGACCCCGGACGAGGAGGCGGAACTGGACCGCCTGCAAGCGGAGGAAGCCCGGCACAGGGAGCAGGCGCTCGCCGCCTATGCTGCGTTCATCGAAACGGGAACGGTGGACGAGGCGTTCTTCGACCGGGTCCTCGCCCTCGACCCCCGAAACGCCGAGGCCCACTTCGCGCGGGCGGAGATGTACCGTCAGGCTGGCCAGTGGCTTCAGGCAGAGGCGGAGTACCGACAGGCAATCGAGGCGCGGCCGGAGTTCGTCGCGGCCCACATCGGGCACGGGGATGTCCTGATGACGCTCGAGCTCCACAGCGCCGCTGCCGACGCCTACCGCATGGCCCTCGAGCTCCAGCCGGGGAACATCACCCTGATCCTGAAGCTCGTCAGCGCGTACGTCAGAGGGAACCAGTTCTCCTTGGCTCGGCCCCTCCTTGACGAGGCCCTGGCGCGCGATCCGAACAACGCCAATGCCCTCCTCCTCCTCGGCGATCTCCTCCTTGCCGAAGGGGATGCGGAGGGGGCGATCGCCCGGTACGACGCGGCTTACAAGCGCGCGTTGACAGCGGATGCCCTCCTCAAGCTCGCCGGGGCGTACCTCGCTGCGGGTCAGATCGAGAACGCCAAGAAGCGGTACGAGGATGCGATCCGAGTGTTCCCGTACCGGGCTGAGGGACACCTCGGGCTCGGCGACGTGTACGTGAAGCTCGGGGATCCCGACAAGGCGCTCGCGTCCTACCGCCAGGCCCTGTCCCGCGCGGTCGCGGTGTCGCTCAAGGAGGCGATCGCCCGCAAGATCGTGGACCTCGATCCGACCGACCTCCGAACCCGTTACCTCCTCGCCAGTTACTTCCGCGACCAGTACAAGTACGATGGGGCGATTCCCCAATACGAGGCGATCCTCGACCTCTCGCCGGGGAACCTCGAGGCGTTGCTCGGCCTCGGGGACTGCTATCTGGCTAAGGTCCAGTACGACCGGGCCCTCGACTACTACCGCCGGGCGCTCGAGGTGGCGACCACGCCCCAGCAGAAGCTCTCCATCTACACCCAGATGGTGGCGGTCGAGGAGGGCCGAGCGGGCGCGGGGACCCCCTTGGGACCGGCTGGGTTGGAGTTCCTGTGGCAGCGGGCTCAGCTCTACGCCGAGCTCGGCCAGTACCAGGAGGCGGTGGACGACCTGAAGCGCATCGCGTCGGTTGACCCCACGTTCCGCACCGAGGAGGTGGCTGGCCTCCTCGATCAGCTCACCCTCCCCCAGCCGCGATGAGCGGGTCCCGCAGTCCCATCGAAGCACTGGAGGAGCTGTTGATGGTGGTCGCCCGCCTCCGCGGACCGGGGGGGTGCCCCTGGGACCGGGTCCAGACCCACCGCACCCTCGTCCCGTACCTCCTCGAGGAGGCGTACGAGGCCGCGGAGGCATTGACCGATGGGACGTCCGACGAGATGCGGGATGAGCTGGGGGACGTTCTCCTACAGGTCCTCCTTCACGCCCAGATCGAGGCCGAGGCGGGGCGGTTCGGGATCGGGGAGGTGGCCGATGCCCTGCGGGCGAAGCTTGTCCGCCGCCACCCCCACGTGTTCGGGGACGGGCAAGCGGCCACGTCGGACGCGGTGCGGGTGCAGTGGGAGGAGATCAAGGGCGCTGAGCCCCGGCCGGCGCGCGGGCGGAGACGCCCTGCCCTGGTGACGGCAGCGAAGCTTGTGGAGGTGCGGGAAGCAGGAGGGAGACCGATCCCCGTTGGCGTGTACCTCCGTCCGCCTCCGGAGGGGGCCGATCCCGAGAAGCTCGTCGGGGAGGCCCTTCTCGAGGTCGTGGCCCTCGCGCGGCGGCTCGGCTGCGACCCGGAACTCGCCCTCCACCGCCTCCTCGCCGGGGAGGGAGCGGATGGGTGACCGGTTCGCATCCCTCGCTCTCCTCCCTCGACCGCGCGATGCGGTCACGATGTGGGTGGAGACGGGGGCGGAGGCGGTCCACTTCCTGGATGCCGTGTTCTCCGCGTTCGATGGGATCGGCAACGTGCGCCGCCAGTATCGGGAAGAGGGGGCGAAGAAGCTCTTCAGGATCTACGTCGCCCCAGGGTGCACCGCGGAGGCGGAGCGCCTCGTTCGATCGGCAGCGCGGTTCGTGCCGATCGGGGAGGTCCGGGTCGAGCGGTGAAGCGGCTCCGCCCGGATCAGGCCGTGCGCTCGATCCACCACGTGGACTACACGGCGCTCTGGGAGCGGGGGATCCGCGTGTTGATCTATGATCTTGAGAACACCCTCTGTGGGTGGCGGTCGTGGGAGCTCGATCCACGGACGTGGGCCCTCCTTGCCTCCCTCCGCGAGCGGGGGATGAGGATCGCGGTCCTCACCAACGCCTCGATCCCTCCCCACCAGCCGTTCCGGCGGGAACTGGCGGACGCGGGGATCCGCGTTGTGGATCGTGCGCACAAGCCCCTGCGGGGTGGGCTCCGCCGGGCGCTCGCTGCGCTCGGGGCCCATCCCGGCGAGACGGCATTGATCGGCGATCAGCTGTTGACCGATGTCCTCGTGGGGAAGAGGGTGGGGCTGTACACGGTCCTCGTGGATCCCCTCGGGACGCAAGAGTCGAGGCTGACGAGGTTCAACCGCAGGCTGGAGCGACTCCTCGGCCGCCGCGATCCGGCGGATCGTGGTCCGCGATGACCTCCCTCCTCTCCCGGCTTGGGTTGGAGCTCCCCGCGAAGGTCCTCCGCCTCGCTGTCACCCACGACTCGTACGCCAACGAGCAAGGGGAGGAGAGCAACGAGCGGTTGGAGTTCCTCGGCGATGCGGTGCTCGACCTCACCGTAGCCGATCTCCTGTTTGGGCTGTTCCCGAAGCGAGACGAGGGAGAGCTGTCCAGGCTACGGGCGGTCGCTGTGTCCCGGCCCGTCTTGGCCGAAGTGGCCGCGGCACTGGGGTTGGGAGAGCTCCTCCGCCTGGGCAAGGGGGCTGAGGAGGGGGGGGCCCGGGCCCGGCCATCGGTCCTCGCCGCCGCGCTCGAAGCGGTCGTCGGCGCGGTGTTCCTTCACCACGGCTACATGGGGGCCCGCCGCCTCACCGAGGCGCTCCTCGGCCCCCGCTTGGCCGGGCGAGCCGAAGCGGAATCGGCCGACTACAAGTCGCTCCTCCAGGCGCTGGGGCAGGCCCGGTTTGGGGTCCTCCCCCGCTACGAGGTCGTGACCGCCGACGGCCCCGACCACAGGAAGGTGTTCGCAGTCCGCGTCTCCCTCCCCGCCGGCGAAGCCGTGGGCCGGGGCCGCTCGAAGAAGGAGGCCGAGCAGGCAGCGGCCAAGCGGCTCTACGTGCGGCTGACCGCAGAGGAGGCGCAATGAGCGTGGCGCGGGGAAGGACCTCGCGGGTCCTGCTAGCCAGAGCACGGTATCATCGCTGGGCCAAGGAGGTGGCGATGCGCAAGGTGCTGATGGTGGCGCTGGTGATGGCGGCGGGCGCGGTGGCGTTCGCCCAGATCGAGGAGTACCGCGACCTCGCCTATGAGAACAAGCCGTTCAACCCCACCGATACGGGGCTCGTGATGCGGGCCCTGCTGCGCGACAACGACGCAGGCAATCGCGATCCGGTCTACTTTACAAGGGTGGTTGTCGAGAACCTGGGCACGGCCACGGCAGCCGAGATCGAGTGGGTCGAGCTCAGAATCGAGATCGAAGGCCAGACGCGGGTCTTGGCCCGGTCAACGGGGTTCCCGATCTCGGAGATCCTCCTCCCCCGCCCCGCCGAAGAGCGGATGCTCCCCGATGATGGGGAGGCTTGGCTCACGGTGTGGATCAAGGTCACCGAGAGGATCGTGCATGGCCACACCGTTCAGCCGCGGATTCGCCTGTGGTGGTCGGAGGGGGATGAGGGAGGGATGATCGAGCTCGTGGACGCCGCCCCCGAGAGGTTCGTCGTCGAGGGGAGCTTCGGTGCCGAGGGCCTTCCCGGGCCCGAGGGGGGGATCCTCAATCCCGGCGACACGTTCCTCGTCGCTGAGGCCGAGGTGTGGGACACCCCCGACGTCAACAACCTGCACCTGTACGTGACCGCGGTGCGCGTAGATGGGCCACGGGAGCTCATCTGGACCGTGGACATCAACAACGGCGTGACGCGGATCGAGGTTCCGGCGGGGCTCGAAGTGACCCTTCCCGAGCCGGCGTTCGCAGCGTTCGACGAGGCCCGCGGGCGGGTCCGCCTGTGGGTGACCGTGCCGCCGACGTTCCTCCCCAGGGAACCGGTGACGGTGGCCCCGACCTGGAAGATCACGGTGCGGGAGGGGAAACAGGGACCGCAGGAGGAGACGTTTGTGTTCACGGACCCGATCCCCGACCGGGTCGTTGCCGCGGGGTTCGAGGAGGTAGCGCTCAGCGTTCCCGATGCGGGCCGCGTGCTTGCGACCGTCCCCTCGTCCCTCACCTACTCCACCCTCACCCTCACCGACGCCGACCGGAACGATACCCCGATCCGCGTGGACAGCCTCGAGCTCGTCGCCAAGGGGACGGTCTCGTCCCAGGTCGTGGGGGTTGAACTCGCCGACGCCCGGGGCAACTTCCTCGGGTACGCGACGGGCCTCGGCCAGCTCGACCTCGTCGCTCCCGATGGGAAGCCGATCCTCGTTCAGGACGATAGCTCCCTCTCCCTCGTCACGACCCTCCTCCTGGGCGGGAAGATGCCGCTCGGAGGGAGCCTCCTCCTCGCCCACCGGGTGAAGGTCGAGGAGAAGCTCCCGTCCGACTACCTGTATCGGTCGACCGCACTCACCAGCTTCGCGGGGGTCCAGGAAGCCGTACCCGACAAGGCGATCTTCTTCGGCCAGCCGAGGGTCCAGCTCGAGGCCGTCGGCTCGACGGTCGAAGTCTCCACCGACGGGGAGACGGTGGGCACGTTCCAGGGCCTGTTGAAGTACACGCCGACCGCGCCCCTCACCCTGGAGGAAGTGTCGCTCGATCTCATCGCGGAACCCCCATATCGGGTCACCCAGGAATCGCTCGACTCAGAGACGGGGGAGCTTGCGTTCCGGGTCGAGGGACCGCGGACGCAAGCCCGGGCGGGGAAGCTCGTCACGGTGCAGGTGACGGTACGCCGGGTGCAGGTCCCTCAGGTCGAGGTGGCCGTCGAGCTCCGAGACGTGAAGCTCGTGGACTGGGCGGGGATCGAGCTCCCGTTCACGCTTAGCCCGGGCAAGGCCACGATCAGCCTCACCGCAGTGACCCTCAACCTGGAACGGGTCGAGGACATGCTGCGCGTCACAGCCGACCAGGCGGTCGTCGGATCCCTCTTGGGAGCATTTATCTACGAGGCGGGAAGGCCATTTTACTTCTCCGACGTACGTTGCCCTGAGCCGTATACAGTGTTGGCGTTTGATCCCCAAGATGGAGCCGCGTCGTTCCGGATTGGCCTTGTCCCAGGGGCGGGTCCCGCGGAGGGGGAGCTCCTGGCGGCAACGTTCGCGACCCCGGAGGCGGTGCCAGTGATGCTCGCAATCGCCGAGCTCCTCGATCGGGCGGGAAAACCATATCCGTACTGCCTGACTGTGGACGCGGTGGAGGTGGGCCCCTAGGGGGTCTATAATCCCGCGGGGTCCCATCGTCTAGGGGTCGAGGATACCGGGCTCTCATCCCGGAGACAGGGGTTCGAATCCCCTTGGGACCACTGACGGCCGCCGCTTGCCGGCGGCCGTTCGCGTGGAGGCTTCAGGCGATGAGGGAGCCGATCTCCCCCCCCAGGGCGGCAACGAGGGCCCCCTCTCGGTCGGCGCGGTAGACGACGATCGGGAGCCCGTGATCGGCCGCGATCGCCACCGCCGCTCCGTCCATGACCCGCAGCCCCCGCGTCAGGTACTCGCGGTGAGCCAGCCTGAGGAGGGGTTGTGCTGCGGGATCTGTCTCAGGATCGGTTGCGTAGATCCCATCAACCTTGGAGCCCTTGAGGACCGCCTCCGCCCCCACGGCGAGGGCACGGATCACGGCCGCCGTGTCCGTGGTCACGAACGGGTTGCCCGTCCCGGCGACGAACAGGACGACCTGTCCGTCCTCCAGGGCGGCCCGGGCCCGCCATGGGTCCACCGCCTCCGCCACTCCCGGGCAGGGGAGGGCGGACATGACGAGCGACGGGATCCCCTCCTCGGTCAGGGCCTCACGGAGGGCGAGGCCGTTGATGAGGGTCCCCAGCATCCCGATCGTATGCCCGGCGGTGGGCGGAAGGTGGGGGAGGGCCGAGCCGCGGGCGACGTTCCCCCCTCCGGTGACGAGGGCGATCTCCGCGCCCGCATTGCGGGCCGCGCCCACTTCTCGCGCGCAAAAGCGCAGGCCCCCCGCATCGAGGGGCCCCCCCCGTCCGCCGATGAGCTCGCCGGACAGCTTCACCAGCGCCCGCTGCCAGCGCAGTTTCACCCTACGCCCACCTCGAACCGGGCGAACCTGCGGATGATCACCGGCTCCCCGAGCTTGGCCCCGAGATCCGCGAGGAGGTCCTCCACCTTCAACGCTGGGTCCCGCACGTAGGGCTGCTTCACGAGGCAGTGCTCCTCGTAGAACTTCTGGAGGCGGCCCTCGACGATCTTGTCCACGATGTGGGGGGGTTTCCCCTCCTTCTCCGCCTTCGCGCGCTGGATCTCCCGCTCCTCGGCCACCGCTTCGGGGGGGACGTCCTCCGGCCTCACCCAGCGGGGCTTCGCGGCGGCAATCTGCATCGCCAGGTTGCGGATGAACTCCCGGAACGCCTCGGAATTGGCGGCGAAATCGGTGGAGGTGTTCACCTCGAGGAGGACCCCGACCTTCCCCGAGTGGTGGACATAGGCCTCGACCCGGCCTTCGTTCGCCGCGCGGGATTGGCCTGCCAGGAACTCCTTCCCCTCCCTGCGCAGGATCAGCTTCGCCTTCTCCAGGTCCCCACCAGCCTTGGCGAGGGCCGCCTTGCAGTCCAGGATCCCGATCCCTGTGTCCGCGCGAAGGCGTTTGATCAGTTCCAGATTCACGTCGGCCATCAGTCCTTCCCCTCCTCGCCGGCGAGCTCCTCCCACATCTCCATGAGGTGACCCTCCGTGTCCACGTTCAACAGCTCCGGCTCGGGCATCACCTCGGGTTCGCTGGGCTCCGTGGCCGGGGCCTCGGTGGCCTGGAGCCCTTCCCGGCCCTCGATCACGGCGTCGGCGATGCGGGCGGTGATGAGCCTCGTCGACTTGATGGCGTCGTCGTTGCCCGGGATCGGGTAGTCCACCTGGTCGGGATCGGAATCCGTGTCGCAGATCGCGACGATGGGGATCCCAAGAAGGTTCGCTTCCCGCACGGCGTGGACCTCAACCGTGGGATCGATCAGGTACACGACCCCCGGCAGCCGGTCCAGGTTCCGCAGGCCGTCCAGGTTCCGGCGGAGGTAGTTGAGCTCCTTCTCCAGCTTGATCCGCTCCTTCAGGGGAAGCCGCTCGTACTTCCCCTCGGCGAAGTTGCGCTCCAGCTCGAGCATGTGCAGGATGCGGCGGCGGATGACCTCGAAGTTGGTGAGGCATCCCCCGATCCACCGCTGGTTCGTGTACGGGCTTCCGCACCGCTTGGCTTCCTCTTCGATCGTGGGCTGGACCTGTCGCTTCGTCCCGACGAACAGGACGGGCTTGCCCTGCGCGGATTGGCTCCGCACAAACTCGTAGGCGCGCTCGAACAGGTCGAGCGTCTGCCCGAGGTCGATGATGTGAATGCCCTTCCGTTCGGTGTAGATGTAGCGAGCCATCTTGGGGTTCCACTTGCGGGTGCGATGTCCAAAGTGGACCCCCGCTTCCAGGAGATCCTTCATCGAGAGCAACGCCAAACTACCTCCTCCTTTTGCCGCTTGGGGCCGTGGGTTTGAAGCCAAGTATAGCCTCCCAATTCGTGCCGGGCAATGCGCGGCGCGGCCTTGGGCCAGCCCGCGCCGAGGGAGTAAGATCGTGCCGTGGCCGGAGAAAAGGGTGTCCTCCATGTCCCGCGCAACCAGGAAGCAGAGCAGCTCGTCCTGGGAGCGGTGCTGCTCGATCCGGAAGAGGTCGTCCCGACGGTCGTGGACCGCCTCAAGCCGGAGCACTTCTACTTCCGCGCCCATCAGCTCATCTATGGGGTCATCCTCGAGCTGTTCGAGCGGGGGGAGCACGCCGATGCGGTGGCAGTGGCGAACCGGCTTGAAGAGAAGGGGCAGCTGGCCAAGGTGGGGGGCCGCAGTTACCTCGCTGAGCTGACGGGCCAGGTCACCACCGTGGCCGCGGTGGACCACTACGCGGGGATCATCGAGGACAAGGCCCTTCGGAGGTGGCTGATCGAGGCCGGGGGGAGGGTAGCCGCCCTTGCCCATCAGGAGGACCTCCCGCTCGAGGGGGTGATGGACCGGGCGGAGGAGGCGGTGTTCGCCATCGCCGAGCGGCGGTCGGTGCCCAGCTTCCACCTCGTGCGCGACTTCCTGGAGGGGCATCTCGAGATGCTGATGGAGGTCCACAAGGATCCCCGCCGGCGCCCGGTGGCGGCCCTGTCCACCGGGTTCGAGGAGTTCGATGCCCTCACCTCGGGGCTTCGGCGGTCGGACTTCATCGTGCTCGCCGGGCGGCCGGGCACGGGCAAGACCTCGCTGGCGCTGGGGATCATCCGCCATGCCGCGGTCGCGGAGAAGAAGAAGGTGGGCCTGTTCTCGCTCGAGATGACCAAGGAGCAAGTCCTGGAACGCCTTCTCTGTGCCGAAGCCCAGGTCGACCTACAACGGCTGCGCGATGGGTACCTCCCCGCCGCGAAGTGGGGCCTCATCGCCGACGCCGCGGGCCGCCTCCACGATGCGGTGATCCTCGTGGACGATGCTTCCACCGCATCGGTCCTCTCCATCAAGGCCAAGGCGCGGCAGATGATGAAGCGCCACGGGGGGTTGGACCTCGTGGTGGTGGACTACCTCCAGCTCGTGGAGGCGGGGATCAAGAGCGATGTGCGCGAGCAGCAGATCGCCTATATCTCCCGGGCCCTGAAGGCGTTGGCCCGCGAGCTCGAGGTGCCGGTGATCGCCTGCTCCCAGCTCAATCGGGCCGTGGAGCGGCGGGAGTCCAAGCGCCCCCAGCTCTCCGACCTCCGCGAATCGGGGGCCATCGAGCAGGATGCCGACCTCGTCGTCTTCATCTACCGCCCCGACTACTACGACGATCCCGACCAGACAGGGCCGGTGGCGGACACGGAGGTCATCATCGCCAAGCAGCGGAACGGCCCGCTCGGGAAGTTCCGGCTCATGTTCCACAAGAGCTCGGCCACCTTCTACTCCCCGGCCAAGCAGGGGGAGGTCGTGCCGTTCTAGCATTCGACAAGGAGGAGCGTTGATTCCCAAAGACCTCAGGTACACGAAGGATCACGAGTGGGTCCGCCTGGAAGGGGAGGAGGCGCGGGTGGGGATCACCCACCACGCCCAACAGCAGCTCGGGGACATCGTGTTCGTGGAGCTCCCTCCGCTGGGGAAGAAGACGCAGCGCGGGGAGCGGTTGGCGACCGTGGAGTCGGTGAAGGCCGTGGGGGAGGTGTTCGCCCCCCTGAGCGGGGAAGTGGTGGCGGTCAACGACGCCCTCGCAGGGGCTCCCGACCTCGTGAACAAGGATCCCTACGGGCAAGGGTGGCTGTGCACGCTGAAGGTGAGCGCCCCTCGGGAGGCGGATGCCCTCCTCGACGCAGCCGGCTATGAGGCGTTCGTGGAGGGCAGCGGATGAACCCCTACCTCCCCCACACCGCGGAGGACGTCCGTGCGATGCTCGATGCGATCGGCCTCCCCGACGTAGAGGCCCTGTTCAACGATATCCCGAGGGCGGTGCGAGAGCGGTACCGTCCGGTGGGCCTCCCTGCCCGCGACGAGCTCGCGGTGCAGCGCCACGTGATCGGCCTCGCCGAGCATTCCGCCGGCCGGAGGCTGATCCCGTTCCTCGGGGGCGGGCTGTACGACCACTACATCCCGCCCGTGGTGGGCCACGTCCTCTCCCGCTCCGAGTTCTCCACCGCCTATACCCCCTACCAGGCCGAGCTCTCCCAAGGGACCCTAACCTGGATGTTCGAGTTCCAGACGATGATCTGCGAGCTTGCGGGAATGGAGGTGGCCAACGCCTCGATGTACGACGGGGCGACCGCGCTCGCGGAGGCCGTGCTGATGGCCCATCGCACCGTGGGAGGGAAGGTTGTGCTCGCCCCGCGCTCGCTGTTGCCCCACCTCCGCGAGGTCGTCGCCACCTACGCCTGGGGGGCGGGCCTGGCCCTCCACGAGGTCCCCTACGGTGAGGACGGTCGGCTCGCCCTCGGGCAGATCCCGGCCGGGACGTGTGCCCTCATCGTCCAACAGCCGAACGGGTTCGGGATCCTCGAGGACCTCACGGGGCTGAAGGACTGCCTGGACAAGGCGTTCCTCATCGCGTACGTGAATCCGATCCCCCTTGCCGTGATCGAGCCCCCGGGCTCGTTTGGAGCGGACGTGATCGTGGGGGAGGGGCAGCCGCTCGGGAACCCGCTTTCGTTCGGGGGGCCGCTCCTCGGGTTCTTCGCCACGCGGATGGCGCACCTGCGGCGGATGCCGGGCCGCGTCTCGGGCCAGACCCAGGATGTGGAGGGGAGGCTGGGGTACGTGATGACGTTCCAGACGCGCGAACAGCACATCCGGCGCGAGGGGGCGACGTCGAACATCTGTACCAACTCCGCCCTCTGCGCCCTTGCCGCCACGGTGTACCTCGCTGCCCTCGGCCCCAACGGTCTGCGCCGGGTGGCCCTCCTCTGCTACGAGCGGGCCCATGCCCTCGCCGAGCGGATCACGTCACTCCCTGGCTACTGCCTGGCATTCGAAGGCCTGTTCTTCCATGAGTTCGTGGTGCGGTGCCCGGACCCCGAAGGCGCAGTGGCCAAGCTGCGCCGGGCGGGGATCGCTGTCCTCCCCCCGGACGTCCTCGCGCCGATGGGGGTTCGCGATGGGTTCCTCGTCGCGGTCACCGAGAAGCGGACCGAAGGGGAACTGGACCGGTTCGCGGCGGCACTGGAGGGGAGATGAGCACGATCTACGACCGCGGCGCGCCGGGGCGGCGGGCGGTGGCGCTGCCTCCGTTGACCAAGACGGAACAAGAGATCCTCGGCGCGATCCCCGCCGGGTTGCGGCGGCGGGAGGGGCCCCGCCTCCCCGAGGTCTCCCAGCCCGACCTCGTTCGCCACTACACCGCCCTCTCCCGGAAGAACTACGGGGTGGACACGGGTTTTTACCCGTTGGGCTCGTGCACGATGAAGCACAACCCCAAGCTCCACGAGGACCTCGCCCGGCACCCCGGGTTCGCCGACCTCCACCCCCTCCTCCCCGTCGAGGAGTGCCAGGGGGCGCTCGCGCTCCTGTGGGAGATGGGAGAGTGCCTCAAGGGGATCGCCGGCATGCCCGGGATCACCCTCCAGCCGGCGGCGGGTGCGCACGGAGAGCTCACGGGGATGCTCCTCCTCAAGCGGTGGCTCGAGGACCGGGGCGAGCTCGGGGTGCGGACGAAGATCCTCCTCCCCGACTCCGCTCACGGCACGAACCCCGCGTCGGCAGCGATGGCCGGGTTCTCGGTGGTCTCCCTCCCGTCCGACCAGCGGGGGATGGTGGACGTCGAGGCGCTGAAGCGGGCGCTGGGACCGGACGTGGCGGGGATCATGCTCACCGTGCCCAACACCCTGGGGATCTTCGAGGAGGACATCCTCACTGTAACCGAGCTCGTCCACGACGCGGGGGGCCTCTGTTACTTCGACGGGGCGAACCTCAACGCCTACCTCGGCCGGGCCCGCCCGGGCGACATGGGGGCGGACGTGTTCCACATCAACCTCCACAAGACGTTTTCCACCCCCCACGGCGGCGGAGGCCCGGGGGCCGGCCCGGTGACCGTTTCCGCGTCCCTCCTCCCCTACCTGCCCGTCCCGGACATCGTTCGGGAGGGCGCGCGCTTCAAGCTGGTCTGGGATCGGCCGAAGTCGATCGGGCGGGTCCACCCCTACTACGGGAACGTGCTCGTGATCGTACGGGCCCTCGCCTACATCCTGACCCTGGGCGACGAGGGGCTGCGCGAAGCGTCCGCGGGGGCCGTCCTCGCCGCGAACTACCTCAAGGCGAAGCTCAAGGGCGCGTACAGGCTCCCTTACGACCGTCTCGCCAAGCACGAGTTCGTCCTGTCCGGCGAGGGCGTGGGGGAAGGCGTGCGCACGTTCGACATCGCGAAGAGGCTTATGGATTACGGGTTCCATCCCCCCACGATCTACTTCCCGCTCATCGTCAGGGAAGCGCTGATGATCGAGCCCACCGAGACCGAGCCCAAGGAGGTCCTCGATGCGTTCGCCGAGGCCATGCTGCGGATCGCGGCGGAGGCGCGGGAGCATCCGGAGCTCCTCCGCGAGGCGCCCCACGCGACCCCAGTGCGCCGCCTCGATGAGGCGCGGGCGGTGCGCGAGCCCCGGCTGCGGCTAGACTTAGGATGCGTTGGGTAAGGAGGACATGATGCGCAGGATCTTGGTTCTCGCGGCGATGTTGGCTTTGGGGGGCGTCCTCGCCTGTGGGCAGTATCTCTACGCGTTCTACTACGACCGCTCCGGCGGGCAGGATCTGGAGATGAACTTCCTCTGCACGATGCCCAGCCCAGCCCAGGTGCGGGTCAGCGTATACGATGCGTACGGGACGCAGCTGTGGACACGATCGCAGACCCTCGCCCCCTACGGAGGGGCGTTCGTTCAGCTGGGGCGGTACGTGCCGGCGGGGGATGCCCATTGGGGCGTGGCGACGGTGGAGAGCGATGTCCCGCTCGTGATCGGGCTTGAGTACCTGCTGGATGGGGAGCTCGTCTCGATCGACCACATCAGCCAGACCGTGCCCGAGCTTGATCCCGAGGAGTCCTACTGGTTGGGGGGGTATTGGACGCAGGTGGGGGATGCGGCCACGGGGATCGTCGTCATGAACCCCTGGAATGATGCCGTGGCCTACTACATCACGATCTACCGTCAGGATGGGGTGGTCCTGTACGAGGAGGAGTTGGGGCTCGGCCCCCACGAGTCCACGTTCTACGACCTCGACGGCACGTTCGGGCACGGCGCGTACCTATGGGGGCTCGTGGATGTAGAGATGGCGGGGAAGGCGGTGGTGGTGGCCGTCGAGTACTACGGCCGCGGGCTCGAGGTGGACAACATCACCCAGTACTACTACTAGGCCCCGAGGGGGGACTCAATCGCGGTGAAGGAGAAGGCCGCGGACGAGCATCAACACGGGGATGACCTCCAGCCGTCCCACCCACATGTGGAAGCACAGGATGAGCTTGGCAAAGGTGGGCATCGTCGGCCCGGTGATCCCCACCGATAACCCGACGTTCCCTTGGGCCGAGGCGACCTCGAACAGGAGGTCGGCGAGCGGCGCGTCCGGGGCGAACCGGGAGAGGAGGAGCGCCCCCAGGATGAGGAAGGAGAACCACAGGGTTGCCAGCACCGCCGCCTCGCCGATCCGCCGGAACGCTACGGGCTCGGGGAGGGGCTGATGGCCGAGGCGCAGCGGGATCACCGCATCCGGAGAGCGGGCCAATCGTTTGAGCTGCCAGCTCGCCCCGCGCACGAGGAGCAAGAACCGCATCACCTTGACCCCGCCGGCTGTGGACCCCGCCGCGCCTCCGATCACCATCCCCACGATCAGGATCAGCTTCGCGGCATCGGACCACGCAGCGAGGGACGTGGTCTGAAACCCGGTGCAGGTCAGGGCAGAGGCGAACTGGAACGCCCCCCCACGGAACGCCGTGTCGGCCGTAACGCCGCCCAGCCGCACCACCGCGAGGAGGACCGTCCCCCCGAGAAGGAGGAGCAGCAGCGCGCGCGTCTGGGCATCGGAGATGAGGGTTCGCGGGCCGCGCTGGAGGGTATGGTAGTGGACGACGAAGCTCACCGCTCCCGCGACCATGATCAGGATCACGATGAGCTCGATTCCCAGGGAGTTGTAGCGGCCGATCGACTCCGGCCAGATCGAGAACCCGCCGGTGGCGATGCCGGTCATGCCGTGGTTCACCGCATCCCATAGCGGCATCCCCGCCCCCCATAGTCCCGCCACGGCGAGGAACGTGTAGAGAACGAAGATCCACCACATCGTGCGCACCGTAGAGAATACGGAGGGATGGATCTTCTCCCCCCGGGCTTCGGCCACGTAGAGGTTGGCCGCGGTCATCCCCGGCCCGGCGATGAGGGTGATCATGAGGACGATCACCCCCATCCCCCCCACCCATTCCATGAACGACCGCCACCACTGGAGGGTCCGCGGGAGGAGGTCGGGCCGGGTGGCCATCGTGAGCCCGGTCCCGGTGAACCCCGATACGGCTTCGAAGAACGCGCTCGTGAAGTCGGCATAGGGGAGGTCTCCGCCCGGGGCAGCGGACACCAGGCACAGCGGGAGCGCCCCGAGCGTGGACACGACGAGCCACCCCAGGGCAGCGATGATGAGGCCGTGCTTGAGCCGGGCCTCCTCCGCACGGCGGAACGGGAGGTAGAGGCCTCCCCATACGCCGAGGGAGGCGAGGACGGTCCACCCCAGCGGCCACAGGGCATGCATCTCTCCGGACACGAGCGCCACCGGGAAGGAGCACACCGCCATCACCCCCACCACCGGCGCAAGCGACCCCACGTCCCGCAGGACAATGCGGAGGTCCTTGGTCCCCATGGGAGCTAGCCGGTGAGGCCCTCGATCACGGACCCCGGGATGTGGCCCTTCGTGAACACGGTGAGGGTGTTTCCGGCCTGGAGCACCGTGCTGCCGGAGGGGATGATGAGCTCATCATCCCGCTCCACCGCAGCGATGAGGAGGCCCTCCGGGATCACCCCCTGTTTCCCCGCCTCGCGGAGGGAGAGCCCCGCCAAGGGGGAGTTCTCGTTGAGCGTGATCCGGAACACCTGCGCTCCCCCAGGGAGGGCGACGAAATCCCGCACGCGGGGGTGCCAGGCGGAGTGGTACAGGTACCCGGCGACGATGACGTCGGGGTTCTCCATGACATGGGCCCCGAGGCGACGGAACAATTCCGTGTGTTCGGGGTTGTTGACCACCGAGACGATGGTCGGCACCCCGAGGTCGCCCGCTGCCGCGATGACCATGAGGTTCGTCGCGTCGTCATGAGTCGTGGCGATGAGGGCATCCGCCCGCTCCGCCCCCGCTTCGCGGAGGATATCCGCCGAGGCCGCATCGGCGTTGATCACGAGCACGTCGTACCTCCGCGTGACCCCCTCGGCTTTCTTCGGGTCCCGTTCGATGACGACGACATTATGGCGATCGTGCACGGCGAGGTCGATGATCGCCGAGCCGATACCACCGGCACCAACGACGATCAAATACATGAGGGGCGTATGGTACATCCCGGCCCTCCCCCAGTCCACGGCCCTTGGTCCCGGGGGGGATGGTCCGTTAGGATCGGTGGGTGCGGATGTTCATAGTGGTGAGCCATACTGCCCCCCTCGATGGGGAGTTCTCCCTGTCCGATCTGCCCGGAGGGGCGGGCCGCCTCGACGTCCTGTGCCGTGCGGCGACCGAGGCGTTCCTCGTCTCGCACGGGATCCGCAAGGAGGTGGTGCTCCATCTCGTGCTTCGGGACCAGTTGACGATCAGCTTGTGGGGACCACGTCTGCGGCATCTGAACCCCGATGAGCGGTCCACGGGGGCCCTCCTGCGGGAGGCGCTGCGCGCGGCCCGCGCTCTCCCTCCGGGGGAGGAGCGACCCTCCACCCCCGGCATCACCGTGCGCCAGCTCGGGTTTGCTCGTCTCCTCGACGAACTTCGTGCGGCAGGGGGCGCGCCGGTGGTGCTCGACGAGGGGGGAGAGCCGTTGCGCACGGTGTGGATCCCGAAACGCCCGGCGTTCATCCTCTCCGATCATCAGGACTTCACGCCGTCCGAGTCGGCCCTCCTCGCCGGGTTCCCGCGGATCGCGGTCGGGCCGAAGGTGCTCCAGGGGCACCAATGCATCACGCTCGTTCACAATGAGCTCGACCTTCGGGAGGCAAGATGAGCGAGTGGGAGGTATTGACCACGGAGATCGGCGAGCCCCGCGCCCAGCTTCTCGCGGGCTTCCTGCGAGGGGAAGGGATCCCTGTCCATTTCAGAACTCACGTTCCACCCTCCGTGTACCCGCTCACGGTGGACGGGCTGGCCGAGGTCCAGATCCTCGTGCCCGCGCAAGACCTCGCCCGGGCGCGGGAGGCGCTCGCCGCGTTTGAGCAGCGCGGGGAGCCCGACCGTGAGGGATCTGCCGCCTGAGGGGGAGCTGGCTCGGTCGCGCGAGGCCCTCCTCGCCGAGCTCCGGGAGCAGGGGATCCGCGACGAACGGGTGCTCGCGGCCCTCGCGCGCGTCCCCCGGCACGAGTTCGTCCCCCTCCATCTCCTGTCCCACGCCTACGATGACTGCCCCCTCCCGATCGGCTGCGGCCAGACCATCTCCCAGCCGTACATCGTCGCCCTGTCCACGGAGGCCCTCGCCCTCGCGCCGACGGACCGCGTGCTGGAGGTGGGGACGGGTTCGGGGTACCAGACGGCGATCCTCGCCGAGTTGGCGGGGACGGTGTACACGGTGGAGCGGGTCCCCGAGCTTTCCCACGCTGCCGAGCGGAGGCTCGGGGCGCTCGGCTATGCGAACGTGCGCTTTCGGATCGGAGACGGGACGAAGGGCTGGCCGGATGAGGCTCCATTCGACGCGATCCTCGTCACCGCCGGGGCCCCGCGGGTCCCGGAAGGGCTCGTCGCCCAACTGGCCCCCCACGGGCGGCTCGTGATCCCGGTCGGGGGGCGGTTCAGCCAGGAGCTGACGCTTGTTCGCCGCGAGGGGGAGCAGCTCATGCACCGCCACCTCTGCCCGTGTACGTTCGTGCCCCTGATCGGGGAGGAGGGGTGGACGTGATCGACCTGCGCTCGGACACGGTGACCCTGCCCACGGTGGGGATGCGGCAGGCGATGGCGATGGCGGAAGTGGGGGACGATGTCTATGGCGAGGACCCCACCGTCCGCCGGCTCGAGGAACGGGCGGCCGAGCTCGTCGGGACCGAGGCCGCGCTGTTCGTGCCCTCGGGAACGATGGGGAACCAGATCGCCATCGCTTGCCACACCCAGCCGGGCCAGGAGGTGATCGTCGAGGCGGATTCCCACATCTACAACGTGGAGCTGGCGACGATGGCCCGCTTCTCAGGGGTCCAACCGCGCGTCCTCGTCGGCGAGGGGGGGATCTTCACGGGGCGGGACGTTCTGTCCGCGATCCGGCCCGACATCTACTACCTCGCCCCGACGGGGCTCGTCTGTCTCGAGAACACCCACAACGGGGCCGGCGGCCGGATCTGGCCCCTGGCCGGGGCGCGGGAGGTCCTCGACCTCGCCCACGGTCGTGGGATCCCCGTCCATCTCGATGGAGCGAGGATCTTCAACGCTGCAGTGGCCACGGGGATCCCCGCTCGCGAGCTCGCGGCGGGGTTCGACTCCGTCATGTTTTGCCTCTCCAAGGGGCTCGGCTGCCCGGTGGGGTCGCTCCTCTGCGGGCGGCGGGAGTTCATCGCTGCGGCGCGGCGGGCCCGCAAGGCGCTCGGGGGTGGGATGCGCCAGGCAGGGATCCTCGCCGCGGCCGGCCTGTACGCCCTCGACCACCACCTGGACCGCCTCGCCGAGGACCACGTCCACGCCCGCCTCCTCGCCGCTGGCCTCAGCGAGATCGGGGGCCTCTCCGTGTCGCCACCGGAGACGAACATCGTCATCTTCGAAATCGAACGAGGGCCGGACGCGGCTGCCCTCTGCCGGGGGCTCGCCACGAGGGGCGTCCTCGCCTCCCCCGCGGGGGCCGGTACCTCCCCCCGCCGCGTGCGGATGGTGACGCACCTCGGGATCTCTTGCCCCGACATCGAGCGGACGCTTGACCTCGTAGCGCGGGAACTCGGTGCCGCCGCGGCGTGACGAACCGACCCTAGGCAACCCTATCCTGTCCTCGGACCGGCACCCATGAGGGCGTAGCCTCCATCACGTGAGGCTGCGATGCGAGCGTTAGTAGCGGGGTTGGCGTTGTTGGCGGCGGGCGTCGTCGGGGGGGCGGCGACGCTGGGGGTCGGGTCCTCAGCTCAGGTGGTGCTATTCGGGATGCCGACCCTCAATGCGTTCGTCCGCCTCACGAACCAGGCCTTGGCCTTCGTCAACGAGCGGGTGGACAGCGACCCGGTTCCCCCCCTTCCCGAGCTCGGCGTGGGGGTCGGGTTCAGGCTCAGCGAGACGATCGGCAGCGCCTGGCAGCTCGGCCTCCGGGTGGCGGTGGCGGGGGCGAGCACGCGGACCCAGGGCTCGTGGGAGATCGGGGGAGGGCCCTATCCGGTCGACGTGTCCCTCGACGTCGGCCTGGCCACGTTCGGGGCCGAACTTTCCCTGGTCCTCATCCCGGATCTGCTCACGGTGACCGTCTCTGCAGGGTGGGGGGCCTCCCGCATCGCATACCGGTGCGTGTTCCCCAGCACCCTCCCCACCGACTGGTCGCTGCCGTTCCTTCCTCGCGTGGGGGACAAGACCTACACCGGGGGCGGCGCGGTGGGGACGATGGCGGTCCAGCTGTCCCTGCCCGTGGGGCGAGGAACGAGCGCCGGCCTTGAGGTCGGGTTCCGGCTCGCTCCGTGGGGCGCGCCGCGCGCGGGCGCGGAGGTACTCGACCTCAACGCCGATGGCACAGGGGATGCCGTTGGGTTCACCAGCATGTGGCTGGGGCTGACGGTGCGGATGGAGTTCAACCTGTGAGGGGGTGTACGATGAAGAAGAAGGCGCTCTTGGCGGCGTGCGCGCTGGCGGCGCTCATCCTCGGGGGATGCACTCCGAAGTTCCAGGCGCTCCCGCCGGAAGCCCTGTTCGCGATCCGCCCAAGCGAGGGGATCGCTCCGCTCAACGTGGTGTGCGATGGATCCCTCTCCTTCTCGGAGCGGGGGAAGCTCGTGGAGTACATCTGGGACTTCGGGGACGGGACCCGCGCACTGGGGCCGATCGTCTCCCACACCTACCACCGCGGCGGCACATACCGGGTGATGCTCGAGGTGTACGACGAGCAAGGCCTCTCCAGCCGCCGGGAAGGCGAAGTCAGGGTGCAGTTCCCCGTGCCCACTGCCAGCTTCTCCTACGCTCCCTGGCGGCCGGGAACCGGCGAGACGATCTGGTTCGACGCCTCGGCCTCCACGTCCCCCAATGGGGCGATCGTGGAGTACCGCTGGGCGTTCGGAAACGGGGAATGGACCACGGGGGAGAAGGTGGAGCACATGTACTGGTACGGTGGGGCCTACCCTGTGACCCTGACCGTGATCGATGAGGTCGGCGCCCAAGCCACGGTCACCCAGGTGATCGAGATCCAGGGCGGGCCCGGCTGCGCGAGGTGATGGACGATGAAGAAACGCATAGCGGCAACCGGAGCGGGGGCGATCCTCCTCCTCATCTTGGCCGGGTGCACGTCCGAGCTTGGTCCAATCCAGAGGGTCACCGCAGCGATCATCGCCTCGCCGACGGAGGGGAAGGCCCCCCTCTCCGTCCACCTCGACGCGAGCCGGTCCACCGACCCCCAGGGGCCGATCAGCGAGTACCTGTGGGACCTGGGCGACGGGAGCCCCGTCGTGTCCGGGCAAGAGGTCGAGCACACCTTCCAGCGGGCCGGGGAGTACCTCGTGACCCTGGTCGTGGTGGGCCCCTCGGGCACCGGGCGATCCACGGCGTTCGTGCGTGCCCTCAACAACCCCCCCACGGCGTCGTTCACGTTCCTCCCCTCCGACCCATTCGCAGGGGAATCGGTCACGTTCGATGCCTCGGGGTCATCCGATCCTGACAACGACATCGTCCGCTACACCTGGGAGTTCGGCGATGGCGGAACCGGCGAAGGGAGGATCGCCACTCATGCCTATGCCCATCCCGGGGAGTTCCTGGTCATCCTCACCGTGACCGACAGCGCGGGGGCCGAAGCCCGCGCGACCCGGCTGGTGAAGGTCGATGACTGCAGCAGTGGGGGCTGCGGCAGCCGGAGATAGAGAGCCCGCTTCCGCACTCACCCTCCGCGCCTCCCCTGCCCCCGCGGGGGAGGCGCCCCCTTTGCAGTCGTAGGTCAGGGAGTCACAACTCCCCCGGGCAGTCGGAGGCCACGAAGATCAGGCCGTCTGGGCTCCTGACTCCCGACCCTCCGACTTTCGCCTATTCGTTGTGGGGGATCTTGAGGGTGCTTCCCCCGATGAACTCCCGCACGAGGTGGTCGCCGGGGATGAGGGCGTGGTCCTCCGCCTCCCACAACGTCAACCCCGCGACCTGGGGAAGGAGGCTCGCAATCCGCCGGTAGCGGAGCCGCGCGTCGAGGAAGGTGTCGTAGGGCGCGACCTCATCGGGTTTGGGCCAGATCCCGTCCGGGAGGAAGAATGGCTTCAGGACGGGGAGGTCGAACGGCATCCCCCCGTCCACGACGTGGTCCGCGAGGCCCATGAGGGGGATGATCGAGAACAGCTCCCCAGCGCGGACGTAGTGCCAATGGAGCAGGGTTTGGAGCGGCGGGTGGTTGCGGTGTTTAGCGTCCCGGAGCATGCGCCGAAGCAGCCGCACGTCCGTGAACTGGGTCAGCCGTTCGCTCGTTCCGTCCCCCTCGTAGAGCATGTTCGCCGCCTCGATGTACAGCCGGAACATCGCCTCCCGTTCGATCCCCGCCGTGAGGGGAGGGTAGAAGCCGTGGAGGCAGTCGAGGAGGAGGAACTGTCCCTTCCTCAGGCGGATGGGCCTCGTGCCGACGTGGCGGCCCTCCTTGAAGCTGTAGATCGGCTTCTCGATCGTCTGGCCCTCGAGCAGGGCCCGTAGGTGGCGGTTGATGGCCTGGATGTCGAGGGCTTCCGGCGTCTCGAAGTTGCGGTCGTTGAGCCAGTCCGTGGGGTGCTCGACCAGCGGCCAGAAGTAGTCGTCCAGGTTCAGCATCAGGAACTGGAGGCCCTCCCGTTCCAGCCGTTGGAGGAGCTTGACCGTGGTCGTCGTCTTCCCGGACGAGGATGGCCCGGAGATCCAGATCATGCGGAGGTTCCCCCCCTCAGCGCGGGCGAGGACCTTCCCCGCTGCCCCGTCCACCGCCTGCTCGTAGCGCGCGGTCGCCGCCGCGACGAGGTCGGGGAGCTTCCCGGTGCGGATGATCGCGTTGAGCCCTTCCACGTTGTCGCAGCCGTGCTCCCGGTTCCAGGCGAGCGTCTCCTCGTGGAGGGGGATGGGGTAGCCGTTCCCCACGAACTCGTCCATCGTGATCGCCCCCGCCCGCACCCAGTGCTTGCCCCACCGCCAGCACTCGTAGGCATCGGCCACAGTGACGAACCCGAAACTGCGGAGGACGTGGATGACCGTGTCCTGGATCTCCTCGATGGTGGGAGGGAAGTTCGCGATCCAGTGGCGCGGATCGCGGTTGAGGGTGGCGACCACGACGTCGGACAGGAACGCAGCGATGTGCTCGTCGTCCCCGCACGAAAACAGGCGATCGTTCACGCCCGGGGCGTGGTCGAAGCTGAACCCGCCCACCGACCGCGCGGCGCGGAGGATGGCGTGGACGATCCGCCCTTGATCGAACACGACCAGCGATCGATCGCGCTTCCTGACCTTGCGGATCCTGTTTTGTACCACCACGCAAGCATTATACCGTTCCCCGTTTTCCGTGAGCCGTCGCCCGTACATCCCCCTTGGACCACGCGCCCGTGCCTGCGACCCCGCCGACCACGGCTTACGGACAACGGACTACGCGATCGGCATTTCGTAGATACGCCACGTCTTGTAGAGGTGCCCGCCCATCGCCTCACAGGCGCGGAGGATGAGGTCGTTGTCCTCGAGGAGCATCGACCCCTCGCCGGCCCGGTACCCCTTCTGCCAGGCGATGGTGAGGACCTCGTGGAACAGGACCGCGTCCACCCCGGCCTTGCGGAAGGGGGGGCGGATCCCGAAGAACATGATCCGCCCCGTCCGGATGCGCCGGCGTTGGGCGAGAAGCCGCGCCACCCGCACGAGGTCCAGATCGAGCATCGGGTTCCATTTGGGCTTCAGCGCCACGTTGGGGTCGGGGATGGCCCCGATCATCGCCGCCAGCTCGCTCCCCACGAAGGCGAACCTGATCAATTCCGGATCAGCGATCGTCTTCAGGCTCCGCGCCAGCGCGTCCGCCTCCTCCTTGGTGATCGGCAGGAACCCCCAGTTGGCGGCCCACGCGTCGTTGTAGACGAAGACGAGCCTGTCCACCTCCTCCTTGAGGCGGCGCATGTCGAGGGATCGGGTCTCGATCCCCCGACGGGACCGCGCTGCCGCGACGAGGCGCTCCAGGCGGGGGTCCTGGGGCTGGGAGGGGGCAAGCCAGTACGCGTGGTAGTCCTTGACCTTGCGCAGGCCGTACCGCTCGAGGAGCTCCCCGTAGTAGGGCGGGTTGTGGGTGAGCTCCACGGTCGGTGGGGTGTCAAACCCGTGGACGAGGACCGCCTGGTGCGACTCATGGGTCGCGTTCGAGTACCCGCCTGGGCCGCGCATCGCGTCCACACCCCGCTTGGCGAGCCACGCCCGGGCGCTGTCGAGGAGGGCTTCCGTCACCGTGTAGTCGGCGACCGATTCGTAGAACCCGAAGAACCCGAGGTTCGCCTTGTGATACTCATTGAAACGGCGGTTGATCGCCGCCGACACCCGGCCAAGAAGGCGGGAGCCGTCGCGGGCGAGGAAGTGGGTGACGTCGGCCGTTCTGTGGTAGGGGTGGGCGGGGGTGAGGAGGCCGGTCAGCCCCAGGAGGCGGCTCCCGAGGAGGTCGCCCGTGAGGGGCGGGGTCCAATGGGGGTCCCCGCGGTGGATGCGCCACGGGACGGCAACGAACTGCCGCATCCGGCGATCCCCGAGCGGGATCTCCTCGATCGTGAGGTCTGCCATGAGCGCCCATTATCCCCTGCCCGGACAGGGGATGCCGACCCCCTTGACGCCCTGGGGCATCGTCTGTATAACCCATCGTCCGTTCGGGCCTTGCCTCCTTCGAACCGGAAACGGGAACGCGGGAGCAGACATCGGGTTCAGGCTTCCTAACCTGAGACCTGTACCTGTCTTCCGGGGGCGTAGCTCAGTTTGGGAGAGCACCGGCTTTGCAAGCCGGGGGTCGGCGGTTCGATCCCGCTCGCCTCCACCACCCTCTAGGAGCGGAGCTCGTCTGGAAGCGCATCCATAAGCGCACCAAGGTCGCGGGCAGTGTTGTACCCCTGGACGGACACGCGGAGGAGGGCCTCCCCTCGCCGGGGGATCACCGGGACCTCGATCCCGTGGACAGAGAAGAGGAGCCGCTGGGCCTCCCGCCGCGCCCACAGGAACCCCGCCCCTTTGGGGGCGAGCATCCACTTGTGGCAGTTCCCGGCGTAGAAGTCGGCCCCGAGGTCCTCAAGCTCAAGCGGGATCTGCCCCGGAGCGTGGGCCCCGTCGATCACGGTGAGGATCCCCCGCTCCTGCGCCCGGGCCACGAGCTCAGCAACCGGGAACTCCACCGCGGTCGGGGAGGTGGTGTGGGAAAGGGAGAGGACCCGGGTCCGAGGTGTGACGCATGCCCAGATCCGCTCGGCGACCTCGCCTGAAGAAGGGACGGGGAGGGGGATCTCCGCCCGGACGAGCCCCGCCCCCCGCTCGGCGCACACCATCCGCCACATCCGGTCCACCGCCCCGTACTCGTGGTCCGTGGACAGGACCTCGTTTCCCGGGCCCAGGGGGAACGACCTCGCCACGATGTTCATCGCCGTCGTGGCGTTGGGGACGTAGACGAGATCCAGGGGGTCGGCCCCGAGGAACCGGGCGAGGACCGCGCCGGCGTGGGCGAGGAGCTCGTCCCCCCTCCGGTCGAGGAACTCCACCGGCTCCTCCTCGAGCTCCCGCTGCCGGGCCTGGTAGGCCGCGAACACGGGCCTGGGGCAGGCCCCGAACGAGCCGTGGTTGAAGAAGGCGACGTCCCCCCTGAGGAGGAAGAGCGCGCGCAAGTCTCTCCGTTCAGCCACGGCGGATCCCCAGGCGCTCAAGGACGGCCGCGGTGTGCTCCCCGAGCCGCGGCGGGGGAAGCTCGCTCGGTGCCCAGGCCCCGGGGAGGGGGCAGGCCACCGTGCGGTACCTCCCCACCGTCGGGTGCTCGACCTCGACGAGGAGCCGGCCCACGAGGCCCGGGTCCGCGAACAGCTCCCCCAGGGTGTTCACCGGCCCGGCAGGGATGCCCGCCTCCTTGAGGAGGGCCGTCCACTCCGCTCGCGGCCGGGCCCGGAAGACCTCGGTCAGGAGCTCGACCAGGAGCTCGCGGTTCCGCACCCGGTCGGGGTTGGTGGCGAACCGGGGATCGCCCGCGAGCTCCTCCCTCCCCAGGGCCCGGCACAGGGCCTGGAACTGCCCGTCGGTCCCCACGGCGACCATGAGCGGGCCGTCCGCGGCCGGGAACGCCTGGTAGGGTACGATGTGGGGGTGGGCGGTGCCCAGCCGCCGGGGCTCCTCCCCGGTGAGGAGGAACGCCTGGGATTGGTTCACGAGTGCCGCGGCCGAGCACTCGACGAGGGTCGCCTCCACGGCTTGGCCACCGCCCGTCCGCTCCCGGACGAAGAGCGCCCCGAGGGTCCCGGCGAGGGCCGCCCACGCGGTGAGGACATCCACGATCGCCACCCCGACCTTCACCGGTTCCTCCCCGTCCCCGGTGATCGCCATCAGGCCCCCAAGCCCCTGGATCAGGGCGTCGAACCCCGGCTCGTCCCGGTACGGCCCAGGGGGGAACCCAGCCACGGAGGTGTACACGAGCCGTGGGTTGATCGCCCGGACCTCGTCGTAGCAGAGCCCGAGCTTGGCCGCGGTCTCGGGGAGGAAGTTGTGGACGAGGACGTCGCTTTGGGCGATCAGGGCCTCGAGGACGGTCCGGTCGGCGGCGAGGTCGAGGGCGATCCCGAGCTTCCCGCGGTTGACGGCGAGGAAGTACGCGGACTCCCCCCTGACGAACGGCGGGCCCCACCGCCGGGTCTCGTCACCGTTCCCCGGCCGCTCGACCTTGATCACCTCCGCCCCGAGGTCGGCCATCCACATCGCCGCGAGCGGCCCGGCGAGGATCCGGGACAGATCGAGGACATGCATCCCCCGAAGCGGCTTCATGTCACGGGAACAAGGGGAGCTCCCCCCCCTCCGTGGGGAACGGGATGTGGATCGTGCCGTACTGGCCATCGTAGCCGGGCTGGATCTCCAGCTCCCCGGCCCGGACCTTGGCGACCGCCTCCGCCACCCGCGGCGGAGCGCCCTGCCTCAGCTCCTCCTCGGGGAGGTCGAGGAGGATCGCCAGCTCGCTCCCGAACTTGCTTACCAGCCGATCATACTCCGCTTCCACCCCTCTCGTGTTCACGCCCTGGCCGAGGGCCTGAGCGAGGATCTCCGCGAGGGGGACGAGGGAGCGGTAGGGGATCGCCGTTGACGGGCAGTGCCCGGGCGGCCGGTCGGCGAGCTCCTCCACCCGATGGAGGACGCCCACTGTGACGGGGCGACCGCACACGGGACAGCGGCCGCGGTGGCTCCTCGTCTCCGTGGGTGCGAGCGAGATCCCACACGCCCGGTGGCCATCGAAATGGTATTTCCCCTCCTCCGGAAAGAACTCGATCGTGAACAGGAACCTCTTCCGGTCACGATCGCGGATCGCGGAGAGGAGGGAGCGGTAGGAGATCTCGGGGAGGTCGAGCGCGGTCGCCTCCCGCCCGAGGCGGGACGGGGAATGCGCATCGGAGAACGAGACGAGCGCCAAGCGATCGAGCGCCGAGACCCGCCAGTTCATGGGGGGATCGGAGGAGAGCCCGGTCTCGATCGCGAACACGTGCCCGGTAGCCGCTCCCAACGCCTCGTCCAGGGAATCGAACCCTGACTGGGACCCGAAGATCGAGTACCAGGGGGTCCAGGCGTGGGCGGGGATTAGGGCGGCCTCGGGGCATGCCCCGAGGACGGACTCCACGAGCCGCTCCCCGCTCACGCCGAGCATCGGCCGCCCGTCCGCAACGAGGTTCCCGATCCGCGACAGCTCCCTGTTGATGTGGGCGGCGCCTTCCGCGTGGGGGGCGAGGATTAGGAAGTGCACCCGGCGCATCCGGCCGTCGTGGGACCAAATCGCGGCGATCTCGGTCGTGAACAGGAACCGGACGCCGTCGTAGGCGTACAGGCCCTCCCCCAGGGGGAGGAGGTGACGCGTGAGGTGGCGGAACCACTCAGGATGGGTGAAGTCGCCCGTGCCGAGGAGATCGATCCCCTTTCGCTTGGCCCACTGAGCGAGCCCAGGGAGGTCCATGTCCGGGCTCGTCGCCCGCGAGTGGCGGGAGTGGAGGTGAAGGTCGGCGATGACCCGCATGGGGGCAGTATAGCCCCGAGCGGCGGTGGTCGAACGGAACCTATCCCCGAAGGGCTGCGGCGCGGAGGGCCTCCACTCGGTCCGGCTCCTCCCAGGTCGGGGCGAGATCAAGCCGGCCGAAGTGGCCATAGCAGGACAGGGGCTCGTAGATCGGCCGCCTCAGATCGAGGGCCTCGATGATCGCCGCCGGCCGGAAGTCGAACACCTCGCTCACCGCCTTCGCCAACGCCTCCGGGGACAGGGAGCACGTCCCGAGGGGAGTCACGTTGAGCGCCAGCGGCCGTGCCCGTCCGATTGCGTATGCCACTTCGACCTCGCACGCCTCGGCCAGGCCCGCCGCCACCACGTTCACCGCCGCGTAGCGGGCCATGTAGGAGCCGGAGCGATCGACCTTCGTCGGGTCCTTGCCGGAGAACGCCCCCCCCCCGTGCGAGCCGTACCCGCCGTATGTGTCGGCGATGATCTTCCGCCCCGTCATCCCCGTGTCCGACGCCGGCCCCCCGATCACGAACCGCCCCGACGTGTTCACATGGACCCGGGACTCCTCATCGAGCCAGCCGTCGAGCACCGGTTCCACGACGAGCCGCCGCAGGTCCTCCCGCAGTTCCTCAAGCCCCACGTCCGGGGCGTGTTGGGCGGCGATGATCACCGTGTGCACGCGAACGGGCTGGCTGCCGTTGTACTCCACCGTGACTTGGGTCTTGCCGTCGGGGCGTAGGTAGAGGAGGGAACCGTCCTTGCGGACCTCAGCCAGCCGCCGGGCCAGCTTGTGGGCGAGCACGACCGGGAGCGGCATCCGCTCCGGGGTCTCGTTCGTGGCGTACCCGAACATGATCCCCTGATCCCCGGCCCCGATCCGGTCGTAGGGGTCAGCGGCCTCGTCCCGCCGCACGGCCTGGGCGATGTCCGGCGACTGCTGGCGGATCAGGGTCGCCACGGCACAGGCATCGAACGACAACCCGTACTCGGGCTTGATGTACCCCGCATCACGGATCACGCGCCGCGCGATCTCCCCCGGAGCGAGGTGGGCGGAGGTCGCGATCTCCCCGCCCACGATGATGAGGCCCTCGGTCACGAACGTCTCGCACGCCACGCGGCCCAGGGGATCCTGGGCGAGCACGGCGTCGAGGACCGCATCCGAGACCCAATCCGCCAGCTTGTCCGGGTGTCCCTCGGTCACGGACTCGGCTGTGATCAGCCGCTTCGCTCCACGTGGCCCCGCTCGTGCCATCGCCCCGGTAGGGTATCCCGTCCGTCCCCCTCTGGCCAGGGGACCGGTTTCCCGCTGCGGCAGGCGGCGACGATGGGGTACACTTGGGGCGTTGTCGGTGGGACAAGACCTCAAGGAGGGACGATGGAACGG
>OMKS01000794.1_pt1 | contig 29213 bp, 20 predicted proteins | sample 1674721 | NCBI WGS metagenome assembly OMKS01 (sample SAMN06264996, study PRJEB25208) | sediment metagenome | isolation source: hot spring sediment | place: USA: California | collected 2014-09-02 | reverse complement strand
TCCCGCCAGCGGCGAAATATAACCCGTTTCGTCATGCCTGTTGAATGCAATCGTCATGAATCATTCCTCCTTAATTAATGTATCGACCGGTTTGATGCATTGTGAGTTTTTGCAGTTTCTCTGCGCTCTCTGTGTCCTCTGTGGTTTATATTCTGAATGTCACTCATGTTATTTATGCCGATATGGGTCGAGCTCCCCGTCGGTGTCGCCTTGATTTCGTGTAAGTGGCGAAGAAAAATTCCTTTCCGCTTTGAAGGCGGATGATCTCACTGCTGCGTTCAACAAGGCCGCTTCGAAAAGCCAAATCCGTAAACGTTTGTCTATCAAGCAGAATCATGAGCGGCGCGAGTTGTTTTAGGCTCGTGTAAGGTGTTTTTGATACGGGCGGCAGGTCATCTCCTGGCAGTTGCAGTACCACGGACATAACACCCGTTTCTTTCATGGCGGTTGCTATCTTCGGCAGTATCACTTCCGGCTTGACGTATTCAAAAATAAGCGCACCGTGGACAAGATCGAATTCCGAGATTCCCATGGCGGTGGACTGAATGTCGGCACACCTCCATTCAATGTTCTTCGCAGATGATTCAAATCGTTTCCGGGCGATGTCAAGGTAGCCGGCATTAATGTCGATTGCACAGACTCTCGCGGTATGGCTGAAATCGATATGTTCAAACCCATTCCCCGTGGTGCACCCCAGCACCGCCAGAGACTCGGGGGCCGTCTCGTCAAGGGCTGTTTTAAAAAGGCTGTTGAGAAGTTGAAGCTGTCCCACATCCGGACTGCCCATATGACCTTCATAGTCGGAGGCGGGTATGTTCAGCCAGGGATTATCCGTATTCAGCATAGGGGCCTTCCCGGGTGTATTTATGTCGAATGCCTGTCCGAAACGTTTGATGTGTCGGTTTACTCTAAAGATTCCGGTTTCAACGGGTTGTTGCCCACAACTCAGCAAGGACCCGTGAAGATGCTGTTGAAAAAACGCCCATCTGCAACATTTCCCTCATCCTTCACTGCCGCGACGCACTATACGTACGACTCACTTCTCAGGATTTCCGACGCCGTGCATCCTGACGCTTTTGCACAGCCTCATGTCGGGACTTTCAGAGCGGCCTGTAAAATGCGGACCCTGAAGTTGTTTCTTCCCGGATCTATTTGAACTTCACTGAGATTTCAACAGGGCCTCTCGGATCGAGGCCGATATACTTCGCCCGAATGGTCGTGTTCGGCTGTGTCGGCATCAGCTTCGTTATCGTACCGAGAGACAGGAGGTCACCTTTTTTCAATTGAATACCTTCGGCATTCAGTGAGTCTTTAATCCAGAGAACCACATTGAGAGGATGCCCCAGGATGCTGCTTCCCGTTCCCTCTGCGAGAACCGTCCCTTTTTCGTCCAGTATCTGAAGTTGAAATTTTTCCAGCCGTTCAAACCACTTTTGTGTGGGCTGGATCTGAATCGGGGTTCCCACAACGCCGTATCGGGCCGCCACATTAACCGCCGCAAGTTTCGGTCCGTCTATCTTGACACCTTTTTCAAAAAGCAGATCCGGAAGCTCGATAAACGGTATCGCTTCAGAGATGTGATTCAATGTCTCACGCGGTGTTGTTGCTGTGTTGATTCCCTCGTCCTTCACGCGCAGTATCAGGTCGCCTTCACTGAGGGGGCGGGGACCGAAATCCGCCTTCATGACGGTGCCGCTTTTTCTCAGCATGTTTTTCAGAAGTGTGCCTCTGAGGGGATGGGATACGCCGAAATTTTTCTGCACTCCTTCGTTTGTCAGCCCGGCCTTGTACCCGATGACCGGTCCGTATTTCTCGCTGATAATGGATACATACTGGGCTTGGATTTTCATTGCTTCGTCAACCGTGATTGTCCCATCAAGATCGGAAGCGGCAGTCTTTGCCAGAAAATGCTTTGCAAGCTCTGACGCCGTATCCTGCGCCAGCACGCTTGCCTGGAGTAAGAAAACCAGGAAGAAAATAACGCTGGCGGAAACGATAAAGTTTTTACGACATTTCTTTCCCTGCATACGACACCTCCATAGTTTCAGTTTCAACGAATGTCGCACATGACCATTCGATGATTGGTTGCCATACAGCATCCCGACATGGCACTGCCGGCGATGGTGCTTCAGACAGCTTTATCCGGTATTCAGCGGTTGTTGAATAACGCCCATCCGCAGCATTTCCTTTATCTTTTGTCTTCAGGGATGGGGTTCAGAGGAAACGGATCAAGGCCTGAAGTGTCGAGAACAGATAAGTACAAGCATTCCCCAGTGAATGTTTACTCGGGGGCGGCATCAACAACTGCACAGCCATGATAATGCAGGGAAAGAGAAGAAGTCAACAGCAAAAAAAACGGTGAGAAAGCAGAGGGCGCTGCTGCCGGCCTTGACATGTGCCCTGGAGGATGCCGGTCTGGTATTCATTCCGCAATTGACAATACGGTCCGAGTCGGTATAGTGCAGAAGAAGGGTGGGCATGATCCATCCGTTGCGACATCAGATTCTGCAATCCGGGAGAACCATGACTGAAAAACAAACACAACCGAAACTGTTTCTCGTTGATGGGAGCAATTATATCTATCGGGCGTTTTACGCGATCCGACAGCTTTCCAATTCAAAGGGCTTTCCCACCAACGCCATTTACGGCTTCACGAACATGCTTATCAAGCTCTGCAGCGACTACCGGCCCGACTATATCGCCGTCGTGTTCGATTCGAAAGGGCCCACGTTCCGCCATGAAGCATATGAAAACTACAAGGCGAATCGGAGTGCCATGCCCGACGAGCTGATCCCGCAGATTCCCTATATCAAGGATGTCGTCCGGGGATTCTCCATGCCGGTTATCGAGCAGGAGGGGGTGGAAGCCGACGATATTATCGGTACCATCGCAAAAGCATGCTCTCACACGGGGGTGGAGACGGTCATCGTGTCCGGCGATAAGGACCTGATGCAGCTCGTTTCGGATGATGTGGTCGTTGTCGATACGATGAAAGACAAGATGTATGATGTGGAAGGAGTGAAGGAACGGTTCGGTATTGAGCCGGCGAGGGTCGTGGATGTTCTCGGCCTGGCAGGGGATGCTTCCGATAATATCCCCGGTGTTCCCGGGGTGGGTGAGAAGACGGCGCTGAAATTACTTCTGGAATACGGCAGCATGGAAAACGTTCTGGAACATGCCGATGAGGTGAAAAATGCAAAAGTGAGGAAGAGTCTTAAGGACTATGCCGATCAGGCGCGGTTAAGCCGGGAGCTTGCAACGATAAAGACCGATGTCGCCGTTGTATTCAGTCTTGATGATTTTCGTTTGACCGAGCCCGATACGGATATTCTGAAGGAACTGTTCAAGGAATTCGAATTCTCGTCTCTTTTACAGTCGCTGAAGATCCGTGAGGCTGACGATGAAGGTCGTTACACGTTAATTGCGACTGAGGCGCAGCTTGATGACATGGTCGAAAGGATAAACTGCGCGCAGGGCTTCGCCCTGGATATCCTGTTAAGTACATCAGATGTGATACGGTCGGCTATTGTCGGCATTTCCATTGCCCCTGCGCCGCTGGAAGCGTGGTATATTCCTTTTTCCCATGACTATCCGGAAGTGCTCCGGCAGCTTTCCCCGACGATAGTCCTTGACAGGCTCAGGCCGATCTTCGGCGACGAGCGTGTCAACAAATCGGGATATGATCTGAAGAATGCCTTCATCGCCCTGTCGCAACAGGGGATTACGCTGCGGGGAATTTCTTCTGACGTCATGGTCGCGGCGTATGTTCTCAACCCGTCGAGACGGAGTATCGGCCTGGAGGATCTGGCCCGTGAGTATCTCGATCGGGAACTGCCTCTTCAGAAGGAACTTACCGGCGGAGGCGCCAAGGCGATTTCAATGAATGCCGTTCCCGTTGAGGATGCGGTGAAGTATGCCTGCAGGCGTGCCGATTTCATATGCAGGATTGCGCCGCTGCTCCGCGAGGAAATTGAAAGGGGTGAACTCGGAGAACTCTTCCGGGACATTGAAATGCCACTCGTGGAAGTTCTTGCATCAATGGAAGAAAAGGGGGTCCTGGTCGATACGAAACTTCTCGGCGATCTGTCGATCCAGCTTGCCGAACTGGCGAAGATGTCGGAAGAAAAAATCTATCGTCTTGCCGGTGAAACGTTTAATATTAATTCTCCGAAGCAGCTCCAGGTTATCCTGTTTGACAAACTCGGGCTTCCCAGAGGCAAAAGGACCAAAGAAGGATACTCAACGGATGTGGAGGTTCTCACCAGCCTGGCCAAATCGTACGAGCTTCCCGCGGAGATTCTCGCCTACCGCAGTTTGACAAAGTTGAAATCCACCTATGTGGATGCGCTGCCCCTGCTGGTCAACCCCGCAACGGGGAGAATCCATACTTCTTACAACCAGACGGTTACGGCAACGGGCCGGCTTTCCAGCAGTAATCCTAATCTGCAGAACATTCCCATCAGGACGACGGAAGGAAAACGAATCAGGCAGGCCTTCGCAGCCCCTGGAGGACACGTGATTGTTTCCGCCGATTATTCCCAGATCGAGCTTCGCATTCTCGCCCATCTGTCGGACGACGAAGCGCTGATCCGGGCGTTTCAAACTGGTGAGGATATCCATGCCCGAACGGCATCCGATATATTCGGCGTCTTCCCGGAGATGGTCAACCACGATATGCGCCGTCAGGCCAAGGTCATTAACTTCGGAATCCTCTATGGAATGAGCCCCTTCGGTCTCGCCCGTGAACTTGATATCAATCAGAAACTGGCCAAGGCATACATCGATGAATATTTCAAGAAGTATCAAGGTGTCAGGAAGTTCCTTGATGATATCCTTGTAAGAGCCCGAAAGGATGGATACGTTACGACGCTCATGAATCGACGCCGGTATCTGCCGGAAATCAACAGCAGAAATGTCACCGTTCGACAGTTCGCCGAACGCATGGCAATCAACACGCCCATTCAGGGAACAGCGGCCGATCTCATCAAAGTGGCCATGCTGAACATCTGGAGAGGACTTTGTCAGGGACAGTATGGCGCTTCGATGATCATGCAGGTTCATGATGAGCTCGTTTTCGAGGTTCCCGTCGGTGAAAAGGACCGGGTCATGGAATTGGTCAAACGGGAAATGGAGCAGGTCATCGCCCTGAAGGTGCCCCTGAGGGTGGAGATAGCATCGGGTTGTAACTGGGACGAGGCACATTGATGAAGCTCGGGATCGAAAGCGAAAGGAACGGCGCCGGATCCGGGTCGTTTGTCGGGGCAGTGATGGAGCACGTGATGGGCGACACGCGGCGCAGGCGCCGGTTTTCGGCAACAGGTAGACGGTGAATGACGGACCGCAGACATCGTATCGAGATTACATTCGAATGTCATATGAACGGTTGAGGTGAAAGTATAAGAACAGAGGACCATGTACGGTTTCCGGAAAGCGATTTTGAAATACGGGCATTCGTTTCCGGAATTGTTGCAATGAGGAGGAATTGTTGTGAGCAGTATCAGAGAATTATATGATCAATTTACCGGACTTATCGGAAAAGTGGAAGCGGGGAATGAAACCTGGCAGTTCATCGCATCGATTGCCATCCTGGTTGTCGGCTTCTTCCTTCTTGAGGTCGCCTGGCGTCTCAGTAACCGACGTGTCAGCGAAGTTCTGGAGAACAAAGGGTATCAGCGATGGGTACCCTACGTCGCGGGATTTCTGCCGTCGTTACGGCTTGTTTTTGCCGCTCTGCTTTTGAGAGGCGCCGAAGTTCCCCTGATCATTCCACCGAAACTTGTCGTGTTGTTCCACGGTGTACAGGCATTCCTGCTGTCACTGGCCATGATTTTCTTTTTATTTCATCTCGTCGAATTTCTGGATCTCATCCATGCGCAGATCCCGGAAAGAATGAGGAAGCAATTTTCTGAACAGGGTTTGAAAAACCTGAAAAGTCTCCTGAGAATAACGTCTGTTGTGGCTGCCGTTCTTTTCTTTATCCATACACAGAAATCGTTCTTCCCTCAATGGCTGTGGGAATCGTCGGTGTGGCGGTATCTGGCGGTGGTGCTTGTATTTGCCGTACTTTATATGGGAGGACGGCTTCTTACGACGTTCCATGAAACGATGACCGTTTCGCTCAGAGATTCGGTTGAAAAGACGCGACTGCGACTGGTTTTGCGGGCCTCCCTGTGGCCCATGCGGCTCTTACTTGTGGCCATCGCCGTATATGCCTTTCAAGAGATTCTGTCACTGCCGTCACCGGTCGACAGGGTGGCCGAGACGATGGTAAATATTCTGGGAACCATCGTAGTCGCTCTGTTCCTCTATCAACTGCTTGATGTGGTGGAATATGAACTGACCAAGTTTGTCCGGAGAGACGACAACGAATTCGATATGAATTTTGTTCAGATGGTGCGGATTATTGCCAAGGTACTTATTGTCATCTTCGGAATCATTTATCTTTTGAAGGCGGCTACGGGCAAGCCGATGACGACATTGCTGGCGGGTCTCGGAATCGGAGGTCTGGCAGTGGCGCTGGCGGCACAGGATACGCTGAAGAATCTTTTCGGCAGTTTTATGCTGATGATTGACAAACCCTTCGTCGTTGGTGACTGGGTCCGCATTGAGGGTGAGCACGCAACGGTCGAAGAAATCGGCCTGCGCAGCACCAGAATCAGAACCTTTTCGGGTCATGTCATCGCGATCCCGAATGAAAAGATGGCGTCCATGAGTATCGAAAACGTTCAGGTGCGGCCCTTTATCCGCCGGCGGATGAATGTAACCATTACCTATGATACTCCCCCCGACAAGGTGGAAAAAGCGGTGGCTCTCATCAGGGATATTCTCGCCGACCGTCCCGAACTGGTCCCCGATCGTCCTCCCAAAGTGCATTTTAATGATTTCAACGATACGTCACTGAACATACTTGTATCGTACTGGTTCAGACACAATGATTTCTGGGCTTCCGTTGCCTTTGACGAGATGGTGAACTTTCAGATTATGCGGGCCTTTGAAGCGGAGGGAATTGAATTCGCATTCCCGACGACGACGACCTACTTGGCCCAGGACAATCGAAGACCTTTGAGTATAAGTCTTTCCCCTCATTCACCGCCGGATAAAGGAACGGAAGAGAGTGCATAACAAACTGTCATCGTATCGAAAGCCGAGAGGTTACTTTCAACAGAAGGAGGTGTCATGTCGCGAGTTTTGCGAAAGACGTCCCAGAAAGCAGGACTTTCCCCGGGAGCTCTTATCCATATCGGAGAAAGAAGAGTCGAATCGGTAAAAATCTCCATCATGGATTACGACCGGGCATCCTTTCATGAGCAACAGGTCCGGACGATAGAGGAATGTTTTCCCTTTAAGGAAACTCCCACGATAACCTGGATTAATATCGACGGGCTTCATCAGGTCGATATCATCGAGAAGATCGGCAGACACTTCAAGATACACCCGCTTATCCAGGAAGATATCCTCCATATGGGGCAGCGTCCGAAAATGGAGGATCTCGATGAATACATTCTGATCATCCTGAAGATGCTGCATTATGATGAGACAACCGATACCGTCAGTGCGGAGCAGGTCAGTATAATCCTTGGATCAAACTTCGTAATATCGTTTCAGGAAGCGTCGGGAGATGTCTTCAATTCGCTGCGGGAGCGGATACGGAGCGGAAAAGGCCGCATCAGAAGAATGGGAGCGGATTACCTTGCCTATGCGTTGATAGATTCCATTGTCGATCATTATTTTATCATTCTGGAAAAGTGCGGTGACAGGGTAGAACATCTGGAGGAAGAGCTGGCAAGGGACCCGCGGTTGCAGACCCTTCAGTCCATCCACACCTTGAAGAGGGAGATCATATTTCTGCGAAAATCGGTGTGGCCGCTGCGGGAGGTTATCAGTGGTCTGGAACGGGCGGAATCGCCCCTCATCCATGATGATATTTCCATGTATCTCCGCGATGTGTATGACCATACGATCCAGGTCGTTGATTCCGTCGAAACGTATCAGGATCTTCTGTCGGGCATGTTGGACCTCTATCTTTCCAGTGTCAGTAATAAAATGAATGAAGTGATGAAGGTTTTGACCATATTCGCTTCCATTTTTATTCCGTTGACCTTCCTGGCCGGTATTTACGGCATGAATTTCGAGTTCATGCCGGAACTGAAAGTATGGTGGGCATATCCGGCGCTCTTGTTTGTCATGATTTCCGTTGCCGTTGCCTTGATTGTCTTTTTTAAAAGGAAACGGTGGCTGTGACGGTCCCGGTGGTTTCCTGGTATGACGAGCGGGCGCGACAGCAGGAATATGGCGAATCGCCGGATCTATAGGTGACGGGAAAGGAAAGGAACAGGAAATGTTTGACCACCCCATGCTGCTCTTGATGGTCTTAGCGGTTTTACTGGGTATATCAGCCTTTTTCTCAGGGTCTGAAACGGCCCTCATGGCCATCGGCAAGATTCGGTTAAAGAGTCTTGGAGAGAAGAACCCCCTCAGGGCAAAAATGATTGAACGACTCTTGAATAAACCGGAAAAGCTTATCGGGGCGATTCTGCTGGGCAATAATTTAGTCAATGTTGCCATGTCTGCCATTGCGGCGGTTCTGGCACTGTCTCTCTGGGGAGAGAAGGGCATTGCGTACGTGACCGTTTTACTCACGCTGGCCATCCTGATCTTTGCGGAGATCACCCCCAAGGTTTATGCCAAGTATTTCAACGAACGGGTTTCCATGATTGCGGCGCCGGTACTCCATGTGATTATAATTCTGTTCAATCCCGTTGTCGCAGGCGTTACCTACATCAGCACCAAGTTTCTCACACTTTTCGGGGTGGATGTCACCAAAGTGAAAAGCCCGCTTTTCACCGAGGCTGAAGTCAAGACCTGCATTCAACTGGCCTGGGATGAAGGCGGTATCACCGCGAATGAAAGAAAAATCCTGTCCCGGGTGTTTACGCTTAATGATAAGGTTGTCGGGACTATCATGGTCCCCTGGGGGAAAGTGACCGTTATCGATATCGCTTCACCAATGGAAGATGTCGTAAAGACCATATTGAAGACCGGGTATACACGATTTCCCGTCTGTAGAGGCGTCAAGCGGGACATCGTCGGGTTTCTTCACGCCAAGGACGTCCTGAAGCTTTTTGATGAGGAGGGACAGAGTTCCATACAGGAGATCTCATTCGCCCGCCTTACTTCATCCCGGCAGACCGGACTATTGATTATCAGTTACGTTATTTTCAGGCAAAACAACTGCATCAGGCCGTCGTTATCGACAATAACAGTCGGGCGGTGGGCCTGATAACACTTGAAGATATTCTGGAAGAATTAGTGGGAGCCATTCAGGATGAACATGACTTCGCGTAGAGAGAGGCGGTGAGCGATCACATGCCGTTGTTCCTTCCCGTCGTCAGGAAGGATCCGCACCGGCGATATATGAGGATACCGTAACGGTTCACGGAAACTCCCGTCGGATCATGATCGTTAAAACGTATAGCCGATGGAGAAATGAAATCTTCCGGCGCTTTCCCCGTCTCTGCGGTCAAGCTTATGTCCGTAAAGCAATCCGATGGGCCCGATGGGCGTGATATACCGCAGACCGATCCCGACAGAGGAACGGAATGAATCAGAACCGCCCCCATCAAAGGTACGCCTCACGCTTCCTGTGTCGATAAAGGGAGCAAGTTCGAAATTGCCTCCCAGGTCGATTCTCGCCTCAAAGCTTCCCGACAGCGCCGCCCTGCCGCCTACCGGATCTCCCGCCGCATCATACCGGAGCAGGTTTTCATCAAAACCCCTTACGTCCGACGTTCCGCCGAGGTAGAAAAGCTGGTCCTTCGGAACTGTTCCGTCTGATCCGTACGTACTGATATATCCGGCTCTTCCGAGCCAGGCAAGGGTCAGGCGATTAAATGGGGTGACATAGTATCGCACATCGACACGATACTTCAGGAAATTATCCAGAGAATTTCGCAGACCCGTTGACACGTCAACGGAACAATAGGAAAAGATTCCTTTTGTCGGGCGAATAAAAGAATCCCTGGTATCATAGTTGAGTGATGGAGTGGTGACGAGGATGCTCCGGGATTGAAATTCATCCCCCGTAGCTGAACCAAGCGAGTATTGTTCTCTCTGTTCAAGGCTGAAGCTCAGTCCTGCGGTGAGTGAGGGTGACATCTTCCGGGTAAATCCGACGGATGCCCCGTACGATTTTGTTCCGAATTCCTGATTGAATTCTTCCAGCCGTTCGGCAAAAAGGTTCAGTGACAGGGTGGTTCTGGTTTTGAGAAACCGCTGTTCCACCAGGCCCATGTCGCCGCGATAACCGATCTCACTTATCTTCCCCCCGATCCAACCGTATTTGTTTGTGCCGAAGAGATTGTGATCTCCCACCGTTGTCTGCGCAAAGAGCCCTCTGTCCGATTCGTACCCGCCGCCAAGCTCGAAGAAGTAGGGCTTCTTTTCTTCCACCTCGACGATGAGATGCGCCGTGTCCGAGTTTTCCTTCAACCCGATCGTTTTGAATCGAACGGAGTTGAAAATGTTCATATTGCGAATGTTTCTCTGCTGTTCCAGCATTTTTGTCAAAGAAAACGGTTCACCCTTGTTCAGCTCCAGCTCGTTCCGGAGAACCTTTTCTTTCGTCCGGAAATTACCGCTGAAGTAAACCTCTCCCATCGCCACCTTCGGACCTTCGGCCACCTGATACATAATGTCCGCTTGTGACGTATCCTTGCTGACCGTGGTGTGAGACCGTACGGTAACGTGGGGATATCCTTTTTCGGATATTAGTTGAGCCAGAGCGTTTTCATCACTTCGTATCATGTATCTGCGGAATGGTTCCCCTTCTCTCAACTTGATGGCATCATATGCTTCTTCCCGTGTGACGGCATCGACCCCTTCAATGTGTGCCGATGAGATGACGGTCTGCAGCCCTTCAGTTATCGTCAGGGTGATATCCACATGTCTTTTGTCGTCACTCCATCGAACCGTCTCGCCGATGACCGCGGCATTGTATCCTTCACGGGTATAGAGCGATTTGATGGCGAACATGCCTTCTTCCAGTTTTTCCGGGACGTAGGCTCCCTTTTCCATGAACCCCGGGAGCCGGGTGAGCATCTGTCCTTTAATTTTTTCTTCATCGAGAGTTCTGTTCCCCTCTATGGTGATTGATCCGACAATGGTTTGAGGCCCCTCATCAATCACGAGGGCAATTGATCGCACCGTCTGTTCGTCCTCCTGTTTTCTATCTTCCACAGGTGAAACACGTGTCTCGAGATAGCCTGCCTTCCTGTAGCGTTCTCGTATATTTCTGATACTCCTTTTCAATCCGAGATCGTTTCTATTGCCGCTCTCAAACAGCACGAGATCTTTTTGGAGCGTCATGTTCCAGAATTCCTTGTTTCCGGTAAAAGTGATATCGTATCGGGGACCTTCGGTAATGGTCATGGCCACTGACACGCTTCCTGTCTCAGCATTCTTTTTCATGTCATGATCAATGGTCACGTCGGCGTAGCCCCGGCTTCGATAAAAAGATGTCAGCCCCTCTATGTCTTTCCTGAGGTCTTCCTCGATAAATCGGCCCGAACTTCCGGGCCGCAGCGTGGCTCGCCATGACTTCATCTTAAATTTCAGTCTTGTATCTGAAAATGACCGATTTCCCCTGATTACGATGTCATCAAACGAATAGTATGCTCCCTTTTCAATGGTTATGTTAATGATGAAATTTCCATCGTTTTCATCTTTCAGTGCCGGAATCGTCACGTTCGGTCTTATAAATCCCTCTCGTTGATACAGGGCGGTGATCAGTTCCGCCTGTTTCGGAAGGTCTTCCCGAACAAAGGCATCGCCGCTGTAGATTGTAATGGCGTTCAGGATTTCCCGTTCAAAAAGAGGTGCCTGTCCGGTTATTGTAATGTCTTTGATCCTTCGAAGAGGGGTGAGCTGGAAGAAAAGTGATATTCCGTCGGCTTCTTCCTTCGAATCGACATGTATTTCCCGAAACTCATTTGCTAATGTGAGAGCATCGATGGAATCGCGGAGACGGTCCTCTGAAAACGGCTCCCCTTCTTTCAAAAAAACCAGATTTCCTGCCATTGCTTTCAGTCGTTCGTCATCACGGGGGAGATCACGAATTTCGATTATAATCCGGGATATAATGGAATTCGAACCCGCGGCGGACGGCGTCTGCATTTCCTCTGAATATGCCGGGAACGGTATGCTGCATACCGTCAGCAGAACCGCACAATAGATGAGAGAGAGGCAGACCCTTGACATCATTGTTGGTTTCATTCTACGTCCGTTCATCGTATCTTATCGAAATTCAAGTCTGAACTGGAGTTCTCCGCCGTAAATACCCCTTGTGTCCTGAAATCCCCGTGCGAGGATGTGTTCAAGCAATTTGTATTCCGCAACGGCACGCTGAATGACTTCTCCATCTTTTGATTCGACGGAGTATTTTATTGTTGTTCGTTTGGATAATTCCTTTCCGAGCGTTACCCTTATGCGGTCCGAGGCGGATTGATCATTTTCAGGAGCGGTTTCGACTTCAAAGATATCAAGACCGGTCGCTTCTTTTATGTCTTCTCCGAAGGTTGAAGCAATCAGTCCCGCGAGCATTTGTTCCGTTGATTGTGTCGTTCCTCCCTCTCCGGCTATTAATTCACCCGTTGTTCTACCGAGAAGAAGGAGGGAAAGAATGTCGCCGTGCTCCTCAGGCGGGTTCGAGCTCAGTTTAAAGTTGAGCTCATCCAGGGTGCCCGTGACTTCCAGGAAGATCATCCAGTTTCTCACCGTGACTTCGCTTCCCACATCAAAAAACGGATCAGTTTTATAGGGGTTCGTGAAGTCAATGATTCCCCTCGTTACAATGAACGACTTGCCCTGGTACCTGACGGTTCCCGATGCAATCGTCGCCCGACCCCTGATTATCGGATTGCTGATGGATCCCACGACATGGAGATCGGGAATGATATCCAGCGTCGCGAGATTGTTGTCGACGAGAAAGGGATTGCGTTGGATAATCGAAATATCAAGGTTCATGTTCTTCAGGAAAGGGGTGGTAATCTCTTCCCGCGGCGGCGGTGTTTCGCGTCTTCTCTGTCCGATTCCCTGAAAAAGACTCAAGTTCACATCTTTATAATACATACCTTCAAGGATAATAATGTCTCCCCTTACAACTGATTTTTCTTCGGTCCCCTCGATCCGAAGCGCTGAGTTGATAAGCACATCCAACGTGTCGGGTACATGAATGGGAAGGGCGGCGGCATTGACTGTTGCCGAAACCCTTTCCGGCTGAAAATTCTCACGAAGCTTTATGCTGCCTTCCAGATTGAAAGAGCCCGTGTCGATGTATCCCCCGATCCCGTCCAGGGTGACGGTTTCTCCTTCTATTCGAATTTTTCCGTTCAGGCCGTGCAGTTTCTGCAGGAGAACGGGGACGGTACAACCGACATTTTCCAGTGAAAGATCGGCATTGACATGGGGACGGCGAAGCGTTCCTTCAACGTTTGAAGCTATGGAAAGAGTCCCCTGTATATCTGAAAGATCCTCCATCATGTTGCCCACAAGCGTGAGGGGGATGGATCCGTCCGCACGAAACATCCCGGAACCGGCGAGATCGCCCTTTCCGCCGATGGTGATCATCCCTTCCGGGGGCAGGATAAGCGTAGACTCGGGAAGCGTTATTATTTCGTTTTTAAGCGAGACGGTGAGATCCCGGGACTGGAGAATTGCCGTCTCCTTATAAACAATATCAAGTTCACCTATCTTTACATCGGCGGCAATTGTCTTGATGGATTCCGCATTGCCGTGAGCTTCTACATTTCCGGTGAGCTTTCCCGAGAAATCGTCCTTTCCTGCAATCTTGAAAAAGGGTGACAGATCGGTTTCGTCAAAAAGTGCCGCCAGAAAGAAGTCGTGCTTCTTCAGATCATATGATCCGTCCAGGTCAAAGTTCAGCTTTCCCTTGAATCGGGCCATGTGATCATGAAGGTCCATGGTCACATGGAAATCTTCCAGATCCTTCCCCCGGATCCGGACATTGTTGACGGAAAGGCCGCCGGTAACCATCGGATTTTCGAACGTTCCGTGTCCGGTGATATCAATAAGAACGAGTCCGTCCGCTATGTCCTGTTCCCGAACTTTTGCAATATTGCGCAGGGAGATGCCCCGGGATAGTAGTTTCAGGTCGTATTCTTTCTGAAATGAGATCCATCCGGAACATCGAACGGATTCTGCCGGTGTTACAAAGATCTGAAAGGGATCGAACCGTATTTTTCTGTCGTCGACCCCGGCTGTGAGGTTAATCTCTGCAAGCTTCTGGCCATACAGGTCGAAATCATTTCCGCGCAGTGTCATCGTGCCCCGGGGCTCCATTATGGTGCCTTCAAGATGACCCGTCAGCGAGACCGTTCCTTTTATGGTTTGTATAAAATCATCAAGATGCAGGGCATCTCCCCGGATATTCAGTTTAAATGCGGGATTTGCATTAAGTTCCATGGTGGTCCGGTCGTAAACATGGGACGTTCCCGTTATGCGAAGATTCGAGGCTCCGTTGTCGACCGTACAGTGTGATAGTTTCAGAATTCCCGATTTGTCGAGTCCGGCCTTCAAGCGTATGTTGCCGAGAGTGATATCCTGAAAGTGCAATTGTGTCCCCTGAAGGTCTAATGCGAACAAGGGTTGCTCCGTCGATCCGGTAACGGTCGCTTTGAGTTCAATCGTTCCATGAAGATCATTGAAACCGAGCGGTGAGAGACTTTCCGCGAGGTCGGGAGCGTCAAGTGACAGTTTCCCGCTCATGTTTCGGGATGGAATGTCGAGAAAACCGTCTGCGTTCAATTCGCTCCTGCCGGCTCGAATACTCAATTTCTTGATCGTGGCGATTCCCCTGCTCATCTCCAGATCGCTGCTGATCCGGAGATCGACAGGGGCAACGAACTGCTGCGTACTTATATTTTCTCCGTTTATTGTGAGGGAAGCGTCGGTGTTGATGCCCTGCAAAGAAAAACCCTTGCCCCGCAGTAAGAGTGATGAATGCACTGCGCCCCTCCAGCCCGAAACATCATGCCGGAGTTTCTCCAGATGTACATCTTTTCCTACTACGGATAGATCATAGCTGACAGCCTCCAAGTCGTGTTCCGGGGAAAGAAACCCTTTCTGAAAGGCTTGTCGGAGATCCATGCTTCCCTGTCCCGTGATGATTCCGTCAGCGACGTCAATTTTCAGAACATCAATGGTCGCCAGGCGATCGTTCAACCGCAGATCGAGGTTGATACGGTCGATTATGTTTTCCAGAATCGTTCCCCCCTCATAATCAAGGCGAAGGTTCAAATCGGGATTGTCAAGAATGCCTGACAGTTTCAGTTGACCCGTTGTCCGACCGGTCAGTGTCTGCTTCAGATTGAAGCTTTTTTGTATTTCGTGGAGCGAAGCCGTATAATCGATTGTCGCACGTATTGAGGGCCTGTCGAAAATGTCCGTGACCGCTCCCGATAGTTTCATGCCTGCCAAAGGTGACTGGATCCGTGCAACCAACTGATCGATCCGCCCATTGCCGAACGTCGCGTCCAGAGTGCATTCATCGACCCCGGCACGGATTTCCCCGCTGGTAATATTCCCACGTCCGATATGAAGGGCAAGTTTGCCCGATTGCTTCGAGAGATCCGCCTGTGCGGCGAGATCGATTTCCTGAAGCATGATCACCGTGTTTCCCTCATCTGTTTCAAAGTGCAGAGAACCCTGTGAGAGATCGAATTGTTTGATGATGATCTCCACCGGCGTCAGGGGAGTCGTCTGTGTCTCCCTTTGTTCTTCCTGTGGGCGATCTTCAGGGATGGCTGGCACGAATGTCCGTACCAGATTCATTTCACCTGTCGTGTCTACTCGAAGGTGTGTCCAGGGCCTGTCCAGCAACAGCGCCTTGACGGTAAGATTCCCCCTCAAAAGGGGGGACATGGAAAGTTTGATGAAAAAGCGATCGAATCCCGCAATGTCGCCATTGCCCGGTTCTTTTATTAATCCGTTTTTTATTTCTATTTCACCTTTCAAAACGGACACGCGGCCATATTCCCAGCTTATCGAACCGGGGATGTTTTTATTGATTGTCGTCTGGATGTATTTCTGGCCCGGCGGAGAATTGAGATAAAGGTATCCCCCCATCACCATGAATATGATAATTCCGAAGACCACGGCAAAAGCTATGAAAATGTGTTTGGTCCGCTTCCTCATGGAACGTTCCCGTGTCATATGCGGGTGTAATAAATACAGTTAGTTACGGCGAATGTGCTTGCCTTATTATACGAAAGGGGGTTGTTACCGTCAACCTTCCGTCTTTCACAGTGATTTTTCATGTCTCAATCTCACCACATCGCACTGAAAATATCAATGATATACGGTCTCTTGCCCAAATGAATATTCACTTGAACAGGTCATGACGGAGCTTTGTGCGACGAAAGCTAAGAGAAGGAAAAGACCGGCAATTCCGATTGTCCGGGCCCGAAGGGTGCGTTTCTGAATTGCCTGGAGCAAGCTCTCGATTTACCAAAAGGCGGAATGGACCTCGCGGAAATGAATTTGAGCACGAACCCGTATAGGATTGAAACCTGAGTCATGTCGGACAGAGCAGCATACTGCTCCTTGTGATGAATCATCATAGTTTTATAATGTCATGAAAGAAACCGTACGACGAAAGAACACGGACATGGCGGGATTTCCATTATAAATATCTGTTGAGACCTTTGAGTGCACAGCCTCCGCTGCCGACTGATTCCGGGAATCAGATGCAAAGCGGCGAATGCACGTTAATGCGACTTACTGAAATTCATTTATAAAATCGTCAAGCGGCATGATTTGAAAGAGAGGGTGCAGTGGATTTTTACGGTACATGTCGACGATGGTTGTGTGGATTTCTCCTCGATAAGAGGTGCAGCAATCCTCTATGATGTACGCCCTGAAGTCATGGGCGAGTGCGTCCATTGCCGTTGTGAGGACACACCAATGGGTATTTATTCCGCTAATTGCCACGATGTCGACATTGTACAGCCGGAGTGTTTGATCGAGGTCGGTTTTGAAAAAAGCACTGAAGCGGCGTTTCGGCAGATAGATATCGGTTTCGGTCTGAATCAGCTTGTCGGTAACGTTCGCACCGTTGGTCCCTCGTATTGAGTGTTCTTTCATTTTTCCCCTGAAAATAAAGTCGCCACGGAGAAAACTGTCCATGGCGAATATGACCGGCATGGAATGACTTCTGGCGAATTTGGTGAGTTGATTGGTTTTGTCGATCACCAATCGAACTTCCGGCGTCATGCCGATACCATGGGTCGTGAATGCATCATTCAACATATCAACAACGACAACGGCGGGTTTCATAAGTATCTTACGTTCTTATAGACTATTTCGGCTTCATCATCCGATGTCTCCCCGGAATCCTGTCTGGGAGCTTCAATCGCCGGCACGTCGACCACTTGTTGATTCGACGGCGCCTCGAGGAGTCTGCCGGGATTCTGCTCCACACGCATTCTCAGCGCCCCGCCCATAATGGTGATTTCGTAATTACGATCACCCAGGTTCATCTCCTTGATCGTCTTTTTGATGCTCCGGACCGAACGCTTGACGCGGTAGTATGCGAAAGCGCAACCGCCGAATCCCACGGCAAGGATTATGGCAAAGACCCACCACGGGGTGGTGATGACTTTTCCCATGAACATCAAAACAAGCATGATAATAAGGAGCAGGAGCAATTGAGATCCGATAATCGCATACATATAGACGAGTCCCTGGCGGACATTGGGGTCGTTGCCTCCCTCTCTCAGCCGTGGTCCTTGTTTTGCTTCAGTCTGTTTTTGACCTTTTTCGGTTGATTTTTTCTTTTTTGAGGAGCGCTTGAAAAACATCTATTTCTCCAGTTTTGACTCTTATAGTATTTTTATTACGTTACGCTATCATTCACATGAGGGGGTGTCAAATGAAAATTCTTTCGGAGCATTGCTTTGAAAGTGCTGCGCCATGATAATGCAACACAATGTCATGCTGAATAGTATCGGTACTGACCTTGGAGGTGTTTCATTTCGGTGATCGAGTCGGTGAGGAATAGAGAGAAGGGGGCCGCATCGTCGATCTGCCCCCCCCCTCTCTTCTTCCGCAACAGTGGTTACTTGAGGAAAAGATTTCTTAATTCAATCTTGTTGATTTTGCCGACACTGGTTTTCGGAATTGACTCGACAAACTCGAACCGCTCCGGCACGCCGTACTTCGGTATTTTCCCGTCATCGGCAAACTTCATGAGGAACTGCCTGAGGTCATCCTTGGAGACCTTGTCCTTAAACTCCGGCTTCAACACGGCGATAATGAGCGGACGCTCTCCCCATTTCTCATCGGGAACACCAATGGCCGCTGCCTCCGAAACTGCTTCATGCTGACTGCTCAGATTTTCAAGATCAAGTGAAGAAATCCACTCACCACCAGTCTTGATAACATCTTTCAGCCTGTCGGTAAGCTGGACGTAGCCGTCTCCGTTTATATATGCAACATCTCCTCCGTGAAGCCATCCGTCTCTCCACAGATCTTTTGTCTTTTCAGGATCTTTATAATAGCCTTGGGTGAGCCATGGGGATCTCATGAGCAATTCACCGGTGCTTTCGCCGTCGTGAGGCAGGATTCCGCCTTTGGGATCTTCAAGCTTCAACTCGACAAGGGGGATGGGAAGTCCCGTCCGAATCAAAGTGTCGACTTTGTGATCGGAGTCCCATTCTCTCATATGACTTTTCAGGTTTGCAATGGTCATGACGGGGCAGGTTTCCGACATCCCGAATCCGGAATAGATTTCAATACCCAGTTCCATGGCGGCCTTGGCAAGACCCTTCGGCAGAGCTGCGCCGCCGATGATGACTTTCCACCGGGAAAGGTCTACCTGCTGTACCGCGGGACTCGTTACGAGCATGTGGATGATAGTGGGTACGCAGTGTGAGAATGTGACCCGCTCACCGATGATCAGTTTCAGAAGGACCGGTGGTTCGTATTTGCCGGGATATACCTGTTTGACGGCCAGAAGTGTTGCCAGGTAGGGAATACCCCAGGCATGGGCGTGAAACATTGGTGTCAGGGGCATGTAGACGTCATCGGATCTGAATCTCCCGATGGAATCGTAGCATCCCAGCATCATAGCGGTACAGATGGTGTGGAGAACCAACTGCCGGTGAGAGAAGAAGACACCCTTGGGAAGCCCCGTGGTCCCCGTCGTATAAAATATGGTTGCCCGTGTATTTTCATTAAAATCGGGAAAATCGTAGAGGGGCGATGCGTCCTGCAGCATTTCTTCATATTCAATATCGATTGGCAGTTTCGTTTCAGGTTTTGTGTCATCATCAGTCATGAGTATGACTTTCTTCACCGTTGTCAGTTTGTCCCAGATCGATTCCAGCAGAGGAAGAAATTCTGCATTGATCATAACAATATCGTCTTCGGCGTGGTTCATGGTGTACAGGATCTGATCCGGAGACAGCCGCCAGTTCATGGTGTGCATGACGGCTCCCATCATGGGGATGGCAAAGTAGGATTCGAGGTACCGGTGACTGTCATAATCGAAGATACAGATCGTGTCACCGTGTCTGACTCCAAGTGTTTGCAGACCGCTTGCGAGCCGGTTTATACGTTCATAGAAGGTTCGATAGGTATGTCTCACTTTGTCGCGATAGACGATTTCCTGATCGGGCTCATAGATAATCGGGGTGGCCAGCAGTTTCTTGATCAGCAGCGGATACTCATATGCATCGCCCGGTTGATATATTTTCTCTGTCATTTTAATCCCTCCTTGCTTTTCTGTTTCAAGCCTGTGCGAATAATATTGTATTTTATCGTCTGCTTTTCATGAGATTGCTCCCGGTGCTTCACCTCCCTTCGATTTGTCGAGAAGTATTCCACTGTTGACAAACGGCATAAACCTGGTCAATGACTATGTCCGGTTGTCCCTTCCCCCGGAGCATAACTTCCCACGGCTATTCCTCCATCATTCAGGCGCTTAATAATGGCGCGACATCGGCGGAGGAATTTCTTGTCAGATGACCACGGGTGAAGACGTGCATAATGTTCACCCATGCCGGCAAGCATCGTATATGCGAATCTTCTCAGCTGTCCCTGGCGAAAATCCCGCAGTGTCCTGCAGATGTGGTCGTCATCGTACGATTTAATGCAATCGTCGATCTGTTGTATGTTTGCAAAACCCATTGTTTTTAATATGTCGGCCACAACATTGTACGAAAACAAGGTCATACGGCCATCGGAACCGAATCGGGCATCAAGATATGCTTTAAGCGTGTCCGGCAGGATTTCAGCCTGCTTTAGATTTCCACTGGAAATGGACATGACTGCCGCGCTGCGCAGCTTTTCATCTTCGTCCTGAATCGCTTGAAACTCGCGGTCTGCCATCTCAATCGTTTCAGCGAGGGCATCAAAACGCTTTCGTATCGACTGAGGAATGGCTCCCGCAGGTTTATAACGTATATCGTGTTCCATTTCAGCCCATGCATGCTGAAGAATGGTTCGAACCTGTACCTCTGCAATGAGCTGTGCGAAACACTTATATTCGGGGAGGGCTGATCGTTTGGGGTTCAACCTGATCAGGTAGTGAATGCTCTGGTAACCGAATCGATTTCTGACCGGTGAGTGATTCCGTTTGTCTTTCTTTTTGATAACGGTAAATTCAGCCTGGATTATGCTATCTACTTCATCAAGGGTCTTCGGGAAAAACGTAATAACACGGATACCTGCAATGTCGGTTATTTCCGCAAGGGGATCTCTATATCTGGGTTTGCCGGGGTCGGAGTATGATGGCAGAACCGCCTTCTTTCCAAAGCTTTCTATACTTTTTGCTCTGGCCTCAATAGAGTGAATTTTTACTGAGGCGGCATTAAGGGCTTCTCCGATGATGTGTCGGAGGACTTCTGCAAATTCTTCGTATAATCCTTTAACAAATCGATAGCGGCGCATTGCCGCTTCCCGATGTTCGTCAATGTCGAAGACTTTATTATGAGATGATCCGTTAACCATAATGTACACTGTTCCTTCAAAAAGGTGTTCTGTGCAGGAGTTTCGATTGCTTGTAACCTGCTGCGGCAACCGAAGGATTGAAGACCAACGGTTGATGACTGTAAACAGATGTGAGATCGAATATCGGATTCGTTATCGTAACGGACACTTGGTTCCCGCCGTTATCCTCTGCCATGTCAACCCGATGCGGCGCCGATATTCCGGTAAAAATGCGGTTGTTATGAGTAAAGAAAAGAACCTCCGTGACTCTCATCAGGTGTGCGGGGTGTCGAGAACGGGCGGAATGGGGGTCTCGTCGGAACGTTCATAATTGAGGTTCGCTTGTACGGCGACTCCGGCTGCAACACCTTTTTGATACATAATACGGCAAAGAAAATCAAGGGAAACCGCTTTTGTCCGGAGGATAATTTATCGTGAGACGTCCGGGAGATCATGGCAGGATATGTCATAGTATTATGTAATACATCTATGGATCCATTGCCCGGCATGTCATCCATCGTATCGACTTTCTCGAAAATGCCTGTTCACTTATTCTACAGCACATGGGTGGGGCATCAACTGAAAGCCTTTTCCCCTAGGGTCGTTTCTTCAGCGAAAGCAAGAGGGTAAACGTGGCAACCGGTTCATCTCCCTGTTTTTCCGGCACGACGGCAGTGACGTGAACGGGCATTTCGATCCTGTCGGGCGACTGTTCCGCCGCCTTGACCAGTGCGGATATGTCTCGTCCTTCATCACAGATGAAATACACATCACCTTCTGCGCGTTTCAGAAAATCCGCGGTGAGTGTTTTGAATACCAGTGATATTTTACAGGGGCTTTTTCGAATCTTTTGCATGGCGATGATGCCGCCGGCGCAGTCTGCGCCGATTGCCAGTGCGCCGAAGTACATGGAGTGTAAATGATTCCGGGTGCGTCGACGAAGGGGGATCTTTACGATGACCCGTTCTTCCGAGAGCTCGACAACCGAGGGGCGGACATACAGCAAAAGAGGAATTTTTGTCAGGCCGAACAATCTAATTGATAATGTGTTGATTATATGGGCGGGGATATATTTGGAAAGACGCTGCAGCATGGGCGGTTCCTCCCGTTGACTCAGAAAATCCTTTTCGTGAAATTCTTATATGGGAACGATGAAATAATCAATAATAAAAGGGGAATTTTACAGAAAAAGGTATGTTGTATCCGGCGATGAAGGGGAAGGGGATGTGGCGCATATCCCCTTCCCCGACGTCTTATGCGATTCCGTATTGTTCCTGTACGTAGGGCAGGAATCCTGCCTTGTCAAGATTCGACAGCGGCGCGAGGAAGGTAACCTGAATAACCCCTGGAAGGCGACCGATTTCGATCGCTCCGTTAATGGTGGCTCGATTTCTGACTTCAGGGATGCTCATATGAAGGATTTCGGCCGCTCGCCGGAGGCCGTTTTCAGTTGCCTTGTTTAAATCGGCGCCGGTTCCTACAATGGAAATCGGTGCCGATTCTTCGAGTCCTGAAAGTCCCCATTTCTGTGCCATCACCTGAGCCCGTTTTCTTTCTTCCGCTCCGATCGGCCGTGCAAGATAGGGAAGATCTTCTAACAGCGGGAAGATTACCGGACCTTCGAGCGGCCTGTTCTTGATGATGTTAACCTGGAGGGTGATCGTTCCGGCCACATCCATGGTATGCCCGGCGATTTCTCCATCTCCCTGGAGAGCGTGCATATCCCCCATGTAGATGCCGGCACCGGGCACCTTCACCGGGGCGACGACAATTGTTCCCGGCCTGACCGCGTCGATATCCATGTGTCCGTCGGTTCTCATTTCAAGCTGTTGCTCCGTCAATGCGTAGTCGTGGGGAGCCCCGATGAGAAACACGCCGAAGTCGCCGGCGTTATGTGAATCGGGCATCCTGACGGCAGGGGTCGTTCCCAGTTGACCCATGAACGGCCGCATCCGGGATATCGTGCCGACGAGATCATGGGGAGCGAAGAGCAGAATGGAATGTTGCGTGCACGACTCGGAAAGCCCCGCATATGTTCGGGTATCCCCGGCAATTCGTTCGGCCCCGTCTTTATCGATGGTTACGCCGATGGTTCGCGCTTCATCGAAAACGACGGTGTAACCGTGTTCGAACTGAAAGGGGGTCAGGGGGGTTCCGCAGTTAGCACATCGTATGGCGTCCTGCCCGATTCCTTCAACCGTTGATTCGGGATGCATGATTCCGCATTCGGGACACTGCTTTGCTACAAAGGGATCACCGACGAAATGACCATCGACCATACGATCCTGTCCCGAGGCCGTAGCGGCGGAAACAACGGTTATCTCATGTATTCTGATGGCAACGGCATCACCCGGTTCGGCGTTTTCCACAGCCACGGGCTGGGTTACCTCATGGCCTCCCCGAAGATGAGGTGTGATCATGGGACCCCAGCATCCCGGTGCGGTCGTGGCCTCAACAATTCCGCCGTCGCGGACGGGACCGAGCATGGGTCCCTCAGGATCTAAAATCCCGTTGGTATAGGTTGAAACAACTATCTTGTCACTGCTTCCAGCCATGGCTTCACCTCCACAAATAGTTTATGGTGACGCAGGATTGTTGCTCAGATTCATTTTCACCGGCCCTGGTTCGTCTTTTTATGCATCAACAACGTATCCCAGGTGAATCATAAACCGTATATTCGATCTTGCGCAATTGGAATCCCCGTTCGTTCACTGTGCTGAAATGTATTGGAACTCAAAGTTTCATGAAGACCGCTCAAATGAATTTTTGTTTGGGCAACAGCCCGTCACGTTGTTACCGGCGAGAAGCCCGATGCTTTCTCGCCGTGTGTTGGATAATCAATGAGAACGTTGCCTCATGCCTCATGATGATGTCATCAGGGGTACTCGTTCGGCTTGCACTTTTCATTCGGTGCTCAATTTGAAAGAGATGATCAGAAAAAAACACGATGCTGATCGACAGGTGGATTAGAAAAGATAAAGAAGACAGTGCTTTAAATCGTTCTTGCAGGGGAGCCGGTTTTGTTTCTCGGGTATCATGATGGTGTGTGACAATGATCAGGGAGAAAAGTCATGTTCGAATGTATGATGTTGAAGGAATATTACCATAAAATTTGCATTTATGAAAGTCCCGGGACATCACACGAATTCAATGGTGAGATCGGGGAATTCCTTCTGGAATTCGGTTTCGAGATTTTTCAGAATAGATGCCGAGAGTGCCATGGCGATCCCCGCACAGGTGAGACATCCCGGTTGACGGCTCACAAAATCCGTAAAGACATAGAGTAATTTATGCTCCTCGCAGTAACGGATTTTTTTGACCAGTCCGAGTTGAGCGACGGATAAGTCACTCTCGGGATCTGTTACACGGTCAAGGACAGAATCGATTTTATCTTTCATCATGGGGTCCATCATATCTTATCCTGTTTTTTTCTATGTATTTTACCTGACATCACGCCGTCATTCAATCGAAGAAATACCGCCAGACCGTTCCATCCGATTGAGTGGTGAGCGGCCGTTCAAATAAACCCACCATGGGACTTTTTCGAAAGGAAAAGCGGAAAATTGAAAGCGGGGAAACGTATATCGTATATTGGAAAGCTGGACCCGGGAATCTGACACCGTGCTCCTTGTTTCTTGACCTCTTCATACGGTTTCCTGCACCCTGCAGAGCGTTCTCCGCCTTAAACTCATCCCGACGTGACAGGGAGGGTTTGCCCTTTACGACAGTCTTTACATTTCACTTGACCGGCACGAGCTGTTTCACTATATTCATCGATGAAGGATGCAGGGAAGTGAATCGAAATTTCCTATGGAGCTGGATTGCCATGAAAATCAAGGTGGAAAGAGATAAAATCGTTCAGGCCGTAAAGAAAATGGAAGGGATTGAGCTTGTCATTAATGATGCCGATGATGCCCGGGAGGCGCTCGACCTCATTCTCAGGCGGACTGAATTACTTGGGGGTAATCATTACCAAATACTTAAGGATCTAACCGTGACGGCGCTTCAGGAATACAAGACCTCGGCCGTTGATTACACCATTCAGTTCGTGTTGGAATTCATTTTTGCAGATGACGTCACCCTTGACCGGAAGGCGGGATTTATCAAAGATCTTCAGGGTTTCTTCAATAAATTATAGACGAAACAGGGCCGCGGTATCTGCGTCACGTTATAATTTGTCCGCATCAGCCATTATCTTCAGGGTTCCCTCATTTATCATTGCCGCTTTCGTTGCCTCAAGCCAGCGTCGGAAGTAGTCTTCCCCCTTGATTTGCAGCAGATAATTTTTCAACTGATCCATCTCGGTGTCCACGTCCTTAACGTTGATCTCTTCCCGTTCCTTAAACGCAACGATGAAATAGTTGCCGTTGATATAAAAAGGCTTTTCAGGATACGGTTCTTTTTGGGAAAGAACGAACAGTTCCCGAGCGAGTTCCGCTGATGTCCCGATGAGGGGAATCGTAGAGCTCGGCAGGAACGGACCGGTCTGATTGAGTTGAAGGTGTTCTTTCGTGGCGATATCTTTGAAATGTTCTCCTTTTTTCAGACGGCTGACGATTTCTTCCGACTTCTGCCGTGCCAGATCTCTGCTTTTGGCCTGTACATATTTATTCCGGACTTCATTTTCTACCTCTTCAATGGTTGGAATATACGACGGCTCAATCTTCTGCACCTTTACAATGTAAAATGCATTTTCATCCGAGAGGACGGGAGTCGTTTCCCCTTCCTTCATGTCGAAAATGTATTTTTCCATATCCTTTATCGGAAGGATATCACGGCGGGAAACCGGTGGAAACGTTTTGATTTCAAGCTTATTTTCTCGAGCATATTCTTCAAAATTCTCTTCCTGGTAAATAATATCGTTTGCGCTCCGTGCCGCCGCCGCAGCCATGTCCAACCCTTTCGACAGACTCAGTTTGTCATGAATATCGTCCCTGACATCCGCGAACGGCATTATTTCTCCCGTTGATGTCATAAATTCGCTTTTGTAACGATTATAATAGTCTTCAATTGACTCTTCGGGTACAGCCAGCGTGCCGGCATAATCTTTTCCCGAGAAAGCAAGCGCTGCAATCTGAATTGTTTCAGGCATCCGGAAGATTTCCTCATGTTCTCTCAGGTACTGCTTCAGCTCATCGTCCGTCGGATTGATGGTGCCGGTAAAGAGTGTTTCCGGGATCTTGATGAAATTTATATTTATCTTTTCGTTTTGTATTCGGTAAATATCATATATTTCCTGATCAGATACCTTGACTCCTTCCCTGATGAGCCGTTCGAGCTTTTCTATTTTCAGGACTTTCTTCTGCGTCAGTTCGAAATCTTCGGGTGACATCTTACTGTATCGGAGCATTCGGTGATAAAGATCGGGGTCGAAAACGCCGTCACGTTGGAACAAGGGATACGAATATAATGAAGCACGAATTTCCTGTTCGCTGACATTAAGGTCGTATTCTTCCGCCTTGGCGAGAATAACCGCCTGGTTGATTATTCTATCCAGTGCCTGCTGTTTCAGGTTCAGTGAACTCAGTATTTCATCTGTCAGATTTTCTTTATATTGCTCGCGATAAAACTCCAGAAGCCTGGTGTATTCGTTTCTGAAATCGTGATAGCCGATTGCCCTGTCGTTGACGATAGCCATGGTTTCAGCCTGCCTTCCGCTTCTGAGCGATCCGAAATAAAAAATGAAGACGATGATAATGATTCCCAGAAGAGCCTGTACAAACCATGACCTGGCATGCTTTCTCATGAGTCGCAGCATAGAATAATATTCCTTCCGTGTGGTATCGAACCTGTTGTTTACACCAATAAAAACATGAAAGGTATACGTAGTATAGTCCCCTCTAAATTGCAATATTTTTTTAGAAATACGTTGATTAGGGAATATAAATGCTGTATAGGAAACTCTGGTAAAAAAATGAGGGGGATAGAGCATTGCTGTTCGATTTTATTTTAGGAATGTTTTCGAATGATCTGGCGATTGATTTGGGAACGGCGAACACCCTGGTCTGCGTCAAAGGCGAAGGGGTTGTTCTCAGCGAGCCGTCTGTCGTGGCAGTCCACCGGGACGCCCGGGGCATGAAAAAGGTCCTCGCCGTTGGAGCGGAAGCAAAAAGAATGTTGGGAAGAACGCCGGGCAACATCGTCGCAATCAGGCCGATGAGGGATGGAGTCATCGCTGATTTTGAAATAACCGAGGCAATGCTCCGGCATTTTATACTCCGGGTGCATAATCGAAGAGCACTGGTCAGGCCCAGAATCATAATCTCGATACCGTCCGGTATTACTCAGGTTGAAAAGAGGGCTGTTAAGGAAACAGCTGAATCGGCGGGAGCCCGTGAAGTATATCTTATTGAAGAACCAATGGCTGCCGCAATCGGTGCGGGTCTCCCCATAACGGAGCCGATCAGTTCAATGATCGTAGATATCGGTGGCGGAACAACCGAGGTTGCCGTTATCTCGCTGGCAGGCATCGTGTACGCAAAATCTGTTCGGATTGCCGGGGATAAACTTGATGAGGCGATTGTTCAGTATATGAAGAGGAAATACAGTCTTCTCATCGGAGAACGAACAGGAGAAATGATAAAGACGAGTATCGGGTGTGCGTATCCGGATGATGAAATACGAACCGTCGATGTAAAGGGGAGGGATCTTATCTCGGGTATACCGAAGATAATAGAAATCAACTCGGAAGAAATACGAGAAGCGATCATAGAACCGGTCAGCATCATAGTAGACGCCATAAAAGACGCTCTTGAAAATGCCCCCCCTGAACTGGCCGGTGACATTGTCGACAGGGGCATAGTATTAACGGGGGGAGGTGCCCTTTTAAGAAACCTGGATGTTTTGCTTCGCGAGGAGACCGGCCTTCCAATCTCCATATCAGACGATCCCCTTTCAACGGTTGCCAGAGGGGCAGGGATGGCGTTGGATGAGATTGAACTGTTAAAAGAAGTTGCCATTCAACTGTAAGCCGATGTTGTTCCCTGTTGATGATGTTCGTGCAATTCCAATCCAACGGCTTATGTAACGTAATCCCTGGAGGCAGAGTGTTGCGCAGGAATCTTCTGGTAGGGTAGCCCATGTCGTTTCATAGGAAATATCGATCAATTATCATTATATTAATTCTTGCCTTCATATTCCTCATAACCCTTTCATTGCTTTTCAAAACTTCCGGGGAGACCGGCTTCTTTAAGAAGCTGGTACTTGAAACGGTGGCCCCTCTCGAACAGGCGGTCAACGTTTCCATTCATGGCATCAAAACGGTATGGCAGCGGTATATTTTTCTGGTCGGATTGGAAGAAGAAAACAGGAACCTTCGGGAAAGGCTTGCCCTTCTGGCCGGTCAGGTCAATACATGGAGGGAAGCACAACTGGAGCATGAAAGGCTGAAGCTGTTAATGGGGATTCGCGAGAGGCTGGACGTTCCTACTATTACCGCACGCGTCGTGGGCCGGGAACGCTCATCCATGTTCAAGACGGTGTTGATCAACCGGGGAAGTCTGGACACCGTGACTGCAGGAGCCCCTGTTCTTACCCATGAAGGAATCGTTGGAAGGGTTACTGACGTGTCGTGGAATACATCAACGGTTCTTTTGCTGATAGACTATAACAGTAATATAGATGCCCTGGTGCAGGATGGGAGGGCGCAGGGAATTTTGCAGGGCGCCGGTTCGATGGAATGTATCCTGAGATATGTGCAGCGCTCGGAAAAAGTCAAGGCTGGTGATCTTGTCGTCTCTTCCGGGTTGGATGGTGTTTTCCCCAAGGGATTACCACTGGGAACGATTACGAGTATCGACAGGGAAAAAGCGGGGTTGTTTCAACGAATCAGGGTTATTCCGACCGTTGATGTATCAAAACTTGAGGAAGTGCTCATCGTTTTGAAGAAAGACGAAATGGAACAATGATATATTACGTTATCGTCCCTGTTTTTTCAGTTCTCCTGGTGATATTCCAGTCCACTTTTCTTGATATTCTGTTTCTTGGGAAAATACGACTGGAAATAACACTGATCGTCGTTATTTATGCAGGGTTGTATATGAATGTCGTCAAAGGTGGGGCGTTGTCCGTTCTTCTGGGTTTTTTGCTGGATTCAATGACAGGTGTGATGCCGGGACTTTATGTATTTCTTTATGTAACGACTGTCTCTTATACACATCTCCGAGCCCACGAGACCGTACTAGATCTCGTATGCCGTCTTCTGCTTGAAA